>WNFZ01000016.1_pt1 | contig 159920 bp, 149 predicted proteins | sample 5400081 | NCBI WGS metagenome assembly WNFZ01 (sample SAMN13153365, study PRJNA577476) | soil metagenome | isolation source: 80 cm soil or saprolite under grassland replicate 1 | place: USA:California | collected 2016-06-15
TACTTGCTGCTAAAGCATCACCTTTTATATTTGGCCACCAACTGAGCCTCGGCCAGGACATGATTCCGCATAGCATCGAGCAAGTGGTCTTTTCTTGCGCCGGGATCAGCAGAGAGACTGGCATCCAGAGCATAGAGCTTGAACGAATACCGATGCTCATTGTCACCAGGTGGTGGGCATGCGGCGCCATAACCGAGCTTTCCGAAGCTGTTTGTGCCCTGGCGTGCGCCGATGGAAAGCACCGCATCATGGGGAAGACCTTCGTTTAACTCGCGGCTGCCGGCGGGTACGTTATAGAGCAACCAGTGTGTGAAGACGCCGCTGGGTGCATCGGGATCCTCGCAGATCAGCGCGAAGGCTTGAGTTCCATCGGGCACATCTTCCCACTCAAGCGGCGGTGAAACGCCTTCTCCATCACATGTGAAACGCGGCGGAAGTATACCGCCCTCATCGAAAGCTGTACTCGAAAGTTTCATCTTTCACACTCCTTTCCGGTTTTCCTTACGGTTCGGCTTAGAAGGAGGACTCTGTTTCTTAATAGGTAACAACTCAACCCAGGGGCTCTTTGTTCCTTGGATGTCTTAGCGCAGGCAAGTTTGTCATACCCTCTTTTTATCCTTCTCACGCACAGCCACGACAGAACATGGCGTAGTGCCACGTCCGGCGGAATTACTCAGGCCGCATGGGACTTCGAGATCTCCTCGACGACCTCCGCAATCTTCTTTGGTTCTGCGAGCCGCGTAGCGACGTCGGCCTGGGCGATGATACCGAGGATTTTCTTGTTAGTATCCACTACCGGGATGCGCCGCACTTGGTGTTCCTCCATTGAATCCAGAGCTTTCTGCAAGGCATCATCCGGCGCGCATGAGAATGCCCCAGTGGTCATTACGTCCTTTACCATGGTGTTCCGAACATCAAGAGACTCAGCAATGACCCTCAAAGCCAAGTCGCGGTCAGTGACAATGCCGAGCACGGTTTTCGTTTCCTCGTCGTCAATGACCGGAATCACACCGACATCCTCAGACTTCATCAGTTGGGCCGCTTTCTCTACTGGATCATCCGGCAGACAGCAGACAGGATTTTTCGTCATAATTTCTTTACACTTCATGCTGCTTTCTCCTTTCGATTTGCTCAACTCGCTTTTAGCTCATGCACGATCCCTCACTTCAGTCACGCCTGATCCGCGCGCTCAGTTGCCGAAGCAGGAGAAGCTAACTTATAACTTGGCCAGCTTTAGCGCTGGCGTAGCAGCGATTATGAGGAATCGCCCGTTACTTTTCTGATGAAGACAATCAACCGCACTCTGGGTGCCCGCATTTACAGACCGAATCGATCCTGCCTAATGCTTTCTTACAGTATTCACTGCAATACCCACCCGCAGATGGCGCCGCGCATTGGCAAGGTGGATTCGCGCAGGTATCTGTCTTCTCAGCCCGCTCCATTGCCATTTCCAGTTTCTGTTTCATATCAATAAATAGAACTTCGATCAGTCGCACCGCTAAGGCTTTTCGCACGGAAATGGAACACACTTCGTTTAGATCCGGTACAAGGAACTTGGCGGCTGCCCTAATCTCCTTCCAGCAAAGGAAGTAAGTCGCCTGTGCTGCCCGTCAGAAACGAAATTCTTTGTTGCTCTACCACGTAAACCACAGTCAACCTGCATACCAAATCCCTTTGGATGATCGCGTTTCGGAATCTCGGATTCGGAACAGCAGTTAAAAATCCATTCCCGGAACTGGTTGGCACCGCCTTTGCCAGATTGCCTCTGACGTAATTGCCAAAGTAATAACTTTTGAGGACGAGAGGAAGGGATTTGCAAATGTCAGTAGCTCGTGTAACCGAAATCAGCGCTACCTCTGAAAAAGGTTTTGAGGATGCGATTCAGCAAGGGATTGCCCGCGCGACCGAAACACTTCACGGGATCCGTAGCGCCTGGGTGAAAGAACAGGAAGTACAGATCGAAAACGGTAAGATCGCTGCTTACAAGGTGATTATGAAAATTACGTTCGTGCTCGATTAATGCCGAAACGAGCGGTCGCAGAAATCGATTAGCTTTCGATGTCGCTATCGGTGCGTTCATCTCAAACGCTCATTCAAGTGAAGTCACGCTGACGCAGCTGAGGGCAGATGAAGCAACAGAATGAATCTCTAAAAGAATATCGAGCCAAGCGAAACTCTCGCATCTCGCCTGAGTTATCGCCGTTGTTCGAGCACAAAAACTGGACGCGATCAAAATCAATCCCCTGATCGAGCGCGCAGTAGCCTGGATGCACTGCTGGAAGAGGAAGCTGCGGAAAAATAAGCGACGGTGTGGTTTCCGCTCCTCCGGTGGGAATCATAAAACTTCATAAAACAAAGAATCAGGAGGTCATGATGATAAAAAGACCGCGAATTGGAAGAGAAAGAAAAATTCGTGAATGAGGAGCTGGACGCGTTGGCGCAGGAGCTTGCCGATTCCAAACTAGATCACCGAACCGAGATTGACGGACTAAAGCTGGACCTGAAAGCAATGCAGCTCTATCTCAGTCAGATTCATCCAGATTTTGAAGATCAATTCAAATCGCTCCGGGAAAAAGTGCGCTTGGAGGTCAGTCCGGAATAAGCGAGACTAATTTTCGAAAGCGCACCTGTTGAGCTACGCATCAAGAGATCAGTTTTTCGAAACGGATCGCCTTACGTGAAAGATGGTGAAGATTCATCAGTCGCTCCAGCGAAGTGGCTCGCCTACATTCAGAGCGTCGCGGATTTTCGCTGAAGATAGTCCAGCTTCGAAGTACAAGCGGCTCTAAGGCGAAGAGGAATATTTTTGCTCGGTCGTTCATATCCTCCGCCCTACTTAACTAGTTAAGTTCAGTAAGCCGCTCTTAGTTGTGTCCGGAACGGATCAGGCCGCTTTACGATGTGCTTTTGGTGCTGTCGATTCGCCAATCTCCAGACGCCGCGCCTTTTGTTTCTCGTGTTGTGGAGCCTTCATCTTCACTTCCAAAACGCCGTTGCTAAAACTTGCGTCGGCGTCTTTCACATCGACTCCTTCCGGCAGTGGCAATCTACGATAGAACTTGCCGTAGCTGCACTCGCTGCGGTAGTAACCTTCACGCTTCTCTTCTTTTTCGCCGCGGCGCTCGCCCTCGATCGTGATCGCATTGTCGGCGACTTCGACTTTCACATCATCTTTAGTTAGGCCGGGTAGATCCGCCCGGACAATAAGTTCGCCATCGCGTTCCAGCATCTCGACCTGCGGCGACCACACTCCGCTGAATTCCCCTCCCAATACCGGCTTAACCCAGTCACGGGTTATATTGAAATCTTCAAACAATCGATCCATCTCTTCGGCGAAGCGGCGCATGAATGCAAACGGGGTGGCTGCTAACCGCGTTCCTAACCCTCCACGATGTTCCCGTTTTTCCAGGGCCTCGGTCTTTCTCTCGTTCTGCTTTTCATTCTTCTTGTTTGGCATAATGCATTCCTTTCTTCTGTGTGTTGGCTTCACGGACGGTCAAGACGGCCTAACCGTTCGGTTCCGGCTCACAAGAGCAAGTTTTTCTGACTGGCGCAGGGTTGGAGCAATTAGAATGCCGATCAGTTAGGGGTTAGCGACCTAGAGGAACGAAGAAACCAATGTGCTTTTCAAATAGTTTCGAATGATCTTCGACATTCGGTGCGAAGGAACGATCCGTGCGCGAAAGTGTGGCTTCTCAGGGTTAGAAAATCCAGGGTTTACCGCGAAACGGCATGAGAATTACTTAACAATTATCGTGGATACACCGACAAAGGAACAAACCTTCTGCCAACGCGTCGTCGAGGCTGCCAGGCTTCATCCAGATAAAGTGGCGATGATGATGATTGGGCCGAAGGGCGCCGAGACGATTACCTTCGGCTCAATGCTCTCGCAGATTCGCAGCATTGCTTATTGTCTGAGCAAAGAGCAAATAGCTTTCGGAGATCGCGTGGCAATCCTGGGGGAGAACCATCCTAATTGGGCCATCGCGTACTTGGGAATCCTTCATCACGGCGCGGTGGTGACGCCGCTCGATCCGGCCGCCACGACGAAGACGTTAGCGAACTTTCTGAAAGACGCTGAAGCGAAGCTCGCATTTGTCTCGCCCGCTTCGCTGGAAAAGTTCAACGCCGCTTGCGAAGAGATGGGTCGGCAGATTCCCGCGGTAGCTTTACGGCCGCTGGATAAGCGCGATGATGTGGCTCGCTTCGAAGATTGGTCAGCGACGGAGGTGCCAGAGGAATTCAATGCAGCTCCGCCGCCTGCGAAGTCTGACGATTTGGCGCTGCTGATGTACACCTCCGGCACGACTGGCGTGCCGAAAGCTGTGCCGCTCACTCATGGAAACATCTATGCGGAGAGCGATAAGATTCAGGAGGCCATGCACCTCAGCGACCAGGAGGTTCTATTAAGTCTTCTGCCGCTATTTCATGCCTTTTCACAAGTAGTCAATCTCTGGCTGGCCACGATCATCGGTGGCCAAGTGGTCTATCTGACGGAACTGAGCAGCACCGAAGTCGAACGCGGCTTGAAAGAAAGTAGGGCGACCGCGCTCATTGGCGTTCCGCGCTTGTGGTACCTCTTTCATGAAAAGATATTCGACGCAGTTCGCAGCAAACCTTGGCCGCTGAGAATTTTCTTCCGAGCGATGTTGAGGGTTAACGGTTCTTTACGCGATTGGTTCGGTGTTAATGCCGGACGCCTTTTCTTTAGACCCGTTCACCAGTCCTTCGGCGGCAAGTTGCGGCTCGCCGTTTCGGGAGGGGCCAGTTTCGATCCTGAAGTCGCTAAAGATTTTCACCGGCTCGGTTTCACTATCTTGCAGGGCTATGGCCTGACGGAGACTTCGGGAGCGGCAACTGTAACTCGCTTTGAAGATAACAAGGTTGGATCGGTCGGGACGCCGCTCAATGGCGTCGAGGTCAAGATCGATCAGCCGGATAAAGGCGGCGTCGGCGAAGTGCTGATTCGCGGGCCCATCGTCACGCCGGGTTACTACCACAACCCGGAAGCTAATCGCGAGGCATTTACCGCCGATCATTGGTTTCGTTCCGGCGACTTGGGACGTTTTGACAGCCAGGGACATCTCTACATTGTCGGTCGTAAGAAAGATGTGATCGTGCTGCCGTCAGGCAAGAACGTTTTTCCGGAAGACGTCGAAGCCCATTACGAACGCTCGCCGTTTGTCAATGAGATTTGCGTGCTCGGAATAAAAGATGAGGCCGCCGAATTCAAGGGTGGAGAGAAACTGTCCGCGGTCGTCGTTCCCAACTTTGAACACCTAAAGGCGAAGCAGATTGCCAATTCTAAAGAGTGGGTGGTTTGGGAGCTTGAAAATCTGGGACGTGAGCTGCCGGAATATCAGCGTGTGCATGACTTTGTTCTTCGGGCCCAGCCTTTGCCGCGCACGACGACGCGAAAAATCCGTCGCTTCGAATTGAAGGAGCAGCTCGAAAGCCGCGCCGGAGAAAAACGCGAAAAGGAAGAGATAGAGCTAACTGAAGATGACACCTCGCTGATGGAGTCGGTCGCCGGTAAGGCGATTGCAGAAGCGATCAAACAACACGCGCCGAAGGCTACAGCTATTCACCCAAGCATGAATTTGGAGATTGATCTGGGGCTTGATTCGCTGGCTCGGGCCGAATGCGTCGCCGGCATCGAACAAACGCTCGGCATTGAGTTCAACTCGGAAGAGGTGAGCCGGGCGCAAACGGTCGGCGAACTCATTAAATTGGCGAATTCGATTACCGGCGACAAGAAGTTGCCAACAAAAGAAGGTGCGTCCGAAAAGCGCGAATTCGCTTGGCATGATGCCCTTGACGCGGCTTCGGCAGATTCAGCAGAAGCGGAGAGTCTTCGCAAACGTAAACCCGTAACCATCTTATTCGCTTATCTCATACTGCGGTTGATTTATATAGCTGCGCGGCTTTTGTTTGGGATGGAAGTGAAAGGAATCGAGGTCCTGGAGCAACTCGATCCTCCGTATTTGATTTGTCCGAACCACCAAAGTTACCTCGATCCGTTTCTGGTCTGCGCAACTTATCCGCGCCGCGTGCTCGGTAATGTTTTTCATGTGGGAGCCGCAATGTACTTTACGAAGGGCGTCCCGGCCCAGCTTGCGCGCCTGGTCAACGTCATACCCATAGATCCCGATGCGCAATTGTTGAGCGCGATGCGTGCCGCCGCCGCCGGACTCCGTTCCGGCAAGATTCTCAATATTTATCCTGAAGGGCAACGCTCATTCGACGGCCAACTAAAAGAGTTCAAGAAAGGGGCCGCTATTCTGGCTTCGGAGCTGAAGCTGCCAATCGTCCCGGTCGCCCTGGATGGAACTTATCGCATCTGGCCCCACAAGTCGTGGCGGCCTCATCTGGCCAAAGTCAAAATCAGCTTCGGTGAGCCAATCGACCCGAAAGAGGTTACGGCCGACGAAAAGGATGATGAGATCGTTTACGAAAAAGTGACCGCCGCGGTGAAAGAAAGAATTCAGCAGATGCTTGACGAGATGCGCGAGAAACGCGCATGAACCGCAACAAGACAATGGCACTCTGGCATGACGAATGCGCCTAAAGTGTCTCGATGCGTTGGTGTGTAACGAAAGAGTGCATAATGAGTTCAACCAAAAGCAAAACAGCATCGAAAGCAATCCCTCGTCATAGGCCGGACGAGAACGTGAGATGCTGAAAAAAAAGCTTAGTGTGCTAATGCTTAGCGCCTGCTTCGGAATCCTATGGTCCGGCCTGAATGACTGCGTCGCTCAAGGCGGCAACGCAGTGTTTCGGCAAATCTTTCGAGATAAAGCAGAGCTTCCGGAAAGCGATCTCACTGCGCTGGACCAGGGCGAGACTGTCATAAAACTATTGAACGCGCGCGATAAACGAGAGATTGCGATGGGCGGCGCCGTGCGCGTTCAAGCGTCGGCGGAAATCTTTCTTCAATCCTTCCGCGAAAACATGACTCGTAAAAGCAATCCAGCCATCCTCGAGATAGGAAGTTTTGGAAATCCGCCCTCACTTGACGATCTGCAAGGCCTCACGATCGAGAGTCGCGATATTGAGGACCTGAGACAATGCGTGATGGGAAATTGCCGTCTGAAGTTGTCGGCGATGATGATCGATCGTTTGCAAAAAGAGATAGATTGGAGTGCGCCAGACTATCCGATTCACGTTACTCAACTTCTTAAGCAAATGCTGATCGATTATGTACGCGATTATCTCGCCCGAGGAGATGCGGCGCTGATTCAATACGATGATAAAGCGGAGCCAATTCGGCTGGCTGACGAACAACACGAGTTGTTGGCGTCCTCAAGCTATCACGCACTAGCTGACCCAAATAGAGATGCAAACAATCTTTCGAAATCTGAAGCCATGCTGGTTGATAACGCGTTCGTATGGTCGAAGATCAAGTTCGGCTTAAAACCAGTCATTGCGGTTAATCACATCATGATTTACCAGCGCCCGCAGAACACAGGTGCGCAAATTCTAATTGTATCGAAGCAGATTTACGCCAACCATTATTTTGATTCATCGCTCGGACTGACGGCATTCATTAATATTCCGGGCTCAACTCCTAAAACGTATCTACTTTATGAGAATCGTTCGCGCGTTGATGGACTCGGAGGCGTGTTCGGTAAGGTTAAACGCGGCATCATTGAGGACAAAGCTGTAAGCAGTCTTGAGTCTATCCTGCAACATTCCCAACGAAGTCTCGACGCCCGCGCTCCAAACCTGGGCGATTCTTCGCAGGCGTCGGTCGGCCTCGAACGGAAATGGCCACGATGGAGTTCGCCGTCTTGAAATCTGTTGGTTTTAGCGATTACCGTGTTCGCCGTTTTATTAGGATTGCGTGGTTATGCATGGAAAGTCTATCAGCGCAATTACAGACCTTTAAAAATAAATCAAGGCTTCGCTGCCGAGAAAAGGAGACCTTACGATGGCTAAGTGCGAGGTGTGTGGCAATGATTATTATTTGTCGTTCGAGGTTATAGCAGCTGGTAATCATCATACCTTCGATAGCTTCGAGTGTGCGATTCACAAGCTCGCGCCTGTCTGTGATCATTGCGGCTGCAAGATCATCGGACATGGTGCAGAGGCCAATGGCAAATTTTTCTGTTGCGCTAATTGCGCCCGACGGGCAGGTGTAGTGGAAGTGAAGGATCGGGCCTGACAATGTGGATTAGATGGTCTTCAGCCAAGATATAGCGTGACTTCTCATCGGTATCCGCAAATATTTCCACCAGAACTTTTGGACGGGGAGTTGGTAATTCTTCCCAAGCATGTTTTATTTCTCGTGAAATAGCGAGTGCGGCGGTTGGTTGAACTCCAGAAATGATTTCCACCCAGGTATCTCGATGATGGAGGTAGCAACTCCATCCGTTATCAACGCGATACAATCGCATCAGCCTGCCAGCAGCGTTGAGTTTCTCTTCCAGTCTCCACGCCGCCGCAAATGTCCTGTGAGGGTCGCGTAGATCCTCCTCATCCCACAATCCAAGCTCAATTAGTTCACTTCTGTAGTCCATCGTAAGGCGGTCGTATCGTTGGATGCGAGATATTTTGTCGGTTTGTGACTGTGAGAGAGTGCCGGGCGGTGGTGAGGGGACGCCCGAACACTCTGACTGCCGATTAGTAGTCCATATCGGCGCCAGGCAGTGCGCCGGCAGCCTTTTCTTTCTTCTCCGGCACTTCGGCCACAACTGCTTCGGTGGTCAGCAAGAGGCTGGCGATCGAAGCGGCGTTTTGCAGTGCAGTGCGTGCGACCTTTGTTGGATCAATCACGCCTTCGCGCACGAGGTCGCCATATTCGTCAGTTGCGGCGTTGAAACCGAAGTAGGCAGTCTTATCCGCGCGGACTTTCTCAACGACGATCGAGCCTTCGTGACCGGCGTTCAGTGAGATTTGTCTCAATGGCTCTTCCAGAGCCCGGCGAACGATCTGCACTCCGATCTGCTCATCTGTGTCTTCGAGCTTGAAGTTGTCGAGCGCCTTCTGAGCGTGGATGAAAGTCACGCCGCCGCCCGGCACGATGCCTTCTTCAACGGCCGCGCGCGTGGCGTGCATAGCGTCTTCGACACGGGCCTTCTTCTCTTTCAGCTCGGTCTCGGTTGCCGCGCCGACTTTAATGACGGCAACGCCCCCGACCAGCTTGGCCAGACGCTCCTGCAACTTCTCGCGATCGTAATCAGACGTGGTCTCTTCGATCTGCGCGCGGATTTGCTTGACGCGACCTTCAATGTCGGAACGCTTGCCGACGCCTTCGATGATAGTCGTGTTGTCCTTATCGATTACGACTTTCTTGGCACGGCCCAGGTCCTCAACTTTCACGTTCTCAAGCTTGATGCCGAGATCTTCCGAGATATTCCTGCCGCCGGTCAGAATTGCGATGTCTTGCAGCATCGCCTTGCGGCGATCGCCAAAGCCGGGTGCCTTCACTGCACAAGCGTTCAGGATACCGCGCAGCTTATTGACAACCAGCGTCGCCAACGCTTCGCCTTCGACGTCTTCAGCGATTATCAGGAGCGGCTTGCCTTCGCGGGCGACCGTTTCCAGCAATGGAAGTAGATCGCGCAGCGCACTGATCTTCTTTTCGTGGATCAGGATCAGCGGATCTTCGAGTACACTCTCCATTCGCTCTGCGTTGGTCACGAAATACGGAGAGAGATAACCACGATCGAATTGCATACCCTCTACTACATCCAGTTCGGTGTGCATAGTCTTCGATTCTTCAACAGTGATAACTCCGTCTTTGCCGACCTTGTTCATCGCTTCCGCGATCAGTTCGCCAATCGTGCGATCGCCGTTAGCCGAGATGGTTCCCACCTGGGCGATGGCCTCGCCCTTCACGGGCTTCGAGAGATTCTTGATCTCCTCAACCGCGCGCTCGGTCGCCTTCTGAATGCCACGCTGCACCGCCATCGGGTTAGCGCCGGCGGCGACAGTTTTCAAGCCTTCACGAAAGATAGCCTGGGCCAGCACCGTGGCCGTGGTGGTTCCGTCACCGGCGACATCGGAAGTCTTCGAAGCTACTTCGCGCACCATCTGCGCGCCGACATTCTGAAGCTTATCTTCTAGTTCGATCTCCTTCGCGACGGTCACACCATCTTTCGTTACCGTCGGCGAGCCGAACTTCTTCTCGAGTACGACGTTGCGTCCCTTCGGACCAAGAGTCACTTTTACCGCATTTGCGAGTGTGTTCACGCCATCGAGAATGGCATGGCGCGACTGCTCGCCGTGAATAACCATTTTCGCTGCCATATCAGTCTTACCTCCATGATTTCTTTACTCGATTTCTTCGTAGATCTTGATTCTTTCCTTACCTGCCAGCAGTCTTTGCCTTTGCGGTGGTGGTGAAGACGCCAAGGATTTCATCCTCACGCATGATCAGATATTCCTGGTCGTCGATCTTCACTTCCGAGCCGCTGTATTTTCCAAAGAGCACGCGATCACCCGGTTTCACATCGAGCGGCTGACGCGTGCCATCCTCGCGAAACTTGCCTTCACCGGCGGCGATTACCTCGCCCTGTTGCGGCTTTTCCTTCGCAGTGTCGGGAATGATGATTCCACCGCGCATCTCTTCCTGCTCGTCCAGCCGCTTGACGAGCACGCGGTCGTGGAGTGGACGAATTGTTGTGGTCATATCGTCTTTCTAACGCCTCCTAAATGAAAAGTTTTGCCGGTCCGCCTGCTGCCGATTCTCGAAATGAGCGGCCACGCCGAGCTGCCGACTTTTGACCCCGAACCGCACGGGCCGAGGTTGGACTTCCCTGCTCAGGACGCCCATTTTAATTACCAAATATATTCAACGCGTTGCCCGTTGTCAAGAGGCTTGACAGGGCAACGCTCATATTTTATATTGCATCCCTAGGCATGGTTGACGGTGAGAAAGTAGCTTGGACCAAGGCTCAAATTAATCAATATTCAGGAGGTGGAAGCTTATGAATAATCTGATGTTGCGTGATCCGTTGCTGCAAGATCCGGTTACCAATCTGCTTCCTTCGATTTTTTCGAGGCAGATGAACCGGCTATTTCAACACTCATTCAACTGGGACACCGGTCTGTCGAGCGCCGCGAACGGCCCGGCAGTCAATGTCTATGAGACCAAAGATGAGTACATCTTCCAGGCTGAACTGCCCGGCTGGAAACGCGACGAAGTGTCGATCAATTTCGAGAATCAGACGCTGACACTCAGCGGACAGCACGAACTGCTGGCCGACGATGGTCGGCAGTATCATCGCGTCGAAGGTTTCTATGGCCAGTTCACTCGCTCATTTACGGTACCCAGTTTAGTTAACTTCGACCGGGTGGAGGCCGAATTGAAGGATGGCGTTTTGACCATCCATCTGCCGAAGCGTGAGGAAGCCAAGCCTCGCCAGATCGAGGTGAAATCGGTGCAGTAAGACGAAATCACAAAATCTTCTTCGAGCTTGCGTGTTAGAACCCGAGTGGGAATCAAGCTTGGATAAGCGAAGGCCGCAAGCTCCGTAACGGACTTGCGGCCTTTGCTTTTTGGGAATTCGATTTGGGAGGGCTAAGCATCATGAAGAATTCCAGAATTGTTTTCATCAGATGGACCGCTGTATTGGTTGTGATTGCGATAGCGATCTATTCGGTGCTCTTGAGTCTGCGGATCAAGTCGGCCGAGCGGACCGACATCAACGTTCCGCCGCAACCGAGCTACGTGACTTCGGTTAACCGTCAACGTCCGGAGATTAACATTGAGCGGCTGTTGAATTTGGATGACCCGAAGGGTTTTGATTCCGATCTGACCTCGCTCTTGACACGGGAACGGGAGCGGCAACGAGCAACGGAAAACCCAAACGCTGTCAGCTACGAACCGGTTGCATCCGTCTCGCATGATCAGAAAGGAGACCGTAACCAATGAAACAAGAAATCTTCGGTATGCGACAGGCCAACGGAGATTGGTTTGCACTGGAGCTGGAGGATCAACGTCGCGTGCTGGTGTTTCACAGTCTGGTGGGAGCCTGGCGAGCACGGGCGAAGAATGATGAGTTGATGCTCTTCTGGCCGGCGCCGGTTGATGAGCGTGCGTTGGCCGAATTCGCCACCGCCAACGACGGGCGTCCGGTTAGTTTCTGGTTAGTGGATGAAGACGACCCAGGCGCTGACCTGCGATGCGGTCATCCACTTGAGTATACGCAACTGGCCACGCTTGAACGATTGAAAGACTTGCCGCTGCGCACCAAAAGCAGATGGGAATCTAATCAGGCGGCAGGAGGTCAAGCGTGGGCATTCTGATGACAGGGAGTGAGGTGAGCCGAAGATGAAGTTTGAAATCGACTCCTACTTTGAGCCTGACATCGCGTGGGTGGGCGAGATCAATCGCCAAACACTAAAGCTGGAAGAGATGACCCGCGTGTTACCGGCCGCAATCACTCAGCTTACCTGTTCGCTATGGCGCGGGGTGAACACCAACGCGGGCATCACTCTAACGCTAACCATCGAGGGCCGGGAATTGACGACCCGCGCAGAAGATTCGTCGCCAGTAATCGCGACGCGACGAGCATTCGCAGACTTGAGTAGCAAGGTTGCTACGGTCATCGAAGAACGCAGGATCGAGGGATTCTGGCGGCGCGGGGAACCGTGACGGTCGAAGAGATTGTAGATGAAGTTGCCCTCACGGCGATGCAAGAATTCGAAGAACGGCCCGCAGGCCTGAGCTTTCGTCCGTGGTCCTTTCAATTGGCGCTGGATGTGATTAAGCGCAAGAAGTACGAGATCGAAAGCGAACGGAGCGCCCTAACGTCCTTTGAGGACAAGAATTCAGGTGAGCCAGCGGCACTCGAAGACGAGATTTATGACTTCTACCAGCCGGACCACGATCTCTGTCTCCGAGACCTCATTTCGGATGGAAGCTTGCCGACGCCGGAAGAAGCGCTGGCGCACCGTGAATTTCAGCAGCACATAAATCGGGCGCTGGCCCAACTGCCACGCCGCTGGCGCGAAGCCTTCGTGTTGTACAGCGTCGAGGGCTTGACGCTTGAGGAAGTCGCCCGAGTCACGCGCCAGCCCGTGGACGCCACGCGGCGAGCCGTCGAACTGGCGCGTGAGTTGTTACGCGCCGGTTTAGCGGAGGCGGGTGTCAAGCCAACCAAGCAAGAATTACGAAGGAAGGCCGTCGCATCATGATGACCTGCGAAGTTGTGAGAACGCACTTGTCGTCTTTTATGGATGGAGCGCTACCTGGAGGCACGATGGCGGACGTGTGGAAACATATCAATCGCTGCCGTTCGTGCCACGAACTCTACGACGCGCTTTACCTTGCCGACGAATTTTATAGCGCGGTTGCGACACATGCGGTGCCGGATGAGTACCGCGACTCTCTGCGGGCGCGCATGGATGAAGTTGTTCGAGATGAAACAAGCGCCGCAACTCTGCAGAGATAGCGCGCACCTAAAGTTCAATATTAGCTGGGAGAATTCATAGGAGGTGAAAGGACATGATGAAAGAAGTAACTAAAGGACTCATCGTTCTACTCACGTTAATTCTAACATTCGCACAACCATTTGCGGCTGACAGCGCGAAAGTGTTTGCGCAGCAAAAGGTCAGCCACACTCGCGGTACACGAAATACTGAAACGGCAATTTCACCATCGCTGCTCGCGTCCGAGGTTCGGCACCGTTTGGTGATGCTTCCCTACTACGACGTGTTCGACTGGCTGGAAGGAGAGGTTAAGACGGACGGCACGCTCGTCCTGCGTGGCCAAGTAGTCAGACCCACGTTGAAGTCGGATGCGGAAAAGAGCGCTGGCAACGTAACCGGCATCAAGCGCGTCGTCAACGAGATTGAGGTTTTGCCGCTCTCGCCGAATGACGATCAATTGCGCGTGGCTCTCTACCGTGCGATTTACAAGTTCGATTCGCCCCTCTTCAGGTACGCAACCCGTGCGGTGCCGCCGATTCACATCATCGTGAAAGGCGGACGCGCGATATTAAAAGGCGTGGTGGCTACCAAGGCGGATAGCGATCTGGCTTATATGGCGGCGCGCGGCGTGCCCGGCTTGTTCGAAGTAACGAACGAACTTCGCGCGGAAGATCAGATGCCACGATGAGTTTTGAAATACCTATTTTGTAAATGAGGAGGTGGAAATCATGGCCAAGGAAAACAATGAGAAGGAAGGTAATCGCAAGCGATAACCCGGAAAGGCGATCAGAATACCGCGCTGGCCCGAAGCGACGAGTGGCTGCCGTCGGTGCTCAATCGCAGGCCCTTCGCCTTCATGCGCCGCTTCGCTGAAGAGAAGGATCGTCTGTTTGCAGACTTTGCCTTTGGACGCGATTGGTTAACGCCGAGTTTCGGCTCCAGAGCCTTCGGTGAATTTGGCAATACCGTCTGGTCGCCGCAGATTGAAATGTTCGAGCGCGACGGACAACTAACCGTTCGAGCCGATCTGCCTGGACTGACCAGGGATGACCGTCAAGGTCGAAGTCACCGACAATGCCATCAACCTTTCCGGCGAGGGCAAGAGCGAACATGAGGAAAAAGGCGAGGGCTACTATCGCAGTGAGCGTTCGTACGGCAGCTTCTATCGCAGCATTCCGCTGCCTGAAGGAGTGAACGCCGACGACGCCAACGCGACCTTCAACAATGGCGTCCTTGAGATAACCATGACGGCGCTACAACGCGCGTCGCGCGATCGTCGCCTCGAGATCAAGGAAGGCAGTAGCAATGAAGGACAAACGCGTGCGAAATCTCATGCGTCTGGCCGCTGATTGACTGGGTTCGGCAACCACGTGCGCTCGGCATGTGGTTGCCACTAGTTAAAGACACGTTAAGAAGGAGGTTTATAAAATCATGTTGCACCAAAGAACAAATCAAGCGCGAGGCTTGTTGCTCGCCGTCTTTTTGACGTTTTCATTTGTTAGCTGCAAGGCGCAGACGTTATCGCGAGCTTCGTCGACATTGTCGTTACCCGAAAGCGCGAGCGCCGCGCCGCAGAATTCTTACGCCGCAGTTGTCAGTCGCGTGATGCCCGCGGTCGTCACAGTGCGCTCCGATCGGCGAGTGCGCGCCGCACAGCAGTTCCCTTTCTTCGATGATCCCTTCTTCCGCGACTTCTTTGGCGATCGTTTCCGAAATGCACCCAAAGAGTCGCCCGAAATACTTCAGCGCGGAGTAGGCTCTGGCGTGATCGTCAGTTCCGACGGTTACATTCTGACTAATCATCACGTCATCGATGGCGGTGAGGGCATCAAGGTAGATCTCAGTGATGGTCGAACGCTGGACGCAAGAGTGATTGGCTCAGACAAGCCCAGCGATCTGGCGGTACTCAAAATTAACGCCGCCAATCTTCCGGTACTGCCCCTGGGTGACTCAGACCGTGTAAAAGTGGGCGACGTGGTGCTCGCAGTCGGCAACCCTTTAGGTGTGGGCCAGACTGTGACGATGGGAATTATCAGCGCCAAAGGACGTCAGACCGGCATCAGCAACGGCAGCTTTGAAGACTTTCTGCAAACTGATGCGGCCATCAATCAGGGGAACTCTGGCGGCGCGCTGGTGAACACGAAAGGCGAACTGATTGGGATTAACTCGCAGATACTCTCGCCTACTGGCGGCAGCATTGGCCTGGGCTTTTCGATCCCCTCGAACATGGCTTGCAACGTAATGGATCAGTTGACCCGAACGGGAAAGGTCCGTCGCGGTCAGCTCGGCATAATTGTCCAGAAAGTCTCTACCGACATCGCTTCGAGTTTGGGACTTAAGGAAGCGCGCGGAGTGATTATCAGTCAGGTGCAAGCCGGAAGCGCCGCTGAACGGGCGGGACTTAAACAGGGAGACATCATCGCCGCCCTCAATGGGGTGGCGGTCGATACGCCAAATGCCTTTCGCAACCAGATAGCCGGCTCTGGGCCGGGTACTGACGTGCGTCTCACCATTCTGCGCGACGATCGCGAACAGCAGATAACCGCGAGGCTTGGAGAGTTTCGTCCCGAAACCGCAGAGAACAGCGATGGCGCGACCGGCGACGGCGTAGGCAGGACCAACACGGGAAAACTCGGCATTAGCGTCGAGCCCTTAACCCCTGAAGTCAGATCGCAACTAGGTTTGCCAGCCACGACGCAAGGAGTGCTAGTCGGGGAAGTTGATCCCGTTGGACCAGCGGCTCATGCGGGTATTGAACGTGGAGATGTCATAGAGCAGATCAATCGGCAACCGCTGCGTTCGGGAACTGACGTCAAAACCGCACTGGAACGATCCAGCAATCGGCCGGCGCTCCTGCTTATTAACCGTCGCGGGGAGAGTCTGTTCGTAACGGTCACGCCGCGAGCGTGACTCGCAGCGATGGGTTCAAAGCCTCGGCGTTTTTCATTGCGTGTGCGGTATGCATCAGGCATACGGATCTCCGATTGACGGCACCTGCACCCACGAGATTCGAAAGTATCCCTGGGATTCGTTGATCAGCCCGGCGACGTATAATCCGGCGCTCACCGCACTGATTGGTCCAGTCAAGACATAGTCAAACATTAGCGCTGAGACTGAAAACTTTGCCGCCGTGCTGCCCATCGCTTTGCATACCACTCGGTAAGCTCCACCGCGCGCGAACATGCTGCAACTCTCGATGTAAACTGCTCGCACCGCGTATGAGAAAAGCATGATTACCAGGATGAACCACGGCGCCGCCCTTGCCGATCGCCTGCTCTGAAATTGCTCCAACGTAATAAGCCGAAGAGCCGAGGTCGCTGAGAACAATAGTCGCCCGCTCGCCAGAAGGAGACAAACGGGACCATGACCGTTGCGGGAACAACGAACTTCTTTAGAACTGAGGGCCGTTAGTGTTTCACTTTTCTCCGAACATCACCTGAAACGCTTTGAAAAAGTGTTTTTGGTTATGAGGTAAACATCCCCTTCGCTACCAAATTCGCCGAAGGCCGGGCGCTTTCCATTATCGATCGCTTTGATCGTCGGACGACCGATGTGCGCATAGACCAATCTTCTTATGCGATATTTTTGAGCGTCATTGGCTACCTGTTCAACCGATGCGTGACCGCCCACGCTCCCGCGAAAAAGAATTGGCCGTTTCCACGCCGCAGCTTCAGCAAACATTAAATCTGCTGCTTTGGCCCAACGCGGAAATTTCAGAAACTCGGGCGCCCAAACAATCTTTTTGCCGTTCGCCTCGATTGCATAACCATAAGCGTCATGGGAAGTGTGAACAACTGTGTGAGGCTCGATAGAAAGTCCATCAGAAGAATATTTATCCACCGCCGGTTCAAGATCCCTCTCTCGACAAGCCTTGCGAATCTTCGAGATTAGTTCGCCGTGCTCATCCGTAACCAGCCAGGCAGCAAGTTTTTGCTGCGGCACTGCGTCAGGCCCGCCATCGATCAGAAGACGCACACGGCCATATTGGACCAGCAAGCCGGCCGGTTCATAACGAGGCGAGTTCATTGCCCCGACACCGAGCAGAGTTAATCTTAGGGTGTGTGAATTCTTGCGCGGCATTGTGGTCGTTTCAAAGGTGATCGTTGAGCCGAAGCCAATTGGTGGCCGCATGACTGTTCTGCCACTGGCTGTTCCGAGTATCCAGAACTAGATGTGTAGCTTCGGAAGAATGGTGAGCTGGTTCAAGTTCCCATCGCTGTCGTAGGTACGTTTCCCAGGTCGCATCAGACAGCCCGTCTTTAAGAGATTCGCGCCAATCGAGTCGATCATGAATAAGCTCTGGCGGGGATTGGCACTCGATCAATCGGTAGTTTGCGCCATTCGTCGCCGCCAGTTCACGTACCGGTCCTCGATCTTTCGCGCGCTGAAAAGTCGCGTCAAGAATCACACCCTGATCCTGCTGCAAAAAAGCGAGTCCTTGTTTCAGAAGAACTTGATAAGTCCGCCGACTGGCCTCGGCGCTGTACATTCCTTCACCGTAACCCGATGCTCCGGTTTCTTTTCCGAAAGGCGATTTGCGAACGGCATCGCTCGAAACCACGCGCAAGCCTAACTCCTCTGCGATGGCCCGAGCCACGGCAGTCTTTCCAGTTCCAGAAAGTCCGGCAACGGCGATGACGGTTGGCTTCGTTAAAGGCGCGGCATAACGCCTGGCGAGATCGAAATAATTCCTGGCGCGCGAGATGTCAGCTTCATGTTCAGCTTCGTTGAACTCCGACTCGTCAAGCCGAAAACTGAGGACCTTTCCCCGAACGTATGCGCGATAACACTTATAGAACGGAAGGAGAATGAAGAGCCGCGGATCGCTGGTGTGCGCTTGATAGCGTTCACTGAAATGGTAGCTGAAATCCGGCCTCCCTCGCGCGTGAAAATCCATCGAGAGAAACGCGACTTCGCTCGCGATATCACCGCAGCGAAATCTTTCGTTGAATTCAATGCAGTCGAAAATGCAGATGCCGTTGGTGACGCAGATGCTCTCGCAGCGAACATCGCCATGACCGTCGCAGATTCGTCCATCTTGGACGCGGCCTTTGAATAGCTTATCCAGATTGTCGAACCAACGAGAGGTTTGCGCACGAATGAGATCAAATTCCTGAGCCGTTATCGTGCGGCCGACATAAGGAACGGTCTGAGAGAAATTCTCTTCCCAGTTAGTTCGAATTATTTCCGGGCTGCCATAGGAATCGATTTCAGGTCCTCGCCCTGCCTCCTGATGAAAGCGGGCCAGCCTGTCGGCGATCCTATCAACGATGGATTCAGTGAGGACATTACGCGCGATCATTCGATCGACCATGCAATCGTCGGGCAGCCTCTTCATTAAGACGCCGTAATCGACGATGCGGCCTTGATCGGAAAATTGGAATCCCGTCTTGGTCTCAACAATTGGTTGCACGCGAAGATAAATATCCGGGCAGAGTCGTCGATTTAAGTTGATCTCGGCCTCGCAAGCGCGAAGGCACTTCTCCAGCGTCGTGTAATCCAGAAAACCAAAATCAACAGGCTTCTTCAGCTTGAGCACATGTCGCCTGCCGAGCAACAGCACTGAAATGTGAGTCTGGATCATCTCAACGGGGTGATCGTCCGGTGCCCAGCCGGAAGCACTGGGGAGGCTGTCGACCATCGCAAGCCATGATTCATTATCGGCGCGCAGGTCCGTATGATGAACTTTCATGCGTGCTCCTAACGGCCATTCCCAGATATGATTTGGGAGGATTTTCTGCGAGCCGAGTCGATCTTAGTTTCTTTTGTCTGCTTCGGGCGCACGACCTCGACTGAACATGGCGCATGAGCGACAACAGACTGAGCTACGCTGCCTAAAAGCAATCACTTGATTCCCGTATAGCCGTGTGAACCAACAACGATCAGATCGGCATGCCATTCCGTGGCCTCGTAAATAATCACTGAGCGAGGATCACCGTGACGGATTGCGGTCTCCACCGTGACTCCGCTTGCTTGCACCGCTTGGGCGGCTTCATTAGCTAGTCGTTCAGCCTCTTGTCCATCAGGCGACGAGTCTCTTCAAGACCGCCCGCTGCATACAATTCAACGGCGGTCGGCACGGCGTCCCGAACCACGGAAAGCACCCGCACGGTTGTTCCCGTAGGCCATGGACGTCTTTCGACGCCTTCCGCAGCAGCAGCGGAGTATGATGAACCATCCACGGCCAGAAGTACTTTCATGCTTCCCATTTGCGCGGCAGCACTGCCGTTGGTGATCTTCGCCATGACTTTTATTTCCTGTTAATGCGAATTAAAACACGCATTCACTGATGCCGCTCCGATGCATACCACCTCAACCAGCCGCTGACTTTGAAATCTCCTCGATGACTTCGGCAGTTGTCTCCGGCTCATGTGTGCGAGTCGCAATATCTGCCTGGGCGATGATTCCAATGATCCGATTATCATCGTCCACTACGGGGATGCGCCGGACCTGATACTTCTCCATGGCATCAATCGCATGTTGCAAATCATCGTTGGCATGACAAGTAACTGGGTTACGGGTCATCACCTCTTCAACCGGAACGGCAGAGATTTGACGCGCCTCGGCAACTACTTTCACTGCCAGATCGCGATCAGTTACTATGCCGAGCAGCCTTTTGGTTTCATGATCCGCCACGACGGGCACTGGTCCGACGTCTTCATCTTTCATCAACTGAGCCGCCTGATCCACCGTGTCACCAGGCAAACAGCACACTGGGTCTTTTGTCATTATGTCTTTGCACTTCATTACTGTTTCTCCCTTGGGTTCATCGACCCGCCTATAAGCGCCACTCTCGCCTTCTGAGCCGCCGCCAATCACGCCGAGATCTTCTCCTAAGTAGATCAATTCAGATCCGCCTGAATCTTCATAGCCTGCGGCACCACGATCACCCTGTCCCCACGAGGCTTCGCCGTGGACCATCGCTTCAGGACTTGCCTCCTCGAGTGCAGAAACGGGATAGACACCCGATTTTTCGATCTCATCTCTGCGTCCCTGGCCGCCACCCGGCTGACCACTTTCTCGTTTGCGTTGTTCCGGTTGGCTCATTTTTCGATCATCTCTAGTCGATTTGTGATTCATCTTCATATTCCTTTTTAAGACATCCCGAAGTGGAAAAGCCGGCCACCAAGTTAATGACCGGCCTTTCCATGCCGTTCACGCATTTGGAAGCAACTCGCTTTGAGCTACAGATGGAAGCGCAGCGGCGAGACCTTCTTGTCCTTCATTGGTCTTCATTGCTAAATTGTTCGACTCTGAAGCTCCACTGTTCGGTTCCTATCGGTACATGTACTTCGACCCTACACACCCGCACGAGAATGCTGGATTATGGACATCTCTTGATTATGCAAAGGCGAACCGCAAATGGAGTGCCAAAGTAAATCCGTTGGCGACCCTTCAACTCTCCCTGTTAGGAAAACAATATGAGAAGGAAAAAATGAAAGATGGTGGACCTTCATTTACCGACCCGCGTTGAGTGGTCGTGAGCAATTTGCATTGAAAACTCCGGTGGGACCGAACGCGGGAGAAATGTCACGAAGATTAGAGGTAACAACTCGTTCCGCTGGACTGACAGTTGACTTATCTTCGATGAAATCTCCGATTTGCGATTCTCCACTTTCGCCGATCGGTGTCTCGAGGGAAAGCGGCTGCTGTTTAAGCTTGAGTGCTTTATTCGCCTTTTCTACGGTGATGTCCATTCTCTTCGCGATCTCCTCAGCAGTAGGTTCGCGTCCCTTGTCCCGCACCAACTCACGCGTAACACTTGTAACCTTATTGATTACCTCAATCATATGGACTGGAACGCGGATGGTGCGCGCCTGATCTGCGATCGCCCGTGTGATTGCCTGGCGAATCCACCATGTTGCATAAGTTGAGAACTTGTAGCCGCGTCGCCAGTCGAACTTTTCCACGCCTTTCATCAAGCCGAGATTTCCTTCTTGGATCAGATCGAGAAAGTGCAAGCCCCGGTTTTGATATTTCTTGGCGATCGAGACAACCAGACGCAAGTTAGCTTCGGTCAGTTCGTGCCGGGCCTGACCAGCCTGTGCCTCGCCGATCACAATCATCTGATGCGAACGCTTGATCTCCACAGAGGAAACATGGTGCTGGGCTTCGATGTTTTTTAGCTGGCGTTTGGCCGCTGCAATATGTTGTTTGAAATCCTTTGCAGCTTCCGCTTTCACGCGTTTGCCGCCGAGCTTTTCAGAGTGACTTTGGACCTGGCGCTCAAGCACGCGGGTTTCGTTATGAACCGTAACGATAGCCTTGATGAGGCGCTGCCGCGCTTCTTCTTTTAGGCGCAGACCGGCAATTTCTTGCGCGATTTCCAAGCGCGTCCGTGCCAGTTTGCGTTTTAGTCTCAGAAGCCTTTTTGAGCTTTTGGCTCGCGTAAGTTTCTGCTCTCGATGCAATTGTTCGAACTCTTTAAGTCCTCGTCCGTACAGCTTGCCGACATTCTGAATACCTTCGATGGTCCATTGAAGATATTCTTCGGATTTGTCTTCTTGTTCCTCAGCCTCCATTTGATCTGAGAAGCTAACGATGTCGCGGATCGCCAGACAGCCGGCTTCCAGCTCAACGCCGATTTTCAGGAGTTCAGCTACAGCTATCGGAGAGCGGGTAATTGCTTTCTGGGCGCGGTTTTGTCCCCACTCAATTCGTTTGGCGATTGCCACTTCCTGCACGCGAGTAAGTAACGGCACCGTGCCCATTTCGCGCATGTAAAGCCTGACCGGATCCGCAGTCTTGTCCAGTTCGCCAGCCGAGAGGTCGAGTTCGTGTTCCTCAGGCAGGGAGTCGCCGGGTTCATCAAACCCGGACGTCGAGACGTCTTCATCCTGAAGCCCCTCCTCACCGACTCCAGATTCTTCCAGTTTCTGAAGCACCTTATCGATGTTGTGAGGCACTAGAGAATCTTCCAGCACGCCGTCGTTCAAATCTATAAACGGCAGCGCAGCCGAACTCATCAGTTCATTTCCCGTCTTTTCTTGCTCAAGTCTAATCAATTAAGAATCTCCTCTTTTTACGAGCATCCCTTTCTCGATGTGAAGTAATCCCAGTTTTTTGGTGATTTGTTGCCTTCGAAAAGGATGGGTTACTAGGATTCCGCTTTCAATTGTAAGGTTGCAGGAAACGCGTCATCGGGAATGTATCTAATGTGCCTGCCCGCCGAACCTCAAACCTACAACGCAATCCACGAATAACGCATCTTAGTTTTGGTTATTCCTTCTCTCGCGCATCAACGGTGATGCGCCCGCGCTAATGAAAAGCTCGGCGTTTTGGATGGTTCGAGAGTAGGTTGTTTTCAACTCGTAGAAGTCGCTCAGATTTTGAGCATCCGAACGCTAGTTTCTTCGCTCGCTTCCGTTTCGTCGAAAAACCCTGGTTCCAAAAGCTTCTCTTAATTACTCCTGACAGCAGGAGAGGTACACAAATATGTCTATGAAACTCTATGTCGGCAATCTCTCGTTCCAAACTTCGGGCGAAGAGTTGCAGCAACTGTTCTCGCAAGCGGGAACGGTGGAATCAGCAAGCATTATTGAAGACCGCGAAACTGGTCGCTCGCGAGGCTTTGGCTTCGTGGAAATGGCTTCGAAAGAAGCCGGCGAAGCAGCCATCGCGCAATTCAATGGCAAGGAAGTCAACGGTCGAAATCTAAACGTGAATGAAGCAAAACCACGCGAGAACCGCAGCTTCGGAGCCAATCGTAATGGTGGCAACCGCAGCTTCGGCGCTGGCGTTGGCCGCAAAACGCGTGGCGATTTCGGCGGTGACCGCTCGCCTCGTTGGTAAGGTCAATTTGATCTAATGAGTGATGTGGTGACGCCCCTAAACGCGGCCAAGCGCCGAGTTTGGGGGCGTCTAATTCTGTTTGTTCACCGCAATTTGCGATTTTGATCCCGCGTGATTAATATTCCGCGACAATCCTGAGATCATAATCGGGAAGCTAAGGCTCTTCTTCAGTTCCAAAGGCAACGGGTCAATACCCTTACTAGAGTAACGGTCGTCCTGCCCATGGACGGAGAATTCAATCAACTACCCAGCTACAACAACGACGACAAGGTCACTGATGCGCCAAGTTTATTGGCTGTCTCAATTGAGACGACAGGCGTACCTATGAATGAAGTTACTTCTTGAAAGCCTTGCATCGTGGTGATCCGGCTTTAAGCGTACGCCGTGCCAAGAATGCCGGCTTCAGATCGGCAACTTTCATGCAGAATGCTACTGGGTTCCGAGTCGGAGAGTTTTCCCCCACTAAAGTAAAGACAGGCTATTCCGATCGCGACGCGCTGCACTAGCTGTGAACTCTCGAAGACTCGGCCCAGGCGAGATCATTTCTTCTTTTCGACACTCTTCTCAATATTCTCGTCCGGGACTAGCTCATCGAAGTGCGAACGTCCGGGCGCGGTCACTCCCTGTTGATTGTAGTATCCGCCCGGCGCAAACTGGCCAGATTCGCCGATGTCCAGCGATCGCTCTTCCTTCCTTAACGGGTCGGGGGTCGAAGGCTCCCAGCCCTCTTCGTTTTTGCGTACTTTTGCTTCTTTCATGGTGCCCTCCCTTGAGCAACCCATATGCAAGGATAGGGCCGCTTGGGACAAGACATGAATACGAAAAACAACCGCGATGGAAGAGTAAAATCTAGAAGCGTAGTGAACCGCGACAGCTGTGTTCGATAATGCGTAACGCTGCCGGCTCTCTTACCACCTATTTTTAGTAGATGCAAACGCCAGCGAAGGGGTTCTACTAAAAAGATTGCCAGGTAGTGGCATGGTTGCGGTGGAAGCATCATCTCGATTTCATTTCTCAATAGCTAACAAGGAAGTGCGGCAGTGGCAACCATTCACCAATACTCGCATCGGGCCTTCAGCAAATCCATTGTGAGCCAATCGCTAAACGAAAGGCAGGAACAGTGGAAGAACGAGAAATGAAAGCGCTCGAAATTGCGGCGAAGTCAAAACTCACCCACCGCGGTAAAACTTGGCTAGTGCCCTCGCAGTCAGTACGCGGCGCGCAATACACTGTCAAACTCGATCCCAAGGAACCAGAATGTAGTTGCCCCGACTTCGAGTGTCGAAAGCAGCGCTGCAAACACATTTTCGCCGTCGAATATACAGTTGAGCGCGAGCAAACACCTGACGGCGAAACCGTCTTCACCGAATCACTCAAGGTAACCCGGAAGACTTATTCACAAGATTGGAAGGCCTACAACCTTGCGCAAACACACGAAAAGGCAGAACTCCAATCACTACTGTACGAACTCTGCCGAACAGTTCTGGAGCCAGAACAACATCGTGGTCGACCTCGGCTGCCGCTCGCCGATATCATCTTCTCCACGACATTCAAGGTCTACTCCACGCTCTCAACAAGACGATTCATGACAGATTTGCATGAGGCCAAAGAGCGCGGTTACATAAGTAAGCTTCCAACTTTCAGTTCGCTCTTTCGCTATCTTGAATCGGATACGCTAACGCCGCATCTGTATCAACTGATCACGGTTAGCAGCCTTCCACTGAAAGCAATCGAAACAGACTTTGCTGTCGACTCCTCCGGATTCAGCACCGGTCAATTCATCCGCTGGCTGGACGTCAAATACGGCAAGCAAGAAGATCGACGAATGTGGTTGAAGGCACACTTAATGTGCGGCGTCAAAACCAACATTGTCACGTCAGTTGAGATTAGCGACGGATACGCTAACGACTACCTCTACTTCAAGGGACTGGTAAACCGCACCGGTGAGAACGGATTCAATATGAAAGAGGTGTCAGCAGACAAGGCCTACCTTGGTGGTGAAAATATGCTCGTCACGTTGCGCCACGGTGCCATCCCGTACATCCCGTTCAAATCGAACTCACAGATTCAAACGAACTATGGCCCAAAGTCCGAGTTATGGACGCGAATGTTCCACTTCTACAACTTCCACCGTGAAGAGTTCCTTCAGCATTACCATAAACGTTCTAATGTGGAGACCACATTCTCCATGATCAAAGCAAAGTTTGGACAAAGATTGCGAACTAAGACTCTGACCGCACAAATCAACGAAGCACTATGTAAGGTGCTTTGTCATAACTTATGTGTGTTGATTCAGTCGGCGCATGAATTGGGCGTCGAGGCAGTCTTCACTGACGACTTGTGGAAATACAGTGAGTAATGACGAGAAAAAAAGCGGGCGAGGCCCTCCCACAAGCCTCGCCCTCAGACCACGTTTCCTCACCCCACGCGGCCACTTCGTCGCCCACCGGGGAGGCAGGCGACCGAGCAGCACAGCGGAACAGATGCCGCAACTCCATACCTGATCTACGCAGCCTCTTTCTGTTCACCATCGTCCCAGAACGTCGGCTCAATACCGAGTTCATAATACACCTGGATGGTAACGCAGATATTGTGGCACAGCACTTTACAAAGCAGTTCGTTAACCTGTGCAGTCTGCGTTCGACTGCGAATCCGCTCGCCGAACTTTGCCTTGATCATTGCGTTCGTGCTCTCCGCGTTGCTGCGCACATGGTACATTCGATCGAAATCCACTTTGTTCAAGGAGTAGAAGTGGTACAAACGTGTCCACAATGGATCACCGCTGCCGTGAACGGCATTAGCATTCGCTTTGAAAGGGATCACCGGCAGTGCGCCCTTGCTCTGAGCGTGCTTCAAGTTCGCAAGGCTCGAATACGCTTTGTCACCCACCACTTTTCGTACCCGAAAATTCTCGGCTGTCACGTCAAGCAATGGTTCAAAATACGGAGCGTCGCCAGCATTCGGGATTTCTGCCTCAAAAATGGTATTTGCTCACGATGCGAACCAGGGTTTGAAAGTTTCGGCGGGCTTGTGCCATCCCATCACCTCATCCCAATCGGACACCAATCCTCGTGCATGAGCATCTTCGAGAGTATCGATCAGGTCTTGGCTGATTTTGATAGGAAGGCTATGCCAGCCAAGCGCGGAACCGACCGTCACCAAACTACGGTGCTTGTCTCTGTTGTTTAGGCTGTGAAGCTGCCACAAGAGATTGTTCCCGCCTTTGTACGGCCTAACGTCCTTAATAGCGTCTCTCGCGGCTTGGGACATCCCCGGTGTTTTCGCAGGTAAGTCGTTACTGCACTTTTCGGCGCTCTCGAAGATCGGGAAATATCAATAGCCCTTGCTGAAACTTATCCAGGAGCAACGGCAGAAGCATCTCTACCTTTGCCTTCTTCAATTCCACCCAAATGTCGAGCTGGTTAAAATACTCAAAGGGAGAGTGGAACCATGTCCGACGAAGACACCACAAGACAATTTTCACCCCAAGGTCGAGAGCAAGATCAACGGCATCTCCATCGACTTCTCCGAGATCAAGGGGACCTTGCAGAATCACGAGGTGCGCTTACAAGCCCTCAACTGGGAGTAACCAGATCGCAGCGACAAGAACGGTAAAAGGGCGGCACGACGAAAACGCGCTGCCCTTTCCTATTCGATCAACCTTCCACGGCCATCTTCAGTTTGTTGAGTGCCTTATCCCACTGTTGCCCGATCACATCGAGCGAGCGCCGCACTTCCTCCAGCTGTGTTGGCTCGAGCTCCCACCGGCGTTCGCGTCCGACTTTGACGTCGTGCAGCATGCCGGCATCTGCGAGCACGTGCAGATGTTTCGTGACCGCCTGGCGCGTGATTTCCGTTCCGGATGTGAGTTGTGCGATCGACATCGCCCCGCCAGCGCACAGAACCGCGATGAGATGCAGGCGCGTCTCATCGCCCAGCGCCGCGAAGATCGGCGCAGCATTCCGCAGCGCCGACTTCTTCAGCGAAACTCTCTTCGAAGGCGTGCTAAGGCGCGGTGACATGTTTTTCGATCCTCCGCATCTGTTCGTCCCAGCCGCCGCTGTTCATGCGAAACGCGTCCAGACGACGCGATGGCGGCAAACTGTCAAAGCCGGATTCGACGACGCTCAGCAATGTGCCAGCCTCTACTTCCTTCAGCTCGAATACAACCAGCGTGGTCGGTTCTTTCGAATAATCGACGGAAGGTTCGACGGCGGCCGGATGCCAACGCCAGGAAAGCAATCGCTCGGGTTCCACGCGTTCGATCAACACGTCCCAGACGACGTGTTCGTACCCGGGATGGGTGATCTGTCCCTGCACACGCTGCCCTGCTGCAAACGTTTTTCCCTTGAGCGCCACACCGAACCAGTTGCCGAATTCTTCGGCATTCGACAGGGCGCGCCATACCCGTGAGCGCGGGGCCTTGAGCAGGATAATTCTTTCAATGCGATCTGTTGACTGGTTCATACGCCACCTCCTGGTTGCATATTAATCCGCTCGACTTTAAAATGCAACCTTTCGTTTGCATGTACATCAACGAGGCAGGGCGCGTCGGGATCTCCGTTAGGTGTTCATGCGCTTGTGCCAGCTCTTGGGAAACCTCACCGGCAATTGTTAGTGCCACAATTCAGTCTCCTTCCAGGGGTTTGTGATAGTACTGCGGTTAGTGGCAGGCTATTAGGATAGTGCATGTCCCTATCAACTTAGTGTCATCCCCGCCCCTGGGAAGAAAACCGCCCTTGATCTTTTTTTGCCGGTCGCCGGATAAATCCTTAACCGTTTCTTTGTTCAGCTTTAACTTTCCGACTTTAACCCGGCCCTTCTTTGCGCCAGCTTTCTTAGATCTGGTGACCATGATTTCGCTCCTTTTCGGGTGGATAGTTGTTAGAGGCAGGGTTACTTTCACCTGTCTAGCGTCAAATTCCGCATGTCGGAATAATAAGTTGTTGAAAGTCCCGCGATATTACTATTCGCACCCACGACTTTTTTCTCGCCTACCTTGTTTCACGCGATGGTCGATTTTAAAATCTTGCGAATCTCCTGTTGCAGCTCGACCATTCCTCAGAAAACTGTCTCAGTTGCGTCTAAGTGCTTCGGAACTCTAAGTCAAAAGTCTTTTTTTTTCGGGCGTTGAGCGGTGCGACAAAGGCCTTCATGCGGCATAATCCTCCTGGAGTCTAAGGCTATGCGAGTTGGAGTACTCACAGGTGGCGGAGATGCGCCGGGATTGAATCCGGCGATAAAGGGATTGGTTTATCGTAGCTCAGAACTAGACCAAAAGATTATTGGTTTGTTTGATGGCTGGAGGAGTTTGCTGAATCCTCTGCCCGAGGTTCTGCCTCTAGACCGCGAAACCGTCAGTCGTTGGGATCGCGATGGTGGAACCAACCTCGGGTCTTCACGAACGAATCCTTTTAAGCAGGTGACCGAAGATGGTGAATCGCGCGACAGGTCGGAGGAAGTATTTGAGAACATTAAGGAACTCAAACTTGACGCGATCGTTGTTTGCGGTGGTGAGGATACACTGGGAGTCGCCGCCAGACTCGCTCTAAACGGGATACACATCGTTGGCATCCCGAAGACCATAGATAAGGATCTGGCCGCCACTGACTACACGCTTGGGTTCGACACTGCATTGAGAAACGTCTCAGAAATAATTGAACGGTCCCGAACGCCGGCCGGTTCACACGGGTGGGTGCAGATTGTCGAAGTGATGGGACGCCATGCGGGACACCTGGCCCTATGGTCTGGCGCTGCTGGTCAGGCGCACCTCATCCTCATCCCTGAACATCCGTTTCGTTATCAGAAAGTGTTTCACCTTCTCAGGGACAGACTTGGGGACCCGGGAGTTAGCAGAGGGATCTCCCACCGACCGCGGTATTCCGTGATTGTCGTAGCGGAAGGAGCACGGGCTGAAGATGGTGAGATGGTTACTATCGATGATGGTCATGACGCTTTCGGACATATGCGATTGGGAGGAATTGGTGAGGTGCTCGCCCGTAAGATTGTGAGCGAAACTCCCTACGAATCGCGGGCAGTAATCCTGGGTCATCCCCAGCGAGGTGGTCCACCGAGCCCGGTTGACCGCATCATGGGGTTGCTGTTTGGAGCGCGCGCCGCTGATGCCGTGGCCGAGAATCAATTCGGAACGATGGTTTCGGCTCGCGGGATTGCACCGGCGTGCGAATTATCGCTGGTAGACATCTCCGAGGTCTTGGGAAGGATCAACACTGTCGACGTTGATCGACATTACGACACAGAGCGGTACCATCTCAAAGGTATCGGTATGTAGGAGGTTTACGTATTCGGCTATCTGCCGCTGCAGGCTGCCGGCTGAAATAAAACTTCCTAAAGAATCGGCCTGTTTTACCGCAAAAGCAGCACCATTGCGACTGTAATACCATCTAAGCTGAGCGGTACCCGTTTGTATTGAGATTGACACTGGCAAACCCTGACTGTTACATTACGCGGTCTTTTTCTGCAGTACGTTCTACTCTGTGTTTACAAAGGAGTTACCTTGAGTACTGAATCAGGTTACCTGTTTACCTCGGAGTCTGTTACCGAGGGTCATCCCGACAAAATTGCGGATCAGATTTCCGATGCTATTTTGGATGCAGCGCTTGCTGAAGACCCCATGGCCCGCGTCGCGTGTGAGACTCTTGTAACGACGGGCTTGGTCGTTATTGCGGGCGAGATTACCACTACCGCTCGCATCGATTACCCCAGCGTGGCCCGTAAAACCATCAAGGACATTGGTTATACACGAGCGAAGTTTGGTTTTGACTCGGAAACGTGCAGTGTTCTATCCGCTCTGGATCGTCAATCACCCGACATCGCTATGGGTGTCGATACAGGCGGCGCCGGCGACCAGGGCTTGATGTTTGGCTTTGCGTGCAATGACACTCCTGAGTTGATGCCCTTGCCAATACAACTGGCCCACATGCTTTCCCGACGTTTATCCGAAGCTCGCAAATCAGGTGAACTGCCTTATCTTCGGCCTGACGGAAAATCCCAGGTGACGGTTGAATACCGCGACGGCAGACCGTTTCGGCTTGAAGCGGTTGTCATCTCGTCGCAACATGATCCGGCAGTGACAAATGAGCAACTACGTTCTGAGATCGAAGAAAAAATTATCAAGCGTACGGTTTCCTCGGAACTGCTCGACAAGGGTACGAAGTATCACATCAATCCCACCGGACGGTTTGTTACCGGCGGCCCACAGGGCGATGCCGGCCTAACAGGGAGAAAAATAATCGTCGACACCTACGGCGGATATGCACCACACGGCGGTGGTGCTTTTTCCGGCAAGGATCCGACTAAAGTAGATCGCTCGGCAGCCTACATGGCACGTTACGTCGCCAAGAACATCGTTGCGGCCGGCCTCGCAGATCGCTGCCTGGTCCAGCTTGCCTACGCCATCGGTGTGGCAGACCCAGTCTCAGTGTTAATCAACACAGAAGGAACGGGCCGAGTGAGCGACAATATGTTGTCAAGGCTTGTGCGCGATAACTTTGAGCTCACTCCAGGCGGCATAATTGAAGAACTCAATCTTCGCCGTCCGATATATAAGGCAACTGCAGCTTACGGCCATTTTGGGAGAGACGAAGATGGCTTTACCTGGGAACGGACTGACAAGGCCGAGTCGCTGCGTGGCGCGGCAGGAGTCTGAACCCTACTCCAGATATCGAAACAATTTCAAATTACAGAGGAATAATTAAATGAGTGCAACACGTTCCCTCCAGTATGACGTGAAAGACATAGGTTTGGCAGGTCGTGGCAAGCAACGCATCGAATGGGCTGAACGGGAAATGCCCGTCTTGCGCTTGATCAGGGAGCGCTTCGCCGAGGACAAGCCGTTGGTTGGCGTTAAGTTGCTCGCCTGCGCCCATATTACGACTGAGACTGCCAACCTGGCCCGAGCATTACAGGCGGGTGGCGCCGATGCAGTTCTGATCGCTTCCAATCCCCTATCAACGCAAGATGATGTCGCAGCCTCGCTAGTGTCTGATTGGGGTATCCCAGTTTATGCCATCAAGGGCGAGTCTACTGATACGTACAACCGGCATGTCCGAACGGCCTTGGATTACCGCCCGGACATAATCATTGACGATGGTTCAGATGTAGTCGCAACAATAATTAAAGAGCGCAAGGATCAAATCAAAGAAATCATTGGCTCGACCGAAGAAACCACGACAGGTATTCAACGATTGGAAGCTATGCAAAGAGCTGGGGTGTTGAGTTTTCCCGCCATCGCTGTCAACAACGCCCAAACAAAGCACTTTTTTGACAACCGCTACGGCACCGGGCAGTCCACCCTGGACGGTATCATTCGGGCGACCAACATTCTTTTGGCCGGCCGCAATATGGTTGTCGTGGGTTATGGTTGGTGCGGAAAGGGCGTGGCGCTCAGGGCTCGTGGAATGGGCTCAAACGTCATTATTACCGAGATCGATCCCATTAAAGCAGTAGAGGCCGTCATGGACGGATTTCGGGTAATGCCAATGGCAGAGGCCGCGGCATTAGGTGACATTTTTGTCACCGTCACCGGTAATCGTCATGTTATCGATGGCGCTCACTTCGCCAAAATGAAGGATGGAGCCATTGTTTGCAACAGCGGACACTTTGATCTTGAACTGAACCTGGTGGCGCTGCGTCAGATGAGCGGAGAGCCCGTGACAGTTAGGCCGTTCGTTGAAGAATACAAAATGCCAGACGGCCGGCGGATTATGGTTCTGGGTGAAGGCCGGCTGATAAACCTGGCTGCGGCCGAGGGTCATCCCGCGAGCGTGATGGACATGAGCTTCGCGAATCAGGCGCTTTCAGTAGAGTATCTCGTGAAGAATAAGGGTAAGCTCGAACCAACCGTACACCTGTTGCCGAAGGAGGTCGATACTGAGATTGCCAGCCTAAAACTGCGCGCGCTGGGACTTGCCATCGACACTTTGACAGCGGAACAACTCGAATACATTACCAGTTGGGAGACTGGCACCTAGCCTAGAGTTAGCTTCTGACTCGAGACAGAAAATAGATTCCCGCCGCCGCAAAGATTACCAGAGGAGACCAGCCCGCAACGGCGGCCGGGAGCAAACCATGTTCGCCGAGTTGCTGAAAGCCTCCTCCTACTCCCCAATAAGCGATACTAACTCCAACCGCAGTAGAGAGGGCAATGATTGCTCCTCGACGTCCGAATGAAAGTGCTAAAGGCATACCGAGCAGGGCCATTATCATCACGCCGAAGGGAGTTGAATACTTTCGTTGCAAGGCCACAGCTAACGCAGAAACATCCACTCCTCGGCGCTTAGCAGCCTTTAAGTAGCTGTTTAAGCTCTGTGAGCTTAATTGTGAAGGTCTATCGATAGATGGTTTGAAGATCTGAGGTGGTTCGACTCCGGCAATTACAGTTTCAGGAACAGCTCGTCTTTCGACTTCCATTCCATTGAGACCGATTATTTGAGCGTCTTTAATTGCGAGACGGCTGTGGTCGGTCCAGCTGCCCTCATTCCCCATTACGACGCTGGCTAAGTGCACGCCCTGGCTGTCTAGTTCGTAGATCGTGGGTTGATGCAATTTCGTGCGCTGTTGATCAAACTCATACGAATAGAGACGGTTGCTTTCAGTTGACGCTAACCATTGGCGACCCGTACCGGTGATAGCGCGCGCTTCCCCTCCCCTGATTCGAGCTCGCAATGCATCCTGCCTCAGGTTCGAACGAGGCATGAGGTGCTCCTGTACCAGCCAGGCGCCACCCCCTGCAATCATGGCAAAGAGCAACCCAGGAAGCATCAGACGGTAGACACTCTGGCCTGAGGACCACCAGGCCACCGCCTCGCTACGTCTCGCCAAAAGCGCGTAAGTAATCAAAACTGCTATCAGCATTGCTGCCGGAAATAACTCGACGGTTATCAACGGCAACAAATAAAGTAAGTATTTAAAAACCAAAGACCCTCGCACGTGGTTGGCAGCAATAAACCGCCACAGCTCAAAGAGCGTGAAGATAATGAAAACAGATACCAGGGACGCAAAAGCCAAAACGAAACTGCTGGCTAGTGTTCGAAACAAGCTTACATCCAGAAGACTGGGAAACCCCCAGCTTAAGATGCCCATTGCATGGTGATGGCGGTCATCAGGTTGGGCTTTAGCAGCGCGGCGCCTCGACTTCCCTCTCAAACTCGGTAGGACGAGCAATCTTGGGAGCCGAGTACCTATTAAGAAGAAAAAGCTCAAGAATAACATCAAGCCCGTAGCCATCCAGCCGCCCACGGAGGAAGAAACGGTCCCTGTGCGGGCGAGTGATTCTCCGAGCAGGGACACCAGGTAATACAAGACTACGACAGCCAAAGAGATGAGAATTCCCGCACTCCGGCCACCGCGTTTGACCCGCAGTCCAATCGCTCCGCCGAGTAAGGCAAATACAAATGGCGAAACTGCCAAGGCAAACTTTCTATGAATTGTTCGTAGCGCCTGCCTTCGTTCAGCGCGAGTAGCACCTGAGTAGGCTTCCCTTCTCAGGTCACGCCATTCCATTTCGTCGGTGCTGATATCGTCATCGCTCAAGCGCTTAAGAATCTCTGCTCGACCGGTATTTATGGACACGCGGAGCTGGTCGAAGCGTTCGACCACGTATTCTTTTTGGTTTGCTTCAGGGGCGGGAATTTTCGTCTTCACGGCGTCAGATAGCACCAACTCAGATTTCTCCGCTGATGAATCGATCCTCCCTGAACGGGCAGTCAATATTTGTGTTGAAGAATCGGGCTGTGGAGCATAGATAAAAACGCGTCCCCAGGAACCCTGGACTTTGTCCCCATCCCTTACGTAGATGACGTAACCAGGTATGTCTGTGGTAAATGTCCGAGGATCTACAGGTGAATCAAGCTTCGCAAGCGCGCCTTGCACGGCCGCGCGTCGCAAATCGCGCGCAGCCTGTGGCGCTTCTTTCCAGTGAAGATAAAACGTGGCACCGCTTACCAGCAGGCCAAGAAGCAAGACCGGCCACAACATGGTCCAAGTCCCTACTCCCGCAGCCCGCATCGCAACGACTTCGCTGTCTGTGCCCATTCTGGCAAACCCAATGATAATCCCTGCCAAAACAGCAATTGGTAAAGTGAGAATGAGGACATTTGGAAGCAGGGCTGCGCCCACCTCGCCTACTAGTGAGAAGGACATTTGTGCAATTAGGGAAATTTCCGCGAACCGGCTGGCCTGCTGCGCAAACAACACCGCCGTTAACAAAACCAAAGCCAGCAATACGTAAGGCAGCGCGGCCGCAATCACATAACGCGCTATGAGTTTTCTGCTACTCATTCAGTGACGAGCATCTTCAGGTTTGGGATCAAACCCTAACGGAACATAACTAGGTCTCGTTCTCATTTCTCTTTCGAGCACGCGTCCGATCATTTGCTGAGTAAGCTGGGCCAACTCCCGGTTAGTCTTATCGGAAGTCTCACGCGATTGCTGCCCAAATGGTCCAGGCGCAAGCTTGAGGGCTGCGCGAAGCCGAGCATGTACTTTCTTCGACAAAGCATGAGTGCCGATAGCGCCACATGATTGACAGCGGAGTGCGGGATCGGCACCAACAAATACAGTTTCGCCCTCGGCAAACATCCGATGGCAGTCTGCGCAGCGCTGTATGTCCGGAAGAAACCCTTCCAGGCGGAGCAACCAGACTTCAAAGTATCTCGTGACCGATTGCAAATCGGCTGGAGCTTCCGACACAGCCTCGATACATGCCTTAACCATTCTGAACAGATTGTCGTTGGCCTGATTTGGTGGGGAGAACTCAACAACCAGGTCTCCCATATAAGCAAGACCCGCAAGCGTGACCGGTTCTGACAACACGTCAAAGCTGGACCGCACAATTTCGGCTTGCCCAATAGAAACGAGTTCCTGATTTTCTTTCTGGTAGTAACTGAGGTTTATCAGAGTGAAGGGTTCAAATGCGGCGCCAAATCTATTCTTAAGTCGGCGACATCCCTTTGCTACACCACGGATCAGACCCGTCGCTCGGCTTAAACAGACAACAATCTTATCCGCTTCAGCAAGATTGTAAGTACGGAGTACGAGTGCTTCAGTCTCGACTAGAGCCATTTCAAGGAATCTCGTGCCCTAACCGTTCGCATTAGAAAGGAATGAAGTAGAGAATCCACCCGAGCGCCAGGCCAATAATCAGAAACTCAGCGAATACCTTTGCACCGTAAAGCAAGCGCTCCCTGTTCGTGTCCTTGGCGACTGTGCCAAACACGACAGAAGCAAGCAGGGCAAATGCTGCCATCACCAGAAAATGTCTCAAGACTTCCTCCCAGCGGAGATATCAAAGGCGTCCAGCATGCAAAGATAGTTGAGCAGACCTGCTATCAGCAGGAAAGTATTCCCATACTCGTATGTGGCACGTGCTGCGTGGGCAGGATCATCGGAAAAACCAACACCCATCAGCCATGAGGCAAGATAAAGAACTCCGCTCCCCAAATTAGCAATCATCGGGGGAACCTGCAGCCACGCCGAGGAACCCTGGTCAGAGGGTTGCGGGCTAAACAGGTGCCCGCCCATTGCCAGGCCAACCACAAAGCAGATCCAGACAGCGCCTCCAAGAAGGACTGCTCGACCCCATTTGCCCTGTAATAGGTGGCCGGCACCTGGGACGAACCACGCTACGAGGCCCATCAGCCAAGCCCTACCCGGAGGCTTTTCATCCGACACTGCGTTACTGTTCTCAGATAATTTCAATCAGAACCTCCAAATCTCATACGAGTAAGAGCTTAAAGTTTTACATTAACCATTATATTCTGGCAACTCCCGCAGGAAAATAGCCTACGGCTTCTCAAGAATCTGATTAGATGTATTGGCGTTGCCTGTTTTGCACGCCGCCGGGCACTTGACTCACGGCCGCTCGGCAATTGGCCGCAGCACATCGCCAGGCATCCGATTCAAGACCTTCAACTCGAACTTTAACCGTCGGCGTCACGACGTCTGACCCAGAACCTTAAATGTAACCAATTACACGCCTGCTTAGTAGAGCAGGTATTGTTCTCTAACGGCCTTAAATAATTTCAGATCTTGCTGCCAGCCTTCGCTTATCGAGTCGAGCGAACTTCCCCGTTCTATCGCCTCGCGAGTTTTGGTGGTTCCGGAAATGACGTCGAAAGGGTTCCGATCAAAGACGTATTCGTACGGCGGTTCTTTCCAGCGAAAATCTTCCGGGTACATGTCGTGGGCCGTCTTAACCATGCCTACACCCGTAATCACTGGTTCGAACGTGTCCCTTTCTGTGACGTGGATTTGCACGCCGCCGCATGCTACGCCACCGTGCTTTTGAAAGGTCGGCTGGAAGACACAACTTCTAAAGAACACCCCCGACAGGTTGAGCGCATTTAACTCGGCTGCGTAATGTTCAGGAACTACATAAGGTGCACCAATCAGTTCGAAAGGCCGTGTCGTGCCGCGTCCCTCGGACATCTGCGTTCCTTCAAAGTGGACCGCTCCGGGAAACACTGTGGCCGAATCGAGTGTAGGCATGTTCGGCGAAGGCAGTACCCAGCGTGCATCCGTCTCGTCATGCCAGTATTCCCGTGACCAGCCTTCCATGGGTACCACTTCGAGATCAGAACCGAGATCAAAGTGCCTGTTGAATAGCTGAGCTAGTTCGCCGATAGTCATTCCGTGACGGGTTGGCATCGCAAACTGTCCCACAAAAGAGGCTTGCCTTGCTTCAAGAACATTCCCGTTAACCCCGATACCATTGATTGGATTCGGGCGATCGCAGACAACTACTCTCTTGCCGAAGCGTCGGGCGGCCCGCATGCAGTTTGCCATCGTGTAGGCGAAGGTGTAGATCCGGCAACCCACGTCCTGCATGTCAATTAGAAGCACGTCGACATCTCGCAACATTGCCTCAGTTGGTTCCCGGGTTTCGCTATAGAGCGAGTGGACGGGCAAACCTGTCTGCCGGTCCGTACCATGAGCGGTCTCAATCATGTTGTCCTGGACGTCACCGCGGATACCGTGCTGCGGCCCAAACAGTGCGGTCAGTCGGATGTCGGGATGTTCATGAAGAAGGTCAGCAGCGTGGTGCAAGCGATGGTCCACCGACGCCTGGTTGCAAACCAGGCCTACCCTTGCGCCCCGGAGTGAGTCCGAACCACCCTCAAGTAATTTCTCAAGTCCGAGCCGCACGTGGTGACGGTTGTTGACCATTATTTTAATAATCTTCTTGAGTTAAAGTAATCTCTTAAGTCTCGGTCTAACCACAGAGAACGGAGCCGCCATTTACGTTCAGCACTTCTCCGGTGATATGACGAGCGGCTTCAGAGCACAGAAATGCGATTGGCATGGCTATATCGTCGGCCGTTGCCACTCGACCCACCGGTATCCCGTCCACGATAGACCGCAATCTATCCTCATCTGCAAAGACGTCAGAGTTCAATTCTGTATCAACCCAACCGGGCGCCACGCAGTTTACGGTGATGCCGAAAGGAGCTAACTCCGTAGATAATGACTTAGTAAAAGATATTTGCCCGCCCTTTGAAGCCGCGTAGTTCGAAACGTTAGCTTCGCCTCGCTGGCCTGCCGTGGAACTCACAATGACGATGCGCCCCGCATGCTGACGCTTCATAAACGGGATGGCGGCACGGCAGACTGTCCACGTTCCCTTTAGATTTATTTCGAGTGTCTTGTCCCAAAGATCTTCCGAGATCTCCTCAGCCGGTGCGCCCTGCCAAATACCGGCGTTGCAAACCAGAATGTCGATACGTTTGAAACGGTCAAGAGTTGCCTTGATTAGTAACTCTGCTTCCGCGAGCCTCGCGACATCGGCGCGAACTGAAATTGCCTGAACACCCTCGCGTTTCGCTAATTCGACAGTTGACATTGCTGCTTGTTCATCGCTGACAAAATTCACGACAACGTTAGCGCCCAATCGTGCAAGCCAGGCGACGGCAGCCTTGCCGATGCCGCGCGAGCCTCCGGTGACGACTGCAACCTGATTTGTCAGCTGGAACGGACTCACGTCATTTCCCTTCTCTACGTGGTTGTGCCGGAATTTACCTACGCATGCACCGAGGTCGAAACGTCCGACCCTTTTGAATCAGCGTAGCGAGCGGTTTGGCCGATGAAATGAGCAAAAAGAGCCTGTGAAATCCTGTCACGCTGCCAACCCAACTCCGGATGCCATTGCACCCCAAGGATCGACCGGTCCGGTCTGGTATCCTCAACGGCTTCAATCAAACCGTCGGAAGCCCACGCGGTCGCCGCCAAATCGCGGCCAAGGGATTCAACCGCCTGATGGTGATGACTGTTTACCAAGGCCTCGCTATCCTTGGCCAAAGAAGATATGAGACTGCCTTCAAGAAGTGTAACCCGATGGGAAGCGCGGTCACGAGGTGGCCCTTGTTCATGCTTGATCGCCTGGCTGACCTGGTTAGAAATATCCTGGACCAGGGTACCTCCCCGAGAGACATTGAGTACCTGCATGCCAAAGCAAATTGCAAAAATTGGCAGTCCGAGTCTTTCCGCAGCTTCGATTACAAGTAGATCGGTTTCATCCTTGATCGGGTGTACATGGCCGAGCGCGGGATGGGGTTCCCGGTTGTAACGGAGTGGGTCGACGTCGGAGTCACTGCCAGGAAGCAAAATGCCGTCGAGTTGCTCCATGGCTGCAGCAATATATTGTGGATTGGGAATAAGACTGATGTGCAGGGGAGCCCCGCCAGCTGCTTCGATTGCCTCGCTGTAGTGGCGGGAGAGATAGAATCGATCAGTCTCCAATTCAATTCGCATCGTTATACCGATGCGCGGTCTGTTGTCTCGCATATTCACCCGTACTGTGCGCTAAGCTGGTGGAATTTTAAAGTAACGTATCATAGCGCAAATTGCACGTAGGCGCTTTTGACGGTTCCTCCTGAGGACTCAAGCCGGCACAAAACGCCGCCTTGACTAACGTTGGGGCCTATTCCTATAGTGCTTTCTTGAAAAACATGCCTAAAGAATCTTCTCGTATTCGCAGCACAACTGTCTTACTCGTGCGTAAGGGTTCCAGTGTGGCGCTCGCCGGCGATGGGCAAGTGACTATGGGTGAAACGGTTATGAAGGCGAGCGCCCGGAAGGTTCGACGCCTTTATAACGATCAAATCCTCGCCGGCTTTGCCGGCGCTACGGCGGATGCCTTCGCACTGTTAACGCGTTTTGAAAGCAAGCTTGAGCAATATCACGGTAACCTCGAACGAGCTGCAATTGAGCTGAGTAAGGAATGGCGCACTGACAAGATGCTTCGGCATCTTGAAGCTTTACTCGTCGTGGCTGACAAGAAAAGCTCGTTTCTTTTATCGGGAAATGGCGACGTTATTGCACCCGACGAAGGCGTGCTGGCCATCGGCTCAGGCGGTTCGTACGCATTAGCAGCAGCACGAGCTCTGTTGAAACACACCGATCTTTCGGCTCGTGATATTGCAACTGAAGCGCTCGAGGTTGCCGCAGAAATCTGCATTTATTCGAACCAGAACATAATCGTGGAAGAACTTTGATCTGTTTTCGTGAAGAGGCCGGCGAAGTAACAAAGTTATGGTTATTTATTTAACGGGTGACGTGGACGAAGAAGTCCGCTTAGACGAGATGACTCCGCGGCAGATTGTTGCCGAGCTCGATAAGCATGTGGTTGGTCAGCGTAATGCAAAGCGCGCCGTAGCCGTCGCTCTGCGGAACCGCATACGCCGCCAAAAGCTAGCGCCCGAGATGGCCCTCGACGTGATGCCAAAGAATATCATCATGATCGGCTCAACTGGTGTGGGGAAAACGGAGATCGCGCGCCGGCTGGCGCGGATGTCCAACTCGCCGTTCCTCAAAGTCGAAGCCTCAAAGTTTACAGAGGTGGGCTATGTTGGACGCGATGTTGAAAGCATGATTCGCGATCTCACTGAGATAGCCGTCGAGATGACTCGTCAGGAGAAGATCGAAGAGATTGCAGAAAAAGCGGAGTTGAACGTCGAAGAGCGTATTCTTGATATCTTGCTTCCTCCACCTCGGTCATCGTCAAGTTTTTATGACTTTGACGCAGAAACAACAGACGACTCGAAGAGTGAGATAGAAGGTCCCGCAACGGACGAACAATCCCAAAGGACGCGCGAAAAACTGCGCGCGCAGCTGCGCAGCGGAAAACTAGATAACCGTTTGATTGAGATTGAAGTTCGTGAAAAGAATTTTCCAGTCATTGAACTCGCCGGCCCGCAGGGAATAGAAGAGATGGGCATCAACATGAAAGACATGTTGGGCAATATGTTTCAAGGCCGTTCAAAGCGAAGGAAGATGCGGGTTGACGAAGCAATTGAGTACCTTATGCAGGAAGAAGAAGAGCGGCTGATAGATATGGACCAGGTAGCCCGAGCGGCAATTGAACGTATCGAGTCTTCGGGCATCATCTTTCTTGACGAAATCGATAAGATTGCCGGCAGAGAGTCGGGCCATGGCCCTGATGTTTCTCGCGAAGGTGTCCAGCGCGACATTCTCCCAATAGTGGAAGGAACAACAGTCAACACACGCTATGGCATGGTCAAGACTGATCACATCCTGTTTATTGCCGCTGGTGCGTTCCACGTCTCAAAGCCTTCAGATCTGATTCCAGAGTTACAAGGCCGATTTCCTATTCGAGTCGAACTCGAATCTCTCACTGTCGAAGACTTCAAGCGTATTCTTACGGAGCCGAAGAATGCTCTTATTAAGCAGTACCAGGCAATGATGGAAACAGAAGGCGTAACCATCGAATTTACGGATGATGCAATCGATTCGATCGCGAATTTTGCGGCGCAGGTAAATCAGCAAACAGAAAACATCGGCGCTCGTCGTTTACAAACAATTATGGAAAAACTTCTGGAGGAAATAAGTTTTGAAGGTCCGGATCTGGAACCGAAGAATCAAAGAATCGACGCCGTGTATGTCGGGGCTATGTTATTAGAGACAGTGAAAGACCAGGACCTCAGCCGGTACATTCTGTAAAGCATTTGCTATCTGAATTTTCTGCTTGATGATAATGCCATTAACAGGCCGTTCGCGGCACGCGAAGATTCAGATGCGTTCAAAGCACGGGCTTCCAACGAATCGACTTAATAAGAGGGCATTTTTTCTGCTTCTGTTCATCGTGCTGTCAGGCTGTGGCAAGCGCCGGCCGCCGTTGCCACCACTTGAGCGAGTTCAACAACGAACGGAATTCCTGTCTGGAGTCCAGCGAGGCAATCAGGTGATCCTCAGTTGGCCGGCGCCGCAGCGGAATGCTCCTGACAGCAGCGTACAAAGCATCAGGCGCATCGATGTTTATCGTCTGGCCGAGAAACCCGGCGCACCACTGCCATTGACCGAGGAGGAATTCGCCTCCCGATCGACTTTGATCGGCTCGGTTACCTACGATCAAATCAAAGCGGCTGATCAGGCGCTTACGTACACCGACACGTTGGAGCTTGCCGGCGAGCCGACCCGACTTCGCTATGCAGTTCGTTACGTGAATGCGGCCGGACAACGAGCCGCGTTTTCAAACTTTCTGAAGATCGAACCCGCGGCGCGGATTGCTCAGGCGCCCACCCTGACAAAAGCAGACGTCGCCGAGAGTGGGATCACGATAACCTGGCAGCCACCGGCTGCGAACATCGACGGCTCAACGCCGGCTAACCTGCTTGGCTATAACGTCTACCGGATGGACGAGTCTCAAACAGAGATAAGCCCCACGCCACTAAACACTGCGCCGGTGGCGGGAACACAGCACACAGATAAAGATTTTGAGTTCGGCCAAAACTACCGTTACGTAGTTCGTTCGGTTTCGCTCGGTACAGAAGGAGCTCAGGTGGAAAGCCTGAATTCTAATGCGTTGCCCGTTTCTCCGCGCGATATCTTTCCACCTTCTGCGCCGAGCCTTACCCAGCCATTAGCGGCTCTGGGTAGAATTTCGTTTTTCTTTCCCGCAAACCCTGAGCCTGATGTAGTGGGCTACAATATTTACCGGTCCACGGACGAAAATCTACCCAAAGATCGCTGGACCAAGTTGAATTCTACGCCACTTACGAGGACAACATTCCATGATGAAAACGTCGAATCCGGCAAGAGGTACTACTACTATTTGACCGCGATTGATAAAGCGGGCAATGTCAGCGTTCCGTCCGAAGTTGTTTCTGAGGTGGTACCCTAAACTTGAAATGAAACTTTGCCGCATCAAGCACGAAAGCTTAGCTCAACCACGACATGCATATCTCGAAGGCAACGCTGTCTATCCTCTCGATCACGGTGAGTGGTTCGATGGGTTAGACGTTTCAAGAGCTAAACGATCGATATCGCTCGCCGAGGTTAGCCTGCTGGCACCGGTCGTGCCTTCAAAGATCGTTTGTGTCGGACGGAACTATCTCGAACACGCAGTGGAATTGGGAAACAAGATGCCTGACGAACCGCTGCTTTTCTTGAAGGCTCCCTCGGCTGTGATTGGCAACGACGAACGGATCCTACTGCCGCGTCAATCTCAGCAAGTTGAACATGAAGGTGAATTGGGTGTAGTGATAGCCAAACAGGCGCGAGAAATCACGAGCGAGGAAGATCCTCTCGGTTATGTCCTCGGTTATACTTGCGTAAACGATGTGACTGCCAGAGACTTGCAACGGAAAGACGTTCAGTTTACGCGAGGGAAATCGTTCGATACGTTCTGCCCGGTCGGCCCGTGGATAGTTACGGAACTGGATCCTACAAATACCTCTGTTGTCACCCGCGTGAATGGAGAACTAAAACAACAAGGTCGCACTAGTGACATGGCTTTCAGTGTTTCATTCCTAATCAGGTATATCTCCGGAATCATGACATTGAATCCTGGCGACCTGATTGCGACCGGAACGCCCGCGGGGGTTTCACGTTTGAAGCACGGCGACATGGTTGAGGTCGAGGTCGAAGGAGTCGGCGTTCTGCACAATCAGGTTCATGAAAAATCGTAAACGCGCGATAATTGACCAACCCTGTCAGGAGCGGCTGCCACAAAAACATCAGGAGGTTTGTTTATGAAGTTTTTTCTTGATACCGCTAATCTCAATGAGATTCGCGAAGCTGCATCGTATGGCTTTCTCGATGGGGTAACGACTAATCCCTCCCTGGTTGCTAAAGAAGGGAATGTCGAGTTTAAGCAACACATCGCCGCCATCTGTGAAATTGTGCAGGGACCTGTTTCCGCTGAGGTAACCAGCATGGACGTCGAGGGGATGCTGAGGGAAGGACGCGAATACGCCAAGATTGCGCCTAACGTCGTGGTGAAGTGCCCATTAACTCGCGAAGGTTTAAAGGCAACGCATCAGTTGTCGGAAGACGGAATCAAGGTGAACGTCACGCTCTGCTTCTCAGCCGCTCAGGCCATTCTGGCCGCCAAGGCCGGGGCATCGTTCATTAGCCCGTTTCTTGGTCGGCTGGATGACATCGGCGAGAATGGTCTTCATCTTTTGAGCGAGATCATTGAAATCTATAGCAATTACTCCTGGAAGACCGAAGTGCTGGCGGCGAGCTTACGACATCCGATTCACGTCATCGAAGCCGCGCGGGTTGGCTCAGACATCGGGACAATGCCTTTCAAGGTGATCGATCAGTTATTTAATCACCCATTGACTGACAAAGGGCAGGCTCAGTTTCTCGCCGATTGGCATAAGAGCGGAAGGAAATAACGGATCGAGCGGGCCGTTACAATCCTGGTTCGAGCACTGAAGTACGATGGCTCGGAACATCGCCGCTGGTCAGCGCAGGTGGCCCGACAAGACGGCGCGCTCATCGTGCTTAATGCCGCATTTGATCGTGAGATTGTGCACGACGTCCTGGGGACTATCTCGCGCGGTACTTTGAGTGTCGAATACTACTGGCTTGACCGTTGGTATAACGTGTTCCGGTTTGTGGGACCTGGTGGCGCTTTGCGCAACTTCTACTGCAACGTTAACCAGCCACCGAGCCTGAATGACCACGTCTTGAGCTATGTTGACCTGGACATCGACGTTGTCGTTAATCCTGACTTTTCGTTCCAGGTGCTCGATCTTGACGAGTTCAGGAAGAATGCAGTGAGGTACGGTTACCCACTTGAACTCCAAGCCAACGCGCACCGCGCTTTAAAAGAATTAACCAACCTGATCGAGGCCCGGGCTTTTCCGTTCGACAAGTAAAAGACCGCCCTCTACTATCTGTTCAATGGCCTCAAAACAACAACCAAAACATTCCAAGTCCAAACTTGAAGTTTTAAAAGAGCGCAATAAGAACGCCGAACTCGGAGGCGGAGTTGCGCGCATTGAAAAGCAGCACGCCGCCGGAAAATTGACTGCGCGTGAGCGCGTCGAATTCCTCCTCGACGAGGACAGCTTTCAGGAGTTGGATAAATTGGTGGTCCATCGGTCGCGAGACTTTGGCCTCGACGAACAGCTTTACCCTGGAGACGGCGTCGTCACCGGTTTTGGACTCATTGATGGTCGCCGCGTCTTTGTTTTTGCCCAGGACTTTACCGTGTTTGGCGGCTCGCTATCTGAAACGCACGCCGAAAAGATCTGCAAGGTGCTCGATCTCGCGATGAAGGTTGGCGCGCCTGTCATTGGCCTCAACGATTCAGGTGGTGCGCGTATCCAGGAAGGCGTCGTTAGCCTTGGCGGTTACGCTGACATCTTTCTGCGAAACACCCTCGCGAGCGGTGTCGTGCCGCAGATCAGTTGCATCATGGGTCCCTGTGCCGGCGGTGCTGTTTACAGTCCAGCCATTACCGACTTTAACATCATGGTGAAGGACACTTCGTACATGTTCATCACCGGCCCGGACGTGATTAAAACGGTGACGCATGAAGAAGTCAGCAAAGAACAGCTCGGTGGCGCCGTTACTCACAACAGCACATCGGGGGTGGCCCACTTTGCTGCCGACTCTGATGAGCACGCACTCAGAATGGTCCGCGAGCTTTTATCGTTTGTTCCTTCAAATAATTTGGAAGATGCCCCGCGATTGAGGACGAGCGATCCTGCGGACAGGATCGAGCCCGAATTGAACAACATCGTTCCCGAAGCTTCAAATCAACCATACGACATTCGCGAAGTAATAAACCGAGTCGTGGATGACGGCTATTTCTTTGAGGTGCAACAACACTTCGCCCCAAACATCTGCATAGGCTTTGCGCGACTTGACGGTCGTTCGGTGGGCATCGTCGCCAATCAGCCGGCGTTTCTTGCGGGGGTGTTGGATATCGATGCGTCATCCAAGGCTGCACGATTCGTCCGTTTCTGCGATTGTTTCAACATCCCACTGGTAACCTTTGAAGATGTCCCAGGCTTTTTGCCCGGGGTCTCTCAAGAGCACGGAGGTATCATCCGTCACGGCGCGAAGCTCCTATATGCGTTCGCTGAAGCCACTGTACCGAAGGTTACAGTGATTACTCGCAAAGCTTATGGGGGTGCTTACTGCGTAATGGCTTCGAAGCATATTCGCACCGACATTAACTATGCCTGGCCAACCGCCGAGATCGCTGTTATGGGCGCCGACGGAGCGGTTGGAGTTCTATACAAACGCGAGATTGGCGAGGCCAGGGATACAGAAGGAGCGCGACGAGCAAGAGTCCTGGAACTCGAGGAGAAGTTTGCGAATCCTTATGTGGCCGCAGAGCGAGGCTTTATCGATGAGGTTATAGAACCGGCGACCACCCGACCGAAGGTGATCCGAGCTCTTGCACTTCTCGAAAACAAGAGGGATACAAACCCGCCTAAGAAACACGGAAACATCCCGTTGTAACGTTTCAGTTTTGGGTTGAGGGTGCGATCTCGATCAGTCGACTGACAGGGTCGAAGGTGAGCTTGAATGGTGCGAGTGCGTCTCGGCCCAGGATAACCGGAGCATCTTCATGCGCGCCGACCAATATGTCGGTCGGGACGTTCCGCAATACAAGAGAGCCAATCGTGACTGTCGTCGGGGCCACACGTCTCGACTGGACGGCACCGCCGTTCAGATCACGGACCGAGTTTGCACGCGTTCTCTGGCTTCCTGAGACTATTTCATCGTAGGTGACGGCAAGGCCAAAGCCCGACCCGGTGTCTATAAGGGCAAGCCGATTGTCGCCCAGTCTAACAAAAGGTCGCTTGCCATCGTTTTCACGAACCCACCGAACAACTGTGCCGCCTGCAGGTTCGTTTCCACTTTGCAGGCGACTGGTTGTGGTATCAAACGCCGACAATTGGCGATTTGGCATATCAATCACGTACCCAATGGGCGCGTAAGCTTCGCTTGGGTCTAGAACCCCGTCGATTCCGCCGGGCAAGGTTGCCATAACGATAACTCGATGATGTGAGGGTAAGAGATTGCCTGGGTCACCCAATGCCAGGTCGTCAATAATCGTTTGTTGTCCCGAAACGGATGTAGTGTTGCTTAAGCCACCAATTGCGATCCGACTTCCTGCTGTAGAAGTCAGACCTGCTCTGTGAAAAGCCTCAGACCTTATGACCGTGGTTCCCGCTCCCGTGTCAACAGCGAACAGGTAAGGCCCTGTGCCATTAATCCAAACGTCAACAAGCAAGCCCCTTCCCCGTCCTTCACGAAGACGCACCGGCCGGGGAACGATTACTCGCGGAGCCGGCTCACCGCTCTTAACGCTTTTAGCTTTGCTCAATCCCCCGCGAGTGAATTGTGCAGCGGAAAGGGCAGCCCCAAATCCTGGAGCTGCCCATAAGAAAGCCAGGAGAGCGATGAGTGCAACTGACTTTTGGCCCTGTCTTCCCATATCCCGTAGCTAACCTACAGTTTAGTAGCGGGGGCTGCGTCTGCGAAGCTTGTAGGTGTACAGCGCTGATCCGCCCAGGCCCGAAAGCGCACCGATCCCTGCACCCTTCTTACCGCCGATCAAACCACCGATCACGGCGCCTGCTCCAGTACCCATGGCCAGGGTCAACTTATCACGGTGCTTCTGCCAAAAGCTCCGACCCTGTGGTCTGGAATAGTCGTAGTACACGCGACGAGCCGAATTCCGACTTACATATCTGGTTCGTCCATTAGTCACCACGCGCTGCGTTACGGTGCGCTGGCCGTTCTGTCCGCACGCCTGGAATCCATCCGCAAAACCTGACTTATAAGCTGTCTGTTCCTGTGCCGTATTGAATTCAGCGGGAACAGCTTCTGTATTGCTTGCCTGGGCTGCCTCATACTTCGGGGCTGTCAGGGCGCTATTGTCCGCTGACACTGTTTGATTCCGCGAGTGCATAACCAGGGCACCCACTGAACCGCCAACCAAAGCCGCAATCAAAGCGACCGGCAAAAGTTTGTTTGTAAAAATCATCGCTCCACTTCTCCTTCACTATAAAGTGTTCAAGATTTCAAGACTCGACTTGAACAGGTGCAACAAACGTTCCTCTTCTTGTGTGGTCTCGCTGAACTTACTGTTTTAGTGACTTAAAATAGCCTATTCTGGGGTGATTGTGCGGCTTTATTGCTAAGCGCAAGCGTTTTACAATCTCATCCCAACATTAACCGAGGATTCCGTGAATCCGGAACTACCCGATATGGGATTGGCGAATACTTAAATCAGACAACATCGAAGGAGAATTCGCCTAAATAAGAACGGCCAGGAAGTATGCTTCCTGGCCGTTCTAACTTCCTTAGCGCTAGCTATTATGCCGCACGTTGCGTTTGCGCCGGTTTGTTTTCGCGCAGAAGGTCGAGAGCCTTTTTCATCTGCACGTCTTCAGCCGGAGGCCGCACTGGCGCCGCAGCCGCCTCACGCTTTTCCGCAGGTTGATCTGGCTTTGCGACGGAATCGTCGTCGTTGCCAGTCAACTCATCGGGATCGACTGCCTCTGCCAGGTCCGGACGCTTAACTTCGACTGACGGGTTCACACCCGAGTGCGCCCGATCTTCTCCCAAAAATGGCTTGCCATTGCCAGATGCCCATTTTACTGTCGTTAAGAGCAGACCGTCGCCTCCTCGTAGCGTGAACAGTTGTTGCTCAGCTCCGGCGCCAAAACTCTTTTCGCCCACGACCTGTCCGCGATTACGTTCGAGAACTGCCGAAGCTACTACCTCTGCCGCACCGGCAGTGCCAGGATCAATCAATGCCACGAGAGCACCCGGGAACAATACTGCTTTAGGATCGGCGGCAAAAGTCTTCAGTGGTTTTCCTTCCCGGCCGATTGTTTGCGCAAGCGTGCCATCTTTGATGAACATATTCGCTACGGCAACTGCCTCCGTCAGCGATCCGCCAGCGGTTCCCCTAAGATCCAAGACAATCTTTTGCGCGCCCTGTTTCAAGAGATCCTGGACACGAGCTCGGACGTCGGCGGTAGAGCCGTCCGCGAGACTGTTGATGCGGAGAACTCCGATACGTCCTGCCTCCATTCGAGCTTCGGCCGCTGGCGCGCGGAACGGGCCGCGTTTCACGCTTACGGTCAGGGGGCTAACATTTGCGCGAAGCACGCGAAGTTTGACTTCGGAACCAGCCAGCCCGTTTAGCAACTGCTTAGCGTCGTAGAGCGAGATGTCGCGAGTAGCTTTATTATCGATGTACTCGATAATGTCACCGGCTCGAATTCCGGCCTGATCTGCTGCCGAACCTTTCATCGGTGCAATGATATAGAGATAAGAGGCAACCTGCGATAATTCAGCGCCGATGCCTACCTGGTTGTCTTTTCCGTTTTCGCTATACTCCTTAACTTGATCAGAAGTCAGATAAGTTGAGTAGGGATCAAGCCCGTAGGCGAGGCCGCGCAATGCACCGGACTTGACCTTCTCCATGTTCGGCTCATCAACATAGTCGTTCTGGATGTGGTTAAGCACACTTTCAAATATGCGTAACTGGGCGTTAGGATCATTCGCAGGCTGTTGCGCGCGAGTGGACATCCAACCGCCGACAACAGTGTATAGGGCCAGGGTGGCCGATAAAAGGATCAGGATGAATTTACTTCGGAAAGACATTATTTACCTCTGCAGTCTACGTTCACATTTAGGCCGGTGTCGCATCTGATTGCAACCGACCGTATCATACGGTGGCTCATTAAACGGCGCAAGCCGGAGCCTCCAAAGCCTTCGCTCTAAAGCGATCGTGGGAAATATCTTCCGACCACCCGATGATGAAACAAGACACGATATCAGACGATATTGCGACGCCAATAATGGCCCTAGATTTGGGTCAAAAACGCGTTGGCGTCGCTCTGTCCGACTCGTTAAGCATTTCAGTTCGCAGGCTTGATCCGCTAAAAAGATCTAATTGGAAACGCTTGCTTAGCGAGGTTACCACCTTGATACGGCGCTTTGACGCTAAAACACTCGTAATTGGTTTGCCGCTTAGTCTTGACGGAACAGTCGGGCCGGCTGCCGCGGAAGCCGAGCGAATTGCAAAAAATTTCGTTCGCTCATTGAGAATCCCGATATTTCTGCAGGACGAGCGTTTGACATCAGTCCAGGCTCAGGCAAATCTTCGTAATGAGGGTTGGGACCATGGGCAGATTTCAAGCCTTCTGGACAGTGAATCTGCTGCGGTCATCCTTCGTGACTTCATTTCCGGCGCACAAGCCAGGCTGCTGGTGTCAGTTGACATCGAAGAAACTCAAAAGGAAACTCGATGAAACGAATTCTAATTGCGATACTTTTAATTTTAATTGCCGCTGTGGCCGGCTCAGCCTGGTGGGGTTACGCGGATTTGCGCAAGCCGGTCTACCACAGTAAAAGCGGGCAATACGTTGAGATTCCCAAGGGTTCCTCATCAGTATACATGATCAAAAAACTCACTACCGAAGGGATTATCAAACATGAATGGCCAATCACAATTTATCTGAAACTCACTGGCAAAGGGTCGCGCTTTAAAGCGGGCGAGTATGATTTCCCTTCTCCTATTTCGCCTCTGGCCGCAATCGCAAAACTCGAGCGTGGTGAGCAGCGTCTAACCCGGATAACAATAGTTGAAGGCTGGACACGATGGGACATCGCTGAGGCAATGTCTAGAATACCGGAACTTCATTTAGAGAACTCCAAGTCGGCGTTGACGCTCATGGACAACATCAGTCTGATCAGTGACCTCGATCCATTGGCAACGAACCTTGAGGGATACCTGTATCCGGACACATATGAGTTTCCTGCGCAAACAACGCCAGCCCAACTCATTGAGCTCATGGTTAAGCGCTTTCGCAATGTTTGGGTTCCTGATTGGTCGCAACGTGCTCGCATGCTGAATATGAGCCCTCGCGAAATCGTTACGACCGCTTCGTTGGTCGAGACTGAAGCAAAACTCGCTTCTGACCGCCCGATGATCGCATCAGTTGTTTACAACCGGCTGAAACTGGGCCTACCTCTCGGAATAGACTCGACCTTGATCTATGCCTCCAAACTCGCGGGCAAATGGCGGGACGACGGCAAGGTATATAGGAGTGACGTCGAGCGAAAGTCGCTGTACAACACTCGCATTCACGCCGGATTGCCACCTGGACCAGTAGCCTCTCCCGGCGAGAGTTCTCTTCTCGCGGCTCTTAAACCCGCAGAGTCTGACAACCTTTACTACGTGCGAGAGCCCTCACGAAACGACGGGGCGCATAACTTCTACAACAATTCAAGAGATTTTGAAGCAGGTGTGCAGGCTCTGAGGAAATGGGAGCGTGAAAGAAATCTTGAAGATGCCGCAAAGAAGGCACAAGGTGATTCCAACTCTCCGTAGGTCCAATTAAGATTAATATCAAACTGCATCAGTACCTGCGGTTGCTTGAAATTGCCAGGGCGTTAATCTATTCTCAACTAGTTAGTCCCCAGTAGATATCTCTGGTTGGCATCAAGGTGTGAAAATGATCCGACGAGCTATTACCGCACTGTTGATTTCCTGCACATGCACTTCGCCCTTGTTTGCGCAGGGTAAAGGCATCGACAAGCAAAACGAGCGAGTGCGAGACAGCGGTAGTGAACGTGTTTCCGGCGCTAACGGAACCAAGACTGACGTGGGCGCTGGCAGAGGAATGGATTTTGGCAAAGGCCGCACACCTGAGGTGCCTCCTTTGCCAAACCCTTACCGAATGTCAGCTCGGCGTGAGGTGATTCTTCAAGGGATTCAAGATGTCATGAGGGATCGCAAGCTCATTCTCGATGAAGCCACGTCCCGAACGAGTGACGGTATCATTGTTAGCCAGCCTTACACCTTCATCAAGGGGGTGGTCGTATCAGCGTCGGAGCTAAGCAGATACGCCGAGCTTGCAACTTCCACTACCCGAGGATGGACGCGGGGTCGTTACACTCTAACCGTGGAAGTGCAACCCATCGACGGTGGCAGCGCTAATGTTTCTGTAAACGCGAAGATAGAGGGCCGGACCGATGGTGCGACGGGAGCCGAGTGGGTGACACTCCGAAGCAAGGGGCTTGTCGAAGACGAGTTTCTCTCAGCGCTCGTAAGCGCAGTTACAGGTGCGCCACCTCCCGGGCGAGTTCCCTAAGTTGGAGCTTCACGCTAAAGTAATACTTAAACTCCGACGCCGTTTTCTTAAAGCAGTCTCTTAGCACTGGATTGTGGGGGTGCCCATCGATTCAATGGATCTAACTCTAGCTGTCGAACCCAAGAAATCAAGAAGCGTCAAACTGCTGGCTGTTCTCTGTGCGCTTCTTGTGACTGGGGCGCTCCTGGTTGGCTATGGTTACATACGGAAGCGTCATGTCCAGGAAAACCTTGCCGCTATTGTTCCTGTTGAATCGGCGGATAGTACTGTCAAGGGACCAGCGAAAGCCAAGATCATCATGGACGAGCCATTGCTCAAAGGTAGCGACACCATAATAGGCGGAACAGTAACGAATCTTTCCGGGCAAAGACTGAGCGGGTTGTCAGTCCACCTCGAATTGCGGAGGCGTAAGGATGGAAAGCTGGCTGAGAGTCAAGTGTCGATCGAGCCGTCGAGTCTCGGTGCAAATGAGGAGGGGGCTTACAGCGTTAAGTTACCAGCCCAAGAGTATGCTTCGGTACGATTAATCGGTCTAACCGGCGACCCCAACTCTTCCCAACTGGCTTACGTTTCAGCTCAAGGTAAACAGCGACCTCCAGAAAGACTTGAACCGAAGACTATTGTTATTACGAAGCCAGCTTCGAAGCGAGATCAGTTTCTTAACTCCCCTGACAGCCCTGCTCGCGTTCCATAGTTAAGTCTAACCGCCACTGTTAGCCGTCGTTGTTTCTCAAGCGTTGCTTTAAACGTCGGCATGCCGAGACTTAACGTAAAGTCTCAGATTCAAAAGATTTGTGTTGAGGGATATAATTGCGCCGGTAATTGATCAGGAGTCGGTGCAACCAGATTTGCCGGAAGCTCGTCCGAGTAAATATCCGGTAGCTTGACCGGCCTTCTCCCTTGATGGGACTCCTCAGTGAACCTAGCGCAAACGTGAAGAGCAGTCTGCACATTACAAGCGTAATTACCAGGCATCTAATCCTGCCAAGTCTATTGCTTGCCTGCTGCTCGTTGGCAGCCGCACAAAGCTCATCGCTGCCGCCACGTCCGGATACTATTCGCGCTGAAAAGAGTTCGCCCAACGAAGATACGACTCCTCTAACTACAATGGAGGAAGAACTGCGTGCGAAGCGTCAAATCAAGATTGCTGAAAAAGAGCATCGCGAGAATATGGAACGCGCCAATGAGATCGCCGACCTTGGCAAAGGACTGGCAGGAGCCTTTAGACAAAAGAAGCTATTGGATCGTGAGGATCTAAAACGGCTCGAACGACTGGAAAAGCTAACGCGCAAAGTTCGAAGCGAGGCTGGCGGTGAGGATTGCGAGAACCCGCTCGACAAACCACCAGGCGACCTTGATTCGGGTCTAACTCGGATGGGGGAGGTGGCGGTCGCTTTGGGAGAAAAGGTTAAGGAAACACCTCGGCAGGTAATCTCAGCTTCAGTGATAGACGAAGCTAATGTTTTACTTGAGTTGATTCGCATAGTGCGCAATATGGTTCGTTGATTTCTCGCCTATGAGTGCTCCCATACTGAAGTCGTTTCCAATTCTGAGAATCATTTTCGGGTTGATCGTCTTAGTGTTGTGCTGTGAGCCGCTCGTCAAAGCGCAGGATGATGACGTGGTTCGGGTCAACACCGAACTCGTTGTTCTAAATGTTACGGTCACCGACGCCACCGGCCAGTATGTTCGCGGACTCCGACAATCAGACTTTAAGATTTTCGAAGATGGGAAAGAGGTCGCACCTTCCTTGATAGCGAGCTTCTCTGTTCAAGAATCGCCATTCGCTTCTGTGGTCTTGCTCGATACTTCTGGGAGCATGGAGAGCCGCTTGTCTTTGGGGCGCTCGGCTGCAATTCGATTTCTTGACGGACTGCGCGATGAGGACGTGGCTGCAGTTTTCCGGTTCGATACCAAAGTTGAGCAAGTTCAGGATTTTTCAGGTGGACGGGATCTGGCTCCCATAGCTTATGGGATTCACGCAAAGGGAATGACGACCCTGAATGATGCGATCATTGAAGCCTCGAGGGCGCTTGTTAATCGATCTGAGCACAGAAAGGCGATCGTCGTCTTATCCGACGGGATCGACACCTACAGCAAGGCGGGACCCGGAAAAGCATTAGAGAGCGCGCTCGGCATTGGGGCCAGCATCTACGCGGTCGACATGTCTGCAACTGAGGGAAGCGCCTCTCGCAATTCGCAGAGTGCGATGGTCCTAAAAAACTTTGCGGAAAAGACTGGCGGGAGGTTTGTCGCCACACCTGGAGGGCCTGCGTTACGCGATGCCTTTTCCAGCATCGCCGAAGAGTTGGGCCATCAGTACACCATTGCGTACCGGCCGGTTAACAAGTCGCGAGATGGAAAGTGGCGAACCCTTGAAGTAAAGCTGACGCGAAGTAATGCGACGGTTCGGACGCGAAAAGGATATCGCGCACCAAAGCAGTAAGAGAGATTAGCGACTGGTTTTATTCAGCGACTTTTCGCGATGTCGTTCGAAGGCGAGCCGGATCAAGCGACTCAACACTTCCGAAAAAGGCAGTCCTGAAGCTGCCCACATCTTCGGATAACCTGAAACTTCGGTCAGACCCGGCATTGTATTCAACTCATTAACCAGCAGTTCCTTGTTGTCTCGTCTAAGAAAGAAATCAACTCGAGCCAGTCCAGCACCATCCACCGCCTGGAAAGCACGAATAGCAAGTCGTTGAATCTGCGTTGTTAGAGTTTTCGAGATTGGCGCAGGCACTACAAATTGAACGTGACCGGTGTTTGAGTACTTCTCGGTATAGTCAAGAAATCTTGCCGCTTCGTCGCTTACCACATATTCTCCAGGCAGGCTGGCGATTGGCTGATCGTTTCCGAGAATCGCACATTCGATCTCTCTTACCTCCAAACCTTCCTCAACGATGATTTTTCGATCGTATTGGGCGGCCAGCTCAATAGCTTTACGCAACGACGGCTTGTCTACAGCCTTAGAAATACCGACAGAAGAACCAAGATTTGCAGGTTTGACAAAGCAAGGAAAACCGAGCTGCCGAACAACCTTCGGCAATACCTCATCCGGAGATGTCTGCCAGTGAGAGCGCAAGAACCAGGTATACTTGCAAATAGGCAAACCCGCCTGGGTGAACAGCAACTTCATCGCCACTTTATCCATACCGCAAGACGACGCTAATACGCCGCAGCCGACGTAAGGGATGTCTGCCATCTCCAGGAGTCCCTGTAACGTTCCATCTTCGCCGAATGGACCATGAAGAATAGGGAAAACTACGTCAAGCTTTTCTGATATAAACTGCCCGTTTGAATCCAATGAAATTAGGCCCTGGCGTGAGGGATCGCCCAGGATAGCTACGTCGTTAGCGGCGTGGAGGCCGCTTGAAGACAGAAATCGCTGAACTGAGGCAGGTAACAGCTCTGCCGCCTTTGCTGGTGAAAGCCACTTCCCTTCCTGTGTGATCGCGATCGGGAGCGCTTCATACTTTCTTGAATCTATTGCTTCAATGATTGCGGCAGCGGAACGAATTGAAACCTCGTGCTCGCCTGATCTACCGCCAAAGATTATTCCCACGCGGAGTTTTCTCGTCAATATGGCTCTCCGACTTACAGAATTGTTTTTCCTAAAGCTGAAAGAATCAATTCCACGCCGAGCTCCGCTGTTTTGTTGTTGACGTCCAGAGCTGTATTTATCTCGACGACTTCAAGTGAACGCATTCCGCCGGCGTCGGCAATCTTTTCCATTGCTAGATGCGCTTCGCGATAGGTCAGGCCGCCGCGGACAAGCGTTCCTGAACCTGGTGCATCGCCGGGGTCGAGAGCATCGACGTCGAACGTCACTGCATAGCCGCCAGTCGCTTTTGCGGCGATAGCAATCGCTTCATCCATGCACGCTGCCATACCTCGCTCATCAATCTCGCGCATGGTGAAAAAGCGAATTCCCAACTTTCGAATGAGTTCACGCTCCCCCGCATCTATGTCACGAGCTCCGACGTGTGCACAAAACTTTGGCTCCAGCTTTGGCGAAAAACCAGCAACTTCAGTAAGTTGAGGCGTCCCTAAACCGAGCACGACTGCAAGTGGCATCCCGTGGATGTTTCCGGAGGGAGTAGTCTCCGGCGTATTCATATCGGCGTGAGCGTCAAACCAGATAAGGCCCAGGCTTTGACTCTTTTCTCTGCAGTAGGAGGAGACACCAGCAATAGAACCGATCGCGATTGAGTGATCGCCGCCAAGTATGAGCGGCAGTTCTTCCGTGACCAATATCTCACGTACCTTCTGAGCAAGTTGTTCACAAGCGGCGCTAATCTCCCGGACATATTTTAGTTTCTCGTTGGGCTTTGGTGGCGACTTGGGCCGACCCAGCGGCAGGTCACCAAGATCCTGAACCTCGTAACCAAGTTCAGCGATGCGTTGAGTCAAACCGGCAACCCGCAAGGCTGCAGGCCCCATGTCGACTCCGGCCATGCTCGCGCCGAACCCGAGGGGGACTCCGAGAACGCTTACGGCCCGCCAAAGGTCGGGATCGGATCCAGTACTTCCCAACTTCTTGTCAGTCAAAAGCGGATGATGCATAAAACCTAGCTTGAGAAATCTCTTTAAGTCTAGCCTCCCAAATTAATGTTGAAGCCACTGCCGCTTCCAGACTGCGTGGGAAAGAATGGTTTGAGAAGACCGGCAAGAGCGGCAAGGTTTCGCGTTTGGATGAGTAGTTCGCCGGGCCCCGTAAACTCCGCGACGATACCCTCGCCACTCACGATGGTGCGGAAAAACCCCGCTGCTGCCTTCCGCAAAGTGTACTGCGTGGTACTCTCCCAGGCGACCAGATGACCGGTATCTACTACATAACGCTCTCCAGGACCGAGCGCTTTTCGATGAATTGCGCCGAAGGAAGAAACCAGCAGCAATCCTCTACCCTGAACATGCAGAACAAAAAGGCCCTCGCCGGCGAAAAACGACTTGGCGCCGCCCCACTTGGTGTCTATCGTCAGGCTATTATCGCCGGCCAGATAGGAACTTGATTGAACGAAAAACGATTGCCCGCCCAATTCGATGGCTGCGATGTCCCCCGGAGCTCCAGGAGCGAAGGTAACTTCACCGGGACCACCCCTGGCTGTGAAGGTCGAGATAAACGCAGATTCTCCACCAGCTGCCCGCTTGATCGCGCCGAAGAGCCCACCCTTCATTTGCGACTGTAATTCGATGTTGGCTGACATCGACACCATCGCCCCAGCCTCTGCCTGAATAGACTGTTCAGGTTGCAACTGCACAACCGCCAGGGAAAATGAAGGTTGATGTAACACTTCATATCTATAACCTGAACCCTGTCCGCGCGAGTCTTCATCGATGGTTATGCCGTGAGAAGCGGTGTGACTTGTAGGAGCAGTTCCCTGGTCCGCACCAAAACGGTGTCCGCAAGTTCCGCAGAAAACGGCGCCTTCAAATAACGGCGCACCACATTTCGGGCAGTTCATATCACTACTCCTTGAGACTTTTCTTTAATTATCGCGACGGCCTCTTCGGGTGTTGAGGCGAAATCCAAAGCGGCGACGTCGACGTCATTTACCGCCAGATGTTCTTGCCATTGCCGTACGACCGGGGGCCAACACCCTCCAAGCAGGACGAGCGGACGAGGTTCGATCACATGAGTTTGGATCTTGTTCCACACCAGTGACAGCTCCGTTACAGTTCCCATACCGCCCCGAATTGCTATGAAACCAACAGAGCGAGTTATTAAATGTTGCAGACGCTCATAAAAGTGCGGCGTAGCAACCTTGTCAGTGAGGTAGCGATTCGGTTCCGCCTTGAACTGATTCATCACAATCCCAAAAACCCGACCTCCAGCTTCACGTGCGCCACGGCTCGCAGCCTCCATGACACCAAGGTAGCCACCGGTGCAGATGGTAAATCCCGCCTCCGCCAAGAGTTGGCCAACCTGCCTCGCCTGAGCATATTCGGGATCCGACTCTCGACACTTCGAGCCGCCGAAAATGGTTACGATACGCTCCTCAGTCTCACTCATTGCCCTGCCTCGGCTCGCAACAAGAGCGAGCCGGCCTGTCGGTAGCTAACGTAGTCTTCGTGAGTCTTGAAAGAAGAGCCGCTGTACTGCTCTGGAATTGATGAAGGATCGTAAAGGCGTGCGGCACGAACATTCGTGAAGCCAGCCCCTTCAAGAAGTGAGCGATATTGAGCGGTGCTCAATAGATGAACCGGTACCTTAAGCTGCTCGATCCATTGATGCGAGGCTTCATTTTCCTGATAAAGATCGACGACGATTACAAACGAACCGGCCGGCTTGAGCACACGATTAACTTCCGACAGAGCGGCCGGCATGTCCGCGTAGTAGTAGATCGATTCCATTGAGAATGCATGCGTAAACTCCGCGTCAGCGAATGGCAGATGCTCTGCGCTCGCCACTTGAAATTCTATATTCGGCACGGACTGGGAGGAGGCTCGGGCCAGGGCAACCATTTCGTCCGAAATGTCGATCCCTACTATGCGGCCTTCGGTTGCTTGTCTTGCCAGCAATCGGCTAGCCCACCCTGAACCGCAACCAACGTCCAGCACGCGCGCTGTAGGCCCGATGTCCATTTGTAGCAAGGCCTGCTCGCCAATCGGACGATGGCCCTTCTCCATACTTTCGCCTCGACCCGCCCGTGCCCAGTCGTTAAATTCGAGGCGTAGGCGCTCATCCATGGTCGATTGAGTGGAAGAAGAAGGCATGGAGTTCTTAAAGAGTTCTATCGCAGTTTTACGGCCGCAGCCTGTAAAGCATCCGCGGAAATGGAATCGTCTCGCGTATGTGCTCGATGCCGCACATCCAGGCGGTGCAGCGTTCGATGCCCATTCCGAACCCCGCGTGAGGAACGCTGCCATAGCGCCGGAGATCGAGATACCACTCAAACGATTCCTGCGGTAGACCGTGTAGAGCTATTTGCTGCTCCAGGAATTCAAGTGAAGTTGCGCGCTCGCCCCCGCCGATGACCTCACCGTAGCCTTCAGACGCGAGAACGTCGACGCCGAGGGCAAGCTCAGGTCGCTTTTCATCTCGCGCCATATAGAAGGCTTTGATGGCTGCAGGGTAATGATGGACCATTACCGGTCGATCAAAGTGACTCGAAAGGTAGGTCTCATCAGGAGCACCGAAATCACCTCCCCACTCGAACCTGGTTTCAAGTGCCCCGTTGGCGTGAGCCTCTTGTAACATTTTGACTGCGTCATCGTAGTGCAAGCGCGGAAAGGGCGCTGTGATAGCTTCGAGTTTGGAAGTGTCTCGCTCAAGTATCTTCAACTCTTCAGGTCTTTCATCCAGTACACGAACCACGATGTTGGAAAGCATTCGCTCCGAAAGCGCCATCACGTCGTCCAGTCTTGCATAGGCCATTTCCGGTTCGACCATCCAGAACTCGGTGAGATGTCGGCGGGTCTTGGATTTTTCCGCACGAAAAGTGGGGCCGAAACAGTAAACCTTGCCAAATGCCGCGGCGGTCGCTTCATTGTAGAGTTGACCCGATTGCGTCAAATACGCTTTCTCACCTTCGAAGTAGTCAACTTCGAACAAAGTCGTGGTGCCTTCGCAGGCAGCCGGCGTGAAGATGGGAGCGTCACAAAGGGTAAATCCATCATTATCCAGGAACTCGCGCACCGCGCGGACCACCGTGTGTCTCACTTTCAAGATTGCGTGTTGGCGGCGGGAGCGTAGCCAAAGGTGCCGATGGTCCATGAGAAACTCAGTCCCATGTTCCTTGGGAGTGATCGGATAATCGCGGACATCCTGTAAAACCTCGGCATCAACGACATCAATCTCAAAGCCCCCGGGAGCTCGGGAATCCTCACGCACCTTTCCACGGACCGTTACGGCAGACTCCTGGCCCAGGCCCTTCATCGCTTCCCATACTTCCTGAGCAACGGCATTTCTGAAAACCACGCACTGTACAATACCGGTCCCATCGCGTAACTGCGGAAACAGGATCTTGCCGCTCGACCGCATGTTGTAGAGCCAGCCCTTGAGCGTCACTTCTTTTCCGGAGTACTGCGCAAGCTGAGTTATGAAAGTCTGTTGTGGGGGTGTTATTTCGAGAGATTCCGTAGCCATCTTTTTATATTAACCATTTGAATTCAGTCGTTCACGAATCATGCGACGTAAGGTAGGAAATCTTTCCAGCCAGTCTGCGGCTTGGAGAACAATTTCCAGTGTTGGAGGAATAAACTGTTCGTAAGTTGCCGCCCGCCCGCAAACTGCCGTCTGATACGAGAAAGTACCGACTGCCTTGAGTTCTCTCTGAATAGTCATTAATCGAAACTGATATGCAAACTCGTCCGGGTCCAGTGCTTCCAACCCCTGCAGTCTGCGTTCCTCCAGGAAAAACAAACGGAAAGCCCGCAACTCTGCAAGCGATGGCGGAACTGGCTGGCGGTCCAACAAAAACGAGACTAGATCGTAGCAGGCAGGTCCCATACGCGCATCCTGGTGATCGATCACTCGCAATCGCCCTTTGTCGTCGACCATCAGGTTTGCTGCGTGGTAGTCTCGATGACACAACACTCGGGGTGCGGCAGCCAATTCGGCCGCAATGTCATTTAATTCAGCCTTGAGCTCCGCGGCTTCCGCATGGCGCAACTGCTCACGCCGGAGGCTGACGAAGTAATGTTCGAAAAAGAAATCAAGTTCCCATGAGAGCTTTGCCTCGTCGAACGCCAATCGGCTCGCAATCGAATGCTGTTGCTGGGCCCTGTCTGTGGCCTTCTGTATTCGGGCAATCAATTTAACCGCGTGCTCCATGAGATGCTCACACTCGTCTTCCTGAGCCGTCTCGTACACGCTCATCAATTGTCTATCGCCAAGATCCTCCTGCACAATGATTCCCTGAGCGCCATCCACGGCATAGACTTCAGGCACTGGGATGCCGCTTACTGCGAATAGTCGAGTTACGTCGAGATAGGGATGAAACTCAGGGTCAAAAGGTTCAGGATAAACGGCCGCGACGGCGTGCCCCTTCTTCCAACCGACGCGGAAGTAATTTCGCGTAGAAGCATCGGGAGTTAAAGCAGTGATATCGGTGATCTTGACTGCCTGGGTTCTTAGAAACGAGGTCAGTCGGTCAAGTGCCGAGGACTCAAACGTGTTGGAGACCAATTGCTTAGCCGAACTCATGCGCGCCAGTGGAAAGGAAATTTCCCTCGATGAAGGTGAACCTTAGTATTGGCATCGAGAGATCCTCGAGAAGCGGATTGTATCACCGTGTAATAGGCACGACAAAGTTTGTGCCTCGAACTTCTCCTCTGAGCGCTTTCTCAGGAGGGGTTTTTCCTCTCACCAGGGCCGCAGGTACGACGGCAGCGTTTTCCATAACTTCGCCGGACTGTATTTGCACGCCATCAGCGAGAATCACGCGCCGCAGTCGCGCGCCGGACTCAATAACAACGTTATCCCAAAGAACTGCCTGGCTTACGTCCGCGTCTTCCGAAACAACACAACCGTTTCCCAAAGTATTGATTTGTCCTTTCTCCGACAATATGGTGAGACTAATGTCCAAATACCGCTCAATGGTTGAGAGTTCGAACCAATTCCCTTCCGCAATATGGGCGGCGACGATCTGGCCTTCAGCGATCGCTTTGGGATATACGTCCCTTGTCGAGTGCGAAAAGACTCCGCGTGGAATGTAGTCGAAGATCGCTGGTTCAAGGATGTGTATTCCAGTAAACATCAGCGGTGTGTTTTCAGAAGCAGACGAAGGCATACCACCGAACCCAGTGATGTTTCCGTTAGCAGTGTGAACGAGACTGAATCGTTCCCGCCTGACGTTTGGCAGAAGCACTAAAGTCGCAATAGCCCCCCGTTCGCGATGTGTCTTTAACGCCTGGCCCAGATCGATATCGGTAATGATCTTCCCGTTGATGACAACGAATGTTTTGTCACCTAACGACGCGCGAGCATTGTCGAGAGCGCCGCTCGTGCCCAGGATTTCCGGCTCTTCAACATATTCCAGCGCAACTCCGAACTGACTACCGTTACCCAGTGCAGCTCTGACGGATTCCGGGCGATGATGTAGATTGACAACGATCTGTCGGCAACCGTAACCAGCCAGGTATTCCGCGACAAACCCGACTAGTGGCTTGCCTAAGATTGGAATCGCCGGCTTAGTTCGGTCCTCGGTCAGTGGCCAGAGTCGTGTGCCGTAGCCGGCAGAAAGGATCATGGCGCGCATAGCTGGAATTCTAACTGGGTTTACAGGTTGAGTTAATGCGCGGCGAGCAAAGTCTTTATTGACTAGCGCTCGAGATCTCAGGAGGCCTTCGACGCGTCTCGCATCATGAGATCGAACGTGCCGGGAGCCACTTTCCGAAAGCGCGAATTTCTATTAAGCGAGACGGCAATACTGATGGTGGGGTTTTGGCCTGTAAACTTAAAGCCGCCCTCAAGAAGTCGATTGTAGAGTTCGTTGACGTGAAGAGAGCCACCTTCTTCGCGCAACAGAAGCGTGACCGCCTGCGGGATAGTCCGATCCATAAAGCGATCGCTTAGGGCCTCGATGTTGCTTCGGACCGGAGGAATTTGCTGACGCTTCGCGTCGAGGCCAACCGGTCCGCGGTTCAGACCAGGTGATTGCCGCATGGCGACTTCGAGTTCGGCATCCGAAGGCATGCCGAGCGAAAGATTGCTGGACTGCAAGACGGAAGATAAGAGGCGATAGATGGCAGCCTCGGTTTGACTTGCGAGTGTATCCATCTCAGCAAGCTCAGCCCTCACAGCATCCGCCTCTGCTTCTAGTTCCCTTAATCTCGCCCCCAGGTGCATGCGCGCTGCGCGAGATTGCCTGAGACTTTGTTCGAGGCGCGAAAGCAGATTCTCTCCAGGTCGGTCCATCGGGGAAATCTTAGAGCTTATCGGGCGTTTTAACAATACTCAGCAGGTGGGAAAGGTGGGAAGGGCATTTTCTAGTAATCACGCTGGATGACGTACGAAGGAATGGACCTTAGCGCTTCACAGTGTTCCGAATCCGCAAAACTCGACAATGCCGCTCGGGCGGCTTCCGCAAATTTGTCAGCACGCAGCCGCGCTTGGTCCAGACACCCGCTTTGTTCGAGGGCCGTAAGCAGGTTGACCCGGGAGACGCTTTCATAATTACCGTCTTTAAGTACCGATTCAACCGACTCTCGAGCAGAAAAGTCATTCTCCAGGAGGTAAATCAAGGGCAAAGTTACCTTACCACCAATGAGGTCCACGCCAGCTGCTTTCCCGATCACATCCTCAGACGCCGTGAAATCAAGGAGGTCGTCTGTAAGTTGAAAGGCCATTCCAAGGTTCAATCCGTAATCTCGTAGAGCTGCTTGTTGCGTGTTGGTCGCGCCACCCAGAATAGCGCCCACTTCGCAACAGGCACTAAACAGATAGGCGGTCTTGCGTTGGACAATGTCGAGATACTGATCCTCGGAAATTGCGATCTTTCCCAGTTGGGTGAGTTGCAACAACTCACCTTCGGTCATTTTCCTCGTGACAGCAGTGAGGATATCCAAAATCTCAAGCGATCTCTCGGCCAGACTCGTTTCAAACGCCGACATATAAAGCCAGTCACCCATCAAGACCGCCGTTTCATTTCCATAAAGCGCATTTACAGTTTGTCTATTTCTACGGGTGTCCGCCTCGTCGATGATGTCGTCATGCACCAGAGTTGCCGTATGCAAAAACTCCATCACGGTAGCCATGCGAATAGAGTTGTAGCGAGAGCCGTCTCCACCGACCGCATAGTTAGCAAGAACTGTGAGGGCCGGACGGACACGCTTCCCTCCCGAAGCTCGCAAGTAGTCCCCGATATACGAGATCACTTGCACATTCGAGCGAGCCTGCCGCTCAAACTCTGCTTCGACCTGCTTGAGCTCGTTCGAAATGAGGCTGAAAATCCGTTGAGCCGAAAGCCGTGCTTCATCGAGTATGGCGCTTTGACTGGAAGTCTGCATAGATTGGATTAATCAGCGCGAGAGCTCAGTTTGTGCGATAGTTCGAAAACTGCATATGAATGCCAAAGTCTTTTGCTTTTAGCTTTGCGATGATGTCCTGCAATTCGTCACGGTCGCGACCAGATACACGCACGGTGTCTGCCTGGATTGAGGCTTGAACTTTTGCTTTCGTGTCCTTGATGAACTTGACGACTTCTTTGGCCTTGTCTTGCGGGATTCCCTGTTGAATCTGCACGTGCTGCCTTAACGTTCCTCCAGCAGCGGGCTCCACGCTGCCGTAGATAAAGGCCTTGAGCGGAACGCCACGCCGCACGAGTTTCTGTTGCAGAATCTCATTCATATTACGCAGCTTCGTCTCATCCTCGGCACTCAGGACTAATTCGTCCTTCTCCAAAGCCACAGTCGCAGCGCTGCCTTTGAAGTCGAAGCGCTGACGCACCTCTTTTATCGTCTGATTAATGGCGTTAGCAATCTCTGCCCGATCTACCTGGGAGATTATGTCGAATGAATTCTGCTGGGCCATGCGCGGTCTTCCCTATACCTCCTGGTATCTAAACAAAACGAGAATAGCATCAAATTCGTGGCATGTGAAAGTTCTCTCTTGCTGTCATGGCCGGCATCAGAACGGAATGTACCTAAGACAAATCCTGATTGACGCCAAACACACGGGCAAAGTTGGCCGTTGTGATTCGAGCCAAATCTTCAAGGTCAATGCCTCTTAGGTCCGCAAGACACCGGGCAACCTCAACAACGAAAGCAGGTTCATTCCGTCTTCCGCGAAAAGGAACCGGAGCAAGAAATGGGCAGTCCGTTTCGATCAAAAGGCGATCGGCCGGAACCTGGCGGGCGATCTCTTTTAGCTCCGTTGCGTTTTTGAAAGTCACGATACCCGAGAAGGAAATTGACAGCCCCATCTCGACAGCTTGCGATGCCAGCAGTGAGCTTCCGCTGAAGCAATGCATGACACCCAACAGGTTCGCGTCGGCCCATTCCTCGCGCAATATCTGGATTGTTTCTTCTTCGGCCTCGCGGGTATGAATAATCACGGGCAGCTTTACCTCACGCGCTATTCTGAGTTGGCGGCGAAAAGCTTCGCGCTGTTGCTCCCGCGGTGAATTGTCGTAGTGGAAGTCCAGTCCGATTTCGCCCCAGGCAATCACACGCGCACTTTGCTCGACAAGCTTTCTTAACCGTTCCTCAGATTGTGAATCAAACAGTCGCGCATCGTGAGGATGTATTCCCGCCGCCGCGAAAATAGCGTTATTACCTTCGGCGAGTTCGACCGCACGCTCCAGCGCTCCACTATGAGGATCTCCCGTGCCGACATTCAGAATGGCGCTGACGCCCGCATCGTGCGCACGTTGAATCACCTCATCACGATCGGGGTCGAATTTGGGACCGTCTATGTGCGCGTGCGAGTCGACAAACATATACCGGAAACGCAAGGTCTTGAATTGCCGACCGACGCAAGCTAACAGTTTGCGTTACTACTTGAGTCTGGCGCCGTTCGGAACATCCTCTGTAAACGTGGCAATTACTGGTCGCCCTTGTTCACCGATGGATGCCGCCACGACCATGCCCTGCGATTCATGACCCCGCAACTTACGTGATTTGAGATTAGCCACAACGACAACTTTCCGGCCCACCAACTTCTCAGGTTCATAATACTCGGCTATACCGGCTAACACCTGTCGTGGTGCTTGTTCCCCAATATCAATTTTCATCAACAGCAGTTTGTCAGACTTCGGCAAGCGCTCTGCACTCAGGACCTCTCCCACACGCAAATCCACTTTTGCGAAATCGCCAATTTCGATGAACGTCGTCACTCCGGCGACTGGTGCAGCTGCATCGGCTTCCGTCGCTTCCTGCATCGGCGGTGCTGGTGTGGTCATCTTGGAAACTTCCGATTCGGCTACCGCGGCTTCGGTCGCATGTACTCCTGAAGGTTCGGCACCCTTGCGAATTTCCTCTAACGTCTTTGCCTTGTCCATACGCGGAAAGAGTGGCTTCACTTCCCCAATCTTAGTATTTTCGTTCAGCCCCCCCCATTTCAACTGCGCGGGATTTGTCGTTCGCAGCGATTCACTCAACCCCAATTGCGCGTAAATGTCTTGTGTAGTCTGCGGCATTACGGGATATAACAGCACACAGAGCCACCGCAAGGCTTCTGCCGATCGGTACAGCACTGCGTTCAAGGTCTGTCGCTGGTTTTCGTCTTTAGCCAGGTCCCAAGGCTTGGCATCGCTGATCATTTTGTCGATGCGGGCCACAACCGACCAGGCGACTTCCAAAGCCCGACTAAAGGCAAAATTATCGAAGTGCTGTAGAAACTGATCACGGGCGTGTTCAATGAATCCGGCGATGGTCGTCTCGTCCGTATCAACGCCGGTTCGCTTTGCCAGCAGCAGCTTCTCTTCCGAGATCTTTCCTGACGGTACGACACCTTGGCAGTACCTTCCGATCATCGTTAACGTTCGACTCGACAGGTTACCCAGTCCGCTTGCCAAATCACTGTTGGCGCGATCGATGAGTCCTTCATAGCTGAAACGCCCATCTTGGCCAAAGACCATTTCGCGCAGGCAAAAATAACGGATTGCATCGGTCGAAAAAAAGCGCTCGAGCACGTCGAGTTCGATCGTATTCCCCAACGTCTTTGACATCTTTCGACCGGTCGAGTCCACCCACATGCCATGGGCGACGACGTGCCGCGGTTGCTCAACTCCGGCGGCCATTAGGAAGGACGGCCAGTAGACGGCATGAAAACGCAAGATATCCTTGCCTACGAGATGCAGACCCGGCCAGAACTTTTCAAAGCCTACTGCCTGTTCGCGCTCTAAGTTCCCAAAGCCGATCGCCGTGATGTAATTGATTAAGGCATCAAACCATACATACATCGTGTGTGCAGGATCATCCGGCACGGGAATCCCCCAGCTAACGGAAGACTTCAGACGACTAATCGAGAGATCTTGAAGACCTCCGCTGACGAAGCTCTTGACCTCGTTATTTCGCACATCCGGCTGCACAAAATCAGAGCGCGATTCGTACAACTTAAGCAGGGCTTCATCGTAATCAGAAAGTCGGAAGAAATAGCTCTCCTCTGAAATGCGATCAAGCGGAGTTTCATGAATCAAGCATCTCGGAGGCGCCGCCGAGTCGTCTGGCTTCACGTACTCATCCTCTGTTTTGTAAGCGGCGCAGGCAGCGCAAAACCAGCCTTCGTAGTGTCCTTTATAGATAGCATCATTACCGCGAGGCGTCTTCGCCTTTGCGACGCGCCGCCAGAACTCTGTAACACCCTGGTAGTGAAACGGCTCCGTCGTTCGCATGAAGATGTCGTAGCCACCATGGGCTGCATCCAGGCCAAACGCAGCAGTCATCTTTTTGTAGTAACTGACGACGTAATCCGCCTGCTGCTGTGGCGTCCGTCCGGCTCGCTCGGCTGCGCGCTCAATGTTGATTCCATGCTCATCTGTGCCGGTGAGGAAGAAGGTTTCGATCCCCTGTTGCCTTTTGTGACGCGCCACAGTATCCGCCACGATCATCGTGTAAAGATGACCGAGGTGGGGAAGACTGTTCGCGTAATAGATTGGGGTTGTGATGTAGAAGGTGTTCATACTGCCAAACTTTAAGTAACGGCCTTTACTGGTTGCACTATCTCGTTTGCGCCTTCGCGAATTCGTCTCCGGGATTGAATCGCGGCATAGTTCCCATATCGGCTATTCGCCTTCCAATGGCCAACGCTATTTCAGCTTCCTGCAGCATGCCCTGAAAATTCCATGACTCTCGATATTCATCTGATGGTTGGTGGTAGTGGGCAGTGTTATAGGCCTTGAATTGTTCTTCGCCCCAGCCTTTTGGCCGGCCTACATAATCGTTTCCTTCCTTGAGACTGATCGAAGGAACTCCGACTTTTGCAAAGGGGAAATGATCCGAACGGTAGAAAGAACCCTGTTCAGGCCGCGCGTCAGGCGAAACACGCATGTTGCGTTCACGGGCCACAGTTTCGACCACAGACTTCAACGTAGAGCGCTCAGCTCCCAACGGAATGAAATCTCGAGTAGGTCCCAGGACATTCATTGAATCCAGATTTACGTTTGCTGCAGTCTTGTTTAAGGGAACGAGTGGGTGCCGCGAATACCATTCTGCGCCTAAGAGACCCTGCTCTTCGGCGGTGGGAAAAAGAAACAAGCTCGACCGTCTTGGACGTTGCGCGGGCGGTAACTTTGTAAGTGCTGCGGCAATCGCGATGACAGACGCGACGCCCGTCGCATTGTCGAGTGCTCCGTTGTAAATCGAATCTCCCGACTTATCCGGAGCCCCGATACCCAGGTGGTCCCAATGAGCCGAGTAAACCACGTATTCATCGCGCAGCTTTGGGTCGCTACCCTCCAGGATGGCTGCAACATTTGGAGCCGCGACTCGTTTAACTTCACTCTTTAACCTTAGTGACCCTTTCAGATTGAGATCGACCGGATGGAAGTCTCGAGATGCGGCATCGCGTCTTAGTTGCGCCAGGTCCTTGCCTGCGAGCTTCACCATACGCCGGGAGGCATCATCAGTCATCCACGAGCGAAACTTTAAGAACGGAGCTTTGTCAGCAACGCTGCGGGCGATATCGAAACGCCACGAACCATTGGAAGTTCGGACCACGCTCCACGGGTAGCCCGCCGATTCATCTGTGTGTAACAGAATGACACCGGCGGCCCCACGGCGCGCGGCCTCTTCGTACTTGTAGGTCCAGCGACCGTAGTATGTGAGCGTGCGCCCGCCGAAGAGATCTGGTTCTTCCTTTGTAGCTGGAGGATCGTTTACCAGCATCACAAGGATCTTGCCACGGTAGTCAGACTCCGCACCTTTGTAGTCGTTCCAACGCTGTTCCGGCGCGCTGATTCCGTAACCGACGAATACCAAATCGGCATCTACATCTACGTCATCCGTTTGTGCTCCGGTGAAGACTACAAAGTCATCTGCAAACTTGAACGACTCTTTTCCGTTGCGCCCGGCCACGGTCAAAGTGGTTTTGGGATCGGCCTTAACGCCCACGAGCGAAACCGGCTGAAAGAAGCTTCCCCCGGGCCCGGCGCCTTTCAAGCTTATCGCTTCCAGTTGCGCCGCAATATAGTGCGCAGCGATTTCACCGCCGGGTGCTCCGGTGCCGCGCCCCTCCAGTAAGTCCGAGGAAAGAAACTTGATGTGAGCGCGGACGAGGTTCTCATCAATAACACTCGAAACGCGCCGCTGTTGTGAAATTCCGCTTAGCGAGAGCACAGCGATCAGCACTACGACAAACGAAGGTTTCGTGACTCGTAACATTCAGTTCAACCTCACTCCTTGCCGGTAATCAAAGAAATGGCTTCTGCACGGGTGCGCGGATCTTTACGAAAACCGCCAAGCACCGCCGAAGTAACTGTCTTCGCATTTGCCTTTCGGACACCGCGCAATGTCATGCAGGTATGTTCGGCTTCAATGACGACCATTACGCCGATGGGTCTCAACCCTTCGTAGAGCGTATTGGCAATATCCGTGGTCAAACGTTCCTGCAATTGCAAACGGCGCGCGAATGTCTCAGCAATCCGTGCCAGCTTTGAGATTCCCAGAATGCGTCCTTCACGAGGAATATAGGCAATATGGCACTTGCCAACGAACGGTGATAAGTGATGTTCGCACAACGACGCGATGCTGATGTCCTTCACAATAACCATCTCATCATGGGTGTCACCTCGGAGAGGAACGATGTTTTCGCTTGGATCTTCACGCATTCCGGACGTTAGCTCGACAAACATTTCGGCCACACGTCTCGGAGTCTCCTGCAAACCCGGTCGCTCAGGATCCTCTCCAATACCCTCGAGGATAAGGTTTACGCCTCGGGCGATTGTATCGAGGTCAACCGGACGCGGCTGCTGCAATTTTTCTGCTGGGAGCTTAGTAACCATTTAATACCTACTTGATACCTTCCTACCGTTGCTTATCGGCATTTTCATCGTGGTGATCCTTTGCAAGGGCCACTCTCGCCGCTTCCTCTACTACACGCAACGGCACGTTTGCGTTCAGTGCAGCGGTGCGACACTGCTCGTACTCGGGCATTTCGTTCGTCACGTTTCCGTTCAGGCGCGCTACTTTAACATCAATTGGTCCATATTGAGTTTGAACTCGAACTATCCTTCGTTCGAGAGCCCGCCGGTGTACTTCATACGATCGAACCCCCAGCGTGGTCGTCTCTACAAAAAGCATTCGACTTAAAGACTCCCGCTCCGCGCCGCGGCAGAGAATTGAAAGCAAAACTGCGGGCCGGTTCCTTTTCATATGCACCGGCGTGAAGTAGCAATCCAGAGCGCCGAGTTCGAAGGCGCGTTCCATGACATGGGAGAAGATCTGAGGTGACATATCATCCACATTGGTCTCAATCATCCACAGGCGCTCGCTTAACGGATCATTACTTTGCTCTTCGCCGATCAGAACCCGAAGCACGTTTGGAAATCGCTCATACTGTCGCGAGCCAGCGCCATAACCACTCTTCTCGAGTTCCATTCTCGGAAGCGGGCCAAATTCCTTGCACACACTCGTGATAATGGCTGCCCCTGTCGGAGTAACCAGCTCGCCCTTAATATCGGTGGCGTAAACGGAAGCGTTTCTTAGCAACTCCACGACGGCAGGCGGAGGAACAGGAAACCGTCCGTGTTCCATCTCGACCACACCGCTTCCCACGTGAAGCGGTGAGCAAGTGAAACGATCGATTGCCAATAGATCAAAACAGATTGCCGCTCCCACTACGTCGACGATCGCGTCCAAAGCACCGACTTCATGGAAGTGGACGTCTTCGACCGACTGGTTGTGCACCTGGGCCTCGGCTTCCGCAAGTCGACCGAAAATACCGGCTGCTCGTTCCTTAATGCTTTCGGACAGCTGTGAGTCATTGATGATCTTCAGAATGTCACTCAAATGCCGATGCTCATGTTCGTCACGGGTTTTTACCCGCGCGAAAGTGGCGGCAATACCTGAACGACTAACTTGCTCGAACTCCACCTCAAAGCCTTCAACTCCCAGCAGCGCCAGTTGCGTGCGCAACGCATTCGCATTTGCACCCACAGCTACCAAAGCACCGAGTATCATGTCGCCACTGGCGCCGGCAAAACAATCGAAGTAAAGAGTTCGCATGGTGTCCGACAAACTTCAGTTTGTCGTTTGGTTGCTAACGGGCCAGTTCACAACATCAGCGACAAATTGAAGTTTGTCGGACTGTTCTGGCTCGCGTCGCACAAGACGGACAAGGTTCGGCAAAGATCGTGATTCTCACAACAGGAGCGGCAAAACCTCGCCGGCTTTTCCGTGCACAACCTCGTCGCAAGCATCTGACAGCGCGGTTCGCTCAGGATTGACTTCGCAAACAAATGCCCCGGCAGCTTTGGCGATTTCCGGCAGACTGGCCGCTGGATAAACGATCGCTGACGTACCGATCACAAAACATAACTCGCACTGCGCGGCTTTTGCCGCGGCGAGCTCAAATGCTCCAGCCGGCAACATCTCGCCGAACAGGACTACGTCCGGTCGCAATCTATCGCCGCAGTCAAGGCAAGCGTCCGGCCGCGACGTTATCTCAGATATCTGATAGCGCGCGCCACAGCTAATGCACCGGGCCCGCCAGATGTTTCCGTGCAATTCAACAACATTGCGTGAACCTGCGCTCTGGTGCAGACCATCAATGTTTTGAGTGACCAGCATAAAGTCTGGGAACCGTTCCTGCCAGCGGGCAATCTCTTGGTGCGCACGATTCGGTCGTAACGCCTTCAGCAACTCTCGGCGATAATCGAACCACTCCCATACAGCCGCAAGGTCGCGAGCGACCATTGCTGCTGATGAAATGACATCGAATGGCATCCCTTTCCAGACCGCAGAGTTACCGCCACCGCGAAAGGTCGGCACGCCTGATTCGGCTGAGACACCAGCGCCGGTTAATACCAAAACCCGCATTGCACCAGCGGCGCGGCGCCGCAGTTCTGGCGAGATACTAGGTGGTGAAAGCGTCTGCATGGTTGAAGTTTGATGGTAGCAGAGCGGAGCCGAAAGGTGTCAAGCAAGGGATATTCAGGATAGTGGTGTCAAACTCCACTAGTAACATATTCAGTTGTCTGTTGTTTTCGCAGTACTCTGTGCGCTGCGCTATACTCTTCGCTTTTGGTAGTGGTCAGTTTGATTCGGATGTTTAGAGTTCAACCATTAGGCTGAGGTTCGCGGCCACAAACTAAAGTTTGAACTCTAAACTTACTCACCTACCGCGCTTTTGGGGAACTCGTCTTTTGAGGAGTAGTGAAATCAGTTGAGTTTGATTGCCATTCAAGATCGGCTGAAACAACAAGTGCGGGAGGCGGCACTCGAGCTGTTCGGGGTTGAACTGGAAACCTTGAATGCCGAAGCCCCGCCCCGCCCTGACCTGGGGGATCTCGCCTTCCCGGTGTCATTTGAGCTCGCCAAGCTGATTAAGCAGGTTAGCGGAGTAAAGCTCGCCCCGCGCACGATTGCCGAAAAACTCAAAGATAAGCTGGAGCGCAGCTCCCACGTTGCGCGAATTGACGTTGCCGGCGCGGGCTATCTCAATGTCTTCTTCAATCGCTCGAAACTACTTTCACTTTTTGCGGAAGCCAGTTCCCAGGATAAGTTCGAGCTCATCCAGCCGAGTCGACCTAAGAGGATGGTTGAGCACACCAGCATCAACCCAAACAAGGCAGCGCATATCGGACATGTCCGCAATGCGGTGCTCGGCGATACGTTCGTTCGTATTCTCATCGCTGCGGGTGAACGCGTCGAAGTGCAGAACTACATCGACAACACTGGCGTTCAGGTTGCCGACGTGGTTGTGGGCTTTATGCACCTCGAGCAGATGACTCTGGATGATATCAAGGCGCTCGATCTTTCTCTGTCGGCTGAGCGGCCGTTCGATTATTACTGCTGGGATCTCTACACGCGCGTCGGTGTCTTTTACCGTGACGGGGATCCCAATGGAAACCTCAACCCGGAACGCGTGAAACTGCGTGATAGCGTGCTCCACGCCTTGGAAGAGGGCAACAATCCAACTGCTGAACTGGCCGATTACGTCGCGACCAGGAATGTCGAACGAATTCTCGATTCCATGGAGCGCCTGGATATTCGTTACGACTTGTTAGCTCGCGAGTCCGACATTTTGCACCTTCATTTTTGGGAACGCGCATTCGAACTGATGAAGCAGGCCGGCGTGATCAAGTTTGAATCCGAAGGACGACATGCCGGGTGCTGGGTAATGCCGTTCGAGTCTCATACCGGAACGGATGAACACGAGGCCGATAAGATCATCGTGCGTTCGAATGGCACCGTAACTTACACGGGTAAGGATATAGCGTATCAACTCTGGAAGCTCGGGCACCTCGGGCTCGATTTCAACTACAGGCCTTTCCGGAGTTATGAGGACGGACATGTCACCTGGGTGACTACCACTCAGCCCAACACGGCGACGGCGCCTGAACTGGTGCGGCCGGTTTTCGGAAATGGCCGAACGGTTTACAACGTGATCGACTCTCGTCAATCGTATCCCCAGGAGATCGTTGCTCGCGGCGTCGCCTCACTCGTTCCGGAAGTGGGCGCCGAGGCAAGCGTGCATTTCGGTTATGAAATGGTCGCGCTCTCTCCGGCGGCTTGCGCAGAGTTGGGGATCAGCCTAAGCGAAGAGGACCGCGCTCGCCCCTTTATTGAAATGAGTGGGCGAAAGGGCCTGGGCGTGAAAGCGGACGATCTAGTCAACAGGTTGGAAGCTGATGCTTTGCGCGAGGTCCAGGGTCGCCATCCGGAACTTTCTGAACGTGATAGGCAGACAGCAGCACACGAGATCGCTGTCGGTGCGCTGCGTTATTTCCTGCTCAAGTTTACACGGAACACTGTAATCGCGTTCGACTTTGCTGAGGCGCTGTCATTCGAAGGTGAAACGGGACCTTACTGCCAATACGCGGCCGTCCGCGCAAATTCAATCTTCCGTAAGATAGATAAAGAATGGCAAGTCGCGGCTGCGAGCCTTCTTCAGAGAGCGGCCACCGACGCAGTTACAGCTTCAGAGATTGAGGAATTATTAGCGGGCGAATCTGGGACTGAGATCTGGACGCTCGTAATGTTGGCAGAGCGTTTAGACGAAGTCGTAGCTCAGTGTGCAATTTCTGCTGAGCCCGCCAATCTTGCAAAGTACACTTTCAATTTGGCCCGTGCCTTTAACCTTTTTTACCATCGTCATCGAATCATCGCCGAAGAAGATGAAACGAAGCGAGCTGTCTTGATTGTGGCGGCCGATATTACGCGTCGTCGGCTAACATCCGCGCTGGCGATCCTTGGTATTAAAGTACCGGAAAGAATGTAGGCTTCAGTCTATGACGGCGGACAAATCAGCCACAGATGAACGCGGATAACACAGATCAAACCGGAATAGGAAAGGAGCTGCTTGAGATCCGGCGTTTATCCGCATTCATCTGTGGCGGATTTCCGACGATGACTGTACTTTTGACAAAAGCTGAGAGTATAAACAGCTATGCTCATCGTGATGAAAACGGATGCAACTGACCACCAGGTTGACGCGGTCGTGCGCATCATTGAGGATTTGGGTTACAAGGCGCATTCAATGCCGGGCGCTACACGCACGGCAATTGGTATCACCGGTAACCAGGGAGCGGTAGATCCGTCGCATTTTGAAAACCTTCCCGGTGTTGCTGAAGCGATTCGGGTCAGCAAGCCTTATAAATTGATCTCGCTCGATCTGAGACCTGAAAAGACTGTGGTCCGTATCGGTGATGCTGTAATCGGTGGCGAGGAACTGGCAATCATTGCAGGTCCATGCGCGATTGAGAGTCGAGCCCAGGCATTTGCTGTCGCCGAGGCCGTGCGCCGAAGTGGCGCAAGATTCTTCCGCGGCGGAGCTTATAAGCCGCGCACCTCACCTTATGCTTTTCAGGGTTTGGGAGAAGAAGGCCTCAAGATTCTTGCCGAAATTCGAGACACGTATGGCTTGAAAATCGTGACTGAAGCGTTGGACGAAGCAGGAGTAGATCTCGTCGAACGTTACGGAGACATGATTCAGATTGGCGCTCGTAATATGCAAAACTTTTCCCTGCTGCGCCGAGTCGGAAGATCTTCTTTGCCCGTTCTTCTGAAACGAGGCTTGTCGGCAACGCTGGACGAATGGTTGCTCGCAGCCGAATACGTGATGTCGGAAGGAAACTATCAGGTTGTTCTTTGCGAACGAGGCATCAGGACTTTCGCCCAGCACACTCGGAATACTCTAGACCTCGCCGCAATTCCCGCAGTGCGACAACTCTCTCATCTGCCCGTGATCGTCGATCCTTCACACGGAACCGGCAAGAACTTTATGGTTACGCCGCTCGCTCGTGCGGGAGTGGCAGTAGGAGCCGACGGTTTGATTGTCGAAGTACATGACCAACCCGAGCACGCACTGTCTGACGGGGCTCAGGCACTAACGTTGGAGCAGTATGAACAGCTGGTCAGCGAAGTAAGATCGATTCGTGAAGTGATTGCACCCGCCGCGGTTACGTAAATTCCATTCACGAACTCAACAGCCTGTGGGAAAACAAGAAACCGAAAACTTCAGCCATAATTTAACGCGGATAACACGGATCAAAATAGCATAGTAACATTCGTAGGTTTTTTACCGACTGAACAAGTCTCTCATTCACACCCGGCTGAAGCCGGGTTTGAATGAGAGGGTCGCTTAGCACTTCAGCTTACGAATGACAATAGTCACTATTCAGGTGTTGCTTCGCGTTTCGAGCTCAACCTCTCTCAGATCTCGCCCTGAAGAGTGCTCGCCAGGTCGCGTGTAAAAACTGAGCGGGGGATAACTTTGTCGAAGCCTGCTTCCAGAGCCGCACGCTGCAGCTGCGTTTCGACGTGAGAAAAGAAACCGAGTAGTGTTACAGATTTCAGTTCATCGCTGGACTTCAAGCGCTTAGCCAACGCAACCGCATCAATCTTCTGATTATGAAGGTCGACCACTATAAGATCGGGCTTCTGTTCAGCGGCCGACAGCATTAACTGCTCGACCGAGCGGACAAATTTAAGCGCAACACCTAACGGCTCAGCAGCGGCGCGAATCTTCGAACTGAAGATCATATCGTCGACGGCTGCGATTATTTTTTGATTCATTGTCTTTTTATTGGGTTAATATGCACTGTTTGGCGTAAATATAGTATTCAATGAGAACGAACGCGCAAACTGTCATCGACTTGGGTAAGTCGGAAAACATTGAATTTGGCAATATCGAGCCGACGCGCGTCGCACGCACACCCATCGCAAGGTTTGTCATCGCCTCATACAATATTAGATATGCTGCTGGTCCATATTTGATTTCAGGGGGGCTCTTGCGGAAGGCCCGACTCGGAGGCGATGAGCGCCGCCGCGACGAACATATTGCGCGGAATATCCGCACCGCAGCCGAGGCTTTCAGTGCGGGTCGCCTCCTGCCGCGGATCGACGTACTCGCTCTTCAGGAAGCTGATAAGGAAACAGTTCGCGCCGGGAGACATCATGTTGCACGCGAGCTGGCCCAAACGCTAAAGATGTCCTGGATACATGTGCCGGCCGGCCTCCCCAGAGGCGTGCAGCCGCAAAAGCGACAGTGGTGGTTGGATTTTGAGAAAGAAATCGATCTATTTGACAGCGGCGATACTGGCGTCGCACTACTCAGTCACTTTCCCCTTCAAGACGTAGAACGGATCGATCTCCCTTGGTCAGAATGTCCCTGGCGTCCGCGCTCATCTGTTGGAGCTACGATCCAGGTCGGCGTTGAGTTGGTACGTGTGTTCAATTCTCATATCGATCCACACTCTGCTGCTGGTGGCCAGATTGAGCAGTTGGAAGTTGTACTGCAACATGCGCGCGCGTCCAGCCAACCCACCATTATCCTAGGCGACTTCAATACGCTATCGAGACGTAAGTGTCTCGAGACACGACGGCTGCTCGAATCCGAGGGATATACGACGCCGTTTCCAACCGGGACTGCGACCTGGCGCGGCGCTGGTATTCGTCTGCATGCCGACTGGATATTTGTTCGGGACCTCAAGGTCCTGCGTTGGGGTGTCGCTCGACCCTTGAATGTTTCGGACCACTGGCCCATTTGGGCGGAAATAGCCCTGGATCCAAAGTAAAACTGGGCAGAAGCACCTGGAGCCGCCATTGGACCAAACCGCGATCACGAGCCGTGACAATTCTCTCCTCCAACGCGCCCGGGCAGTTCGAGAGGGGAAGATTCAGGAACTGATCTTCGTCGAAGGACTGCGGCTGTGTGAAGAAGCTCTGCGTTCCAATCTCTCAATTGAGGCTGTCATTTCATCTGACGAAATTGCTGAGAAAAAAAGAGCAAAGGAGTTTCTCGAGGCGGTGGCGCCAGTAGCAAATCGTTTCGCATCAGTCAGTGAAAAGCTGCTGGCAACCATCTCCTTCACTAAAACTCCACAGGGGATTATCCTCCTGGCCGCTCGCCCAAAATCGGGGCGCGAAACGTTGGTTGTCGATCAGTCAAGGCGCCCCCTGCTTGTTGTCATGCACAACATAAACAACCCGGTGAATGTAGGTGCGATTCTGCGGACCGCGGAGGCAGCCGGTGCGACCGGAGCTATCGCCACCGCCCACACCAGCGATCCCTTCTCACCAAAGGCACTCCGCGGCGCAATGGGCTCAGCCTTTCGGCTGCCCGCCTGGTTTGGCCCAACGTATGAAGAAGTAATAGCGTGGTGCGAGGTTAACGGGATCCGAAGCATCTGCGCGGATGCACGCGGCAATACAAACTACGGCGCAGTTGACTGGACGCAGCCTTGTGCTCTGATTCTCGGTCCGGAATCAGCGGGCTTCTCGCCCGAGGAGTTGCGGGCTGCCAAGCAAAGCGTGGCGGTGCCGATGCAGGGATCAGTCGAAAGTCTCAACGTTGCAGTCAGTGCAGGGGTGCTTCTCTACGAAGCAGCCAGGCAGCGACAATCTTAGTTACCGCTACTCGGCCTGGATGCAGATCAGAGTTGCGATAAAGGGCTTTTCGGTATTGCTTCGTTGTAGCCAGCAGGCAATCGTATAAATGCCGGGACTGTCTTTGAATAGCGTTACAAGTGTTCGAAAATAACTTCCGTCCGACTCAATTATTCCGCGGCTGCCATCCGCATACATCCGCGGCGGGCGTAACCTGGGCCTCAGGGTGATCGATTCATCAGGAAGCGAGTACGGACGAGGCGCTTGAAGCCAGGCTAGCTGTGGAGGTCTAGGCGGGAGCTCATAAAACACTTCTATCTGGGCGAGCATGTATCCTGGGTTCAGCAGTCTTCCGGCCACCTCGATAGTCGCGCCGGGTTTTGCTCTTTGTGTGATGTGATCAATATCGACATGCTTCGCGACAAATAGCTCGACAACTCTAAGTCTCAACTCTGCAATGGCAATACCGAAGCCAACGTGCGTATGCTGCGGCGCGAGAATTGTCCTTCGATGACCGTCGTTCGGAGGGGTTTCGCTGTACAACCTGACGTGAAGATAAGCCACGTCCTGCGCGATGTCCGCTGGTTTCAACGACCAGGTATTGTTAGCCGACGAAACGTTTTCCTCAGTCGCATGTGTGCCGCCCGCAAGTGAATAACGTTGATATGGCTTGCGTCCGTCGCTGCCCCAATGACTGGCAAATTTTCCCTTTGCCATGTCGAGCGCATGCCCTGCGGCCACGCGACTCGCCAAATCGTCCATCGCTAAAACAGGAACCTGTGCTACTGAGCGTTCTTCATTGATCATCGCAAGCAGATTGGCCTGAAGTTCTTTTAGCTGGCCGTCGGAGAGTTCTGAATTCTGAGTTGGAATGGCTTCGGCGATGTTGGGAAAGAGAGCTAGACCCAGCCATGGGCTGGCGGTCCACAAAAACCTCCGTCTGCTCACTTCCAATCTACTCATCATTTTCTAGAAAGAGCCTGGTGCTCGACTTAACTGGGATCAGGTAACTTCTGCAGCGCTTATTGACCCTTTCAAGCTGATAAGCCATCAGCAAATCATGTCTTTACTACTGTATCAAGCGAATTTCCGCTAGAATAGCGACGCTCCCGAGTATAGAGTTCCTTTGCGCAGTCACGTTCCGACTGCGCTTTTAGCGTAGATCGATGGTTGGGTGGAAGGACAACAGGTACCTGCTCCAGTAACAGTGCACGACTCCAGGAGCCGAAAAGTTAACGACAGCGCGGAACCCGAACTGACTCTAAGCGTATTCCAAGTATGACTGGACCCTTCGATAACACAGGCAAGATGGCTGAACAGCCTGCTCAGCCTCCCAAAGCAAAAGAAGCGCTGCCCGAACGTGTGATGCGTCGTCTTTTGGAGTCCATGGGCGACCTGGTCGATCGAAAGTTTGGTCGTACTGTCGAGCCCAAGAGTGGGCTGACTACCTCAAAACTGGTTGAGCGCATGAAGAAGTTGATCGACGAGCGCGTCCGGGATGAGGGACGCAAAGGGCGAGTTGCCCCACATCACATGAAGCTGAAAGTGGAATGGGGAACGCATTCCGAAGCTCCTCTGGAAATTCTCAAAGACCTGGAGCACGAGATTATCGCGGCCGCAATCGATCACATAAATGATCATCGATATCGAACGCTCGGACCAGTGGAAGTAGAAACTGAAGCTGACATCTTCACTACCGGCATCTCGGTAGACCCGACTTTCGGTAAGTTCGAAGAGGAGCTGCGGCAACGAGATGAAAAGCGACGCGCTGAAGCATCTGGCATGGCGCCAAAGCGTGGGCTTGAGCCGCCGATGCCGGACACAATGGTTGTGGCCCGGGTTAACCTGCGCCACAGCTCACGTGAAATTCCCTTGAGTCTCAAACCCGGGGGGAAACGTTTGAATGTCGGAAGAGCGGCTGATAGTGAGCTTTCGTTGAATGACGCTAGTGTTTCAAAGATCCATGCCGCGCTGGTCATGAATCAGGAAGGAACTCTACTCGTGGCCGATACCGGTTCTACTAACGGCACCTATATAAACGGCCGTCGTATCGCCTATGGCGAGGCGCGCCCGATTAACGACGGCGACGTCGTAGGCTTTGGTGATGTCGAAGTCCGTTTTCGGAAGAGCGAATAGTTGGGTCGGGTTCAGAGTTCGAGCTTTCGCTTGCTCTCACCTGTGCCGACCAGAGGTTAAAACTAAACGTTGATAATATTTTTGCTCTCATTCCTACTCCTTCAGACACCGACACCAACTCCCATCGTTCCTCACACACCCGAGAAAACTCCGGCTCTGCTCACACTTGTCTACGTTGGAGGCTTTGCCTTCATTGTCCTGCTTTTGATGCTTTCTTTCATACGCAACCGGCGAAGGCCGGCTGCGGTGGCAGCAGTTCCAGCGGATCTGCCGAAAGCGGTGCGAAAACGTCTTGGCTCAACATCGACGAACCGCGGACTGCGAGCTCTTCGCTGGTTGTTTATCCTGATGTCGATTGGCCTGTTCGCTGTACACATCTACTGGGCGCAGTATGCGGAAGAGCGTAACGAAAAGTTTGAGGAGTTGAGCTATAAAGATCTGCGAACGCGTCGTTTATCGGAATCCACTTTGCGTGGCTGGATTCTGGATCGCAGCGGCCGTTTGGATAGGGCACTGGCGCTTTATCGCCGGGACTCGAACGGAGAGATCGTTCGCGACTATTCAATGGATAAAGCACTGGCTCACATTTTCGGTTCCGATCGTGGCGACCCTGGTTTGGAGCGGGCACTCTTTGGAGTGCAAAGTGGCGCCTTGCTCGAAGCCTGGCAGGTCGCTAGAAACGAAACACTACAGACTCGAGGAAATACCGACGTTCGGTTAACCATCGATCGTGAGTTGCAACAAGCCGCGGTTGATCAGCTGAAAGGAAAGCATGGCGCGGTGGTTGTGCTTAATCCTCAGACGGGCGAACTGCTCGCGCTGTATAGCGAACCGTCTTACAGCTTGAAGGAAGTTGACGACGAGTCGACCTGGATCAAACTCGAAGCGAACCAGCGCGATCGTCCGCTGGTAAGTCGCGCGCTTGGTGCTTATTACATTCCCGGTTCGACATTCAAGACTGTCACCATGACTGCCGCCTTCCTTGCCGGCTATCAGGATACCGAATTCGTCTGCAGCGGCGGTGGTTACTATGCGGCGCCTGGCGCTAACGTCATTTACGACGACGGCGGAGCCGGCGAGGTTCACGGTCGAATCGGCATCGATCAGGCTTATGAGGTCTCTTGTAATCAATATTTTGCGCAGATGGGTGTGAAGCTCGGACCTGAGAAACTAAAGCAAGCCGCCCAACTACTGGGCATCGGAGCGTACGACACCCCCGCCGAAGCTTTGCGCGGGCGGAAAGAGCCCGAACTCTGGAACGCGAGCACCGACGCTGTGAAACGCGCGATGGCGCCCAGGGAAGCAACCATCGTGACCGGAAAACAACTGACCAGATATGACTTGGCCTTGATGGGCTATGGTCAAGGTTATGCAGGACAGATGACTCCCTTTCAGATGGCCCTGGCCGCCGCGGCCATTGGGAACATGGAAGGCAAGCTCATGAAACCGAAGATCGAATTCAACCGCCCTCCTGAGGTCTTTAAGCAGGTTATGCCGCCGCAAATCTCTGCGCGGTTACGGTCCATCATGGGACTTGTGACCGGAGGACCCAGCGGTACTGCACGTGGCGTTTTCGGGCCGGTCAAAGCTGCGGGGATTAATACTGGAGGTAAGACAGGAACCGCGCAAAAGGTTGTTCCCGCCTATGACCCAAAGACTGGCGAATTAAAAACTCGTCACAAGATTGAGCGTGACTTTCGAGGTAACATTATTCGCGAATACGAAGAGACGATTATGGATGAAGAGCATCCACGAATCGACGGCTGGTTTCTGTGCATTGCTCCACTCGAACGGCCACAGCTCGCCATGGCAGTAATTGTGGAAGGAGGAGGTTATGGATCACGGTCAGCGGCTCCAATTGCCGCCGCCCTCGTACTGAAGGCAAAAGACCTTGGCTACTTTAATTTCGCCGGCAATCAAAGAACCACGACGGGTCAACCTCCGGCAAAGGCGCAAACGCCCAGACGAAGGGCTCAACAATAATTTCACGGTAGGAACTGACAATCTTTTAAATGAAGAATCGCGCATCATCTCATCTCTTGATCATTTTGATTATTGCCGCAATCGAGATTGCCGGATATGTTGCGATCCACCGGGCTGCTTTGCTACGCGGGTACGAGACATCGATCATTGGCGCCGTTCGCGACCTTTTACTGTTCCTGCCACTGATGGCGCTGGTCCTATGGCTATCGCGCGTAAAACGATACTCCGGAAATTGGGTGTTATTCACGTCGGCGGTGCTGCTGTTTTCTGTCGGCATGTTGGTGCAATATCGTCTCTACAGCGACCCCGAGTACAACGCTAAGAACAAAGCCGCGGCCCGCGAAGAGAAGATGGATGCGCTCCGCACACGCTACATCATGGAGAATTATGATCCGGTGAAGAAGCAGTTGATGGGCCTACCGCCTACGCCGGCTGAGCCCGTCGATATTGATAAACTTTCGCACCGCCCATCAAATTACACAGTTTGGAACGCGCTGACCTCGAGTTATACCTGGATACCAATCTTCTCTCTTATCGCGTTCGCGCTTGCCTACTCGTTCTGCGTTCGCGACGGTTTTCTGCTCTGGATCCAGCGCAATAGCTTTATCATCGTCCTCTTTACTCTAGTCCCGCTGGCTGCCGCCGTTGTGACTTCAAGCGCGGGCAAGGCTCTGGGAAACATGACGCCCTGGGAGCCGTCAAAAATTCCTTTCCTGCTGGGTTTTGCGGGAATACTCACAGCACGCTACAAAGATCTCGCCGAAACGTATTGGGGCATACCCCGAGCTCGAGACATTGTTCCTTTGCTCGTGATGGCGCTGCTGCCCTTTGTGCCGTTTTTCGCGCTGAAGGACTTTGGCCAGATGCTGATTTTCAGCGGCGCTTATACAACACTCTACCTGGTCGCGGTCCGGCGCTGGCCCCAGTTGTTGCTTTTTGTCGGTTCCGTTCTGTTGGTAATCAGCATTCTTGTGGTTGGCGCTCTGCCCAGAGATGTGCAGGAAAAAGTTCCGATGCTGCCCACTATCGCGCGACCCATTCAGGCAGCCCTTCCTTCCCGAATCCAGCAACGCTTTCACCTCTGGCTCGATGGCTTTGATCCACCGTCGCCGGAAGTCTCGTGGTGGAAGAAAGACTACGATGAGGCCTTGAACAAGAACCCGCAACTCAAACAACTTGCCGAGCAAAGTCCGGCAATGCAAAAGAGCGTGAACGTCGATATCTGGTTTGATAAGCTCGCCTTTCAACCGGCCCAGGCAATTTTTGGCATCGCCTCTGGAAAAAGCTCGGGTCGAGGCTTCGGCCTGGGATATCCTGAAGTGATTCCCATTGCTGACTCCGACTATGTCTATGCAGCAATCGCAGAAGAAATGGGCCTGGGCGGGGGTGCCATAGTGATTCTCGCTATAATCATTTTCGTTGTGGCTGGGGTTCGCACTTCGCTGGATGCGCGTGATATGTTTACGAAACTATGCGCCGCCGGACTAACGGCTTTTGTAGGTTTTCAAGCATTGGTCAATGTCGGTGGAATACTGCGCGCTTTACCGATGACGGGAATTACGCTTCCGTTTGTGAGCCACGGTGGGTTTAGTTTGATCACAAGCTTTGCGATGCTGGGAATGCTTATGGCTTTTTCGCACCGAAACGCCCAGGACAAGGTGCTTGTCAGCGAAGCACCCGAGAGGTACTCGTCGCCATTAGCCCTGGAGGCAGTACAGTGAACGAGCGATGTCGTACAGTCCTGAGGCACAGATTAGAATGTCTGTCACTCATCTGGAGGCTTAAATGAGCAGCCCCGCGAAGAATCTTAAGATTGAATCCAATGCACTGAGTGATCGGGGCCTCAACGAGCGTCGACCGCTAAATGAAGATGCGTTTTTGGCAGACAGCACCCGCTGTATCTTTGCAGTTGCCGACGGCGTCGGTGGCGCTGAAGCCGGAGAGGTTGCTTCCCAAACGGCGATCGAAGTCCTCGATGAAGCCTTTCGTCATCGTGTTGAAGGTGCAGACATAGAAGACCTGATGGAACTCGCAATTCAACGCGCCAATGCTTCGATTCATCAGATGGCGCAGGACCACGCCCGGTTTTCCATGATGGCCACCACCATCGTCGCTTTGCATATTAAAGACGGCGTGGCGACCATCGGACATGTCGGCGATTCGCGGCTTTACTGTTTGATGCCTTCGGGCCAATTCCTGCGTGAAACCGAGGATCACTCGGTAGTGGAGGAAGAGGTGCGCGCGGGACGAATGACCCGCGAACAAGCAGCCCACCATCCCAGTAAGAACGTAATCAGTCGGGCCCTCGGTGCTGAGGACATCGTTGAAGTTGACATGAAGACTATCGAAGTCGAAGAAGGTACTGAGTTTTTGCTCTGCAGCGATGGAATCACGCGCCACATTTCCGACGGTGAAATCAGGCAGTTGCTTCTGTCGAACGACAACCTCGGTGCTATTTGCGAGGAATTGAAGTCGCGTTGTTACGAACGCGGCGCCGAAGACAACTTAACTGTGGTGGTCGTTCGCGTTGGGAAGCGCATTTTGTCCCGGTCGCGATTCGACGACCTGGATCCGACCATTACGCCTGATACAGAAGCAGTGCCTGTATTGGATTCCGACTTTTCGCAGACCATGTTGGACAGCCCGCCGGACGGCCACAAGCTGGTCCCTGCATCGCGTATCGCATTTCCGTCGCCGCCCGCAGATAGTCCAGACCGAGATACAGAAGGCCAGACGATAACGTCGGGAGAAGGACCTTTGAGGATTGCTGACGAACCGCCCGCGAGTTCGGGACGTTTCTTCCCTCGTTTTCTAGGCTTGCTCTTCTTTGTTGCTGCGGTTGGAGGGGCATTTTACTTCGGTACGCGTTACAAAGGGCCAATTCCCTTCCTCCGGCCAAATGCTGAAACTTCTCCGATCGTTGCCGCCCCAATACCAGCGGCCGAAGATCCGCTGTTGAAATTTGAAAGAGCCCGCCGAGAGGTTGATCGGGCGCCAAACGAGTGGCTGACCGGAGAAATGCAGAAGGAACTAGCGAACCAAGGGATACAACGACCCCTCGACTCGACTAATCCGGCGTTTCTTTATCTCTACGGGCGAGCCGCGCTGCTCTCAGGTAACGCGGAAGAGGCCGGTCAGGCGTTTGAGGCGGCCATTGCCAAAGCCGATCTCGACACAACCGGGGCGAGTTCCACGATTAGAAAAGAAGCAACTCTGGGACTGGCTGCCCTTTCTCTCCGGTCTGACAAGGCCCGCGCGAATGCCCTCAAACGATACGACGAGATGATGATCAAGCCCTCGGCAACCAACTCCCCGTGAAGCCCTCCGCGGATCCGTTTGCCAGCATCTAAAGAGAACTGATTCGATGCGTACTACCGCGAACTGATGCCGGAACTGAAACTACAACAAAGCAGACTTGACGGCCGCTACGACATCATCGAATGCCTCGGGCGGGGCAGTTATGCAGAGATTTATGTGGCGTACGACAATGCTGCCAGTGATGGTTCGCCCCAACGAGTGGTGATCAAGGCGTTGAACATGTTCCTTCAGGAGACTCCGGACGAAGAGCTGGAGCGAACGCTTGTCACAAACTTTCAAAACGAGGCGGTCGCACTCGATCGCGTGCGTCATCCCAACGTCATCAGCAGACTGGGACATGGGACTGCCATTGATCTCGAGGGTACAACGTTTCATTATCTGGTGTTGGAATACCTGTCGGGCGGGGACATGTCCGCTTTCGCGCGGCGTACGTCGCTTTCCCTTGAGAAGGCGCTCAACTACCTCGAGCAGGTTTGCTCAGGTCTGGCCCATGCGCATAAGCAGGGCGTGATACATCGCGACATAAAGCCTCAAAACCTGCTACTCACCGCTGACAAACGGATCGTAAAGATTGCGGATTTCGGCGTGGCTCGCCTTGAGGCAAACGAGGGCGCAATTACGCGCGTGGGCACGAACATCTACTCGGCTCCCGAACACAACCCGTTGGTCCATACGGGCCAACTCGATCCGGCTGTGTTAACCTCTTCAAGGGACCACCATCTAATGCCCGCCGCGGATATCTATTCACTTGCTAAGACCACTTACACGCTGCTCGCCGGCGAGGCTCCAAGACGGTTTGCCCAACACCCCATCACGGCTCTGCCAGACAGCCTTGAAAACCATTACTGGGCGGACCCAATTCGTCGGGTGCTCGAGAAGGCAACGCAGACTCGGGTTCATGATCGCTATCAAAGCGTCCAGGAATTCTGGGACGAACTGGCCGATGCGGCGCTAACCCCAACCGTGCCCCTACAGGCGGTAGAGGCCGAAGACCTGCCTATCAAGAGGCCGAGTGCTGATCTCAGCGTTGATCTCGAAGAATTCACACAAGCCGCACCGCCGGCTCGATTTGAAACACCACACATCGCAGAGAAACTGAGTGCGGTTACGAATTCGGCGCGACGGCCGCGGATCGTTGTTCCGTTTAATAAGGTTAATGCCGGGCCTCCGCCCGCCACCAAGCGAGAACAGCTTTTTGAAACTATCAGAGCCGGGGCCGGGGCGAACTTCTCACCCGAGCGGGAGACGCTATCGTCGAACAGATCCCGACGTTTTCTGGTTGCGCTCTTCCTTATCCTCGCATTCTCTGGAATGTTGCTGGCCACGCATAAATACGTCACGTCCCGATGGAATTCGGGCACCTGGATCTCGGAGGTGGGCGAGACTTTCGTAGTAGGCCGCGAGGGTGTTACAACTACTGATGTGAATTTGCGTCCTGACGCGAGCGCTGCAAATTCACCTGTTGGTATTGCGGAGATTGGCTCAAGGATAAAAATTCTGAACATCAACAACAATTGGTGCGAAGTGCAAATTCTAGAGCATGGGCGCGCGAAAACAGATCCCTATTCGTCCGACCGCGGTTGGATAAACAAGAAATTCGTCAGGTTCGATTAGACGTTGTAACGCGGACCCTCAGTCTGCGTGCAAAGCTACTCAAAGCTGACCTGCGAATTGACCACTAGCTAAAAGGCACACGCCGAAAGAGGAGAGTTAGTAGTTGGGGCTGCTTGAATCAATTAGAAAATGGATTGATGGCGAGACGGGTGAGGACCTTCTCGAGTCTGCTGACGAGCACGCGCGCCCACGCCGCATTTGGGAAGAGTTTCTCGTTAAGATTGCGCGCGAAGTAGAAGCCGTGATGCAGCGCGAGATGTTTACACCGCCGGGAGGCCCCACTTACATTCCGCGGGAATACATCGTCTACCTTAGCGCTGACGACGACAGAGACTGGCAGGGCGACAAACGACGAGGCCTTGAGCAAGGCCTCTTTCATGTGCTTTCAGAGAGGGCGCGGGAGCTAAGCGGCTCGACCAATCTAGCGGTGAAATCCTTTGCCGTTGAACTGCGCGTTGATGGCACGCTGCAAAAGGGTGAATTTCGCGTCCAGCCTGTGTGGGATGAATCTGAAAGCGGGCATACGATGGTGACAACGCGCGCCGAGCCTTCGCTAGCGGGCTCCTCCGCTGGCGTGAACATCAACGACACTATCCGCGAGACACCCGAAACTGCTGAGAGCGAAACGACGGTAGTTAGAAAGAAACCAAAGGAGCTTTATTCGGTTGAGGTTTGGCGCAATGGCGTACGCGAAGCAGTGGTGCCGGTGATGAAGACGGAAATAACTATCGGACGTGGCTCGCGATCCGTAACGGTTGACTTACCCATTAAGGGCGATCCGGAGGTCAGTCGTGTTCACGCCGAACTCTCGCGGGACAACCAGGGCCGTTTCTGGGTTGTTCCGAAAGGGCGTAACGTTACTCTACTGAATGGACGAGAGTTACCGCGCGAAGAGCCCACGGAAGTCTTCCCTGACCAAAAGATCTCCATCTGCACATTCATTCTGCGGATCCAGCCAAAGTAGTTGAGGGGTTTTTGCAGTGCGGCGGCCCGGCGTCGCTTTGGCCCAATCGCGGGCCCAATCGCGCATTACTAAAATCGACCGTTTTTCGAGCGACAGGCCAAAGCGGCGCCGGGCCGCCGCACTCCAAAAAAGTCATCAACCTGCTACGGCCGCGGTAACTTGCTTGTCTGACTCCAACTCGGTGATTAGCTGTTGGAGCAGTGGTATCACTTGTTCCGACTCAATGTAGTTCTTACCCAATGTCTTCAAGATACGCCGCTCTCTGGTTTCCCCTTGTAATTCATTTAGCAGCGCCTGACAAAAGGCTCTTATCATATTCCCGTCAAACTGCGTGCCTGCATTCTGGCGCAAGTCGTCAACTACGTCCGGGAATGGGCGGCGCCGCCGGTAAGGGCGGTCCGTGGTCATCGCATCAAACGAATCAGCCAGTGTCACTATTCGTGCTCCCAAAGGAATTTCATCTCCCGCTAATCCATCTGGATAACCGCCGCCGTCAAGCCGTTCGTGATGATGTCTAGCCACCAGGGGAATATCCGCATAGGGATGGTGGATCGGGGAAAGAATTTCATAGCCGGCTGCGGGATGGCTATTTAGCTCATTCGAGGCTTTAGCATCGATGTGATAAGGCGCGTTGATGATGTCGCGTTCAACGACCAATTTCCCTACATCGTGAAGATATCCAGCAATGGCAATTCCCTCGACCTCTTCTTCGTTCCATCCCAATTCCCGCGCGATGATTTCACTATACCTCCCTACTCGCTCGGAATGGCCCTGAGTGTATTTGTCCTTGATATCGATGGCCGCGGCAAACGCCTTGACAGTGTCTCGGTAAATGCCGCGTAGCTCGTCATAGATGCGGCGATTCTCTCCCGCTCTTTGCTCGAGTTGGCCGAGCAAACGATGCGTGTGAATGCCAACGCCTATGTGTCTGGCCATAGCGTGGACGATTTCAAAGTCCTCGCTTGAAAACGGCTCGCCGCTAGCTTTGTCACCCAACAGGATCAAGCCAGTCAGCTCACTGCGCACAATCATTGGCACAATCACTTCAATTCCAACGTTACGAAGATCTTCTGAATGGCCGGAGAAAACTTGACCTGTCGTTGTGTCACAAAGCGAGAGCAGGGTTGTCGAAGAAAGAAAGGCCTCTTTGTCTGTAACACCAATTATCAGTGGTGGATGAAAATCTTCACCCAATCCCCACACGGCCCTTGTGTCCAATGCCTCCGTATGGGAATCACATTCCAGTACCGCGCCGCGTCTGATAGCCAGAGTTCCCAGAAGCAGATGCAACGAGGTGCGCACCATCTCGTCAAAACCGCCGCTGGCTGCAACTTCCTGACCGAGGTCAGCAAGTGAACCGAAGGTATGAATTAGTTTTTGTGTTGTGGAATCCATTTAGATGAGGATCAATGATTGGTCGCGTTGATCTGAGAGCCAAATGTAGACAGACTGAGAAGCGCTTCCTCCTCATCTCTGGCCAGCCCAACATGTTGCGTCAGACCGAGCATCTCAAAGAGTTGAATTGTTTGATTGTTAAGATTGGAAAAGATGACGCGAGCGCCGTTTTTTTCCGCGATGTTGATGATGCCCAGGAGGATCGAGATCCCGATGCTGTTGACAAGTTCAGTATCGATGAAATTGATCACCAGCGCGCGGCAACCCGAATCAAGTTGTCGTTTACACTCACGTTCGATTCGTTCACCGGTCAGCTTGTTGAGGTAATCGCTGGCATAAATCACAGCGGTCGTGCCGACACAATGCGAGCGGACCGGCGATCCGGCTGTTTGTCCCATTCAGCAGCTCCCCCACTATGCTACGAATGCGGAATATATGTAAGACTACTGCGCTAAGAGGTACCGCTACGCAGATACTTAGTCATTCTCAGACTGGTGCCCTCATCGACGCGCTCGAATTCGACTTCATCCATCAGCGTCTTAATGAGTTTGAGGCCCCAGCCACGCCGCTCGTTGGCGGCTTCGTTCGTCCCTATTTGTGAGCCCTGTCGGGTGTTGTCGGTTGCCGGATGCACCGGCACGACGCCCCGGCTGGAAATAGTAACGACTAATCTATCACTTTCGACGAGAAAACGCTGGTATATTTTTCGATCCGGGCTGAAACTGTGTTCCGAAGCATTGATCCAGGCCTCCACCACAGCAAGCTTTATCTGGTTAATTGCCTCGGGTCGAAAGCTTAAACGGCGGGCAATCTGTTCCGCCGTGCTTGCCGCTATCAGCTCGCAGTCCTCGCCCATCGGCAGAATCATCGTGAACTCATTTGAGTCTTGAACCTCAGTCGCCGCGGGCGGTGGGATCTCATTTACCCTTGCGGTTAAGAGTCCCACTTGCTGGTGGCTTGAGTAGAAGGCCCCTCGCCGATCCAATAGTTTGCAGGCTTCCTCGTCGAATCCTTCGTTCGATATCAACCAAACTTGAATACGGCCAAAACTACATTTCCTTGCTAACTCTTCGAGACGATCGCACCACACACGCGCAAGTTCGGGATCGGCTTCGAGCTTCGATTCCACTTCAGCGGTCAACCAAATGATCTGGTTGGGCTCATTGTAGTTGCCGCCCTCAAACGAGTGGGCAACGACGCAACGTTCGTTATCGCACACCTGTTGCAGGGCAAAATCGAACGCGGAACAGCTCGCTGCGTGGACCACCTGCGGCAGGCGCATCAGATCAGTTTCGTTGTCGAGACCCGCGGCTAGCTCGATGGGTGTTGCGCCTTTGTATGTCTTGTTGAAGCGGTCATAGTGAAACAAGGTCTGCGGGACTCGCTGGCAGTTAAAGGCGCCGAGCAAGTCGCGCAAGCCCAGCGAAGCGCTACGTCGATAATGGCGCGCCATGGTATGCGGCGCTCGTTTCAGCGCCTCCGATATCGTATCGGCTACCACCAGAGCGCGTGGCTCGTTGAGAACCTCGAGGCGATAGCGAACTCTCAGGTAGTCTTTCCATGTTCGGGATCCGCCCACGGCTTCGACAAAGCTGTCGTCCCAATTGATCAGTTCCTGCTCGTGTAAGCCACGAAGGATTGGCTCGAGCTCGTTTGAGTTCAAGCTAAGCCGCCTGCGCCAGGTCTCCAGCGCGGCCCGTCGATCTTCACCAACGGCAGCTTCGCAAAGGCTCGCGATCAGCGCTCGCCGCGTTTCCGCCGCGGGAGCAATCTCTTCGAGCAAAGAAGCGAAGTAACGGTGCATGCGTCCGCCCATTAATTCGTCAGCGTACAGTTGCTCACAACTGAGATATGTTGTTAGCGACGTATTGCTATCTCTCGCGGCTTGGAGGAAAGTTGTTATTAATAGCGGACTACATTCGAACTGTTGCGCCAGCAGGTCACGTGTTCCTTCCGTGGTTGTCACATGTTGCCGATGGGCGACGCGTTCCACCAACGATCGTGCCTCTTGGGCACTGAGTCTATCGAGCCGAAGAATCTCGAGACTGTCGAAATCGCAACGGGCCGCAACCGCTGCGTTCAGGACCTGTCGTCGAAGCCCCGCAAACGCAAACGGAAGCGTGCCTCGAGTGAAATTGCGCAACACCTCCTTGCCGAGCGCAACAGCCCCATTCAGCTGTTCCGCCAGTTGCATGCCGTCAAGCATCACAAATGGTCGACCGTTACGGAGGGGAACTCGCTGCGGGATGCTCAAACAGAATCGGACCAGTGCCTTGTCGTCATTGCTGAAGCGCTGAACATTGTAAGAATCCACGAGTCCCTGCATCCAATCGTAGTCGCTCGAGGGTGCAAGCTGGACCAGATCGGTGAGCGTGAGTGAAGCCTGACACAAGCCGGGTTCGTCGCGTCGGTATGCTACATACTGTTGCAGAAATGTATTTAGAAACTCTATCGCCGCGCTGACGGCCGTACTTTCATTTCTTGTAAATGCGAAGTAGATGGGAATGATTTCGCCGTGCCGGTTAAACAGGGCGTCATAAGTCTGACGCAACAGTTCTGAGACACCAGCTGAGGGCGCCAGTAACAATAACAGCCCAGGAGGCGCATTTGTACGCGAAGGATGGGAAATGAGCTGTTGCAGCTCCGCAGCGCGCCCGACAAATTGGTCGGGTGCCACACGGCCGAGGATGCGCCTGCCGCGCTGTGGCTTATCTGCGCTCATCACTTTTCGCCTTGCGAACCAGATCTTCCTGATAAAACTCAATCCGATTCTTGCCCCGACTCTTGGCGCTGTAGAGCGCCTTGTCCGCCGCAGCAATTGCTCTTTCTGCTGTGTTGATATTCGCGGTGTAAGTGGAAACGCCAATGCTGATAGTCACATGACCAAGTGGCTGGGAACTTCCATGCGGATAATTAGTAATGGCCACACGCTCTCGCATACGCTCGGCAATTACAGCCGCTTCGCTGATAGACGTCTGCGGTAGAAGAATCGAGAACTCTTCACCACCGTAGCGAGACGCGACATCAGCCGAGCGCAGCCCGGCCTTCAAACAATGCGCGGTAATTTGTAACGCGAGATCGCCCGCCTGATGCCCGTTCAGATCGTTGTAATTCTTGAAGTCATCAATATCGATCATTAAGAAACTCATCGGGTAGTCGTAGCGCTTGGACCGGTTCAGCTCTTCGTTTAACCGCTCTTCCAGATAACGCCGGTTTGGCAGGTTGGTGAGTGGGTCGGTAATCGACATCAATTGAAACTCAGTAGCGCGTTCCTGCCATCCGGCTCTCTCAAGCGCCAATGACACTTGCGGACAAACCAGGTCCAACAAGCTCAAATCGACCTGGTTGTATTGCCTTCCTGCCGAGTTGTCGGTGACATTCAGCACGCCGATCTTGCGTCCGCCGATGACCAGGGGATAACTGATAAACGAGTCTGACTTGTAATGCCTTTCAGGTGCGGCAGGTTTACGGTTAGCTGCTTTCATGTCATCCACGAGCATCGGCTGTCCAGACTCCAAAACCTCGCCCGCAACGCCTGCGCCGGGTCGAACGTGACCTACTTCAGAGATTTGCACCGGCAAACCATCGGCGGCCTTGAGGACGAGTTCATTGGCGGCCGCATCGAACACAAACAATGACGCGCGATCCGACTGAAGCAGTTCCTTCAGATTGGTCAGAATCGAACGATAGGTCTTTTCCGGATCAGTTGAACTTATGCGTTGCAGGAAGTTGTGCAGGGATTCGTTGAAACGAATTCGGTAATCGAGTTCAGCTCGCAAGCGTTCAATCTCGCGCTCAAGTTCATTATCCGATTGTATGGCGGCCACAGGTTTGTTTGGATCCGCGACGGCTTCCGGCGATCCTTCAACGACCCGAAATTTAGCTGCAGCTTTCGCCACACGCTTAGCCAGTTCGTCCAGTTCATCGGTATCCGCGAAAACGATATTTTTGAAAACCTCATCGGACAGCAGCGACTGGAGGTCGCCACTGCGGAACCGCTCGACCAACGAGTCGTAGTCTGCAGTTTTTGCAAAGGACCGACCGCCAATGACGGCAAGATTGCCAGATTTACCAATCTTCACCTTCTGCGCAAAACAGTTGAGACCTGCGTGACACTTGTACTGAACTTGTCCGGCCGATTGCGCCAGCCGGTGCGCTTCACCACAGTAAGGGTCACAGAGTTTGACGTGTTCCGGCGAGGATTGCAGCGCCTGGCAAATGGAATTGTTGTTTGCGACAGCCAAAGCCGGCGGTTGGTGCCCATTGACCAGCAACAGGGATAGGCCTGATGCGATCGCGAGCTCTTCTTGCACTGCAGCCCATCCCGGCGGAGCATCCGCGGGCTGCTCCTGAATAATCTCGTTCGCTTTATCGGGGACTTTCTTAGCCATTAAACACTACGTCTGGCGCGACCTCGGCCGTGTGAGCCGTGGGTGGGGTCTGTTCGCTCTGGGTTTGGTCTGCAGTTAGGCTGGAAAGGTTCGTAACGTCGCGAAGACATAGCCTTACGCACGTTGATCGCTAGCGAGCCATTCCTGACACTACTGACAGGCACCGCGAACAGAAACAGTCTACCTTAATGGGTATACGACCAATAGCATCGACGTTTCACGTGTGAATGTCGGTGATGGCTGAGGACTTGTAGCGTCTGGGCAACAAGATTAAGCCATTTCAGGGTAATATCGCAGACCAGGCGCATCCCCTGGCGCGACGTTCTCGATGTGGGGCTGTTTGGGGCTAATCCGAATGCAAGCGGCCCAGTGATGCTGTTTAATCTCCACCAGTTTCGGTATCACTTCTTTGCAGGCCTCAATAGCAAAGGGGCAACGTGTATGAAAGCGACAACCTTGCGGCGGATTTATGGGCGAGGGTACATCGCCTTCGAGAACGATTCGTTGGCGGGTAGCCTCGACAACCGGGTCAGGAACTGGCACCGCCGAGATTAACGCCTTTGTATAAGGCATCAGTGGTTCATGGTAGATGGTCTCAGCCTCGGCTACCTCCACGATCTTGCCCAGATACATCACCGCAACGCGGTCTGAAACATGTCGAATTGCCCGCAGGTCGTGGGAGATGAAGAGGAACGTAAGGTTCTTCTCGCGTTGTAACTTTTCGAGCAGGTTCATAATCTGAGCCTGAATCGAAACGTCAAGAGCCGATATTGGCTCATCGGCAACAATGAAATCAGGATCTACCGCAAGAGCGCGCGCTATGCCGATGCGTTGTCGCTGCCCGCCAGAGAATTCGTGCGGGTACCGTTTAATAAAGCGCCGGCTCAAACCGACAGTTTCTAACAACTCCTGAACTCGTCGTTCCGCTTCTTCGCCACGCGCCAGGCGAAATGTTTCGAGTGGTTCACCGACAATCTGGCCCACTGTCATTCTGGGATTCAATGATGCGTAAGGATCCTGAAAGATAATCTGCAGATGCCGCCGGTGCTCACGCAGTTCTTTGCTGGAAAGATGGGCCAAGTCGCGATCATGATAGAGCACCTGGCCGCTGGTTGGCTCTGTTAGTCTTAGGATCGCGCGACCGAGGGTAGACTTGCCGCATCCTGACTCGCCGACCAGTCCCAAAGTTTCGCCGCGATAAATATCCAGTGTCACGCCGTCGACAGCTTTTACCGTACGTTTCACGGGGCTGCCCCCGGTCAGCTTGTCCCATGCGGAACCACCACCCAGATCGAAGTAGACCTTCAAATCACGGATAGCAATCAACGGCTTCCCGTCCATGCCACTAATTGGCTGGGTCGGTTCACCTTTGAAAGCAACTACCTCTTGATTACTCATCTACCTAAAACTTCCGCTCATGCAGTGATTCCTCATAAACTTCGCGCGCAAAATGGCATAGCGAATGGTGATCGACATTTACCCGAACGAAGGGAGGGTACTCTTCGCGGCAAATTTGTTGAGCCCGTTCGCAGCGGGGCGCGAACGGGCATCCTGAGGGCAGATGCGCGACGTCCGGGGGTAAGCCAGGAATCTGATATAAGTCGCCTTGCGCTATCAGGGGATCCGGCACTGAACGTAACAGCCCTTTAGTGTAAGGGTTTGCCGACACCGCGAATAATTCCTTTGTGGGCGCCTGCTCAAAGACCTTCCCTGCATACATGACGATGAGATGATCCGTCATTCCGGCAACAACTCCGAGGTCGTGCGTGATGAGAATTATGCTCGTACCTGTTTCCCGTTTTATTTCCCTTATTAGCTCCAGGATTTGGGCCTGGATCGTTACGTCAAGGGCGGTGGTTGGCTCGTCGGCAATCAAGAGCTCAGGCTCGCACGACAATGCCATGGCAATCATGACCCTTTGCCGCATGCCACCCGAAAACTCGTGCGGGTAATCATCCACCCGAGCGCGGGCATCGGGAATGCCTACAGTCTCCAACATCTTAACTGCATGTTCATAAGCTCTTGCCGAGGTGTAACCCAGGTGCAGTTGAGTCATCTCCATCAACTGCTTTGAGATCTTCATGAAGGGATTTAGCGAGGTCATCGGATCCTGAAAGATCATGGCGATGCGACGCCCACGGATTTTACGTACAGCGGCTTCGGGAAGTAGCAAAATATCCTGACCGTCGAAAAGGATCTCGCCGGAGACGATCTTCCCTGGCGGCGAAGGAATCAAACGAATTATGGATAGGTTGGTTACGGATTTTCCCGAGCCTGACTCGCCGACAATCCCCAGTGTTTCGCCGCGCTTGAGTTCAAAGCTGATGCCATCGACAGCTTTGACTGTTCCCTCTTCCAACTCGAAGTAGGTACGCAGGTCTTTGACCTCCAGGAGATTGCCGTTGGTAGTGCTCATACCTTTCGCATCTGCGGGTCTAACGCATCGCGTAGACCGTCTCCAAGAAAGTTGAGAGAAAAGAGCGTGAGCGCCATGGTCACGCCCGGAAAAACAAGCTGCCAGGGAAAGATGGCGATGTTTTGTATTCCGTCGGAGGCAAGGCTGCCCCACGATGCAAGCGGTGCCTGAACGCCAAAACCCAGAAAAGAAAGAAATGCTTCAGTCAGCATTACCTGGGGAATCGTGAGGGTTGCGTAGACAATTACGGGTCCAAGTGTATTCGGCACGATATGGCGAAAGATTATTCTCGGTGTGGAAACGCCCGTGGCTCGAGCGGCCAAAACGAACTCCTGATTTTTCAGCGACAACACCTGACCGCGAACGATGCGGGCCATGGTCAACCACGAGACCGAACCGAGTGCGACAAATAGCAGAATCAACTGCCCACGCGCAGTTTGGCTGCGAAACATGGATAACAACACAATGACCACGATCACATAGGGCAGCGAGTAGAGCACGTCGACTAATCGCATCAGAATATTATCGACACGTCCGCCAAGGTAACCGGCGACAGCGCCGTAGCCTACGCCGATCAGCAAGGAAACTAGCGTGGCAATTATGCCTACGAAGAGCGAGATCTGGCCGCCCTGGAGGACCCGCGCCATCTGATCTCGCCCTGCGTTGTCAGTGCCCATCGGATGCGTCCATGAGAATGATCCGTCAGGGGCTGTAAACGGAGGAAATGATTTGGTCAGCCGTGGGTCGTTAGTTGGAATGTAGTCTGGACTGTATCCGGTCGCCTTCTTGATTATGAAAGGACCAATTATCGAAGCGATTGTGATCAATACGACCACGACTAAACCAAAAACGGCCAGTTTGTTTTTTAACAATCGCCGCCAGGCATCCTGCCACAGGGAAGTCCCCTTAACTGCCTCTCCCAACTCCGCAGATCTGACGTCCGCCTCCCCAATTGCGAGTTCCGGCCCGAGATGAATGATATTGGGGTCCCCTGGGCTCAATACCGGCTCCCGAGGCGTACCGAGACGCGTGAGAGCAGGCTCGCTCTTTTCGGTATCAGGATGTCTTGGTCGCTCTTCCTTCATAAGTCGGAGCAGCAGGGATTGGCCCATCTGCTGATTCAAACAATGTTGATTAGTCCTAATCTCAATAACGTACCCTCGGATCCAGGTAAGCGTAGGCGATGTCTACCAGCAAATTCATAAGCAAGAGCGTAATTGCGATGAATGCCACGATTCCGATGATCAAAGGTTCGTCGCGATTGAGTGATGCCTGAATGAAATAGTTTCCCAGACCCGGCAAGGCAAAAATCCGTTCAACGACCACCGTACCGGTTAGCAGGAACGCCAGGGCTGGTCCGGTGTAGGAGATGACCGGCATCAGTCCACCTCGGAGCGCATGTCTAACAACGACGTCCTTTTCGGTGAGTCCTTTTGAGCGCGCGGTACGAATGTAATCGGAACGTAGCACTTCGAGCATACCAGCTCTCGTTAGCCGCGCGATGTAAGCCATATATACGGCGGAAAGAGTCAAAACCGGAAGGATCAAATTTCTGCTGGGGAAACCTCCCCAACGCGATGGCGGTAACCAGTAGAGACTTAGCGAAAAGACCAGAACAAGAATCGGGCCCAATACAAAATTTGGGACTGAGATACCAAGCATCGCAACAGCCATTGAGGCATAGTCCCAGCGGGAGTTTTGTTTGAGAGCGGCTATTGACCCCGCGATTATGCCCACCACGAGCGAGAGAAGATATGCCAGGATGCCGATCGCTGCTGAGACAGGAAGCGAGCGCCCAATTATCCCGTTGACAGATTGGCCCTCGTACTTGAGTGAAGTGCCAAAATCAAAGTGGCGCACGATACCCCACAGAGTACGGCGGTATTGCTCGTACCACGGTTTATCAAGGCCATACTTTTCGCGAATGTTTTTCTCGATTGCCGGAGGGAGTTTTTTCTCGCCGGAATAAAAGTTTCCCGGCGCCAGTCTGATCAATCCCCAGGTCAGGGTGATCACGACGAGAATCGTAGGTATGGTAATGATCAGACGGCGAATTATGAACCGCAGCATTTTTCGTGGGACAGGCATACATGCCTGTCAGCGTTGCGAACACCAAAAGTAATCAAGCCATGAGCAGACAAGAAAAGTCTAATGTTAATCAGCGAGGCTGGGTGTCTGATAATCCCATTTCGCCTGGTCGCGTTCGATGTAAATGTACTTCCAGGGATATAGACCCCCGGGGTTGGGATACATGCCCTTAACGTAGGGTTTCTTGACCCAATTGACCGCGGCGGTGTCAAGCGGAATTACCGGTTGCGCATCGAGCATATATTTCTCAGCTTGCGCCAACAATTCGTAACGCTTCTGCTTGTCGAGGGTTCGATTTGCGTCGTCAAGCATTTCTACATATTTTGGATCTTCCCATCCTGTACCGCTTTCACCACCAGTATAGAAAAGGCTTAGAAAAGTAAACGGATCCATGTAGTCAGCTGACCAGCCCCCGCGTGAAAAGCCTTTGTAGTCTAGTTTGGTGCGCGCGTTCAGAAAGGTTTTCCATTCCATATTGCGCAAAGGCACTGTGATTCCAAGGTTCTGTTTCCATTGGGCCTGCATAAACTCGGCCATCGCCTTGTTCGACTCCTGCGTGTTGTAAATGTATTCAACTTGGCTCAACGGAAAGGTCTTACACTCGAAGCTACCATCCGCTTTCCGCGTAACGGGGAAACCTGCTTCGCCCAACAACTGCCTGGCCCGGTCAGGATTGAACTGATCGCCTTTTGGCTGCGGATAACCTTTGAAAATTCCTTCAGGGCTGAAAGCAGTCAACGGCTTAACAATCCTGCGCCAGGTAGCCCAGGCATTCTTGTCGATTGCAAAGTTGAAGGCTTTGCGGACTCGAACGTCGTTCATTGGCGGTTGCGTAACATTGATTTGCAGATAATCAATAGCCGCTTCCACGCCGTCCATGTAGTCTTTCTTAGATCTAACAACGTCGAGCCAGGCGTTAGGAACAGTATGATTCAACACAGCGTCGACTTCACCGACCTTGTACAGATTCATGATGGTCGGATTGTCAGCCATTGGGTAGAAATGAATCTCATCCAAGTGAACATTAACGGCGTCCCAGTACATCGGGTCACGTTCCACGACGAGGTGGTCATACGGTCGCCAGCTTTTCAGTTTGAAGGCACCACAGGTAACGATGTGCGCCGGTTCTGTCCAATGCTGACCATACTGTTCAATGATTTTGCGCGGAACGAGTCGAAAGAACTGATGAGCCATCAATCCGGTAAAGAAAGGGGCCGACTGAGAGAGAGAGAGCCTGAGCGTATAATCGTCAATTGCTTCTACTCCAATATCCTCGGCTGAAACTTTTACAAATTCCTTGCCCGCAACGGCTGCTTTTAGTTTCGCGTTCTTCTCGAGCACTTTATTGCGGGCCGCTTCAGTGCCGGGTAACGTCAACCGTTGAGGTGAATGCATAAACTCATGGAAGGCGGAGTCCGGATCTGGGCGTGACTCCTCCGCCGTCGGCTTGTATTGGCTTTCCTCTGAACCAACAGCCTTCGAGCTCAAGGGCTCGGCGACGGCTGCAACTCCTGGCGCAAGTTCGGGAAAACCACTCTCAAGAAGAAACTGATTCGTTTGGGGGTCGCGAACAAATACCCGGCCTTCGTTGTACGCCTGAGCGTATTTAATGTAGTAGGCCAGATACGCGTTACGGGAGGCGAGTTCCGGTGATACACCACGCCGAATGCTATAAACAAAGTCGTTAGCAGTAATGGGATCGCCGTTCGACCAGCGCGCATTTCTTCGAAGATGAAAAACAAATTCCGACGAATCGCTGTTTGGATGCCACCGTTCGGCGATAGCTGGAATGGGCTCAAGGGTTTTCGGATGATACTCAACAAGTCCTTCATAAAGAGCCATGTAAATCCGAGCTTCTGGCTGACCTGTACTCATCGGGGGATCCAATGTTTCCGGTTCATCGCCGGTAACGTAACGAAAGATGTTCAGCGCAGGTGGAGTGGTCTTGCCGAAAAAGGCCTCGTTCTTCGCCGCGACGCTGCATGAGATTGAAGTAAGCGCAAGGGATGCAAGAGACACCAGGGCGATCGATTGCTTCAAATAAAGCTTTCTCATAAGAACTACCCTTCCAGTCTTTCCTGACACTCGAGGAGCGGATCCATTTAGCGGTCTCGTGGAGGATACCGTCTGAACTCTTCGCGGGCTAAGGAATGCCCGCTCTGTAAAACCGTCGCTAGGGAGCGTTGGGGCCACGGCGTGCAGTCATTGGCAACTTAGCACGCAAAAACCTTATTTATCAAGGAGCTTCCAATCTTATCGTCTAGCGCTTGAACAGAGACGCAGTCTTCGGTTCGTGCCAATTCGTCTCGATTTTGACGTTCTTTAGCGAAGGAACGTCGAGTACATTGGCATCAAAACCCGACACATACGGTCTCACCAAAGAATAGGACGTGGCGAAATAGATCGGCATTGCCCTGAGCTGACTCAACGCTTGAGCCTCCGACTCAATCGGAACCTCCCCCTTAGCATCGCTAACCGGTGCACTCTTACCCTTACCGTTTTTCTGAGATCGTACCGAAGCTTGATCGTTGCCCGTGTCGGTTGCAGCGCGGTTGTCCTGTCGAAACATCATCCTAAGATTCGTAAACTCGTCTGTGGTTTGCATCACCATTCCACGCCGTACAACATCGTAATCTCCAGACTGCACCAAACCTTCGTATTCATCCCAATTCTTACTGATGATCTCCGTCTCGATATTCAGCACGCTGCGCCACATTGCCGCAACCGATTGAGCGACGATACGCTGCTGGTCGTTTCGGTTAATGAGAAGGTGCACCGTGGGAAAACCTTCTCCGCCAGGAAAACCAGCCTCGGCCAGCAAATCTTTTGCTCGGTGAGCATCCTGATCGAGTAACTCCGACTTGTCGACCACCGGCTTGTCAGAAGCAGACATCGCTTCGGGCAAGAACTTTCTGGCAGGTTCAGTTGCGCCATCAAGGTCATCTCGGCTGATACGTTCTCGGTCAATCGCGATGGCCAAAGCCTCCCGCACTCGTACATCGTCGAAAGGCGCCTTCGTGGTATTGAAAGTGTAGTAGGTCAAGGCACCGTAAGTAGCGCGCCGAAAATCCTTGTAAGGCGTTAGTAACTTTAGAGCAAGCGGCTCAAACGGAGAGTTGGATATGGCATCGATCTCACCAGCTCGATAGGCTGCCAGTGCGGCTTCGGCATTCTGGGCGCCGACAAATTCCACGCGGTCGAGCTCGACTGTTGCCCGTCCCCAATACTGGTTGGCACGTTCAAGCAATACTCCGTCAGCGTCAGTCCTGGCCAAAAGAAATGCGCCGTTAGAAACCAGTGCCGCTGGGCTGAGCCGTTGCAACTGTTTTTCATCACTCAACTTTACGGGCCGAAAAACCGAATGGGCCACCAGCGATGGAAAGTTGGCATCGGCATGCCTCAGGCGAACGCGCAAGACATGATCGTCGACAGCTTCGGCGCCAAAACCTTGGTTGGAATGCTGCTGCGGTACCTTCGCCAAACGTTCTTCCGCCTCTGCGATGCCCTTCCGTTTCGCTGCAGTTTCAGCCAAAAGGTTTGCGCCTGCACCGACTATATTTGTGAGCAGCTCCGTGTGGGGTGACAGTTGGCCGATTTTTACCGTGCGTTGCCACGACCGAACAAAGTCGTGCGCGGTAACGGCCTCACCGTTAGACCAACGCGCATCGTCACGAAGATAGAAAGTCCATACGCGGCCGTCTTCGGATGATTCCCAGCGTTTCGCGACCGCAGGAACAGCGGCCAACGTTCGCGGATCGTAGTCGGTCAGCCCTTCGAAAATTGCGCGTACAGCATCGGTATCTGGCGGAGCGGCCGCGAAAGCAGGGTCGAAGGTCTGCGGTATGCCACCATCGCTCCACCGAAATTCTTGCGAGCGCGGCACGACGATGCGGCCGTAGTAGCCTTCCGATGTTTGACTGTTGAGACAGCCTGCTTGAATGAGACAGAAACTCAACAGCAATGAGGCAGCAGCGGAAAACTTGAGCCGACGGGGACGGTACCGAAGTCGTTTTCTGGGCGTCATCTGTTTTGCCGGCTGACGTCGTGTTTGATAGCTATTTCTCCGCTTGTGGGCCGGAAAGTCGGAGTAGTTTCCCATAGACGTCGGTCGTCTGTGTCCGAGTGGTTTCAAATCCATCCGAAGTATCAATCAGGTAGTCCGCAAACTTCTGCTTCTCTGCTTGTGACATTTGAGAATTAACACGTCTTAAGGCTTCTGCGCGCGAAATCCCATCCCTCGTCATCAACCTCTGCAACTGCACTTCCGGGCGGCAATGAACAACAATCAGTTTATCAAATCGCCGGTAGCCCCTAGATTCGATCATTAACGCCGCATCCACGACCGCAATAGCCGCCGGATCTTCAGTTTCCCAGCGGCGCATCTGCTCGTCTTGCGCCGAGATAATAAGCGGGTGAAGAATCGAATTTAGCAATTCCCGTTTCTCTCGATCATTAAAGATGACGCCACTGAGGAGTCGACGATCGAGAGTGCCATCTGCCTGCAGCACTTTAATGCCAAAAGCTTCGATAACAGCCTGAAGCCCGGGCGATCCCTTCTCAACCACGGCGCGCGCGGTCTGGTCAGCATCTATGACATGGCAACCAAGTTCAGCCAGGATACCGGTTACATAAGATTTGCCGACACCAATCGATCCTGTCAGTCCCACCTTAAGCATATTGCCGATTGCCAATTGCCGATTGCCAATTTCGTTTTACATGCGGTTCGTCGTTCTCAACTTGGGTATACAAATTAGCCGCATAAACTTGGCCTACAAACTCATTGCACAAGACGCAACTAGAAAACTCGCTATAAAAGCCTCATTGTAGTGAATCACTCTCTTTCAAATTGGCAATCGGCAATTTGGCAATCGGCAATTGGCAATCGGCAATTACCTGCGTCGCTTCGCCGCCTTAACCGTATTGCGCATCAGCATCGCAATTGTTAGCAGACCAACACCCCCGGGAACAGGTGTTCGCCGTCGCGCGATTGCATCGGCCGCAGCAGGATTGACGTCACCAACAAGCGTGTAGCCGCGTTTTCGGATTGCCTCCAAACGTCTGTCTGCTTCCGCACCGAAAATATCCCGGACCGACGCTTCGTCCGTCATCTTGTTCATGCCGACATCAATCACTGTGGCTCCAGGCTTTATGTGATCGGCGCCAATGAAGCCGGGCCGGCCAACAGCCACGACCAGGATGTCCGCCTGGCGCGTAACAGCGGCTAGATCGCGCGTGCGTGAATGGCAGACCGTAACGGTCGCATCCTTCTGCAAAAGCAGCTGCATCATCGGCCGGCCCACGATCTGGCTACGGCCCACAACACAAGCATTCGCGCCCATGATTGAAATTTCATTGTCTACCAATAGCTCGATAACGCCGGCGGGAGTGCAAGGTACAAATCCCGGGCGTCCCATGGCGAGCTTGCCGACATTCACGGGATGAAATCCATCGACATCCTTTGAGGGATCCACCGCTTCAATGATCATGGCTTCATCAATCTGGTCCGGTAACGGCAACTGAATCAAGATTCCGTCAACGTCGTCACGAGAATTGAGCGAGGCTACAAGGTCAAGCAACTCCGCTGCGCTCGTCGACTGCGGCAACGCGTGCTGTTCTGAGCGAATGCCCAACTCTTCGCACGCGCGAATCTTGTTCCTTACGTAAACCGCAGAGGCTGGATCGTCTCCGACACGAACCGCCGCCAAACCTGGCACGCGACCCTGCTTCTCTGCCAGGGCACGGACTTCCAGCCGCACTTCGCCCTTGATTTTTGCGGCCAAGGGCGCGCCATCCAGCACTTGGGCCCGGGCATGCTGTCTTGTTGTATTAGCTATGTCAGCCATTCATTTTCGGTTACGGCATCATAACATTCCAAGTTTGAGTAGTGTCCGACAAACTTTAGTTTGTCGAGGTGTTACGTAGAGAGTTTCTCGGAAGAAATTCGACAAATTAAAGTTTGTCGGACTTGGCGGCGTAATTTAATCACTTGCTGCCTGCTTTTGTGAACTATTTCAGTTTGTCGAGGTGTTACGTAGAGAGTTTCTCGGAAGAAAGGCGACAAACTGAAGTTTGTCGGACATTATTTGCCTGCTTTTGTCAATTTTCGCGGGGTCGATGATAATCGAAACCATGCCGGTACACTTAAAATGGATAACTCTCTTGCTGATCTTTGCCTGTGCCATTTCGCTCGAGAGTATTCAAGGCCAAACCCCTACCGAACGTCATCAGGAAATTCGCTCGGCTGTGGACGCAGGCGATCTGAAGAAGGCCCTCTTGGGTCTTCGCACGCTGCGAGAGATCAACCCTTCTCTGTTCGAGGCCAATAATTACGACTATCTGCAAGCTCGACTCTCCCAGTTGAGCGGAGACTCCGGGATATCGACTGCCGCTTACGAATCAGTTGCGGCGCGAAAATCGGTGCTTTCGCAATACGCCGTTTGGCATTTATCGCAGTCTGCTCGATCGATTGGCGACCTCGTGCTCGAGCGCGAACGGTTGCGACAGCTGATTGTGATGGCTCCAGGAAGTCTGTTGCGTGAAGGGGCTATGCTCAGACTCGGCGAAAGCTTTTTTGAAAGCGCAGACTATGCGAATGCGATTTCCGCTCTTGATCAGCTCAATCAGTCTCCGAATGTGGCAACTATTCGTGAAGCAGGTGTACTGATCGCCCAGAGTTATTCTCGGCAAGGCAAACAGACCGAGGCGCGCAACGTCTTTGTGAAACTGATCATGCAGATGCCCGACGCGTCGCGACCTGACGATTTTGCACTTGCAGCCGTCCGTGCTCTCGATGCACCGAACGCGGCCTCAGCGGGAACAGAGTCGCTGACCGAAGCAGACCACCTTTTGCGCGCCTCAATCTATCAATTCAATCGCGATTTCGCGGGAGCGCGTTCGCACTACCTCGGTGTAGTCCAACGATACCCTCAGAGTACCGCGGTCCCAAATGCACTTTATCAGATCGGCCGTGGGCTCTATCTTGAAGCGAAATATGAGGAAGGACTGAAATATTTTCAGCACGTGCTCGATCAGTTTCCGCACAGTTCATCTGCCCGCGACGCCTTCACCTCGATGGCGGCCACTTACAATCGTTTGAAGCGAACGGACGATGCTGTTTCAGCCTATCGCCATCTTATCGAACGGTTCCCCGACCCGCAGAACCCCGAGCGCGCGTACCTCAACATTATCGATATCCTGCACGAAGCGGGTCGCTATGCTGAGGCGCTTGATTGGGTACAGCAAACGCGCGGGCAATTCAGAGGTCAGATTGGTAATGCGCTCGCATTGTTTGCGCAACTAAGAATTCATCTGGCGCAGAATAATTGGCAGGCAGTCGTCTCCGAAGCTGACGAACTTCAGAGGCTGCCTGATCTCGGCGGGACGAAAATACCGGGTGGAACCACAAAATCTGAACTCATCTATCTGCGTGGTAACGCGCTCGAGAAGTTAGGGAGAAGTGAGGAGGGAATTTCCTCATACCTATCTCTGCCGGACGGCCGAAACGAATACTACGGTGGTCGTGCCACACAGCGGCTGCTTGCACTCGCAGCGGATGCGAAAACTCGTACTCAGATCGAAAGACGCTTCAACACTCTCCGGGTAGAGGCCAGGAAAGCATGGGACGCGGGCCAAGCCGACCAAGCCCGCATTTCAGCCCAGGCGGCTTTGCGACTTACTGAGGATCCAAGCGCAGTGGGCGAGTTGCAGGATATAGTGCAAAAGACTTACGTCTCCCTACCCGGATATAAGCTGCCGACGTTCAAAGTGACGAACGTGGGTCGACCACAGGTCTTGACGGTGTCTCCTGGCTCCATTCAACAAGAACCCACTCATGCCAACATCGCGGACGAACTCTTTTTCCTCGGTCTGTACGATGAAGCTGTACCTGAATATGCTGCCGGATCGAAGTTCACGGGAATCCCAGTTGAGAAACCAGTAGAAGGCTCGTCGCCGACACCGGTGAGGGCCGGTGGGCTTTCAGACACCGACTATACGATCGCGGTATATTCGCTGCGCGGAGGCCTTGCAAATCGCGCTGTACGTTTCGCTGAACAGCTTTGGAAAAACGTTCCCAACGACTACCTTCTCGATGTGGCGCCACGCGACCTTGTGGAACTTCTTTATCCGATCCCCTTTCGCGATTCGCTTTTGAGACATGCCCCGCCCAGGGATGTTGACGCACGCTTTGTGTTATCCATCGCTCGACAAGAGTCGCGCTTCCAGGCCGATGCGAAATCCGTAGCGGCGGCTCGCGGCATGATGCAATTTATTCCTGCTACAGCAGACGAGATTGCTGCCCAACTCGGCCGCAGTTCGTCCAATCACGATGATCTTTACAATCCGGACACAGCGATCCTGTTTGGCTCACAATACCTTGCAAACCTCTTCAAGCAATTCCCAGCTCAACCACAAGCTGTGGCTGCCTCTTACAATGGCGGTCCAGACAATACTGCGCGCTGGATAGCCCGCTCCCGTTCCAATGATGCCGATCGATATCTGCCGGAGATCGGATTCTCGCAGACTAAGGATTACGTTTATAAAGTGATGAGTAACTATCGCGCTTACCAACAGTTTTATGATGCGCAACTACAAAGGAAACCACTCCAAACCAAATGAAGAAATGGTTCTCGCTCGCGATAATGTTCTTGCTGGCGGTTCTTTTGCTTCCAGGAACGCTCTCCTGCCGACGCGTTTCCGGCAATGCAAAGCGCTATGAACTTAAAGGCAAAGTTGTAGCTGTGGAACCGGACAAGCATCTCGTCACGGTCGCCCACGAAGACATTAAGAACTACATGCCGGGCATGACCATGCCTTTTACTGTGCCCGATGACTCGGCGTTCGCCATCCTCAGACCTGGTGATCAAATCAGCGCCTTACTAGTTGTTGATGGGACGCACTCGTGGTTGGAAGAACTCGTAATCAGCCAGGAAGGCGTCGATGCAACCGCCACCAAGTCAGACATTCCCACTGAAGCTAAGCCCGGCGACGAAGTTCCTGATTACGGCCTGGTCAATCAGGATGGAAAGCCGATCAAGATACACGGTTATCGCGGCAAGACGCTGTTATTGACCTTCATCTACACACGTTGCCCAATGCCTGAACAGTGCACGTTAATGAGCGAGAACTTCGCGAGTATCGACCACGAATTGCAGAAGCAACCGGAACTTTATGCGAAGACCCATCTCTTGAGTGTGAGCTTTGACCCTGAGTATGACACACCGGGGGTCTTGCGCAGCTATGGCGCTGCCCACTCCGGCCGGTACTCTGAAGAGAGTTTTCAGCATTGGGAATTTGCTTCGGGAACGAAGGATCAAGTGAAAGGAATCGCGCAGTTTTTTGGTTTGCGATACTACGAAGGAAACGGACAGATAATTCACGCGTTGCGCACGGTTGTTATCACGCCTGAAGGCAAAATCTTCAAGGTGTATCGGGGTAACGAATGGAAGCCGGAAGAGCTATTGACTGACGTGAAGGCAGTGACGAAATAATAACGCAAGCTGTTAGCTTGCGTCGGCACTGCCCCTGGTCAACCTTGTAAGAAAGCTAATCCGCCGGTTAAACCTCGTTTTTCTGCGGAATAACGCGCAGCTAGCTTGCCTCGAAGTTGACGCTGGCGAACCGTCGAAGCAAGCTAACAGCTTGCTTTACCAGATCTGACAACGTTTTTCGTCCGGCCGGACCATCGGATCCCCAGCTTTGCACTGATAAGCCTGGGCAAACGCCGGCATGTTGGACAGGGGTCCAATCACGCGAAAGCGCCCAACCGGATGCGAATCTACGTTGACCAATAAACGCTCATATTCAGGACGCAGCTTCTGCGCCCATACTTGCGCCCAGCCCAAAAAGAAACGCTGTTCAGGCGTAAAGCCATCAATGTCAGCCGGCCGCGGCTTACCCTCCATCGATTTTTTGAGCGCCGCGTAGGCGATAGTCAGTCCACCAAGATCGGCAATGCTTTCGCCAACCACCAGGTTTCCGTTTTGATTAAGCCCCGGCTGGACCTCAAAGCCACTAAACTGGTCTATGACGCACTGGGCCCGGCTCTTGAAGTTCTTTAGATCCTCATCAGTCCACCAGTTAGCAAGATTTCCCTCACCGTCGAACTTCGCCCCGCTATCGTCAAATCCGTGAGTCATCTCGTGCCCAATGACCGCTCCCATTCCACCATAGTTCACAGCGTCGTCGGCCTCAGGGTCGTAGAACGGCGGTTGCAGTATTCCGGCTGGAAAGACGATCTCGTTCATCGAGGGATTGTAGTAAGCATTCACCGTGGGCGGTGTCATGCCCCACTCTGTTCGATCCACAGGTTTTGCAATCTTTCCCAACTCTCGATCGAATTCGAACATTCGAGCACGTGCGACATTATCGAGATACGGTCCGCGATCCACTTTCAAACCTGAATAATCGCGCCACTTATCCGGATAGCCAATCTTCTTAGCAAACGCCTCGAGCTTTGCGGTTGCGCGCTTGCGCGTCGTATCACTCATCCAGGACAGAGTTGTGAGGTCGTCCCGCAACGCCGCGATAAGATTTTGCACCATTGTCAGCGCCCGCACCTTTGCCTGCGGCGGAAAATGCTTCTCAACGTAAACCTGGCCGAGCGCTTCACCCAGCGCGCGATCAGTTGCCGACACACAACGCTTCCAACGGGGCAGGATCTCCTTGGTACCGGTGAGCGTGCGTCCCGAGAAATCGAATTCCTCTTCTACAAACTTCTTGCTTAAAGCTGGGGCGGAGGAATTTAGGAGATGCCAAAGCAGATAAGTCTTCCAGTCGTTGATTGGAATCGCAGTGATCTGCCTATTCAGTTCCTTTACAAAGTTCGGCTGGGCGACATTGATGTCGCCCGAGCTGCGCAAACCGATGCCACGGAAGTAAGAATCCCAGTTGAAACTCGGGGCCAGTTCCTTCAGCTGTGCGAGGGTCGTCTTGTGATAAACATTCTCGGGATTGCGCCGCTCCACGCGATTCATCGATGCCTTTGCCAGTTGAGTCTCTATGGACATCACGGTCTTGGCGTTGGCCTGCGCAGTAGCCGCGTCGTCGTCTCCTAACTCCAAAATTCGAGCGATGTGCGTGACGTACTTTTCGCGAATCTCTTTCGACTTGTCATCGTCTTTTATGTAGTAGTCGCGATCGGGAAGACCAAGACCACCCTGAGATAACTGACCGATTACCTGGGTCGATTGTTTAAAGTCCTGGACCGAGCTGAAACGAAAAAGCACCCCCACTCCACGGCCCTGAAGTCTAGCAATCTCGTCCTGAAACGATGGTTGATCCTTAATAGAGGAAATACGAGTTAGTTCCGGTTGAAGCGGCTTCAACGCGGCTGTCTCAATCGCGCCTTCATCCATACAGCTTGCATAGTAGTCGCCAATCTTCTGTTCATTGCTGCCCTTGAGCGCGGCGCTATTCTTAGCGGAATTCTCAAGGATCTGATGCAACTGTTCGAGATTTTTATCGGCAAGTTCGTTGAAGCGCCCCCAACTTGGATAAGCCGCCGGTATTTCGTTCTTGCCGACCCAGCCGCCATTGGCGTACTGAAAGAAATTAGTGCAGGCGGAAACACTCTTGTCCATGTTGGACACGTCGAAACCGTGAACATCGCCACTTACTCTATTAGAAGTGCCGATGTTGCCCGCAGCCTTTCCGGAGCGGTAACTGAATCCGGCGAAAGCGAGAGCAATAGCCGACAAGCCGACGATCAACATCAAAGCCTTGCGCATAAATGAAACCTCCGAGTTATGTGATATGAAACCAATCTCTGGTCTACCCACCACCTTTGATCTTCTTGATTTCTTCGGTGAGCACTGGCACCGCTTCAAACAGATCTCCGACAATCCCGTAGTCGGCAATATCGAAAATGGGGGCCTCGGAATCTTTGTTTATGGCCACAATAGTACCTGAGTTCTTCATTCCCACCAGGTGCTGGATTGCACCTGAAATTCCTAGCGCAATATAAAGCTTGGGAGCAACGGTTTGGCCGGAGGATCCGATTTGCCGGTCAATCGGCAACCACTCAGCGTCGCAGATGGGACGCGAGGCGGCAAGATCCCCTCCCAAAGCTTCCGCAAGCCTTTCAGCGAGGCCAAGATTGTCCTTACTCTTAATACCGCGGCCAACAGCCACGATTATTTCGGCTTTGGTTAGATCCACGGCCTGCTTTGTTTCCTGGAAGGGCGTTTCAGGCGTCATGCGAACGTCCCCGACCTCGACCTCCAATGTCTCAACCGGAGCACCGCTTCCCTTCTTTGCCTGGTCTGGCCGATAGGCGCCCGACTGAAAAGTCGCGAAGACTGGCGCTGACGCGTCTGATATGACATCAGCGTCGAGCTTTCCCAAAAAAATTCGGCGTGTAAAGGTCGTCGTTCCAGCTGCAACCTTGGCGCGTATGCAGTCACTGATAAGCGATTTACCAAAACGGGCCGCAAGCTTCGGCGCGTAGTCTCGGACCAGATACGTGTGCGGCATTACCACTAACTGCGGATCGGTTTGACGGATGACCCGTTCCATCGCATCGGCATATCCGTCAGGCGTGTAGTCGGCGAGCTTTGCATTCTGAGCGTGAATAACTTTCGCAACTTCATAGGCTGCGATTTCTCGCGCCAGCGCATTCACCTCAGAGCCCAGCACTACGGCGTTGACTGTTTGCTGCAATTGTGAAGCCACCATTTGGGCGGCGGCAAGAGCCTCCAGCGAGGTTCTATTTAAGACGCCACTACGATGCTCAACAAAAACAAGAATGCCGTTACTCACTAGATCACTCTCGCTTCGTTGTGCAGTTTCTCGGCCAAGGCAACAGCGCCGGCCTTGGCGTCACCCCCACCAAGTAGTTGCGTTTGCTTCATTTTTTCAGGCAGGTAAATCTTTTCGATTCGCTGGTGCGAGGGACGGCTGACCAAATCGGCGGCTGGCGAGACTTCTTTAATCTCCTTCTTTTTGGCCGCCATAATGCCTTTAAGTGTCGCGTATCGTATCTGGCTGATACCTGATTGGATCGTCAGCAAAGCGGGAAAAGGCATCGTGTACCATTGATACCAACCACTTTCGAGTTCTCTTTTTACACGCAACTTGTCGCCGGCCGCGTCAACTTCGATCGCGATTGTTGCGTGAGGCAATCCCAAGATCTCAGCCATGATCACGCCTGTCTGCCCATAGCCGTAATCGTCAGACTGCAATCCGGTCATCACCAGGTCCGGCTTTTCATCACGGATGGCTTCGGCGAGTACGCTTGCTGCCGTATAAGGCGATAGATGCCCAAGGTTCTCGCCCACAACGTGAATCGCGCGGTCTGCCCCGCGCGCCAGAGCATCTTTGATGACGCTTTTCACACGCTGTGGACCCATACAACACACCACTACTTCCCCACCAACCTTCTCACGAACACGAAGAGCCTCTTCCAGGGCGTAGCCGTCGGATTCGTTCACTTCAAAGGAGAGGTCAGCCTCTTCAATCCACTTCCCCTCCTTGTTAATACGCAGGACTGCGTCCTTATTCGCAACCTGCTTCATCATGACGATAATCTTCATCGTATCGACTCTTGGCCTTGGGTCTTCGGTCTTGGACCTTTGGCCTTAGGTCTTTGGCTTTGGGCCTTTGAGACCTTTTTCCCTGGAAAAAGAACAAAGACCTAAGGCCTAAGGCCAAAGACCGAAGATTTTATTCATCGAAGCGTTTAAATAACAGAGCAGCATTCGTTCCGCCGAAGCCGAAGCTGTTGGAAAGCGCATAGTCAATGTGTGCGGGCCGAGCTTCGTTTGGCACGTAATCCAGATCGCAATCAGGATCCGGATTGAAGTAATTGATCGTCGGCGGCAACATCTCGCGAGTGATTGCGAGCGTGGAAAAAACACTTTCAATTCCTCCGGCGGCGCCTAACAAATGACCCGTCATCGATTTCGTGGAACTGACAGCAAGTTTGTAAGCATGATTACCGAAAGTTCTTTTGATGGCCAGCGTCTCAAACTTATCGTTATACGGTGTCGAAGTGCCGTGAGCGTTGATGTAGCCGACCTGTTCCGGTTTAATGCCGGCATCCGAGATCGTCTTCTCCATCACGCGGGTCGCTCCAGAACCAGTTTCGTCTGGCATCGTGATATGAAAAGCGTCGGCGGTCATGCCATAGCCAACAACTTCTGCATAGATCGTCGCACCTCTGCTTCGCGCAAATTCCAGCTCTTCAAGAATCATGATGCCGGCGCCTTCGCCGATGACGAAACCGTCCCGATCCCTTTCGAAGGGACGTGAAGCCGTAGTCGGATCGCCATTTCGCGTGGACAATGCACGCATAGCGGCAAATCCAGCCACGCTCATCGGAGTAATTGCCGACTCCGCGCCGCCGCAAATCATCACGTCGGCGTCATTGCGTTGAATGATCTTAAAGCTGTCGCCGATCGCGTGAGCACCGGCCGCGCAAGCAGTCGCTGTGGCTGAATTTGGTCCCTTTGCGTTATGGCGAATGGAGACCTGTCCTGATGCCAGGTTGACGATCGCGGAAGGAATAAAGAAAGGCGATACCCGGCCGGGGCCGTCGTTCAGCAGCTTGGAGTGTTCGCGCTCAATGGCCCAGAAATCGCCGATGCCGCTGCTGATGTAAGTCCCCACACGTTCGGAAATATCATCGGTAACCTGCAGGCCGCTATTGTCAATCGCCTCTTGAGCGGCAGCGATCGCGTAATGAATAAAGGCGCCCATCTTGCGCGCCTCTTTCTTCTCGACGAACTTTAACGGGTCAAAGTTCTTAACTTCGCAGGCAAACTTTACGGAAAACTTTTCGGTGTCAAACCGTTGAATAAAATCGGCGCCACTGCGACCGGCCATTAACGCCGACCACGTGTCTGCAACTGAATTGCCTACCGGCGTTACGAGGCCTAAGCCTGTAATCACCACCCGACGTGTCAAGATACGAGCTCCTCTAAAGCAATGATACGCGGTGCATAAGAAGCGACTGGAGGCAACAGCAACCGCAGGTTAGGCCCGAACAATATGCGCAGCATCTTTCAGTTGCTCATCACCGTGCTTACCGCCCATCACTATTTTTTGTGCTGGTCGATGTAGTTATAGGCGTCACGCACGCTCTGAATCTTTTCCGCGTCTTCATCCGGAATCTCGATGCCAAACTCTTCTTCGAAACGCATGACGAGTTCCACAGTGTCCAGCGAATCGGCGCCGAGGTCATCAATGAACCGGGCATTCGGCGTGACTTCATTCTCGTCCACACCCAGCTCGTCCACAATAATCTGTTTTACCTTATTCTCGATCTCTTGATCGGGCATCTCATTAGCTCCTCTGTGAGTGATAGAAATCTTATTTCAGGTTTAGACCGGTAGATTCTCGCGAGCCGCAGACAGACTTGCCGAATCCTCAACATTCAATCCAGTCGCCCCGCGGTTGATCTGCCGCAGCAAACCGCTAAGAACTTTCCCTGGACCAACTTCGACGAAACTGCTGACGCCTTTGCTTATCAACAATTCAATTGATTGCTGCCAACGAACCGGTAACGAAACCTGTCGTACCAGCGCTTTGCGCAGGTCGCTTCCGCTTTTGCAAGCGCGCGCATCCACATTTACGACCACCGGAATTTCAGCGTCGCCGATGTCAATCTTGTCGAGATCGAGCGCCAAACGCTCTTGAGCCAGAAGCATCAGTGCAGAGTGAAAGGGAGCACTGACATTCAGTTTTACGACCCGCTTTGCCCCTCGTTCCTTCAACAACTCAATGGCTCGGTCAACCGCTTTTGTGCTCCCGGCAATCACCACCTGATTAGGTGAATTGATATTAGCAGGTGCACAAACTTGACCCTGGCTCGCCTCATCACAAACAGCCTCGATCTCGGTCAGCGTCGAACCTATCACCGCGGCCATGGCCCCGGCCCCGACAGGTACGGCTTCCTGCATGTAGCGTCCACGCGCACGCACCACTCGTACAGCGTCGGAGAGTTGCACTGCACGGCTCGCGACCAGGGCGGAATACTCACCCAGGCTGTGCCCCGCGACGAAATGCGCGGTCGGAAAACCTTCCGCTTGCATGGCCCGCAGCGCAGCCACGGAAACACTCAAGATCGCCGGCTGCGTATTTTCAGTCAGTTGCAGTTCTTCAGCCGGACCTTCAAAACACAGATGCGAAATCGAAAACCCCAGCGCATCATCAGCTTCTTCAAAGACCTCAAGCGCGGCGGAAAAATTCTCAGCCAGATCCCTTCCCATCCCTGGGTACTGCGATCCCTGTCCGGGAAAAACATAAGCTACTTTCGCTTGCCGACTTTCGCTTGCCGAATCGCCGCTCATCTATTGGAATTTAGAAATTAGAATTTAGAATTTAGAATTTAGAATTTAGAATTGTAGCCAGTTGCCCGACCCGCACTTAAACCGCATTCGTGATTCCCAAATCATAATTTTCTTCTAATTTCTAATTTCTAATTTCTAAATTCTAAATTCTAAATCCTAAATTCTAAATCCAACTGGATCTCATCACCATTTCATCAATACGGCACCCCAGGTGACTCCACCTCCGAACGATGCCAAAAGAACCACCTTACCTTCGCTTACCTTACCTGATTCAACGCATTCGTCGAGGGCGATTGGAATTGAAGCCGACGAGGTATTGCCGTGCATCGCGATGTTCGAGTAGACCCGCTCACTTTCGACGTTTAATTTGTTGGCGACTGCATCAGTGATCCTTTGGTTGGCTTGATGCGGGATGAAAACGTCAACGTCCTCGGCTTTCAGTTCAGCCTCTTCCAGAACGTCGCGTGAAATATCAGCCATCGATCGAACCGCCACTTTGAACAGCTCGTTTCCCTTCATTTTGAAAAAGTGCTCCCCCGCCGCAAGGGTTTGCGCGGTGGGCGGTTTTCGCGTTCCGCCGCCCGGCGAAAACAGCTGTTCCTCATAGCGGCCGTCGGACCTTATCTTTGCCGCCAGGATTCCACGAGCGGATTCGACTGGCCCGAGAACCGCAGCACCGGCGCCATCTCCGAACAAGACACACGTTTGCCGGTCAGTATAGTCTACATATTGAGTCAGAATCTCAGCACCAATCACCAATGCGTAACGCGACTGTCCGGTACGAATCATCGAATCAGCAAGGGAAAGGCCGTATAAAAAGCCGGAGCAGGCAGCGACAATATCCATGGCCGCAGCTTTGTGTGCACCAAGTTCTGCCTGAATGATGCAACCAGTGGACGGCAGGATCTGATCCGGAGAAACGGTAGCGCAGAGCAATAAGTCGATATCAGATGGATCCAGCCGGGCTCGTTCGATGGCCTGCCGCGCCGCACGGACGGCAAAGAGGGACGTGTACTCACCCGGGGCAGCTTTGCGGCGTTGTTTGATCCCAGTACGCGTGGTAATCCACTCGTCGCTGGTATCTACCATCTTTTCCAGATCGGCATTCGATAAGATGCCTTCAGGATAAGAATGGCCGGTGCCCAGAATCCCGGCATGTACGTTTGACATCTATTTCCTCGATTGCCTACAAAGGACCGCTAATAGTACTGGCTTAAAAAAGAAAAGCCAAATCGTGTCAACTGGCGATAGCTGTTTGCGTCAGCATGTGCGCTGCATTGGTTTCCGCGATTCCTCGCTCAATGCGTTCACCCGCGCGATTCTCAGAAAACTCCTTAACGCTGCGAATCGCGTTTCTTATCGCTCGCGCATTTGATCGACCATGACCGATCACGACAATCTGACGCACGCCGAGCAACGGCGCGCCACCATATTCCGAGTAATCAAGCCGTTTTTTGATGTTTCGAAATGCAGGTTTCGCCAGCATCGCACCTGCTTTTGTGACAGCGGAAGTCGTCAGCTCGCGCTTGATCATAGACAACATCGCCTCGGTGAGTCCCTCAGACAGTTTCAGCATGACGTTACCTGTGAAACCATCGGTCACAATCACGTCGACAGCTCCGGAAAAGACGTCCCGGCCCTCAACATTTCCCACGAAGTTGAGACTTCTTAACTGGCGCAGCAAAGGAAATGCTTCTTTTGTTAAATCGTTTCCTTTTGCTTCTTCCTCACCAATGCTCATGATACCAACAACGGGTTTCACCGTTCCGAGCACAGCTCGCGAATAGGCGTCCCCCATGATGGCAAATTGCGCCAGGTGATGCGGCTTGCATTCTGAGTTTGCGCCGACATCAAGCAATAAAACCGGCTTCGCAGCTTTGGTAGGAATCAAAGCGGCCAGTGCCGGTCGATCCACACCCGGCAAGGTTCCAATCACCATCATCGCGGTCGCCATTGCCGCGCCCGTGTTTCCTGCGGACACAAAACCGTCGGCCCTCCCCTCAGTCACTAATTTTGTGCCGATTCTTAGAGAGCTTTTCTTCTTGCGCCTGACTGAGGTTGCAACGGGATCATCCATCCTGATGACCTCCGCTGCCTCGACAAACTCGATTCCCTTGTCACCATCACCACGCCAGCCACAACGGCGCAGCTCCGGCAGGACCGTTTCCGGTTGGCCTACCAATATCACGCCCACCCTCAGGTCACGTGCGGCAGCGAGAGCTCCATCTATCTCAACTTGCGGCGCGTGGTCGCTGCCCATTGCGTCGAGAACGACCTTCCCTTTTAACTGGGTTTCATTCTTCGACTGATTTCGCACGAGGACTTTCTAAGTGGTTAGCTCTGGGGAACCTGAACAATCTCGCGGCCCTTATAAAAACCACACTTAGGGCAGACGCGGTGCTGCATGCGGGGTTCGCGGCAATTAGGACAGAGAGTCGTTTGAGGCACTCGTAGCGCATCATGCGCTCGACGTTTATTGCGCCGAGCGTTTGAATGGCGCCGTTTTGGATTTGGCATAATAACTCCGTTCTGAAATGGTTAATGGTAAATGGTCAACGGTAAAACGTTAGGCAGCTCAATTCTGGCCGCCCACTTACCATTCACTATTTACCATTTACTAGTTCTCTTAGTGCTCCCCACCGCGGGTCAATATCTTCGGTTTCACAAGAACAGTCTTCGGCGTTCCGATCAATTCCGCATATCGGACAAAGACCCTTGCAAGACTCCTGGCACAAGAGTCTCAAAGGCAAGGCCAGCAGCAACTGTTCACGCGCCAGGTCGTCCACGTCAATGGCCTCGCCATCAAAAACAGAAAGGGCCATATCGGCTTCGCTCAACTCAACCGCCGGCGGACCTGCCTCATATGATTGCGAGGTCACGTATTCAACGCGAAATTCAGTCTCAACGGGCAGTTCGACAAACTTCAAACAACGATCGCATTCGATCTGGACTCGCGTGGCAAGCCGAGCGCTGGCGACAACCTGCTCTTTCGCTCGCGCGACTCGGCCCGTTACTGTCAAGCGCTCGGCCAGACGTATTCGCTCATCACTCAATGCGATTTCCCCAGGCTCATAAGCGTGGGCAAACTTGCCGTCTGTCTTTTCCAGACTCGCGAGCTCTATCCGCATGATCAACTAACCTGTGGTGAAAATGATTTTTGGCAGCTTCGCGCCCAAAAGCTTTCATTATAGCGACGAGACCTAGACTGTCAAACAACAAGTCTTCCCGGGTGATGATGCAGTTTGAAAATCCCACCAACCGCGGTTGGTGGGATTTTCAAACTGCATCAGTACATCTTTCCGACTTATCTTGAATTCGACTCAACCGGAACAAACGCCTTTAGTGCTTCTTCTCGGAGCGCCCGAGCCAGGCGACGGTCTCCCCCGGTAACGAGCTTTCTCGACTTTGGCGCAGAGAGATCAAATAGCAGTCTCGCTTCAACCGTTTCCCCAGGAGCGCGTTTTCTGCGCGAAGCCTTGCCGTAATCGAACGCCGATGCCGACTCGAAAGCCTTCTGCGCGAGTTGGTCCTGTCCACCACGCCGATAAATAAGTCCCAGCAGATAGAATGCCTCGCCGTAAGTTCTATCCATAGCGATCGCTTTGTGCAGGTGACGTAATGCAAGCGAGTCTCGGCTTAACTGATAATAGAGACAAGCCAGGACGTAGTGCGCTTCTGGTGACGGTCTGCTGCTCAACGCTCGTTTAAATTCTCGAAGAGCCTGGCGCCAGTTCTCTTCCGCCGCAAACAAACGTCCAAGACCGTAGTGAGCGGCGAAAGAAGAGCCGCCCAACCGCGTACTGGTGCTCAACAACACTTTGGCCTTTATCGTATCGCCCTCATCTGCATAGGTTAGCCCTAGCAGAAGTGACAAGCGAACATCACCAGGAGCCACTTCATGGGCCCTGGCCAAATATGATCGTGCCAGCTTTGTCTTTCCAGTGCTAAAGTAGTGCTCGCCTATAAAAGAAAGCAGTGCTGAATCCGGGGGCATCCTATCTGCGGCGCGTTGCAGACTCTTAATTCCGCGCTCAAGTTGTTTGTCTTCGATTAGCAAGAACCCTTCGTTCACCATTTGTTCGAAGTCGCGATTTTCGTCGCCGCCATAGCTTGCCAGAATTCGAAGGCGTAGTGCTTCGCGACGACTGCTTTCTTCCTGATCGGTCGCGTCCTTCTGGCATCGATCATTCCAGAGCTGCTCCAGCCGCGCGCTCTGTACTACACCATCTTCCGTCAAGAGTGCGATGAGGGCCTTGACCAGGGCGCGATCAAAGTAAGAGTTCTGCGCCTGTCGCAAAAGGAGATCGAGACCTCGTTCCAGCTTTTCAGTAAGTCGTGTGAGTCTGTTCTCCAGGAAAGAGATGCGTTCGAGCAAATGCTCGTCGCTCGACGGAGTTCCTTCCGCCGTTTCAAAACGGGCAGCCGCCGGCTCGACTATAATCATCAGCCGGGTACCACAGCGGGTACAGAAACCCTGCCCGAGTGGATTCGCGGCCAGACACTTTTGACAATAATGAGCGATTGGCGACATGCGTTAACTCAATACTCGTAGAACCCTTTTCCGCTCTTTCTCCCGAGCCATCCAGCATCAACATATCGCTTTAACAACGGACATGGTCGATACTTTGGATCGCCCAACCCGTCGTACAGAACATTCATTATAGCCAGACAAACGTCCAGGCCAATGAAGTCTGCGAGAGTTAAAGGCCCCATCGGGTGATTCATTCCCAACTTCATGATCCCGTCGATGCTCTCACGCGTTGCAACGCCTTCGTAAAGCACAAATATCGCCTCGTTTAGCATTGGCATTAGCACACGATTTGAGACAAACCCGGGTGAGTCCTGACAGTCCAGGGCTGTCTTACCAAGAGCTTCGGAAAGCGATTTCACCTTTTGGTAAGTCTCTTCCGATGTCGCTATTCCTCGAATCACCTCGACAAGTTTCATTACCGGTACCGGATTCATGAAATGCATGCCGATGACCTTGTCGGGTCGCCGCGTCGCCGCACCAAGCTTAGTGATCGAAATCGAAGACGTATTTGAAGCAAGAATGGTCTCGGGTGATGTAATTTCATCTAAAGCGCGAAACACTTCTGTCTTCACTCCGAGATCCTCAGTGACGGCTTCGATCACGAAAGAAGCCTTACTCAGATCTTCGAACGCAGTAGTTGTCTTGATCCGTTTAATAGTTGTTCGCTTCTCGTCGGCAATTAACCGTTCGTTATCAACATCCCGTTGCAGACTTTTGTCGATTGCGGTCATCGCGCGTTGCAAAAACTCATCTTTCACATCACACAGCACTACGGGGAAACCGGCCCTGGCCGTAACCTGGGCAATACCATTGCCCATCGTCCCGGATCCGATTACGCCGATGATCTCACTCACGTGGTCCAAGCTCCCGGGAAAAAGGTCCTAACGCCAATCGGGCGGAGAAGCAGGTGGAACGTACTGCGGCTCGCGTTTGCGAGACGAAGCCTCGGCGGCCCAGTTGGGCGGGGGAGGTGGCAAGGCATATGCTGGCTTGTCATACAGAGTTTTGCCGGGCTCGCTGAAGAGAAACCAAAACGTGTAAATGCAGACCGCAGTGCCGATAGGAAAAGACATTCCGGCTAGCACACCTGCAATTATCGAGGCGAGTTTTGCCCACTTTCTTCGCCTGAGCAATCCATATCCTGCTATGAAGGAAGGAATTATAAGCATGCCGTAGAAGAGCGACATGAAAATAAACATCATGAAAAAGAGAGCGGCCGGTGGACCATCGGGCGGCTGTTGCGAACCCGACAGACCGATAATAAACGAAAAGAATACAAGCATAGCCACCATCATCAGTCCGAACAGGCCGCCATAGACCAGGTGTGATATTCCCAAAAACTTGTTGTGTTCCTCTGGCGTCATATGCTCCTCACCGCTCGACAGCCATAGCGACGGCGTTACCACCTCCCAGACAGAGGGCAGCAATTCCCCGGCGTGCGTTGCGCCGCCTGAGTTCGTAAAGCATCGTCGTCAGCACACGCGATCCAGACTGGCCAATCGCATGGCCGAGCGCAACCGCGCCTCCGTTCACATTGACGCGTTCGGGATCCAGACCCAGCTCCTTTAGAATTGCCACCGCCTGCACCGCAAAGGCCTCGTTCAGCTCAATTAGATCCACCTCACTCAACGACCACCCGGTTTTCTTCAACAGTTTCCGAATCGCTTCAACCGGCGCCATCATTACTAACTCAGGCTCGACGCCCGATGTGGTTTGGGCAACGATGCGCGCCATTGGTTCAATTCCCATTGCGCGTGCTCGATCCAATGAAGTCACAACCAACGCCGACGCGCCATCATTTACTCCCGGTGCATTTCCAGCCGTCACCGTCCCATTCGTTTTGAATGCTGGCTTTAACCTACCAAGCAATTCCATGGAAGTGTCTTCGCGAACGCTCTCATCTTTGTCCAGTATGATCGGTGGTCCCTTCTTCTGTGGGATTTCGACGGGCAGAATTTCCTCACGAAATCTTCCGGAGTTGATCGCGGCCGCCGCCTTGCGATGAGACTTTAATGAATATTCATCCTGTTCCGATCTCCCGACGTTATATCGCTCTGCCACCACCTCGCCGGTGCAGCCCATGTGGTAGTCTCCAAATGCGCACCAGAGTCCATCGTTAATCATCGAGTCGACTAGCACGCCGTTGCCGAGCCGATAACCCTCGCGAGCTTTAGGGAGCAGATAAGGCGCGTTACTCATCGATTCCATCCCGCCCGCAACGACAACTTCCGTATCGCCAAGTTTGATTCCCTGTGCGGCCATCATTACGGCCTTTAAACCTGAACCACATACTTTGTTCACCGTAACGGCGGAGACCTTGGCGGGAAGATCTCCTAGTAGGGCCGCCTGTCGTGCAGGATTTTGACCCAGGCCAGCCTGAATTACACAGCCCAAGATTACCTCGTCTACTTCTTCGGGCTTCAGGCCTGCTCGCTTGACACTCTCCCGGACGACCATGGCCCCGAGTTCAGTGGCAGAAAAGCCTTTTAATGCTCCTTGAAACTTCCCGACGGGCGTTCGAACCGCGCTAATAATCACCGCTTCCTTAATATCAGCCATAAGTTACTCCTCGTAACTATTTCACCACTCACCGTTTACTATTTACCCAAAAGAGAGTCAAGGCGGCCAATCTATCAATACTACGGACTCCTAAGCTCGGCATGGGCTGTCAAACGAGTTTTTAACAAATACGGAACAGCCGTCAAGTGATGAGCCACCGGAAATAGTCCACGGGAAACCAGTTGACGCGCACAGAGTAATTACAAATCAGCAACCTAAAGCCTCAACTTCTAAGCAAGACGCGAAAAGGTGCTGAAATTGAAAACGTTTGCGCGCGAGTGTTAGACTCAACTCGCTATTCAACTTCAACCAAGCAGTTCTTCAAAACATGCAAGCACTTATTCTTGCGGGCGGTAAAGGTACGCGCCTTCGTCCGCTCACGGTCTATACGCCAAAACCAATCGTTCCTATTTGCAATCGCCCTTTTCTGCTTTACCAGATTGACACACTCCGCCGCGCCGGCATTACGGACATAACGCTGTCGCTTTCTTACCAACCCAACAAGATCGAACAATTGCTCGGCGACGGCTCAGACTTTGGTGTGAAGCTGAAGTACACGGTTGAGCCGCAGCCAATGGGCACTGCTGGAGCTTACAAATTCGCCGAGGATCTGATTCGGGAGCCAACGGTAGTTTTTAACGGTGACATTTTGACCGATCTCGATCTGAAAAGCGTGATTCGAGAGCACAGCGAACGGAAGGCCACAGCCACGATTGTTCTCACTCCGGTTGATAATCCAGCAGCTTACGGTCTGGTTGAGACAGAAGCTAATGGTGGCATTCGTCGCTTTCTCGAGAAGCCGAAAGCGGATGAAATTACCTGCAACACAATAAACGCGGGAACATACATACTGGAACCGAAAGTACTCGACTTTATCCCGGCAGGTGACAACTATTCGTTTGAGTATGGTCTGTTTCCGGATCTGCTGAAGCGCGGGGAAGTCTTTTACGCTCACATTCCTCAGCGCACATACTGGATCGACATTGGCACACCCGAACGTTATCTTCAGGCACATCATGATCTGCTGGCAAATCGGGTGGGTCGCATCCACATTAAGGAAAGACGGGGCGATATCGAAGTAGCTACGGTCGCAGAGGTGGATGAGCACTCCATTATCGGAGACGACTGCCAGATCAAGCCTGGCGCACAGATTATTAATTCGGTGCTGGGAACAGGCTGTTTTGTCGAGGAGCGCGCACGCGTTGAAAACTCAGTGATCTGGCCACACACGCGGATTGCGACAACCGCCCGCGTGAGCGGCGCGATCGCCGGTCGAGGTTGTCACATCGGCCGTTCCGCGATTGTTGGACCAGGTTCGGTTCTCGGGGACAAGACTTCGCTCACTGATTACACGATCACCAGAGAGGTAATAGTTTGAGCGCCGCCAAGGCTTTGATTCGGTTTGGTACGGATGGCTGGCGTGCAGTCATCGCCCGCGAGTTTACATTTGCCAACTTGGACCGCGTGACTCAAGCGTATGCTGATTTCTTGAAAAGCTCTCTCGAGGATTCGCTTGTAACGCAGCTGCTTGAGGTCGGTCAGATAAGTCAGGAAGAAGTGGGGAGCCACATGTTTCGCAACGTGGTTTCCAAAGCAACACAGAATGAAAATCAACTTGTAGTAATCGGTTTTGACCGGCGTTTTATGTCGGAACACTTCGCAAGTAGCGTGGCAGAAGTCCTCGCGGGCAACGGATTCCGCATCTCTCTTTTCCCCGAAGCACAACCAACACCACTCATTTCCTGGAGCGTCAAACACCTGGGTGCGGCCGGTGGCGTAATGATCACAGCCTCACACAACCCAGCTGAATTCAACGGATTCAAGATCAAAGCCCCATGGGGCGGTAGCGCAGCACCTGAAACCACCGCCGCGGTAGAGAAGCTGCTCGACCAAAATGCGCCGAAGAGAAGTGAAAGATTTAACAATGGTCATGAGCTGCTGGAGCCGGTAATTGAAAGCTACCGCGCACAGATCAGCTCATACGTGGACCTCGCACGTCTGCGGAACGCTGGTGTGGGTGTCGTAGTCGACGCGATGCACGGTTCCGCCGGTTACTGGGTCCAAAGTTTTCTTCGAGACGGAAACACTCGAGTTGAAACCATTCGCGCGCAACGAGATCCACTTTTTGGCGGCGTAAATCCGGAGCCGATCGATCAAAACCTCGGTGCTCTCAAGCAGCGAGTGCTGGAAACCAACGCCCTGGTAGGCTTGGCGACCGATGGCGACGCTGATCGCGTCGGTGCAGTCAACGAGTTGGGCGAGACGATGACTATGCACGACGTTGTGCCGCTCCTGCTGCTGCATTTGGCCCGCGCAAGAAAAATGTCGGGAGCTGTTGTGCGGACGTTTTCACAATCAGTCTTGCTGAAGAGAATCGCTGCCACCTGCAACCTCAAACTCTACGAAACTCCTATCGGGTTCAAGTACATAGCCGATTTGATGTTGAAGGAAGACATTCTCATCGGTGCAGAAGAGTCTGGCGGCATCGGCGTTAAGGGTCACATCCCCGAGCGCGATGGCATTTTGAATTCGCTGCTGTTTTTCGAAGCGGTTGTGACCGCCCGTAAGTCACCTTCTGCGATGGTGGCGGACCTACATCGAGAGTTTGGCGAGTTTCACTTTGGCCGTCGTGACTTGCATATGGACTTGCAACTTGGCAAGGAGTTAGTTGCCGAACTCGGAGAAAAGCCGCCACCGCAGATCTCCGGCTATCCCGTCACTGATGTGCAAACAATGGATGGAACCAAGCTGCTTTTTCAAGACGAATCGTGGTTGCTTTTTAGACAATCCGGTACCGAACCCGTGTTGAGGATCTATTCGGAAGCTACGTCAGTTGCAAAGATGAATGGCCTATTGGACGGTGGTGAGCAATTGGCCCGTGACGGAGATGTAAGCAAAGAAAATCGTTGACGCCGGACTAACGACCTATTTAAGCTGTACTTCCCCTTATCAATCTTCCCCTGCCTGGTTGGAACTTTAAGAACTTCCAAAACTCGGGAGGTGTGTGGAATGGGCTTGATACTGTTGGTGGTCCTACTTGTACTGTTACTCGGATCTGTGCCCAGATGGTCGCACAGCAGAAACTGGGGCTACTGGCCCAGCGGCACATTGGGTCTGATCCTGCTGATAGTCCTGATACTACTGTTGCTGGGAAGAATCTAAAGATTGGCGCTGATTCTCCCATTCGTCTCCTGAAATCGACGATTGGCAGTTGGAAATCGGCACTGACGCATGCCCGAACTTCCAGAAGTTGAACAGGTAGTGCGGGCCTTGGCCAACGCTATTCCTGGACGGCGGATCCTCGCTGCGGAATTACGCCTCAAGCGCACGGCGCCGGGTATCTCCGCTGCTGCTTTTAATCGCAAACTCAAAAATTCAATCGTTACTTCTGTCACCAGACGCGGCAAGTACATCCTCATCGAACTTGACTCCGATCAAGTGTTGACAACGCATCTGCGGATGACCGGAAAATTTGTGTCGGTGACGGCGGGCGAACCACTACCCCCATACGCACATGTCGTATTTCATCTCGACAATGACCGTCGTTTGATTTTTTGCGACATGCGTCAGTTCGGCCGAATGCGAATCCTCCCTACAAAGAAACTACTAGCGGCTCACGAGCTAAGCAGTCTGGCTCCTGAGCCTTTTTCAGAGCTCTTCACGATTGATTATTTGATCGAGACGCTTTCTCGTTCGCGCCGGAGTCTTAAGCAACTGCTTCTGGATCAAACAAAGATCCTGGGTTTGGGGAACATTTATGCTGGCGAAGCGCTATTCCTGGCGCGGATCAACCCCTTCAAGTCTGCCGACAGTTTGTCCAGACGACGCACAGTTCGACTGCATCAGGCCATTCGTGATGTGTTGCAGGAAGCCGTCGACCTTGGTTCTACTCTGAAAATTGATCTGGCAGATGGTGGAGGCGTCTACTTTGACGCTCCGGAAAGATTCTGGCGCGTGTACGAGCGCGAAGGTGAGCCTTGCGTCAATTGCGCGACGAAGATTCGCCGCGTGGTCCACGCAGGAAGATCAACCTACTTTTGCCCGAAATGCCAACGAACCTAGGTCTGAACAAGTCTAATGAAGGACGATGTTCCATTTTCCATTCATCATTTCTCATTTTTCATTTGGACTACGCAGTACGAGAGGGGCATCACGCAAAACGGAAGCAACGCCCGATGAGGGCAGTACCGAAACGCGGTAGCGTCGGGTCAACGATTCATCACAATGAGCCTAGCTGCGCATCGTTGACCCGACGCTACCGCGTTTCGGTACTGAGCTCTTGCCCTCCACGTTTTCACACAGCCTCTGCGGTTGGTGGGATTTCGGAGTTTCACAACAGCCTCGGTAGCGGATGGGTCACGACACGCGGCACGAAGAATCTAACAGCATGAGGTGTTCCAATGGAAAATGAGAAATGATGAATGGAAAATCAGTAATTGCTACGTCGTCAACAAACCGGTGTCAATCAAAGATTAGCCAAAATGAACTCAGTCATCATCGTCCGCATGTGCTTGACCAATAACGGATCAGTGACACCGTGTCGGGACTTCGGATACAGCATCAATTGAAACTGCTTCCCTGCCTTCTGCAGCTCGTACGCAAATTGAATCGCGTTGGCCATGTGCACGTTATCGTCGATCGCGCCGTGGATCAAAAGTAACTTGCCGTGCAGATCCTTGGCCGCCGTTACTGGTGAACTTTTCTTGTATCCTTCAAGGTTGTTCTGTGGAGTCTGCAGGTAGCGCTCGGTGTAAATTGAATCGTAGTTGCGCCAGTCAGCCACAGTTCCACCGGCAATTCCAATCTTGAAGCTCTGACTGTGGGTTAGGGCATAACTGGTCATGAATCCCCCGTAGCTCCACCCCCAGATCCCTATGCGCGTACCGTCAACGTATGACTGGCTCTTCAACCAGGTGAGGCCATCTTCCAGATCGCGCAGTTCGAGTTCGCCAAAATTTCGATAAACCGGCCAGGCAGACTCAACGCCTTTGCCACTGGCGCTGCGGTTGTCACAAATCCAGATTATGTAGCCTTTCTCCGCGAGCAGTTGATGCCACATATAGGTCACAGCTCCCCAACCATTTCGTACCTGCGGCGCGTGCGGACCACCATAGATAAATTCCACCACCGGATACTTTTTGCCCGGGTCGAAATCTGGAGGCTTGATCATCATGGCTTCCATGATAAAGCCGTCTCGGGTTTTAACTTGCAGCAACTCTGCTTTGCCAAGTTTGTACTGAGAAAGGGCCTGCACCTTATTCTCTTCGATCGCGCGTACCGGTTTGCCATCAATATCAAAGAGCCGTAGTTGAGTGGGAGTGTTGACATCGCTCCAGCGGTCAATGAAGAAGTTGAACGTGGGACTGACATCGACTGAGTGTGAGCCTTCTGAAGCAGTCAGTCGCGCCATGCCTGAACCATCGAGCTTAATCCGATATGCCTGAGGCGCAATCGGGCTGTGCTCAGTTCCGCTGAAATAAACCAGCCCCTTATCTTCGTCGACCCGCTCGAGCGAACGTACTTCCCACTTGCCTTCGGTTATCTGGTGAAGGAGTTTTCCGTCAGCAGCGTAATGATAAAGATGGCGCCAGCCACTTTTCTCACTTTGCCAGATGAACGAGCCATCTTTCAGCCACGAAGGATTATCAATGGCTTCCACCCAGGCCTTTGAGGTCTCGCGAAGAGTCGTGCTCGTCTTCCCATCGCGCGCGTCGGCGAAATTAAGATCAAGAAAAGTCTGCTCGCGGTTCTGGCCTTGATAGACCACCTTCTTACTGTCAGGTGTCCAGGTGACACGGGCAATTAGAAAACCGCTCGGCTCGTACTTATAGGTGTCCATCCACCGCGTCGATCCACCTGCGGCGTTAACTACACCCAGTCGCACCACAGGATTCGGATCACCGGCTTTTGGATACGGGGTAAGCTCGAGGTTCTGTTCAAGCGGGATGTGATCGACCACTGGATATTCCGGAACCGGAGCTTCGTCCAGTCGCAGGTAAGCCAACATGCTCGAGTCAGGGCTCCACCAGTAGGCTTCGAAATTACCGCGGCCATACAGTTCTTCCTGATAAACCCAATCCAGACGCCCGTTAAGAATTTTCGGACTCCCGTCAGTTGTCAGTCGCCGTTCTCGTCCGCTCGCCAGCTCGAGAATGTACATATTGTTATTCCGAACAAAGCCAACCATTTTGCCGTCAGGACTAAAAGTTTCGCCCACCTCCTCTTCCGGATTATTGGTCAGTCGCGTTGCTTTGCCGCCATTTAGCTCGTAATAGAAAAGGTCATTCGCGAAATTGATCAGCACAGCCGTCTCGGTACGATTCATCAGATACAAACCGCGGTTAGACAATTGGCCGGCATCTTGTGTGGTGATCCCTCCCAGGACTGCAAAGGCCGCCTGCATTTTTCCGCTGTCGAGAAATGCTGTGGCCTCTCCCGTTGCAGCATCAACCTTCTGTAGCCGCGGCAAGTCTCGTTTGGAAGGATCATTTACCAGTAGATAATGCTTACCGTCCTTCAGCCAGCGAATGCTGGGCACCGTGCCGCTGAAGTTAACTCGCTTTACTGGATCAAAAATGTCTTCAATCGTTAAGAGCTTGTCCTGTGCTATCGCCGCGCCAGTTGCACAGACGAACAGGAAGAGGACGGCTGGTAAAAAGTGACGGTGTCGCAAGTTTCGTGATCCTCTCGCTTACAAGAAGGTTAGCCGGCGCGCGGTGTCATCCGTTTAATTAAAGGTGTCAACACGGCAAGTACGACCGCGGCAATGATTGTTATGACCGCAACGGTGCCGAATAGTTTTACCAACTCACCCTCAGCTTTTTCGTTGAACATCCCGCCCATGATGCCGGCGAGATAATTTCCAATTGAAAGCGCCAGGAACCATACGCCCATCATCAGACCGACCATACGCGCGGGCGAAACCTTAGTTACTGTGCTCAAACCCACAGGGCTGACGCACAGTTCACCGAGTGCCTGAAGAAAGTAGACCGCAACTAACCATAGCGGACTGACTTTAGCGAAGTCGCTTAATTCAAGGCCGCCCGTTCCCGGAATCAAAGTGGACGAAAAAGCAACGATGGCGAAGGCAAGAGCGGCAAAAAACAATCCGTAGGCAAACTTTCCTGGGCTCGAAGGGTTCTTGTTCCCCAGTTTCTGCCACAGAATTGCAAATACTGGGGCCAGCGAAACGATGAAGATGGGCTCTACGGATTGATACCAACTCGATGGAAATCTAAAACCTAATACGGATAGCCGAGTGAGTTTGTCTGCGAACAGCGTCAGACTGGTGGATGCCTGCTCGAACGACATCCAAAAGATGATCGAAAAGAGGAACAGGATGAATATCACCCCAACACGCAGAGCTTCATCGCGATTCAGGTTTCTGACAGTTCCCCCGATGTAGCCGAAGAAAAAGCCTGCGACGCCCGGAAAAATTCCGCCTACAAAGCCGGCTCCGCCCCAGTGCACACCCGCCCAAAAGCCGATCACTCCCAACACAATTGCGAGTATTGCGGTGATGAAATCAAACCCCACGCTTTCCGCTTCCTCCGGCGCCTTTGTCACTAAACCAATATCCGGCACCGGCGGAGGAACGGGTCGCTTCCCAACACCTCGAAGTCGGCTCTTTCCGGCGACGTATTGAATCAACCCCAGCACCATGAAAACCCCCGCGGCGCCAAAGCCGTAATGCCATTCGATTCTCTGCCCCAGATAGCCAACAACCAACGGCGCCAGCAACGCTCCAAGGTTGATACCCATATAAAAAATCGAGAAGCCGGCATCGCGTCGTTCATCATGTTCATCGTAGAGATCGCCGACCATTGTGCTGACATTGGGCTTGAGGAAACCCGTGCCAAGAGCGATCAAAGTCAGACCAAGATAAAACGTGGGCATAGACTTCACGGCCATCGAGAAGTGGCCGGAGGCAATGATGATTCCACCAATTAGAACGGCACGCCTGGCTCCCAGCCATTTATCCGCGAGCCAACCGCCGAGAAGTGGTGTCCAGTAGACCGAAGAGGTGTAGGTTCCCATGATCAGACCCGCATAGGGACGCTCAAACGCGAGCCCACCCTTCTGCACCTCGGTGATCATGTACAAAAATAGAATTGCGCGCAGCCCGTAAAAACTGAAACGCTCCCACATCTCAGTGAAGAATAGAGTTGTTAGACCGCGAGGATGACCGGCGATTCCCGCGGTGTCGCGTGGAATTACAGGACTTACTCCGGTTGCATCAACTGGTATGCTCATGGTCCATATCCTCTATTTGGAAATGCTGAGCGGTGCACGATTAGGAAGGTTTGATGTCGCGACAGCTCAAAGGGAAAGAGCGTTTCTTACGTTCTCTAGATTCGCGCCGAGTAATGATTGGTAAACGGAAGCATTCAGCCAAATTACGCCTGAGGTGTCAAGCAAGTGAACGGCGAGAATTGTCGAGGTGCCACTCCGTGGGCACTCCGTCTTACAACCATTGGGACAATCACAATACGGAGCCGCAAGGCTGGAGCCCCCACGGAATGACGCGGCTATATGCAATCGCTCTGCTGAGCAGCGGTCGGCGGACCGGCAAACTGGCAACCGCTTGACAGGTCCATTCAGCGAGGCGTATAAGCAGCAATGGAAACGTGGTGAGTTAAGGCGACTTGCGGCCACGTAAAACAACCCGCTAAACAGCTCGGGCAGTTTGGTAATCTCGACCCGAAAAACTTCAACCTGCTTTGAAGTCCCGCGTTGTTTGGCGCGGGACTTTTGTCATTGCCGATTGCCGATTTTGAGAGGCAACGCCAGAGCCACTTGCATTCAGGGAGCGGGCGGGAAACACGAAATCAGCGATCTAAAAATAATTTATGCCGAACTTTAGAGACTTACTGGAATCAGACTCAATACACGTTTTTGACGGCGCGATGGGGACGATGCTTTACGCCAAGGGCGTTTACATAAACCGCTGCTACGACGAACTAAGCCTCAGCAATCCGGACCTCGTGCGCGAGATCCATTCTGAGTATATCCGTGCCGGCGCCGACATCATCGAGACCAATACGTTTGGCGCTACCGCCCATCACCTTCAACAGTACGGGTTGGAAACCAGCTTGCGCGACATTAACGTCACTGCCGCGCGACTGGCTCGCGAATGCGCCGGGGATCGGGTCTATGTTGCCGGCGCAATCGGACCTCTGGGCCTGCGTATTGAGCCGTATGGCCCAACATCCTTTGACGAGGCGAAAGATCTCTTTAAAGAACAGGCGAGTGCATTGCTGGAAGGTGGCGTCGATCTATTCTGCCTCGAGACCTTTTCCGATCTCTCTGAAATTCGGCAAGCAATCCGAGCGGTCCGTGAACTTTGTGATCTGCCAATAATTGCGCAGATGACCATCATGACCGACGGCAACACGTTGTTTGGCACGACTCCAGAGTTGTTTACAGAGCGGTTGGATCAGTGGGGTGCGGATGTGATTGGTCTCAACTGCGGCGTTGGTCCAGCGATCATTCTTGCTGCCCTCGAGAAGATGCGCACCATAACTAAAAAGAAATTGTCGGCGCAACCAAATGCCGGCCTCCCACGCGATGTTCAGGGTCGACAGTTCTACATGTGTTCGCCGGAGTACATGTCAAAGTTTGCCAAGCGGTTCATTCAGTCGGGCGCGAAGTTCATCGGTGGTTGCTGCGGTACAACTGCATCACATATTAAACTCATCTCCGATGCTGTCCGCGCCGCCTCGCCGCGTGCACAACGAGTTACTTTCTCTCCGGGCGCTACTGCTAAAGTTGACGATATTACTCCAGCCGATATCAAGGTTGTGCCTCCTGAGGAGCGATCAGCCTGGGCGCGAAAGATTGTCCGGGGCGAGTTCGTAACGTCAGTGGAAGTTCTGCCGCCGAAAGGCGTCGATTCGAAGAAGACACTTGATTCAATTCGCCTGTTGAAGGACGCAGGTGTTGACGGGGTCAATATTCCGGACGGGGCGCGAGCGCAATCGCGGATGAGTGCGTTGGCTACAGCAGTCCTGGTCGAACAACAGATCGGCATCGAATCCGTGCTGCACTACTGCTGTCGCGACCGCAACCTTTTGGGAATGGTGTCAGATTTGCTTGGGGCCGCTGCCCTCGGGATTCGCAATCTGCTACTCATTACTGGCGACCCGCCAAAAATGGGACCTTATCCGGATGCGACTGCTGTTTTTGATATAGACGCTATTGGTCTAACGAACATGGTCAACAAACTTAACCATGGTCTGGATCTCGGTAACAACCCGATTGGCGAACCTACGGCGTTTTGTATCGGCGTCGGTGTTAATCCGGGAGCGATAAATCTTGATGAAGAGATTAAGCGCTTTGAATGGAAGGTTGAGGCGGGAGCGCAGTATGCGATCACGCAGCCGGTTTTTGACACCGAACAGCTTTGCGACTTCATTAGAAGGATCGAGCACGTTCGCATACCGATCATTGCCGGCATCTGGCCGCTGGTTTCCTATCGCAACGCTGAGTTTCTGCACAATGAGGTTCCAGGGGTACGAGTGACGCCGTCTATTATGGAGCGCATGCGTGTCGCGGCGAATATCAGCAAGGAAACGGGGCGGGATGAAGGACTGAAGATTGCGCGCGAGTCGCTCATGGAAGTGCGGGATCTAATCCAGGGCGTGCAGGTGTCAGCCCCGTTTGGCAACGTGAAGTACGCTCTCGAAGTATTCGACGTCCTGGAAGGCTTTGGCACCCGTGAAGGCGTTAAGAAGTAAAGAAAGCAACCGACTTGCCTAACTGTCTAATCTGGCCTTCCGGTTCTTTCGCAACTTTACCCCCAGTCCGAAGAGTCCACTGCCCAGCAACACCAGCGACATTGGTTCAGGCACAGGAGCGGCATTAATGTTCCTAACTACCACGTCGTCCAAAAAGAACCACGACGGATTGTTAAAAAACGCGAACTGCACCTGGGTCGAGGTACCTGTCGCCAACAGATTGTTGAATGTGAACAGCGTATATTCAAATGGTGACGCATCTGTTTGACTCGTAAGCTGCACTCCATTAAAGGACACCTGAAAGTGGTTGGGCGATCCACCGCCGTTTTTCAGGTAGAAGCTTAGATTGTAGCTCCCGCCTGGAACGGTCGTGAGACTCTGCGTAAGAAACCCTAGAGTGTTCTGGGGGCCGAAAAACGCCCCGTGTTCGCCTGAGTGAGTACTCGGGGACCCAACAGCGACGCCGCTGATGGCTGTGTTGCCGGAGTTGACCCACGGACCAAAGCTTAACCCCGACTCAAACCCGCAGTTCAGGACCAGGTTGCCCGAAACCGCTTCACATTGGCTGGGGTCAGCTTTGATGGAAGGAGTGGCAACGGAGAAAACAACAAACACCCCGATTGCAAGTAATACTTTGTGTAGAGCAGACATGAGCTCTTCTCCTTTTCTATTCTGCTGGGCTCGCATTCCCAGGGGTTGGAAGTCAGTGCGCACAAGCTAACGCATATGAACTAAGCTTGTCTACCACCAAGTCGTGCTCGTTACGACTTTCCAGCTGGAGCGATGCTGTAGTTCGTCATGTGTCCTAATTCAAAACTCCGAATGATGCTCCAAATGTAAAAACCGTTCGCAACCCAATTGACTCTCTGCGGCTTTAGTGTCGGCTTAGCACATGCCGGAGCGCATTTTGCAGCTCAGGGTATTGGAAGCCATATCCCGCAACTTGTAGACGTTCAGGTTTAACACGTTGGCTCGATAGCAGCAGCGCATCAGCCATTTCGCCGAACGCCAGACGTGCGGCAAAGGCAGGAACCGGAAAGAGCGTCGGCCGTGAGAGTGCCACTCCCAACTGCTTGGTGAATTGGGCATTGGTCACCGGCTTTGGCGCGACGAAGTTGATCGGCCCACTGAGAGACTTGTCAGTCAGCGCGAAGTTAATTGCCCCAACCACATCATCTAAAGCAATCCAGCTCATCCACTGGTCCCCTTTGCCGATACGGCCGCCAACGCCCATCCGAAAGGGTGCCAGCATTTTTGCCAGGGCGCCGCCATCAGCGCTGAGTATGACCCCAAAACGAAGGTTCACGACGCTAATCCCCTTCTCTGCGGCCGAGCGCGTGGCTTCTTCCCACTGAACGCAAACGCCCGAAAGAAAGTCCTTTCCCGGCGCACTCGTCTCGACCAAAATTTCGTCGCCTCGATTACCGTAATAGCCGATCGCTGACGCGGAAAGGAAAGTCTTCGGCGGACGCGAAAGCTGTCCGAGCGCATCGCTCAATAGCCGAGTGCCCTGTACGCGACTATCGCGAATGAGTCGCTTCCTTTCGTCATTCCAACGGCCTTCGGCGATGCTTTCCCCAGCGAGATGTACGACAACATCGAGGCCTTCGAGGTGCTTTCGGTCAATGACCCCGCGCTTCGGATCCCATTCAATTTCCGGTGAGCCCATTTTCCGCTCTCTACGAACTAGTTTCAGAACTTCGTGTCCATCATTTGTGAAAGACGAAACTAACGATTTACCAACCAGTCCGTGCGATCCGCTGACTAAGATTTTCATGTTCTACCTTGAACCCTTGGAGTGTAATGAAGTGGTGTTCCACACCTACAACGCCACCGAACGATGCAGGGTCTCGAGCTGCCTTTTAAAACCCGGTACAAGTCAAAATAACCTCCATGTCCGCTTTTCTCAAATCGACGGGCATGGCGCTCAACACAGGAGACACGGAGAGCACAGCGCGGCCCCGACTGCAACCAAACTTGACTCAAAACATGATCCACGAATCAGACGAAGGAACACTAATAACATTTCGTGTAAGTTCGTGCTTTTGGTTCGTGTAGTTTCGTGGATCGATTGTTCGCTCAAAAAAAACGGTTCAAGAAAAAGAGAAGTTTGACGGTTTGTTTCACCGAGACCGCGACGGAGTTAAATTAGGAGGTGCCTAAATTCATCTTGAGTTTTTGAACCATGCGTGTAGAATGCACGCAGTCGGAACTCAATGAATTGCGAGGACCTCAACCGCCTTGACCAAACGAACACCTTCGCTAACAACTTTTCCCAGGCGAGTGCTCAAACCAATTTAGCTTGAGCTGTTGCGGTCGCGATAACGATACGATAGGAGCATCCTCACCATGCTTTGCACGAGAACCCTTACCGCTCTGATTCTTCTGTCTTGCTTCCTGGCATTTGCTTTCTTCGTACCGCGTCACGGCAGATCGGCGCCAAACCTGCGCCGTATAACGCAAACCCCTACAGGCGTTATGAATCTCAATCCGTCGCTTACAGGTGACGGTCTGCACCTCGTTTTCGAATCGACGGATGATCTGGCACACGCAGGTACGGGTGAGGGCTTTCACGCTTTGCGATTAGCGCTGGAAACCGAACCGGCCATTTTTTCTGAGATTGGTAAAACGCGCATCGTAGCGCCCGGAGTATCGCAGGACGCATCAGCTATTGTCTTCAGCTCTGCGGAGGACCTCACTAGTCAGAACCCTGACCGCAATTTCGAGATTTTTCTCCAAGACAACACACGGCTTAACCAAATCACTCATACTTTACCTGACTCAGTCTCGACAAGAACCACCGACGGCTGCTTTCAACCCACCATTACCGACAACGGTCGTTTCCTTGTCTTCTCTTCCAATAGAAATCTGGCGGGACTCAATCCGGACTTGAATTTCGAGATATTCCTGTTTGACACGACGACCCAAATGATTACTCAACTAACCGACACCAACGGAATTCCAGGCTCGACCGACGCCAAGATAAGTGGTGACGGTTCGCAGATCCTATTCATTCGAGATGATGGGGCGATGCCCAGTCTCAATCGAAACCTACTTGTGTACGACCAAATGACAGGTCGCACAACCACAATTGCAGACCACTTATCGGATCTTAGCCTAACTCCTGGCCGAGCCATTAGTGACAACGGAATGCGCGTGGTCTATTCCAGCAACACGGCTGAACACCAAAGCCAGGTGTTTCTCTTCGATGCAACAAACCACAGCGTCAAACAGATAACAAAGCTCGGTACGCGTGCTTCAGAGGTAGATCTAAACCCGACCATCAGTGGTGACGGCAAGCGCATTGCTTTTGCTACGCGGCGCAGGGTAGTAGCCGCAAGCGACGGCGGCGTGGAGTTGTATGTATTTGATCTCCCGACCGCTCAGTTCGTGCAAATGACCGACGCCCCAGCTGCCGCTACCACTGAGGTGGTCTCATCACTCAACGATGATGGCAGTTTGGTCGCGTTCAATTTTCCCAGGATAGTCTCTGAGCGCGACTCCACCAGTGATGCAGCAAATAATAGTGAAATCTATCTCGCAAGTGTTCCGGCGCGTCCTGAGCAAGGTGCGGCAACCGTTCTAAACGGTGCCTCATTGGGCACAGAACCAGCCTTGCTCGATGCTCTCCCGCGCGGCGGCCTCTTAATCGCCAGAGGAAATGCCCTCGCCAATCAGACTTTGCAGGCAAAGCGATCCCTTGCTGATCTGTTTCCTCTCTCACTTGGAGGAACGACGGTTACCGTCGCAGGTATCGAGGCCCAGCTGCTCTATGTTTCGCCGACTGAGGTTAACTTCTTGATACCCAACGACACCTCCCCTGGGCCAACTGAGGTCGTCATCACCAACGGCGAAGGTTTTCAATCCCGTTCAAGCGTATTCATAGCATCCGCTGCGCCCGGGATCTTTACGAGCAGCGGAGACGGCCGGGGCGACGGTGTCATACTCAATGCCGACACGCTCGTGTCTGGACCGTTTGATCCCACAGGCGGACAAATGCGTCTCGACGTTTTTGCTACCGGAGTTCGCAACGCGAGCATTGTTTCGGCCACTATTGCCGGCCGACCCGTAACTGTCGAGGTAGTCTTGCCCTCGCCAGACTTCCCCGGACTCGATGAGATTCACCTCCTAGTGCCTGCCGGTCTGAGGGGAGCCGGAGAAGTAGACCTGGTCATTGAGGCGGACCAACGGCAGAGTAATTCCGTCAAGTTAACACTCAGCGGCAGTTCGTTGCGCGACATTGTTATCAATGAATTGCTCGCCGACCCTCCCGACTCTAGTGCAGGAGACGCGAATCACGACGGGCTACGCAGCTCAACGGATGACGAGTTCATCGAACTGCTCAATCCTACAACTCGGGACTTGGATTTGAGCGGCTATCAGCTTCAGACGAGAGCGCTAAATGGCACGGCGGATGTAATTCGTCATCGATTCCTCACTGGCACTATTTTCCCTGCTGGCACAGCAATCGTCATTTTCGGCGGAGGAAACGTAAATTCTTCCGATCCGTCGTTTGCCGGAGCAAAGGTTCTTAAATCGTCCACTGGAGCCCTCTCCTTAGTTAACTCGGGTGGCGTCGTCACGCTCCGCGACGCCTCGGATTCCATCGTCACCTTTTTCACATACGGAGGCACTACGGGTTTTCAGGGAGACGCCAATCAATCCTTGACTCGTTTTCCCGACGTCATCGGAAGTTTTCTCTTGCACAAACTTGCACCAGGCGGCGAACAACGTCCCTTCAGTCCCGGCTCGCGGGTAAATGGAGATCCGTTCACTCCCGCACCTGCAATCTCCAGCATCATAGTTCAGCCGAACTCGGCGACTTTGTTATTCGGTCAACAGCAGCAATTCCGGGCCAGCGCCACGGGCACAAGCGGAGACCAACTTGACGATCTGATTTTTACCTGGGAGTCCAGTGATGCTTTGGTTGCAACCGTAGATCGGGATGGACTTGCGAAAGCTGTCGGCTCGGGCACGGCGCTGATAACGGCTTCGGCCAGAGGCATGCGGTCGTTACCATCCTCGCTCAACGTTTCGAAGCCTTCGCCCTCACCCACGCCGTCGCCGTCCCCGATAACAGCTCCGGCGGTAGTCATCAGCGAGTTTCGGACGCGCGGACTGAACGGCGCCAACGATGAGTTCGTTGAACTCTATAACAATAGCAATGCGTCCATCGACATTGGCGGATGGAAAGTAAAAGGTTCAAGCAGTAACGGAAGCGTCAGTACACGCCTTACCATAACCTCAGGCACAACTATCCCCCCTCAGGGACATTTTCTAGCGACAAATTCTACGGGATACAGCGGTGTCGTTCTCGCAGACCAAAGCTATACGAGCGGCATCGCCAACGACGGCGGCCTCGGGTTGACGCTGCCCAACGACTTAGTTATCGATCAAGTAGGGTTGAGCTCCGGCTCGAGCTTTCGTGAGGGAATACATTTGGTGCCTCTCGCGAGCGATGTCAATCAAAGCTACGAACGCAAACCAGGAGGCAACGCGGGCAGCACGCAGGACAGCAACGAAAACTTAAGCGACTTTTTGCTGCTATCACCAAGTGATCCGCAAAACTTAAGCAGCGCCGCCACACCTGGACCGTCTCCGAGTCCCACGCCGACACCGTCGCCCAGTCCGACTCCTCCGCCAACACCCACGCCGTCGCCGTCGCCAAGCCCAACACCTTCCCCGAGCCCGTCTCCTTCACCTAACCCGTCGCCCTCTCCTTCGCCCGCATCTTTACCACCAGTGGTCATCAGCGAATTTCGCTCTCGCGGGCCGAATGGAGCCAGCGACGAATTCGTGGAATTCTATAACACCGGTGATTCACCAATCTTACTGAGCGGTTGGAGGATCAAGGGTTCCAGCAACGCCGGCGCGGTCACGACTCGGGTCACTATTGCTAATGACACAATTATTCAGGCGCATAGTCATTTTCTCGTCACAAACTCATCCGGGTATAGCGGTAGCGTGAGCGGAGACCAAACGTTCAGCAGTGGTATTACTGATGATGGTGGAATCGCCATTACGACAGCTACCGATTTGATTGTTGATGAGGTGGGTATGAGTTCCGGCTCAGCATTCAAGGAGGGTACTGTGCTCAGTCCGCAATCAGGATCTTCCAACCAAAGTTACGAGCGAAAACCCGGCGGCCCACTGGGAAGCGGGCAAGATACAAACAACAATGTGGCAGACTTTCAACTAGTTACGCCGAGTGATCCGCAAAATGCTGCCAGCAACCCCGTGCCTGGGCCAACACCAAGCCCAACGCCTTATCCTTCTCCTTCACCAACGACTACACCTTCGCCTTCGCCCTCACCATCGCCATCTCCGAGTCCTTGGCCATCCACGGTAAGGCTGGTGGTAAGCCAGGTCTACGGCGGGGGCGGCAATTCCGGGGCGCCATTCGGAAATGATTTCATCGAACTGTTAAATAGCGGCAACGTTCCGCTGAACCTTACGGGCTGGTCCGTGCAGTATGCAAGCGCCACTTCGAACAGTTGGTCGGTTACAAATTTGACGCCAGTCTCCCTGGCGCCTGGTCAGTATTATCTCATTCAGGAAGCATCTGGAGGCGCATCCGGACAGCCTCTAGACGCGCCGGACGCTATTGGCGGGATCAATCTCGCTTCAACAGCCGGCAAGATAGCAGTCGTTAATACGACGATACCGCTTACAGGTGCATGCCCGATGAACAATGGTATTATCGACCTGGTCGGGTACGGAGCCTCGGCAAATTGTTTTGAGGGAACGGGACCGACAGTTGCACCCGGCAATACGACTTCAATACAAAGAAACTCGAACGGCTGTGTTGATTCACATAACAACGCTACTGACTTCGTTGCAACGTCGCCTAATCCACACAGCACGGCCAGCACTTTGAATCATTGTGCAGCCGCGCAATTGTTTTGGGCGCTTCCTGTCGAGGAGTGGATAGCGTGGTTGCGTTTAGAGTTTAAGCTTCAGGTTGTCGGTGCCTTGGCGATACTCTAACCCCAAACAGCTAGCGTACTGTGCCGGCAAGCGGGCTTGAGGCACTCGCGTACAAACGCTTTGGCATGCGACCGGCGAGATATGCCAAGCGTCCAGCTTCTATCGCCAGTTTCATTGCCTGTGCCATCTTCACCGAATCTACCGCCTCTGCGATGGCAGTGTTCATCAATACCGCATCCGCGCCGAGTTCCATCGCGATCGCTGCATCGCTGGCGGTGCCGACACCCGCGTCTACGATGATTGTAGCGTTCGGCAACTGCTCGCGCATAATTTTGAGATTGACCGGATTCTGTAGCCCTAAGCCGGACCCTATCGGAGCAGCCAGAGGCATCACCGCCGGACAACCGGCGTCGAGCAATTTCCTGGCCATAATCAAATCGTCGTTGAAGTAAGGTAAAACGACGAAGCCTTCCTTAACCAAAATATGGGCCGCCTCGAGCGTCTGTTCATTGTCGGGAAACAGCGTAGTCTGATCGCCAATAACTTCGAGTTTCAACAGATCTGTCTGCAAGGCTTCACGCGCTAGTCGGGCAGTGCGAATGGCTTCGTCGGCTGTGTAGCAGCCGGCAGTATTGGGAAGGATCTGAAGCGAAGGATCGAGATGATCGAGAAACGATTCGGCACTTCGATCGAGCGGTACACGTCTGACTGCGACTGTGACCATTTGCGCGCCAGATGCGCGGTGGGCGGTCTTCATTTCTTCGTAATTGCGATACTTACCCGTACCAATGATCAGGCGCGATGAAAATACACGTCCACCGATTTGTAATTGATCCGTGACGGCTACTGCGGCAGTTGACATTGCTTTAGAATTTAGGATTTAGAATTTAGAATTTAGAAATTGCATTAGGTATTAGGATACCGATTTTCATCATGGTTAACAACATTCACGAGATTCGAAACTCCAAAATTCTACTAATTTCTAAATTCTAACTTCTAAATTCTTCTAAATCTCTTCCGCCACCTCCGACAAAGTGCACAATCTCTATGCGATCGCCATCGCTCAACTCGGTCGATGGCCAGTCGGCACGCGGCACAACCAAACCATTCAATTCGGCAGCTACCCGTTCAGATTTAAGAGTTAGACTTTCGATTAACCCTTGCAATGATAGATGAAGGGGCAGGTCTTTCGGCTCACCGTTGACATGGACACGCAAGTAATCGGGCCTCACTTGCCTGGTTGGACTATTCGTCGAATCTCTGTCGACTGTCCATGCGCCACGGCGCGCACCAGAATGGCAGCGCGACCAGAAGTAAACTCGGGGATTTGCGCATCGACGGATGCCACGCCGTTGCGTAACGTCTTGGTGGAGTAGATCTGTGGTCTGAAGGTTGTACCTAAAACTTTCAGCGAGACCGCCACGTTGTTAAGTGGCTTATCCACGTTACCAGAGCGCTGAAGAACGAGTACGCGAACCGTTAACGATTCGCCGGAGCGGAAATCGCATTCGTCCAGCAGACTCACCACCAGACCCTGATCCGTAGCCGGGAGTTCTCCTAACGGCGATTGCCGACGGTCGTCAACAATCGTGAACGCATAGTCTGGAATTGCCGGACTCGGAATAGTTGTTACGTCCTCAAGCTCCGGTTCTGGCGCTATTGGTGTCGCTACTTTGATTTCTGAAGGTGCCGGCTCGTATCGCGGAGCCAGAGGCAAATATTCTATCTCGTCGGACACTATTTCCTCAGTCTGAGTGTCCTCGACCTCGACGGTCACAGGCGGATTGGAGACAGAGCCCCCGGCGTGTGACCCCATGCGCTTGAGATCGTCAAGTCGGCCAGAGTGGATAGCAGCACAGATCAACCGGTGTTGGCGTTTTAATCGTTCGGCGAGTGCTGCTTCACTGAAACCCGAAGCAAGCAAATCTTTGTAGGGGGAGCGTTTGCTAGCCAGAATTGCCCCGCCAGAGTAAACGAGGGAAAGAATTAAAGGAGAGTCGAGACCCTTGTCCTCGGTCTGCACATGATATACAACACCATCATGTTCTACGTCAGTATTGTAGCCGGTAATCACGTTCCTTCAGTTCCAGCTCTCATCTCAAGGGGGCCCAAATAATCTGATCGCATAAATGAGGTTAGACTGAAGGTAACACACCAATTTTTGCAGGGTCAATCACCATTTTTTCTTGCCGATTGCGCCAGAGAAGCTTCCTTGACACCCCCGATCAGTTCGACTAGGATTCGGCTTGTACAATGATTCTCAATCTTAGAAGAACGGGCATTATTTGCCGTGGTGGATCGGGTGTATAGCCGTGTCGATCCAGTAGCGAAGAGTTGTGTCTGAGATGTCGTTTAGACTCTACGACTATCTACCCATTCTTTTGATCTTCATCGTTGCGGGTGGCTTTGCTGCCGGAAATGTTTTTATTTCCCAATTCATCGGCCAAAGAAAGCGCACCCGAACAAAGATGATGCCATATGAGTGTGGCAAGGACCCTGTAGGATCCGCCCGCGAACGCTTTTCTGTAAAGTATTATCTAATCGCAATGATCTTTATATTGTTCGATATAGAGGTCATCTTCCTTATACCCTGGGCCGTTGTCTTCAAGTCGCTTGCAGCGCAGGGCCTGCGCACGCTCGTCTACGTCGAAATGATGGTGTTTGTGGCTCTATTACTGGCGGGTTATTTTTACGTTTTGAAAAAGGGCGCTTTTGAGTGGAGCGACAGAGCACGTGTGGAGGCTGAAGCCGAGGCTCGACTATTGGCAGATATGGAAAAGCGTAAGGTCGAAATCAAACGCAGCGCCGCTTAACAAGATTCTATGGGACTCGAGAACATTATTGCCGAAGCGTTGCCGGAGGTATTAACGACCCGGCTCGATTCTCTGATCAATTGGGCGCGCAAATCGTCGCTTTGGCCGGCGACCTTCGGACTGGCGTGTTGCGCCATCGAGATGATGAATGCGACTTCATCAAGAAACGATTTGGCACGCTTTGGTTCTGAAGTTTTTCGCGCGAGCCCGCGACAGGCGGACGTGATGATTGTTTCCGGCCGCGTTTCGCGAAAGATGGCGCCCGTGCTGCGGCGAATCTATGATCAGATGCCCGAGCCAAAGTGGGTAATTTCTATGGGTGCCTGTGCCACGTCGGGCGGAGTTTTTGATAACTATGCGATCGTTCAGGGGGTGGACAAGATCGTTCCCGTAGACGTCTATATTCCCGGTTGCCCGCCGCGACCCGAAATGCTGATCCATGCCGTCATGATGTTGCAGGAGAAGGTGTCGAAAGAGTCAGTGCGCGATCGCAAAGACATTCCGGAAGAAGAGGCGCGTAACGCTGTCGGACCTGGCACGTTACCTGTCACGGATGGCTCAACAACGACGCAAAAACTTTTGCCTGAAACCCGCCCCTACACAATCGCGTCCAAGCACGAACGACGCCGCTCTTCGTAGAGTCAAACAGATGACAGCAGGGGACAAGGAAAAGATCTCGCAGGATCAAAAATTAACAAACCCGGAACAAGAGTCGACGCCGTCACAGGTGGTGGCGGCGTTAACGCGTGAACACCCGGAATGGGTTTCCGAAGTAGTCGAGGCGCTCAGCGAAGTGACGGCCATTGTGCCCCGTGAGCATATCGTGACCGTATGTTCTTATTTGAAAACAGCACCTGAGACGAACTTCGATTTTTTATCAGATATATGCGGAGTTGATCGTGGGCCGGAACAAGAGCCTCGCTTTGAAGTAAATTATCATCTTTTTTCTACGACAAAACACCATCGTTTGCGGCTAAAAGTAGTCTTATCAGAAGAAGACGCGCATGTACTCAGCGTAACAACCGTCTGGAGAACTGCCAACTGGCACGAGCGTGAGACCTTCGATCTTTTTGGGGTCATCTTTGATGGGCATCCGGACTTGCGGCGAATTCTTTTGCCAGATGATTGGCAGGGGCATGCACTGCGTAAGGATTTTCCTTTGCGAGGTTACGAGCCGTACAGCCTGAAGTAATTTCCGATTGCCAATTGCCGATTGCCGATTTGACAGGCCATCGAATCATCAAATGGCAATCGGCAACAGGTGGTGGGCAGTAATCAGACGGTAGAAAACTGAGTAACTCAAGCAGTAGAAGACAGCGACCCGACCATAAAATCGGCAATCAGAAATCGGCAATCGAAAATCAATACATGAGTTCTTCCACACTGAATCTTCCACCACAGGTCGAAATCGTCGATCAGCCGCTTGATACGCAGATGACGATCTCGATGGGGCCACAGCATCCTTCCACTCACGGAGTTCTGCGCCTGGAGTTGGTGCTCGATGGCGAGATGGTGGTGAAAGCCAAGCCTGACATTGGCTATCTCCATACAGGCATGGAGAAGCTGTTTGAGTACAAAAAGTATCAGCAGGGGATCGTGATCACCGATCGCATGGATTACCTGAATCCGCTCGGCAATAACCTGGCTTATGTGCTGGCGGTGGAGAAGCTGCTTGAATTGGAGATCCCGGAACGCGCCCAAACAATTCGCGTGTTGACTTGCGAATTGCAGCGTATTGCTTCGCACCTCGTCTGGCTGGGAACGCACGCGCTCGATATCGGCGCGATGACTGTCTTCTTCTACTGCTTTCGTGAACGCGAAAAGATTCTGAATCTAATCGAAGCCGCTTCCGGCGGCCGTCTAACGCCGTCCTATTTCCGAATTGGCGGTTTGATGATGGACCTGCCGGCTGGTTTCGAGCGACGCACTCGGCAGTTTCTTGATGGTTTTCCGCGGTCGCTCGAAGAGTTTCACAAGTTACTAAGCGGCAACAGGATCTTTCAGAAGCGCACGCAGGGTGTGGGTCGCATTTCAGCCGAGGATGCGATTGACTGGGGCCTTTCTGGTCCATGTCTGCGCGGCAGCGGCATCAGCTTGGATATCCGTCGCGCAAACCCTTATACCGGTTATGAAAATTACGATTTTGCAGTGCCCATCGAAACGGGTTGCGACGTTTGGGCACGATATATGGTTCGTATGCGCGAGATGACAGAGTCGCACAAGATCGTGACGCAAGCACTGGCGCGATTAAAGCCGGGCCCGGTTAAGGCTGACGCTCCAAAGGTTGTGTTGCCGGATCGAGAAGCGATGAAGACGCACATGGACGCGTTGATCCACCATTTTCTTATTGTCGCCGAAGGGTTTGATGTCCCGCCCGGCGAAGTGTACTTGCCCATTGAAGCGTCGAAGGGCGAGCTAGGTGTTTATGTGAAATCAGATGGCGGACCAAAGCCAGCCAGGGTTCACTTTCGCGGGCCCAGCTTTGTGAATCTGTCCGCGCTTCCGCTAATGTCCGAAGGTGAGATGGTCGCCGACATCGTCGCCATTATCGGATCGTTGGACATCGTTTTGGGAGAGATTGATCGATGATCTCTAATTGCCTCTCTTTGCTCGATCCATTTGAGGAATCGGCAATTGGGCAATCGGCAATAGTTCCATGAGTGAACTACCGACACAAATTCAACCTCTCTCGCAACCGGTAGACATTCCTGATCCGGTTGCGACTTTCTCGCCTGAGGTCGAGGCAGAAATTGATCGCCATCTGGCAAAGTATCCCGTGATGCGGTCGGCCATACTGCCGCTGATGTTTATTGTGCAACGCGAGCGCGGCTATCTGGATCCGGCGGGTGTGGCCTACCTCGCCAACCGCTTGAGACTACGTTATACCGACATCTGGGAAGTGGCGACGTTTTATTCGATGATTCACACCACTCCCGTGGGCCTGTATCACATTCAGATTTGTAAGACGCTATCCTGCAAGATAATGGGCGAAGGCAACATCACGAAACATGTCTGTGATCGGCTCGGAATCAAACCCGGAGAAACCACTCCGGATGGAAAGTTTACTGTTTCACTCGTGGAGTGCCTCGGCTCGTGTGGCACCGCGCCAATGTTTCAGGTCAACTTCGATTACCACGAGAATCTGACTCCTGCAAAAGTGGACCAGATCCTGGATTCATTACCGTGAAAAGTGGCTCAGACTTCAGTCTGTGCTGTCGGTGTAGCACAGAGTTCTTGGTCGAACGTCACACTATTAACCAATGTTTATAGGCGCCATCGGATGCGAACCACTTCAGTTAGCGCGAGTGTTGCTGGAGAACTCAGCTTCCCTGGAAGTGTATCAACGGCATGGAGGATACGAAGCACTCAAGAAGGTAGTTCACTCTATGTCGCCCGACGACGTAATCAACGAGGTAAAGAAGTCTGCTCTGCGGGGACGTGGTGGTGCCGGATTTCCCACCGGAATGAAATGGAGCTTCGTTCCAAAGGACTCGCCCAAGCCAAAATATGTAGTCTGCAATGCGGATGAATCCGAGCCGGGCACTTTCAAAGATCGTTATCTGATGGAGCGCGATCCGCACATGCTAATCGAAGGCATGCTAATCGCCGCTTATGCCCTGGGCGCAAAGACAAACTACATTTACACACGCGGTGAATACAAATATCTAATTGACATAATGGACCGCGCGTTAGACGAAGCAAGGAACGCGGGTCTACTGGGCCAGAAAATTCTCGACACAGACTTCTCCTGCGAGATTTACACCCACACTGGAGCCGGCGCCTACATATGTGGAGAAGAGACGGCGCTGCTTAGTTCGCTCGAAGGCTTTCGCGGTCATCCTCGAATGAAGCCTCCCTTCCCCGCCGTTTCCGGCCTTTATGCGTGTCCTACGGTTGTGAACAACGTCGAGACGCTTACTGCGGTGCCTGATATCATCAAGTTGGGGGGCGAAGCCTATCAGAAACTGGGCACTGAGAAGAGTGGAGGCACCAAACTCTGGTCGGTATCAGGACATGTCAATCGTCCGGGCGTTTATGAACTGCCGATGGGCTACGATGACATGGAAAAGTTCATTATGGAAGATTGCCAGGGCATGCTGAATGGAAAGAGCCTTAAGGCGGTCATCCCGGGTGGCTCTTCTGTCTACATCATGCGCGCGGATCAAATTCTGGGCAAAGATGTGCGGATGGACTATGAAGGAATCGTAGCAGCCGGTTCGATGGTCGGCTCGGGTGGTTTTATCGTGATGGATGAAACAGTCGACGTCTTTGATTCGACTAAGAACCTGACTGAGTTCTACAAACATGAGTCGTGTGGCTGGTGCACGCCTTGCCGCGAAGGCACCGACTGGCTGGTAAAGGTTTTCAAGCGAGTGGCCAACGGCGGCGGTCGCCCGGAGGACGCCCAGTTGATGCTGGATCTGTGCGACAACATCGAAGGCAAATCGTTCTGCCCGTTGGGGGATGCTGCTGCGTGGCCCATTCAATCGGCGATCAAGAGATTTCCGGAAGACTTTAAGAAGCGTATTCTTTCTTCGGATGGAAATGTTCCGTGACTCGGTGAGGTGAATAATGACCGATGAAGAGTTCGTCAGAATGAAGAATCTGTTGGGTACGGTTATTGAACAACAAGCTGTCTTTGCCGAAAACCAGGCTAATGCGGAAGGTCGCATAGCTAGTAATGCGGAAGCCATCGCAGCGCTTCTGACAATCGCCCAAATACATGATCAGGAGATCACGAAAGCAAATGAAAACGTGAGCGCGAGATTCGAGGAGGTTGCTTCACGGTTCAAGGAGATGGCCGCGAAATCAGCAAAGAGCGACGAACGGATCAATGTCCTCGTGGATATTGTCGAACGATACATAAGTAAAAACTAGTTACCAAATAGCTTGTGCAAAAGCGAAACGGGACGTAATCAATAAGAGTTGTTCTCAGATGTCCACTGATCTAATCAAAGTCACAATCAACGCCAAAGACTTTCAAGTACCCAAGGGTGCGCGTCTCATCGACGTGTGTCGTGAGAACAGGTTTGATATTCCTTCCTTCTGCTACTACGCCGATCTGGCGCTTCAGGCCTCGTGCCGAATGTGCCTGGTGCGCATTGAGAAAATGCCAAAGTTGCAGACTTCGTGCACGATCATCTGCACCGACGGGATGGTGGTGACAACTCAAAGCGAGGAGATTGAAAAGGCCCAGCGGGCGATGATGGAGTTTCTACTCGCAAACCACCCGCTGGATTGCCCAGTCTGCGATCGCGGCGGTGAGTGCGAACTTCAGGAAATGACCTTTGACTGGGGCGGGCTGGAAGAACGGTTCATCGAGAAGAAGAACTACTACCCTGAAAGGTATCTTTCGCCGATCGTCGCGAATGACCCGCAACGCTGCATTCTATGCAAACGTTGTACGCGCGTTTGTGACGAGTGGATGGGCGAGGATGCAATTGAAGCCGGCGGCCGAGGTGCCGGAACGGTTATCGGCACATACCTGGGCTGGCTCGACTGTTCTCAGTGCGGAAACTGCATTGAGGTTTGTCCTACTGGAACCTTGCTTGACGCAACCTATCGCCATCAGGCCCGTCCCTGGGAGTTAACTCAGACAATCTCCACCTGCACTTACTGCTCAGACGGTTGCCAGATGTCACTTGGTTCTCGTGGCGGCGAGTTGATGCGCATCGTGGCGCGCGATCGTTATGTGAACGGGTTGAACGGAGAATTTCTCTGCATAAAAGGCCGCTTCGGCCACCCTTTTGTAAATCACGAAGAGCGAATTCGAACTCCGCTGATTCGTTATCGAAAGGGTGGAAAACTAATTCCCGCAACCTGGGACGAAGCCATCGTTTACGTGGCGCGCAGGTTAGACGAAATTGCCGACAAGCACGGTCGAAATTCAATCGGCATTGTTGGCAGTCCCCGCCTGACAAACGAAGCTCTCTATACGCTCCGGAAGTTTGCGACTGAACTGGTTGGCACCGAGAACTATACCAACAGCGATGCTTTTAGTTTGAAGCCCTTCTTTGACAATCTCGGAGGGCTGATTGCGACGCACCGAGACATCCGTTACGCAAAGACAATATTACTGATCGGTGGTGAGCCGGAAGAGCTCCAACCTCTAACCGGAAAGCAGATCCGCCAGGCAGTGCGCAATGGCGGCGCGAAACTGATCATCGCCAATAGTGTGCCGATCCGTTTGCGCGAGCAGGCGGTACAGTTCATTCACCTGCGGCCGGGCACAGAGGACTCAATCGCGCTCGCTTTACTCGGCAATGACAACGACACCCTTGTAGTGGCTAAAGCAGGAATTCAGCAGTCAGAGTTGGACAGCCTGAGGCAAACGATCACTGACACCCGGGGTGATCTCATTCTAATGATCGGTAATGAGCTCGGTTCTGAAGCTCAAGCATTGTTGGCCCAGTTGCCATATTCTCTCGCCGCAGAAGGCCGCCGCGTGCTGCTACATCCGCTGGCACTCTTCAACAACAGTGTTGGCGCGCACGACATGGGTTTAGACGAAGGAGCAATGGATGTCTCGCAAATGCTTGAGGCTGCTGGTGATGGAATTCGGGCAATGTACGTTGCCGGCAGCTTGCTTCGAGGACAATTGGAAGGGCGTGAAGAAGCGCTGAGCAAACTCGAGTTTCTCTTTGTGCAGGAGCTCTTTGAATCACCGACCACTCTCCACGCCGATGTCATTCTACCGGCAGCGTCATTCGCTGAAGTTGACGGTACGTTCACCAACAACGATGGGTTTGTGCAACGCGTAAGACAGTCGATTCCCCCAGTCAACCAGGCAAAAGCTGATTGGATGATCACGATGCAATTGGCAGCAGAGTTAGGAGTCGACTTCGGTTTCGAACTGTCGGCCAGTGCGGTATTTCACGAGATCGCTGAGCGTGTGCCGACCTACGCCGGATTACGATATCCCGTCTTGAAGGACGAGACCACTCCGGTGCAAATAAAGCATCCGCTGGTAGAACAGCAAGAGACATTGGACCGGATGGTTGCGATTCGTACCGTCCTGGAAGAGCTTCCGCAAGTTGCCGAGAAGATCGATGAAACGCCGAAGGTTGGACACGAACTCTTCAGGATTGGAACGTTGACTGATAAAGTGCCGCAATTTCATTTGCTGGCTGCCGGGAACCCACGTCCCGAAACGGTTAGGATTTCGCCCCTTTATCAGATCACCGTTGACGCCGACTTGCGAGAGGAAACAGCTGTAGCCGGCGACTGAGGCAAGCTCGGGGCAACATTCCGCGGCTACCGTTCGAACCAGAATACGAGAACGATCCACGAATTCACACAAAACATCATTTGTGTTCACTTCGTGTGATTTTAGCGGATCCCTTGAAAAACAAAATGGACCTAACCATTAATATCGTTCTCTATTTTGTGGCGATCACGGTCGCCTTCCTCACCATAATGTTGCTCGTCGCTCTTACTGTACTCGCAGAACGGAGGGTTCTGGCTTTTCTTCAGGGCCGTCTGGGACCAAATCGCGTCGGCTATGGCGGTGTTCTTCAACCATTCGCGGATTTCATAAAAACGATGTTGAAGGAAGATCTTGTTCCGGATCAGTCAACCAGGGTTGTGTTTTTGTTGGCACCGATGATCGCCATCATAACGGCGATCATGGCTATTCTTGTCTACCCGTTTGGGCCAATAATTACCATCCCGTTCACAAATACGTCGTTTCCACTCGTGATCGCCCACTTCGACGTCGGTCTGCTATATGTATTGGGTATCACGTCGGTTGGAGTCTACGGTATTGCGCTTGCCGGATGGTCCTCAAACAACAAATACAGCTTGATGGGTGGCCTTAGGTCCTCTGCCCAGATGATCTCATACGAGCTATCACTCGGTCTGTCCCTGGTGGGTGTCGTGCTAATCGCTGGAACGCTGGACATCTATAATATTGTCGAACAGCAACAGGGATTTCACTGGAACATCTTCTACCAGCCACTCGGCTTTCTCATCTATTTAATCTCGGCGATAGCTGAAACTAATCGAGTTCCCTTCGACTTACCAGAGGCGGAGACTGAGCTGGTCGCCGGATTTCACACTGAGTACAGTTCGATAAAATTCCTTCTGTTTTTCAATGCAGAATATATAAACATGATCACGGTTTCGATGCTGGCTACCACGCTCTTCTGGGGCGGCTGGCAAGGGCCTTTCGTGAAGCAGTTGCCGATTCTCGGTGTTTTCTATTTCTTCATCAAGATTTCAGTCTTTCTGTTCCTTTACATCTGGTTGCGAGGAACTTTGCCTCGTTTCCGTTTTGATCAACTGATGAGCTTCGGATGGAAATTCTTAATGCCAGTGGCCATTTTGAATATCGTGATTACCGCGACCTTTGTGGCGCTCTGGCCAGCCATTTTGGCGGCCCTCGGGTGGCGGTAAAAGGGGGAGAACCTTAAACGCTAGTCTTGTCTTTTCCATTTACCATTCACCATTCTCCATTTACTAACCAATGCTCGCACTTCTGTTCATACTTTTTGCAGGTCTAGCCATTGGTTGCGCCATTGGAGTGGTAGCGCAGCGGAATCCGCTTTACTGCGCCATCTCACTGATTGGCGTCTTTGTCTCGTTGGCTTGTCTTTATGTGACGCTTGCCGCTCCATTCATAGCGGCGGTTCAGGTAATCGTTTACGCCGGGGCGATCATGGTTCTGGTGGTCTTCGTGATCATGCTTCTCAACGTGGAGGAAGAAGAACGCCGGCGACCAAGACTGAGGTTTCTGGTGCCGGCGGCGGTGGCTATGGCGGCCGTCTTAATCGCTGAAACGTCGTTCATCATCTACTCCGTCCACGCATCGCCTGACACACCAATTGGAGGCGTTTCGAATATCGGCTTGACCGCGATGATTGGAACCGGTCTGTTTACAAAATATCTTTTGCCGTTTGAGATCACTTCGATTCTGCTCTTGATGGCAATCGTCGGCGCGATGACGCTTGCGCGCCAAACACTTACCCTGTCACCGAGGGCGCGCGTGGTCCCGGGCGCTCAAGTTCTGGCGATGGATATCATCAATTCGGGTCAGGCTCAGAATCTTACGGCAGTTGAGACAAATTCCATTGCAGAAGCCGCGCTGCTGCTAGGGGTTGAACATCACCGGGATCCGGAGGAGAGGGATTAAATATGGTACCGGAACTTTCATGGTATCTGGCGCTATCTGCCGTGCTTTTTACAATCGGCGTGGTGGGCGTGATCATCAAGAAAAATGTCATAGCAATGTTTATGTGCATTGAGCTGATGCTTAACGCCGTAAACCTGACCTTCGTTGCGTTTTCGAGTTTCTTTCAGGACGTGACGGGCCAACTTTTCGTTTTCATCGTCATGACCGTGGCCGCGGCCGAGGCCGCAGTTGGTCTGGGGATCATCATCGCCATCTTCAGGAATCGTGAATCGCTCGATGTGGATGATGCGAGTATTTTGAAAATGTAAGTTGATCCGTGGTCAGTAGTCAGTTGATGGTATTCGGTCTTGGGTCTTGGGCCTCTGAAAGGTGCCTTTAACGAACCAAATGGAATCAAAGGCCAAAGACAAAAAACCTAAGGCCAAACAAAGCAACTGACAACTGACAACGGACCACTGACGAATATACGATGGAAACCAACCATCTTCTTAGTGTGATCATTTTCGCTCCGCTTGCCGGTGCGCTCGTGAACTGGTTTATCGGCCGCCGTCTGCGAAATGAAAAGTTCATTGCTTTCGTTGCCTGCGGAGCTGTGGGTTTGTCGACTTTGGTGGCGTTCTACTTGGTACTTAAGTCCGACGGAGCGCTGCGCAGCGAGCAGCCAATTCTCGATCACCTGTGGACGTGGATTCAGGTGGGCCGTTTTCGTGCTGACTTTGCTCTGGCCATGGATCGCCTCAGCGGCATCTACGCCTTGTTTGTGACCTTCGTCGGTTTCTTGATTCACGTCTTCGCAGTCGGCTACATGCATGAAGACCGGGGGTTCTATCGGTTCTTTGCCTATTTGAATTTGTTCATGTTTGCTATGTTGACCCTTGTGCTGGCGGACAACTTCCTGTTGATGTTCGTCGGTTGGGAAGGCGTGGGTCTGTGCTCTTATTTGCTGATCGGTTTCTACACCGATCTCAAGGAAGCCGGAGATGCTGCGAAAAAAGCGTTCATCACCAATCGGGTCGGTGACTGGGGTTTTATTCTCGGCGTAATGCTGGTCTTCTTCATCACTTCTGCTGCAGGCAATGCATCCATCAGCTTCTTTGACAAGCCTGCTCACGGTGTAAGTAGCGCCCTTCAAACTATCGCCGGCATGAGCGTCGATCCGTTTACCTGGCACGCTTTCTTTGCCGGTGGATTGACCTCGGTTGCCCTTTTGCTTTTCATCGGAGCCGCGGGAAAGAGCGCGCAAATCCCTTTGTATGTTTGGCTCCCCGATGCGATGGCAGGGCCGACGCCCGTGTCTGCGTTGATTCACGCCGCCACCATGGTCACCGCGGGCGTCTATATGATCGTTCGTTGTTCCGCAATCTACACGCACGCGCCGGCGGCGATGTTTTTGGTAGCAGTTATCGGCGCGGCAACAGCTCTGTTTGCTGCCACCATTGGGCTCGCCCAAAACGATATTAAGAAGGTTCTGGCGTACTCGACGATTTCGCAGTTGGGATACATGTTTCTGGCCTGCGGAGTGGGCGCGTTCGTGGCGGCGATTTTTCACGTTATCACTCATGCATTCTTTAAAGCCCTGCTTTTCTTGGGTTCGGGTTCTGTAATTCACGGCATGCATCACGAGCAGGACATGCGGCGCATGGGTGGCCTACGGAAATACATGCCAATCACTTTCGCAACCATGCTCACCGGATGGCTGGCAATTTGTGGAATTCCATTCTTCTCAGGCTTTTTTTCCAAAGACGAGATTCTCTGGAAGACCTGGAGTGCCAGTGGGCTTAGCCCAATCTGGAACAAAGGGCTCTGGTTCGTTGGCGCCGTTACTGCCCTTCTTACAGCGGCCTACATGACGCGAATGATGGTCATGACCTTCTGGGGTAATGAGCGATTCCGAGAGACGCCAATTGATCGTACCGATGATCACCACGCCCATGCGCACGAGCCGCATGAATCGCCGTGGGTCATGACAGTGCCCCTCATCTTGCTGGCGGTGCTTTCAACCCTCGGTGGTTTGTTGGGCATACCCTACGCTATTAGTTCGATCTTTAGTGACCACCCCGCAAATTTCATCGAGCGAACGCTTGATCCAGTCGTGTCTCAGGTTCCAGGCTCCGCGTCCCACGGTGAAGGCGCTGAAAAAGGCGAACCGGAACTACTATCGCCGCCACCGCAACCCGTGGATGGACCGCCAGCATTACATCCACTCAACGAAGCCGGCGGCCCGTCGGAGCAGACCCATTCTCCGGAGGAAATCAACCATGAGCGATTGCTTGCATTTGTCTCCGCGCTGATTGCTGCATGCGGCATCGCGATAGGCTGGTTTGTCTTTAAGAGACGACCACTACTGCAACTGCCTCGCGTTCTGGAAAACAAGTATTACGTCGATGAAGCTTATAACGCTGTAATTATTCATCCAATAGAAGTCGGTTCGCGCGAAGGCCTTTGGAAACTCTTTGACGTCGGTGTAATCGATGGTCTCTTACATTCGCTCGGCGAAGCCGTAACCGAAGCGGGTAGGCTGGTTAGGCGCCTGCAATCCGGTTTCGTGCGCGGCTATGCGGCGATCATTTTGGTAGGCGCCCTGACGATGATCGGCTTCTTCGCTTACCTGGGCGCCCAGGCACTCGGTCTAGGTCGCTAACAAATGCAACAACCCCTCCTTACGATTTTGATACTGACACCGCTGGTGGGCGCGCTCGTCGCGGTTGGGTACAGTCTCGTTCCTGGCCGGCGCGAAGAAAACTTCAAATGGATAGCGCTTGTCTTTTCGCTTATCACGTTCGGCCTTTCCCTCTCGCTGCTCCGCGGCGTTGGCGCTGGTGGCGCCGGGTTCAGTTTTGAGGAAAACATTTCCTGGATTGGTTCGATTGGAGCTCGCTATCACCTGGGCGTTGACGGCATAAGTTTGTGGCTGGTCTTGCTGACTACCTTGCTGATGCCAATTGCGATCCTCTCGAGTTGGACTTCGGTAGCAAAGCAACAACTTTTCTACTACGTTTTCTTGCTCGTTTTGGCGAGCGCGATGATTGGCGTCTTCATCTCGCTTGATCTGCTGCTTTTTTATCTTTTCTTCGAAGCGTCGCTTGTGCCGATGTTTTTTTTGATCGGCATCTGGGGTGGCGAACGACGAGTTTACGCGGCAGTGAAGTTTTTTATATACACGTCGGTTGGCAGCCTGCTCATGCTGGTGGCGATTATCGCCCTCTACTTCATTTACAACACATTCGATTACGTCACCATCGCCAATGCCATGCGCAGTGGTTTAACGATCGCTACGCTGCGTTCGCCGCAAATGGAAATGGCAATCTTCGCCGCGTTTGCGTTGGCTTTCTGCATCAAGGTGCCGCTCTTTCCTTTTCACACCTGGCTTCCCGATGCGCACACCGAAGCTCCGACAGCCGGCTCGGTGATACTCGCGGCCATTCTGCTAAAAATGGGCACTTACGGTCTCCTTCGTTTCAACCTTGGTCTCTTTCCAGAGTCGGCAAAGGCTGCGGCTGGAATATTTATTGTGCTGGCGATAGTCGGAATCATCTATGGTGCTTTGGTGGCTATGGTCCAACCCGACGTAAAGCGACTCGTTGCCTATTCGTCCGTAAGTCACATGGGATTTGTCGTGCTCGGTCTTTTCTCATTCACGGAGCTGGGCATGCAAGGTGCCCTTTACCAGATGCTTAACCACGGGGTTTCAACCGGCGCGCTCTTTCTCTTTGTGGGCATGATCTATGAACGACGACACACACGAATGATCAGCGATTTTGGTGGACTCTCGACGCCTATGCCCTGGTTTGCCACGCTCCTTGTAATTTCGTCGCTTTCATCAATTGGCCTGCCGTTCTTAAATGGTTTCGTCGGTGAGTTCTTGATCATGATTGGCACCTGGACGTCGACGGCAATTACCCACGTCTGGATTGCTACGATATTAGCAGGAACAGGTGTTATCTGGGCGGCCGTTTACATGCTCTGGATGTTACAGCGCGTGGTGTTTGGCAAGGTGACAAACCCGGAAAATCAGAATCTATTCGATCTAAATGCACGTGAGATCGGGTTGCTCGTTCCCTTATTACTGCTGATGTTGTTTATGGGGGTCTATCCACGGCCCTTCCTGGATCGTTCGCGTGACAGCGTCGATGCTGTGCGCCAGCATGTTGCCACTCCGTCGAGCGGGGGCTCTTTTGCGATGACCGATTCCGAATTCTTTCCGAACCGATAGGCAGCTGAATGTAAGTTCGAATGAGTTTCTTTTTCGCACAACAGTTTCTACCACCTGACGTTAACTTCTGGATAATTCTGCCGGAGTTGATAGTCTGCATCGTAGCCGTCGTCGTGATGCTGGTCGACGCCTTTGGCCGGCCTAATCAGCGCTGGGTGACCGGCAGTATCTCACTCGCTGGTCTGGTTGCCGCAGCCGCGAGTTGCATTTGGCTCTGGAACTCGTGGCCAGGACTGAACGAAGCATTCTACGGAATGATCGTGCTGGACGAATTACGCCTGGGCTTTACACTCGTTGTTCTCCTTGTCTCAGCACTGACTCTATTGATCTCCATAGTATGGGTTGAGCGAGAACATCTTCCCGCCGGTGAATTCCATTCCCTCCTGCTGTTTGCCACCGCGGGCATGATGTTAATGGCCTCTGGAAATGATCTCGTAATCATTTTCCTGGGACTGGAGATCCTGTCTATCGCTACTTACGTTATGGCGGGATTCCGTCGGACAGATATCCGTGCCAACGAGTCATCGCTGAAGTATTTCATTCTAGGTTCATTCTCATCAGCTTTTCTCCTTTACGGCATCGCGCTGACCTACGGCGCCACATCAGTTGCGGGCATGCCCGGGACCACTAACATTACGCAGATCGCCAACCGTCTTCACGAAGCACAATATCCGCCGCTCTTATTTGCCGGCGCCGCGATGATGCTGGTCGGCTTCGGCTTTAAGGTTGCGACGGCACCTTTTCATGTCTGGACACCTGACGTTTATGAAGGCGCGCCCACACCCGTTACGGCATTTATGGCAGCAGGACCGAAAGCGGCAGGCTTTGCCTCGTTTCTTCGTGTGTTTGTATTCGGATTCCCTTTCGTAGTAGCAAGCGCCGACAGAACCATCGGCGCGGAGATTCATCGGGCATGGCTCGACGTATTGGTCGTATTAGCCATTCTCACTATGACTGTTGGCAACGTAGCAGCAATTGTCCAGAACAACGTCAAGCGCATGCTGGCGTACTCTTCAATCGCGCACGCCGGTTATGCCCTCGTCGGATTCGTCGCTGCAGGGGCGGCCGCGGACATGTCTCAGCGCGATGCGGCAATTACAGCTGTCATCTTCTACCTCCTGACTTACGCAGTCATGAATATTGGCGCCTTTGCTGTGGTCCAGATGATTGCCCGCGCGGGAGATCGACGTACAGAAGTCGAAGACTATAACGGCATCGGATTCCAGTCGCCCCTCCTGGCACTCGCTTTGTCACTGTTCCTCCTGAGCCTGCTCGGAATGCCTTTGACCGCCGGTTTCATAGGGAAGGTCATGGTATTTCGCGCCGCTGTCGATCGCGGATTCTATGCATTGGTTGTTATCGGCGTCTTGAACACTGCCATTTCCGCCTACTACTACCTGCGGCTAGTCATCGTTATGTTTTTCCGTGAACGAACCACTGTCTGGACGGCGCCACCGATTCCCGCGAGTATCGGCGTAGCCCTGGCGCTCACAATTCTCGGTGTGTTCTATCTGGGAATTTTTCCCGGCCGCGTGATTAACGCCCTCCAAACCAAGCCACCAGTCTCCGTGTCGATGCGCTGAAGCGCAGACCGAACTCTCTTGTGACCGCCGCAGACTATGCTGAAAAGATTCGGGCTGAGTTAAGCGATTACTGGCTGCCGCACATCTATCGCGAGCGCATCCTGAGACTACGAACCAGGGCTTATCACTTTGGCGAGCTGAAGCGCAGTGCAAGAGTTGAGGTTCAACATACGCTACTGGGGATTGAGCTGAAGGTCGGCCGCCGGCGCCTGCTTTGTCCCGACTTGGCGACTGCGCGGTATTTGTCGGTCTTTGCCCGTGCGGGCTGTAAGGACGTCGCGGTTCCCTACGACATCACAAAGATCTCTCAATTGGCGGATCAACTCGAGTCTTCATGGTATAGAATGCTTCTGTTGGTTGATTACCATGCAGCCAACGAGACCGAGCCATTGAGGAATCGAATACGCAGCCTGCTGATTACCAAGGTACTCGCAGAGGTTTCCCGGGAGGGCCCTGGCGCAGAAATTCCGGAGTTCAAACACAGCACGAAACAGCGCTAAATTTGATTTTTGGGAAGGATTAGATCTTTATATTAGGACCAAATGACCCAGGAGATAGTACCAGCTACCACAATCGAAACCGGGCCCACCGAGGCCAAAGAGCCACTTCCCTTTCCGTTCCAACAGCATACATTTTGCCGTTACGAGACGGTCGAGAAGCGCATCGAAAAGGGCAGAATTTTGGTGGTCGACAGCCTGCTCAGGGACGAAGACGACCTTTCGGATGTCGCGCGCAGTGAGTGGGCCAGCAGTGCATCCGCTCATCTTAAGCGCGAGCGCCAAATTGCCAGCATGGCGGTCGAGAATATTCTCAACAATATTGAGCGACTTGTGCGGGAGCCAGCCAGTCAAGTTATCCACGTCTCAGAACTCGAACAAGCGGAAGATGAGTTTAATCCGGATGCGATTGTCCTCAGTGGTACACTTCGCGACTTTGACTACTATCGTCCCGAAATACTGCAGGGGTTTGGTGGTTTCATTCGCAAGACTCAAACTCCAGTGCTGGCGATTTGCGGTGGCCATCAACTCGTTGGGTTAAGCTTTGGCGCCCGCGTAGTTACTCTTGATAACCTCGAGCAGCATGAACAGCGTCACGACAGACCCCAGGAATATCAATACCGATTTATTCGTATTACCGACACGACTGATCCGATCTTCGGTGGATTCAACGACCCCGCCACAGGTCCCTGGCAGGATTACACAAATGAGGCCCGCATCCTGCGGGTATGGCAAAACCACGGCTTGCAGCTGGATCGGGTTCCGGGTGGATTCTCGTTACTCGCCACCTCTTACCTTTGTCGAAACCAGATGATGGTCAAGCGTCAGGACAACCAGCTGATCTATACCGTTCAGTTTCATCTGGAAAAGTCGTTTGAGGATTGGAACAAGTCGCGTACGCGTTGGGAGCATCCTAATGAATCGCGCGACGGCAGAATTCTCTTCCAAAATTTTCTCTCCCTGGCGCTAGCCCATCGAGATAATCTCAAGTGAACCAGCAATCTTACACCGGTGCTGAACGCAGTGCGATCTGACATTCTCACCGCGAAGAACATCGCGACAGCAGCATGCCTTCTTGCCGGTCGAGACAAAAACCTTGCCAAAATCCTCGAAAAGCATGGACCACCACCGCTATGGAAGCGGCCGCAAGGCTTTCCCACGCTGGTTAAGATTATCCTTGAGCAACAGGTATCGCTCGCATCCGCGGCAGCTCTTTACGGGAGACTTTCGGCCGCAATCGATCCATTTCTACCCGGCCGCTTCATTGAAGCTGGTGAGATGCACTTGCGTTCGTTGGGCGTGACGCGGCAGAAGGCGTCGTATCTTGTAAGGCTTGCCGAACATATCGAGGAAAAACAGCTCAGCCTTACCGCTCTTTCCCGCATGACCGATGCCGACGTGAAACTTGCGTTGATGAAGGTCAACGGTATCGGCTCGTGGAGCGCGGACATTTACTTGTTGATGGCAATGCGCCGGGCGGATGTCTGGCCAGCCGGAGACTTGGCACTTGCAGCAACCGTCATGGAACTAAAACAGCTCAAAGGGCGTCCAAATCAGAAGCAGTTGACAGCGGTTGCCGAAGGCTGGCACCCATATCGGGCGGTCGCAGCGCGAATGTTGTGGCAACACTATTTGGCTGCGCGCAAAAGGAAGTGTTAATGCTATAGATCAATTATCAGGAACTCCTCCGGCTCCGTTCGAAAGAATGCCTACTTGGAAATTGTAGAAGGCGCCGTTCTGGCCGACGACATTTCGAGGTGAACGTCGCGGGGAATGTTTTCTACGGTTCTCTCGATTAGTCGATCGCATACGGCATTCAAGTCGTTGGTTTCTTGATAGACCTGAAGCTGCTCGTCAGCGGAAGTCCCTCGCTGCAAAATGGTGTGAATGTGTTCTACCTCTTTGCGCGAGCCAAGATCGTCTAAGACCTCGTCAACAAACTCCAGCAGCTCGAGAATGAGATCCCGAACCGGAACCTCTTTCTGCTTCCCAAAATCGATCATCTTGCCATCGAGTCCGTAACGCACGGCGCGCCACTTATTCTCCTGAATCAGCATTCTTCTGTAGAGCCGGAAACCCAGATTCTTTTCGATTAGCTTGTTGAGTTTTGCCACAATCGCCTGGAAGAGCGCCGCAATCGCTATCGTATCGTCAACTCTGGTGGGAATATCGCAGACCCGAAATTCGAGCGTGGGAAAGAACGGATGAGGCCGGATATCCCACCAGATCTTCTTACCGTTGTCGATACATCCAGTTTTGATAAGCAAATCGATATAGCGCTGAAAGGAACCATATGAATCAAAGTGGTCTGGAATATCAGTGCGCGGAAACTGTTTGAAGATCTCCGTTCGATACGACTTCAAACCCGTGTTGTGGCCCATCCAAAAGGGCGACGAAGTAGTAAGCGCTAACACGTGCGGTAGAAAATAGCGTGCCGCATTCATGATATGGATAGCCCGCTCTTTGTCAGCCATTCCCACGTGAACGTGCAGCCCAAAAATCAGTAACGATCGAGCAACCGTTTGCAGCTCCTGTACTAGTAGCTCGTACCGCTCGTCATCGAAAATCTTCTGATCCTGCCAACGGGAAATCGGATGAGTGGACGCAGCAATGATAACCAGTCCATTCTTGCTTGCCAGGCCTGAGATTACGCTCCGTAGCCTCGTGATGTCAGCCCGCGCCTCCTGGATATTGGCGCAGATACCCGTGCCGGCTTCGACCATCGATTGAATCATCTCCGGCTTGATTTGCTCGCCGAGGAGCGTCTTGCCTTCCTCGAGGATCTCGACTACATGCGAACGCAGCTCTCGCGTGTGAGGATCGACAATTTGAAATTCTT
>WNFZ01000010.1_pt1 | contig 159571 bp, 140 predicted proteins | sample 5400081 | NCBI WGS metagenome assembly WNFZ01 (sample SAMN13153365, study PRJNA577476) | soil metagenome | isolation source: 80 cm soil or saprolite under grassland replicate 1 | place: USA:California | collected 2016-06-15
GCTACGAGCGCAAGACCAAGCGCCCCGGCGGCCGGTACAAGACCCGCAAGCCCGGCGAAACAACCCGCCTGACCCCGCTGACCAGGGTCGTCTTCTGGCTGATGCCTATCCCAGTTTTAACTTAATGTCATTGGGCCAGGTGCCCGCCCCGGTCACCGGTCCGTGGGTGCTGAGGCCGCGGGCTGGGGCACCGCGCCGAATATGCGCTCGTACAGGTCCGGGCCGTAGCTCGTGGGCAACGGCTCGCCTTCGGCAAGCCGGAAAGTCCGCTGCCCGTCGGCTTGCCTTTCCGCGCGCAGGAAGAAGGCGGCGTCCGCTTCCTGCAGGTAAAGACTATGGGCCAGGTCGAACAGATGGGTGACAAAGAAAACTCTGACGCCTGACTCCAGCAGCGCGCGGATTATCTGGCGCGCGATCTCCGAGCCCTCACGCTCGTTGGTCGCCGCGAACGACTCGTTGAACAGCACGATGGTGTGCGGCGCTATGCTATCCACGATCTCGCTCATCCTGCCGAGTTCTTCATCCAGCTTCCCGCTCTCCATCGTCGCGTCCTCTTCCCGCCGGTAATGCGTGAACAGGCGCTCGCAGATGCTGCCGGAGAATGACCCGGCGGGGACGAACATGCCGCACTGCATCATCAGCTGAGCCACGCCGACGCTCCGCAGGAACGTCGACTTCCCGCCCTGGTTCGCGCCGGTGATCATCACCATCGGTTTGCTGCCGCTGTTGGCATCATTGCCCACGGCCCGTTCCTCTAGCCGCAGGCTCAGGCAGGCGTCGTAGAGGTCCTGGAATGACAGTGCCGGCTCACCCGCCGCCAGCGGAACGGGAAAGCACGTCGGCTCCCCCTTCTGCGAGAGCCGCTCATGCACGTTCAGGCAGCCCACATAAAAGCCAAGCTCGCAGCGCAGCATGGTAAGGAAGCTGAGAATGTGGTCCGTCGACTGAGCCAGCGCGCTGGCCGCAAGATGGATCCCCCTGCCGCGTAGCTCCGAGACGGTTCTATGACCGCTCTCGTCTCGGTCGGCGATTCTCAGGATGTACGCGGAGCCATTGTTTCTGGAAATCCGCTGGAACCAGCTACGCTTTTCTCGCGGCGGCTTCCGCAGGACATAATTGATCGCCTTGTTTCCTTTGCCGAGCTCCGCGCTGACCAGCACGCCGTCGCGGAATCGCAGCCGCTGCAGATGGTCTTCGACAGCCTGGAAGTAGTCATCGCCAAGCTCACGAGAGAGCATTCCGAAGAGTGCCGCAAAGCCCTCTGACCGGAATCCCGCGGCGTGCTCGTCGGCGATGTGCCGCAGCCGCCTGAGTATCCCTACGAACAGCTGCAGCGCCTCCACGGACCAGCGCAGGATCGAGTCGGGAGACTGGCTGAATATGCCCCGGTATATCTTCTTACTGCCGGCCACCGCCTCGGCCGCAGCATCGTACATCTGCCTGACGACGGACGCCTGCTCCAGGCAGTCGGCAAGGATCCGCTGGCGGTAGCCGATCGCGTCGGTGTCAGCCAGGCTGGACAGCACGGCCTGGCGTGCCACCTCGAACAGGAACTCGTCACCGGCGGCCATGGCGCCGAATAGCGTGTCCAGTCCGAGGTCCTCGGTCAGTGCCACTTCGTTGGCTGGCAGCTCGGCTGCCATGTCGAAGTCTTGGCCGGCATACATGAGAAATGCCTTCATGGCGCTACCCGTCCCCTGAGTGCCTGGTAGGTCAGCCCGTACTTCTCGGCGATGGCGACGGCGTAGGCGAGCCCGTCAGCGGGCCTTCTGGCGATCTTGTACGTCCGCACGGCAGGATTCTCCGGGACGACGGCACTTACCAGGCTGACGGTGGCGGGCCCCAGCGACGCCAGCTCGTCAACGAACGTGACGCATACGCAGAGAAGGTCCAGTTCGATGATCCTCTCCAGCACCCTCGTGCCGAGAAACACCGCATCCTGCAGCGTCGTGGACGTGAAGATCTCATTCATCACGATGATGCTGCTAGCCGTGGCCCGGTCCAGGACCTCGTGAATCCTGGTCAGGTCGTCCTCCAGCTTCCCCCTGAGATCCTTAAGGTTCTCGCCTCTCTCAAAGTGTGTGAACATCCGGTCGAACAGGAATAGCTGCGCCTGGCTGCCCGGTACCGGGCAGCCGACGCTGGCCAGGTGGTGCAGCTGCCCGAACGTCCGGGCAAAGGTTGTCTTGCCGCCCTGGTTGGGGCCAGTAACCACGAGGATCCGTTCGGCACCCTTGAGGTAGAAATCGTTGCATACCACCGGTCTCTTCTCCGGGACCAGCTTGGCGGCCAGGGCCAGGTCAAATGATTCGTCAGCGCGTATCTCCTTGGAGCTGGCCGAAACCTGCGGGTAGCAGAAGCTCAGGCCCGCTCGCTTGAACTGCTCGATGAACTCAAGGTACGCAACGTAGAACTGCACTTCCCGGTCGAAGCCGGCCACCGTCCGGTCAAGATAGCCGCGATGACGGTCACAGTAATCGTTCAGGGCCGTGAAAATTTCGGGATACAGCTGCGTCACACCGTAGAGAATGCCGGCCTCAATGTGGTCCATGTCGGCCAGATCGTGGAATTTGGCTGAGTAGTCTTTAACTGCTCCCTGCTTGAACTTCTCGAATGTCGCGGCCACGTCCGCGCTGTAGTCGGATTCCGAGTCATGTCTGCTGACCTTGATCTGGTTTCCCTGAATGTGCAGGCAGTATTTAATCCCGGATAGCTGCTCCTTTAGCTTGCGCGTCTCGTTGGCGAGCGCCGTGCAGCCATCCGACTGCGCATAGTCGGCGATATAGTCACGGAAGGCACGGAGCCCGCGCGACCGCAGGTCGGCCAGGCTCAGGTCGCGAACCAGGCTGGCCACGGCGTCACAATATATTTCCAGCGCGTCCAGGAACCAGCGCTGTCGCTGAAGCTCGTAGTGAAGCTTTGCTGCCCGGGACAGATAGGCACGCATGGCTCGCATCTTCTTCGCGAAGGAGTCTATGGAACCGAAAATCGCCTTGTCCTCGAGGTCGTGCAGTATCTCGTGGCGATAGGCAACTGCCTCGACGCTGCGCAGCGCGGTGTAGAAGAATGGAGCCAGATCGTATTCCTCGCGGCCGCGGACGATGGAGCGGATGACCTGATCGAGATTCAGGTCAGTAAAAAAGGCAGGCTCCTCCCGCTGGAGAGCATCAGTCCCGTGTCCGGGCCGGTCAAAAAGTATGCTGTGGAAAGGCAAGGAACAGTCACCTCCTGGCCCGCTGGAAGGCGTAATCCCTGCGCTGAGCTGGGGGAGTACGCCGTTGACAGCCAGGCACTGTCATGCAGGGCGCAGGTGCGCTCATAGCCAAAGGCGCGTTCGAAGCTGGGCGCAAGGGAACACAGAGTGCCGGGTCGGCGTGGGAGTAGCGGCCGAGTCGGCGGCCTGGGGAACGGGGCGTCCGGGATCGGTGCGAGCTCAAGCCGACGCTCCCTTCACGCTAGCCGCGCGTCAGGAGCCGTCAGCGGCTTCGGCCGCGGTTTCGTCGGCGAGCTCCATCGCCAACCACATGGTATTCCTGAGTCGCGCCGTCAGCCCACCGGGTGCGGGACGAGATCCGACCGATTACCTAGCCGTCCTGTCTTCACGCGGCGGACAGCCGCAGAAAACACTGCCGTCCAGGAACGCCGCCGCTCTCCGCCACGCGGTCATTTCCCTACCTCTGGCTTCGTGGCGGTACGCCCATGTGTCCTTGCGGAACGCCTCGGTCAGCTCGGCGATCAGGACGTCCGCGCGCTCCACAGCGTCGCGCGCCATTACCTGCCCAGCCCATGGATCGGCCGCCCGCAGGCCGAGCAGATGCCGCACGCACAGCAAGGCTCGGCGGTCATGAGTCAACGGCGATCCTCGCAGCACCTCAAGGAAGCCGCCGACTGCGCGCCGGCCGGCGTCCTCCCGGTTCTGGCACACCGCGCAGTCATCTGAGCTCGCTGCACGGCGGTGGCCTGCCTGCAGCCAGCTAGCCGGAATACCGGCCGTCCACCTGCGAGGTGGTGCTGACATCCGGGACAAGCTGGCGGCGTGGCAGTCCGCCTGCCACGCAAGCAGCGACAGCACCCCGCCCCGGCCCGCGAGCCCGGCGGCATCCCTGAGATGACCGGCGCACAGCAACAAACCGGCGGTCCCCTGACCACGGCCGCCGTCGGCGCGGGACACCTGCGCCAGGTGGTCGCGCTCGGCGCGTGCCGCTGTCAGGCAGGCCATGCAGACATCAGAACCGGGCCGTACTGTGGCTGGGATCGCCTGCCGCAGCGTCGCGCGCACCTCCGCGTCGTCGTCCATCTGCCCGGCGAGCCAATCGAGGCCGGGCCGGGCGCTCAAGGCGGCGGTCATCGTCCCGGCGAGCCAGATGACCACCCGGCGCCGTCCTCGCGCCGAGGCGGCTGCGCGCAGGTGCGGAACACACAACCCGCCAAGCTCGCGGTAGCGTTCCCGGACCGAGCCGTCGGCTAGTCCATCGAGCAGCGTATCCAGCGCCCGGGCCGCGGCCTCGTCGTTGTGCTCACACGCCGGGCAGGCGGTCACCCGCGCAGCCCGGCCTGCCAGGCGGTCCCTGGCTGCCTCCATGATGTACCGGTAGACGGCGGTCAGCCGAATGGCAGCGCCGGGCTGGCTCATGAGCCGGCGAGTATGCCGCGGGCACATCCCGAGCGAAGCGCACAGCCGGGTGATGGTCACGGCCTCCGCATGTGCCGCCAGCGCGAACCAGGCCAGATAACGGTCACCGGCCTCGCCGGCGTACCGGCACACGGGGCAGCCCGGCCCGGTCAGCAGGTCCGCCGCGCTGTACAGGGTGAGCACCGACGGGCCGCGCGGGAGCGGAGCGGCAGCCGGCATGCTAACAGCACCGCCGCAGCGCCATCAGGAACCGATCCTGGTCAGGTCCGGTGACAGAAGCTCCAGCAGCCTGCTGCACGGCCAGCCCGCCCGCCTGCGCTCGATCTCCTTGAGTGTTTCCTCCAGGCTGGCTAGCCGGTCATCGGGCTGCCCCTGCCAGCGCGGGCACCGGTCATAGAGCGGGCAGTCACTGCGCAGCGGACGGCCACGGGGCGCGCATGGCGGCCTGCTACCGGACCGGAATGCCCGCAGCGCGCGCCACAGCAGCAGGACCTCGTCTTCACTTACCCGGGACATGGACCGCCCTCACCACCGACTCGCGGAAGCAGGGACTGTCAGCGGCGTCCGCCGCGATCAGGGCGAGCCCCTTCGCCAGGCAGTAAGTCTGGCAATCAGCGCCATGAATGGTCAAGAACTGGAACCGGTCGAGTGATCGCTCCCGCGTCTCCCGCGTCTCCCACGCCGCACGGGGCTGCCCGAAGGCTTGCGGTCATTCAGTTGCGGGCCCGGAGCGGCCGCGGCGAGTCGCCCGCTCACGGCAGCGCCCGGCGCCGTGCGGCGTTCCTCGCCGCCATAGGATGGAGAAGCCGGATGAGGCTCCCGGCAGGGCGATTGCCCTGAACCGCCACCGCGGCTAATGGCCTCTGCGCTGCGAGGTACTGGCCGGTGGGGTGTGTCGTTATGGTGGTTCAGCCTGAGAGCAGGGTGGAGTGGGCTCGGGCCAGGCGTGTCCATGGCATGGTCGCGGTCCAGATGAGCGAGTTCATGCCGGGTGACGTCGGCGAGCGCGAAAATCTGCGCGGGGATTTCACTGAGCGGGAAGCCGGTAGCGATCTGTCCGCAGCATGGCTGCGCTCGCGCATCGGCGAACTCGGCCGGCTGATCACCGAGCAGGTCGCCACCGTTGGCTGGCACCTGCGGGAGAGCGGCCGGCCGCGGCAGCTTATTGGCGTCGGCTGACTGCAGCAGCAACCTCCCCGAGCTACCGACTTGGAGCATTTCGTGCCCGGCGCCACTTATCACCCGCCCGCCCCTCGGAGCGCGCGTGCACTACCACACCGGGCACGCGGATGAGGGCCCGGTGCGCCGCGCCCGCACGGGTGCCGCCCGGGAAGAATTCGGGCCGCCGGTCCGTGCGGCGGGCGCCGCTGCCCGCCTGCGCTGGTGAGCAGATGCTGTGCGTGCGTCATTCGCTCGCGGGGACGCGGCCGGGCCCCAGGCAGGAAGGACTCACATGACGCCTCATCAGCCACCCGGCGCGGCCGGTAGCGACGGTGCCGGGGAGCGGGGCCACCCAGCGGTACCGGGGGAACCCCCCGGTGGGACGCGGGCCCGCCAGGGTGCGGTGCGGCGGCGGGTCGCCCGGGCGTCCCCGGCGCTGAAGTTCGTCTTGATGGTCGGCGTGATGAGCTTCTTTGCTGACTTCACCTACGAGGGGTCGCGGTCCATCATCGGCCCCTACCTGGGGCTGCTCGGCGCCGGGGCGCTGGCGATCGCCGTCATCACTGGGTTCGGCGAGTTCCTGGGATACGGGCTGCGATTGTTCTCCGGGCGCCGCGCCGACCGGACCGGCCGGTACTGGCCGATCACGATCGGCGGGTACGTGCTTCAGATGTCGGTCGTGCCCCTGCTCGCCCTGGCCGGCAGCTGGCAGGTCGCTGCTCTGCTGATCATTCTTGAGCGGGTGGGGAAGGCGACCCGGAACCCGCCCCGCGACGCCATGCTTTCCCATGCCGCGAAGGAGATGGGGTACGGCTGGGGGTTCGGGGTACACGAGGCGCTCGACCAGTTCGGGGCGATGTTCGGTCCGCTGCTCGTCGCGCTGGTCCTGGTCATCGCCCACCACGACTACAAGATCGCGTTTGCGGCCCTGGCCGTGCCCGCCGCGATCACGCTGTCGCTCGTGCTCGTTGCGCGCAAGTTCTATCCGCGGCCGCAGGAGCTGTCGGCCGGGCCGGCCGAAGTGACCACCACCGGCCTGCCAAGGGCGTTCTGGGTATACCTGGCCGGGGCCGCGCTGGTGGCGGCCGGATTCGCCGACTTCCCGCTGATCGCCTTCCATTTCCAGCGCGCCGGCACCGTCTCCGCGCCGGTAGTGCCGGTGTTCTACGCAGTGGCGATGGCGGTGAGCGGCACCGGGTCACTGATCTTCGGACGGCTGTTCGACCGGGCCGGGATCGGCATCCTCGTCCCGCTGACCGTAGTCGCGGCGGCGTACGCGCCGCTGGCATTTCTCGGCGGGTTCTGGGCGGCCCTGGTCGGGGTGTCGCTATGGGGCCTGGGGATGGGCGTGCACGAGTCGATCATCCCGGCGGCGGTGGCGCCGATGGTCTCCCCGGATCGCCGTGCCTCCGCTTACGGCCTGTTCACCGGCGCCTACGGCATCGCCTGGATGCTGGGCAGCATCGTGATCGGCGCCCTGTTCAGCGTCTCGCTCGTAGCCGTGGCCGCCTTCGCGGTAGCCGCGGAACTCGCCGCGATCCCGCTGATATTGATGGTCCGCAGGCGCATCGCACATACCAGCCAGCGCCCCGGGCAGGCCGGCTAGCGCCGCGAGTGGCCGGTGCTGGCCGCCGGGCGGGCCTGGCCGGTGCACCCTCCCGGCAGAGTGGAAGACATGAATGGGCTGAAGGAGTACCAGCGCCGCCGTCTCGACCTCGCTGACATGCTCCGGGCGGCGCTGCACATTGCCCGCGCCTACACCGATGACGAGAGGGAGCAGGAGGCCCGGCAACTGCTGGCGCGGCTATCCGCCGGGCGACCACGAGCGGCTTGCCGCCAGCGGCATCCTTTCCTTCCAGGCCGCGCTGACGAAATTCCTGGCCACGGAGAAGGCGAGGATTTCGCTGCAAAACGTTGCGGGCCACGCGAGGTCGCCCGTCTGACGTCGCAAGCGCCAGCCGACGCCGGCGCGGCCGCGCTGTGCCTCCGCCATGTCGCCCTGGTGCTCAACGCCCGCCCCGCCCCCGGGCGCGGCCAGGCAATGGTTCTCGCGCTCGCCGGTGCACTCCGGCGCGCCGCGGAAGACATGCGGGCGTATTCGCTCAAGCGAGAAGCGCGGCACAGCGGGCTGGTCACCGACGACGAGTCCCGCGCCCACTGCGACGCGCTCCGCCTGCTGGCCGGCCAGCAGGCACTCGCCCGGCCCTGGGACGGCGGGCCGGCTACCGGCAGCAAGGAGGCGTGAAGACGCGGCGATCGGCGGCGCCGGCGTTGGCCAGTCAGGGCAGGTCCGGGCCGTGGGGGCGTTATGTGGCCTGGCCACCGGCGTCAGGTGCTGGGGCTTCGCTTCCGGGCGCGCCGGCGGGTTGCTGGCGGGCCGCGGGACTGCCGGGCCTGCGCAGCAGCAGCCAGGGCAGGGCGAGCAGGGCAACCGCGGCGGCCGTGCCGAGCAGCGCGGCCGCCAGCGCCCGGGCAGGCGGAGGTCAGTGGCGGCGAGCACGGCGAGCGCGAGCAGGGCGGCAGCCGCCGCGATCGCGGTGAGCAGCGTGAGGCGCCCGGTGGCGACCGCGCGATCGGCTGTCGCCGAGCGGGGAAGCTGCGCCGCCCACAGCAGCAGCTCGCTGACGACGATCAGCCCGGCGGCGTACGCGATCACGGAGGCGGCGGGGGCATGCCCGGTTACCTCGACGATGGTGTATTCGGTGGCGAGCGTGAACAGCGCCGGGCCGGCCAGTTGTCCGCGGCCAAGCAGGGCCGTGAGCACGCAGAGCAGCCCGATCGCGGCGAGCAGGCTAGTGAGCGGGGTGAGCCGGCCCGCGCTGAGGATCGGGTAGGCGGCTAGCCCGGCGGCCAGGATTGCTGCCGCCCCGGCCGCTGCTAGGCGGAGCTGTAGCGTGCGAAGCGCCGGAATGCTCTCACCTCCTCGATAGCTTCTGCCAGCGGCCGCTGGCCGTCCCACGCGGCGACGGCCACGCCGAGTCGTTCGTAGCCGAAGCGCAGCGCCTCGCGCCACAGCTGCCATAGCCGCATCGCCGCTAGGGAGTCCGGGTCGCTCAGCTGGGCGGTAAAGGCCAGCGGCGAGATGTCGACGACCACGAGGTCGAATCCGCGGCCCCGCAGGTCGAGCAGTGCGCGCACGCTGCGCTCGTCGAGTAGCGGGCTCAGCGCGATCACCAGCGCGTGCGGGGTGAGGCTGCGCGCCGGCAGCACGTCGATGCCCTTCCAGGCGAACGAGAGCACGATCTCGGTTTCGAGCAGGGCGTCCACGATCCGGTACAGCTGCGTGGTCCCGGCAGCGGGGGCCAGCCACCGGACCACCCCGCCGAAGCCGACGAGGCCGACCCGGTCGCGGGTGGCGAGGTAGTGATCGGCCAGTGAAGCGGCCGCCCGGACGGCCAGGTCGAGTGTGCTTGCATCCTGGCGGCGTGCTTCAGCGAAACTGTCGAGAAAGATGATGACGTCGCTGTTTCGCTCCGGGCGCTGCTGGTTGACGTACAGCGTCTGCCGGGCGGTACTGGCCTTCCAGTTGATCCGGCGTGCCCGGTCGCCGGGCAGGTAGGGGCGGATGTCGGCGAACTCGATTCCGTCCCCTTTTGTGCGCGCGACCCGGTTGCCGGCGAACGGCTGCGTCTCGGCCGGCGCCACCAGCGACCGCAGTTGTTGCGGGCGGGGGTAGACGCGCACAACCGTGTTCCCGGTGATGAGGCTGTCGAGCACACGCAGGCCGGCCAAGTCGCGGGAGCTTAGCAGCAGGGAGCCGACACGGTGAGCGCCCCAGCGCGCGCAGTCAAGCCGGAGCGGAAGCGTCCGGTCGCGGCCTGGCTCCACGCGAAGCAGCAGCGAGCCCGCACCGCCGGGTGCCCGGATCCCGTCCGGGAGGAGCAGTGCCAGTTGCAGGTCGTGCGCTCGCATGGGCGAGGAAATGACGAGCTCGGCGTCGATCTCCTCGCCCTCGACCGCGCGCCGGCGCGCCGGCCGCAGGAATGCCGTGACCCGCGGTGGCGGGGGGAGCGCCAGGCCGACGACAAGCACGAGCGCGAACGGCGCGCCCAGCGCCGCGAGTTCGGGCCTGCCGAGCACCAGCGCGGCGAGAAACGACGTCACCGCGAAGGCGGCGTACAAGGCCAGCTTCGGAGACCGCGTCACCACCGGGGGCATCACCGGGCCAGCTCAGCCTGATCTGGAGCCGGTGTCGGCACCGTCTGCAGCACCTCGCGGACGACCTCCTCGGGGCGCACCCGCTGCACCCACAGCTCGGGACGCAGCGTCAGCCGGTGGGCCAGCGCTGCCACGGCGATACTCTTGACGTCGTCCGGGACGACGAAGTCACGCCCGCTGAGGGCGGCGCGGCCGCGAGCCAGCGCATAGAGGGCCAGTGAGCCGCGCGGGCTGGCGCCGACCTGCACGCGAGGGCTCTCCCGTGTGGCCCGCACCAGGTCGACCATGTACAGGCGGATGCTGTCGGACACATGCACCTCCTCCAGCGCCCGCTGCATAGCCACCAGCGTCGGTGCGTCGACGACCGGCTCGAGGTCGATCCGCTCCTGCTTGCGCTCGCCCCGCCGCGCCAGCACCGCAGCCTCGTCCTCGCGCTCCGGGTAGCCAACCGAGATCCGCAGCAGGAAGCGGTCCAGCTGTGCCTCCGGCAACGGATAGGTGCCCTCGAACTCGATCGGGTTCTGCGTCGCCAGCACCAGGAACGGCGGCGCGAGCGGGTGAGTCCGGTCCTCGATCGTCACCTGCCGCTCCTGCATCGCCTCCAGCAGCGCGGCCTGCGTCTTCGGCGGCGCCCGGTTGATCTCGTCGCCCAGCAGCAGGTTCGTGAACACCGGCCCGGGCCGGAAATCGAACGCGGCCCGCTGCGGGTTGTAGATCGAGGCGCCAGTGACGTCGGAGGGCATGAGATCGGGCGTGAACTGGATCCGCGCGAACCGCATCGACGCGGTCTGCGCGAACGAGCGCGCAATCAGCGTCTTCGCCAGGCCAGGAAAGTCCTCGATCAGCACATGCCCATCGGCGAGCAGCCCGAGCAGGATCAGCTCAAGCACGTCGCGCTTGCCGACCACCGCCCGCTCGACGCCGGCCAGCATCCGCCCGGCGAGCCCGCGGACCGCCTCAAGGGTCAGTGGCGACTCCATCAGATCCCCTCCAGCTCGTCCAGCAGTTCTTCCAGCTCGCGGCGTGACCAGCCGGCCGCATACCGATCCTCCGGCGGCCCGCGCCTGGGGCCGACCAGCTGCCAGACCCGGCCACCGCCAATCAGCGCCCGGGCCTGCTCGGGCTGGCGGTCCAGATCGACCCCGTAGCGGCGGGACAGGCGGGCGGCGGCGATCTCCCGGATCATCGGCGCCAGCCGGTAGCGCAGCTCGCCCCGGCTCCAGCCGGCTGCCGCTAGCCCCTGCCTGATCGTCTCCAGCTGGCCGACCGGCTCCACCCGCCGCGGCGCGGCGGCCAGCAGCCGCTCGAACGGCGCGGCGGGCGGCAGCGCTGCGCGTAGCCGCCCGGCCAGCACCACCAGCGCGAGCGCACCCACGAACAACACGTAGGCCAGCAGCGCCAGGCCATCCGACCAGCCCGCGAGCAGCAGCGCGAGCACCACGCCGGCCGTCGCGGCCAGCACCGTTGCCGTGATCTTCCAGGCACTCACTGTCCGTGCTCCGCAAGCTCGTCGCGAACGGCCACCAGCGACGTGATCGCGTCCTGCTTCATCTGCGCAGCGATCGGATGCTCGCTGAAGCGTGCCCGCTGGAACAGCCCCGTCAGCCGCTCCCCGGCAGGCCGGCTCACCCGGAATGCCCCCAGCGCGCGGGTCAGATACTCCTGCGGCGCCTCGAACGGCCTCCGGCCGAGTCCGTGCCTTGCCAGCGCCCCCTCCATGCCGACATACGCCCGGATCACGGCACGGCGCGGATCACCCTCACGCTCAAGCTCCTCCAGCGATTCTTCAATCACCGCGGGCAGCCCACGCGGCACCGCCGTTTCCGCCCGGCCGTTTCGTGCCCGGCTGAGACGTCGCCGCACCACAAGGATCACGCCGGTCGCAATGACCACCCCCGCCAGCACGCCCCAGACCCACCAGTGCGCCACCACCGGGCCGCCCGCGGGTCCCGGCACCGACGGGCCGGGATGCACGGCCCGGTGTGGAGCCGTCGCGGCCGGGGCACCCGTGTGCGCCGGCCCCGTCCCTTTGCTGCCATGGCCAGCGAGGAGGACCAGGGCGGTCACCAGCCCGGCGACCGGCAGCAGCGCCAGCGCCAGCACGAGTGGCTTCTCCCACCACGGAACCGGCAATTGCTCGTCGACCCACTCCGGTTCGTCATCACGACGCTTCCGGCGGCGGCTGCCCCACAGCGCGTAGACGAGCCCAGCCAGCAAGGCCAATGCCAGCAACGCGAAGGCAACGCCAAGATCACCGGCGATCGGCTGCGCCTTCAGCACGCGGCCCGGCCCGCCCACGCGCGCCAGCGAGCGGTTGCTACCCAGCGCGACCGCGAACACCAGGACGACCACGGCCATGGCCATCAGGGCCGCCCGCACCGCTGATGACTCCCTTATCGAGGTCGCGGCAGGCCACGTCGGCCGCTCGCCGTCCGGCCCTCCGAACCACCTCACATGCCACCTCTGGCTCCAATAGCAACCCGAGAAGCCATCAGCACCCGAAGGCGCGTTCGAGGGCGAGCTTCATCGCCTGCCGCAAGATTACCTGGGAACGCCCGCGACCGCACCGGCAGAACCACCGCGCTGCCTAGCGTGGGCGAGGTGGAGATTCCTACGCCCGCCCCTCTCGGCGGTCCGGCGGCAGGGTGCCGCCGTGATCAGGTCACCGCCCGTGGCAGCGGCAACCGCTCCCGCCTGGCCGTAGCTCACCAGTGCGGGTGACGCCGCGCGAGCAATGCTGTTCAGGATCTAACCTTCGGGGAGCAGCCGGGCGCAGGCTCCGAACTGGCGCAGGTCTGCCGAGATCTCGGCCAGGCAGGCGAATGCTGCTATGTCGCCGCTTGACAGGGATTCCCAGCACAAGCCGTCCGCCAGCGCCAGCGCCCGCAACGCCGCCGGACCTAGGCCTGTCAGCGGCCCCATCTCGACCTGATGCCGCAAGCGTGTCACGTCCTGCGCGGCGTCATGCGCCGAGGCAGCCTGAAGCTGCCCGAGGCGTACCGACAGTTCGCCGATGAGGTATTGCTGGGTCATCTCCGGGTCATCTCGATCTGGGCTGCCGCCAGGAGCGTGAAATGAGGCCAGGCGGCCGTTGGTTCCGAATTTCAATGCCTGACCGGGCGCCACAGGTTGGCCAGGTACGGGGCGTAGCGTTCCCTGCCCTGGCTGAGCATCCCGCGAAGGTGGCCGGCCAGCGGCGGGCGCAGGTCCAGCTCGTGGATCCCGTCGATCGGGACGAAAACCGGCTCCATTCCGGGTTCGCGTTCCTCCGGTTGCAGGCCGGGTGCGAAGTCGGCGGCGAACACAATGTCGACCGTGCGCGGGCCGGAGTCCGGCCCGACGACTTCCAGCACGAACGCCACCCGGGCCGGGTCCACATTAAGGCCGGTCTCCTCACGGACCTCCCGGCGCGCGCATGCCGCCATGCTCTCGCCGGCCCGCGGGGTGCCGCCGGGCAGCACCCAGTCGTCGGCGCTGCCGTACGTGCGGTGAATCAGCAGGACAGCCTGCCTCCGGGCGACGATGGCCGAGCAACGCAGTTCCATACCGTCGGGCATGCCATGGGCAGCGTCTCCTAACGTGTCGCAGCTTCTCCGATGCCGCAGCCTGGCCGGCCTGCGCGCCCGGGTGCCACAGACTCGGCTAGCCCGAGCCAGCCTTCGGCGAACAGCCAGCCGGCCAGGATGTCGCTCGGCCAGTGAACGCCCAGGTAGACCCGGCTCGCCCCGACCCCGGCGGCTGCCAGCAGCGGGACAGCATGCCTGGGCAGGTCGCGCAGGCCGGCGCTGCCGGCGCAGGCCCCCGCGGTCAGGGCGGCGAGCGTGGTGTGCTTCGAGGGCAGGCTGAAGCCCTCAGGCTCGGTCAGCCACGCGGCGGCCGGCGGCCGCGGCCGCGCGATCGCCCGCGACAGCCTGCGGCGGACCGCCGCACCGCTGGCCACCGCCAGGAACGGCGCGCAGGCTGCCCGCCAGCCCGCGCGCCGCGCAACGATGACCGCGAAGACTGCCAGCAGGAGGGAGCGAAGGCCGGCTCGGCCAGGGTGCTGACGGCGCGGGCGGCGCTGACTCCGGCCGGGCGGCGCCGGGTTTGCAGCACCCTGAGGGCCGTGCGGTCAAGTTGCCCAAGCCCGCCGTCTCTGGCCCGGGCGATGACGATGACGAGGGCTGCGAACGCCGCCGCGCTGGGCCACGAATGCCCGGATACGCGATCTCTCGCCTCGCTGGCCCCAGGCGACCGTCCGGGTTGCCGGCCAGACTCGGGTACGCCACATCGTGTGCTCGCCGACCCCACTGCAGACCTGTCCCCTTCACGTTACGGAGCAGGACCCATCGGCCACACGGCAGGTCGGCGCGCGCAGGAACACGCGCGGCTCCGGCGTCGCAGCGCCGCTGGCCGGGTACCATGGCCGCAGGCGATGAAGCCCGCTTGAACCGCCGGAGCGGCTGATGGCTTCTACCGGATGCGGAAGCGGTGGAAGCTGCATGACTCACTTCAGTCGTCTCTATCCCCGGCGCCTGACACGCCGCCGGTGGCACATGCCGCAGCTGACCGGGGGGCGGCCGTGCGCGGCGGCGCAGGCGCGACCGTGGCCGCCGGGCCAGCGCCGGGATAACCGATGAACCTGACCGCAGCCCGCCGGCAATTCCCCGGGCTCTGGGCCGGCCGACGCCTCCGCCGCCTGGTGACGCGAGAACGCCGTCGCCTCCCCATTCGCCACGAGGAGATTCTTCCGTGCGATTCCACAGCATTCTGTTCGAGCGCCCCGAAGATGCCGTCGGCGTGGATCAGAGCCAGGAACCACCCTTCTTTGCCGACCTGAATCTCGATCAGGTCCTGGAGTCCATCACCGCCGGGCGGGACGAATACCAGCTCAAGCAGTTCTGCTACGTTCCGCTGCACGATACAGCGGCTGTCCGCTACCGCCATGACGTCCTGCGCGACCTTGAGAGGGAACCGGTCCTGGCGGCGGTCCAGGCATTCGCAGAGCACATGCGGAAGATGCGCAAGCAGCTCGCCCAGGCCCGCGAGCTCCACTACCGGTACCAGCAGGAACGCTGGTTCGTAGATACGGTGGCCATCTACTGTCAGGCGGTCAGCTCCCTGACCGAAGACCTTGCCCAGCTCGACGTGAACTCGCGCGGTTTCCAGGCGTTCCGGGCGTACCTCACCGGCTACACCGCGTCAGACGGCTTCACGTCGCTCGTATCCGCCACCCGGCAGCGGTACGACGATCTTGCTTCAGTGAAGTACAGCGTCCACATTAAGGGAAACCGCGTCCGGGTCAGCAGATATGGCGAGGAACCCGACTACAGCGCGGATGTCGAGAAAACGTTCACGAAATTCCAGCAAGGAGCGGTGAAGGATTACCGGGTCGGCTTCCGCGACCGCCCGGACATGAACCACGTCGAGGCCCGCATACTGGATCTCGTCGCACGCCTTTATCCCGAGGTCTACCAGGCACTGGACGATTACTGCCCGCCACCAGCATTACCTCGACCCCGCGATCGCGGCCTTTGACCGGGAAGTCCAGTTCTACATCGCCTACCTTGAGTTCATGGAGCAGTTCAAGCGGGCAGGCCTGAGCTTCTGCTACCCGCATGTCTCGGCCAGCTCCAAGGAGGTGCGCGCCGACGAGTCATTTGACCTGGCCCTGGCCGGCAAGCTTGTCCCCGGGAAAACGGCCGTGGTATGCAACGGCTTCTTCCTGAGCGACCGTGAACGCATACTCGTGATCAGCGGCCCCAACCAGGGCGGCAAGACTACCTTCGCGCGGATGTTCGGCCAGCTGCATTACCTGGCCAGCCTGGGTTACCCCGTGCCGGGCAAGGACGCGCGGCTCTTCCTCCCCGACCGCGTGTTCACCCACTTTGAAAGGGAGGAGGACATCGCCACCCTCCGCGGCAAGCTGGAGGACGAGCTGACCAGAATTCATCAGGTCCTGCAGCAGGCAACCAGCAACAGCATCCTCATCATGAACGAGAGCTTCACCTCCACCACATTGAGCGATGCCCTCTTCCTTGGCACCGAGGTGATGCACCGGATAATGCGGCTGGAGCTGCTGTGCGTCTACGTGACTTTCGTCGATGAGCTGGCCTCGCTCAGTGCGGCCACCGTGAGCATGGTCAGCACGATCGTGCCGGACAACCCGGCCGTGCGGACCTACAAGGTGGTCAGACAGCCTGCCGACGGGCTCGCCTACGCCGCCGCGATCGCCGAGAAGTACGGGCTCACCTGCGAGCGGGTGAAGGAGCGCATACCATCATGAAGGCCTTCCTCATGCACGCCGACCAGGACCTTGACCTGGAACGGGAGTTGCCGCCCAGCGCAGATGACCTGATCCAGGACCTGGAGTTGGGTACGCTGCTGCGCGCGATGGCGGCCGGCGACCAGTTCCTGCTTGATGTGGGGCTGAAGGCCGTCCTGGCGAGCCTGACGGATGCCGAGGCGATCGTGTACCGCCAGCACGTCCTTGCCGACTGCCTGGCCCAGCCTCCGTCGTCAGGGAGATCTACGACATCGCGGTAGAGGCAGTCGTACGCGAGAAGAAGGAGTATTTCGGCCTGTTCAGGAATTCGCCGGACACGATCCTGAACCGGTCGGTGCGGGTGCTGGAGTTGTTCGTGAGCCTGCTCAGAAGGCTGCGGACCGTCGCGGATGAGCATGCCGGTGACTTCCGGTCCGAGGGCTTCACGCGGCTCTTCGCGATGCTGTCGAAGGAACTCGGCGATGAATACTTCAGCGAGATCGAGGGTCATCTAAGAGAACTCAAGTTCCGCCGCGGGGTCCTGATCAGCGCCGGGGTCGGCGAGGGAAACAAAGGATTTCACTATGTGCTCCGCAGGCTCCGGGAGCAGCGCTGGATCGAGCGGATCTCGCCCGGCGGCCGCGCCGCCGGTTACAGCTTCCAGATTCCCGACCGGGACGACAGCGGTTTCCGGGCCCTGTCGGACTTGCGGGCGAAGGGGATCAACCTCGCCGCGAACGCGCTGGCCCAGTCGGCGGACCATATCCTGAGCTTTTTCAGCATGCTCCGGTCCGAGCTGGCTTTCTACGTGGGCTGCCTGAATGTGCACGGCCTGCTCGCCGGCAAGGGCGAGCCAACCTGCTTCCCGGTTCCCTTCGCCGGCGGCCAGCTCGCCCTGACAGCCCGCGGGCTGTATGACGCCTGCCTCACGCTGCACGTCAGCGCGCGCGTCATCGGCAACGACGTGAACGCGGACGGCAAGTCACTGGTGATGATCACTGGCGCCAACCAGGGCGGCAAGTCCACCTTCCTGCGGAGCGCGGGCCTGGCGCAGCTGATGATGCAATGCGGCATGTTCGTCCCGGCCCAGTCGTTCCAGGCTGATATCTGCAACGGCGTCTTCACGCACTACAAGCGCGAGGAAGACGCCTCCATGGAAAGCGGGAAACTAGACGAGGAACTCAGCAGGATGAGCGGCATCGTCGACCAGATAACCCCGGGCTGCATCCTGCTGTGCAACGAGTCGTTCGCCTCGACCAACGAGAGGGAAGGCTCGCAGATCGCCCGCCAGATCGTCCGCGCGCTGCTGGCACGTGACATCAAGGTGCTCTTCGTTACGCATCTGTTCGACCTGGCGCAGCGCCTCGACCTTGAGGGCATGGAGACCGCGCTGTTCCTCCGCGCCGAGCGGCAGGCTGACGGGCGGCGAACGTTCCGGGTGGCCGTGGGGGAGCCGCTGCCGACCAGCCATGGGGAAGACGTGTACCGGCGCATATTCGGCGCCGATCTTGACAGCGCGCCCGCCCGCTGAGGTGAGAATGGCCGGTCGCACTCCGTCCGATGAGGTAGCGTAGGCCACGGCGGAGGGGCTCGCCGCAATCGCGCCAAGGCCAACGGTCCCTGCATGGCAGCAGGAAGCGCGCGGCATGAAGCAGATTCTCGCCCTTAGTCACGCCCGGAAGTCCTACGACGGCAAGGTCGTCCTGGACGACGTCACGCTGGCGTTCCTGCCCGGCGCGAAGATCGGCATCGTCGGCCCGAACGGCATGGGCAAGTCGACGCTGCTGCGGATTATGGCCGGGCTGGAGCAGCCCTCTAACGGCGAGGCCCGGCTGATGCCCGGCTATACCGCCGGGATCCTGCAGCAGGAACCCACGCTGAGCGAGGACAAGACCGTGCTTGGCAACGTCGAGGAAGGCGTCGCCGGCACCAAGGCCCTTATCGAGCGCTACAACCACATCGCCGGGCAGATGGCGACGGATTACTCTGATGAGCTGCTGGCGGAGATGGGCCGCCTGCAAGAGCAGCTCGACCACCGTGGCGCCTGGGACCTGGATTCCCAGCTGGAGCAGGCGATGGACGCGCTGCGCTGCCCGCCCCCGGACGCTGAGGTCAGCGTTCTGTCGGGGGGCGAGCGGCGGCGGGTAGCGCTGTGCAGGCTGCTGCTGTCCCAGCCGGACCTGCTCTTGCTGGACGAGCCGACGAACCACCTGGACGCCGAGAGCGTGCTCTGGCTTGAGCAGCACCTGGAGAAGTACCCGGGGACCGTGGTGGCGGTCACGCACGACCGGTACTTCCTGGACAACGTGGCCGGCTGGATCCTGGAGCTGGACCGCGGCCGCGCCTACCCGTACGAGGGGAACTACTCGACTTACCTGGAGACCCAAGGCGTCCCGGCTCAGGGTCGAGGGGCAACGGGACGCCAAGCTGCGGAGGCGGCTTGAGGAAGAGCTGGAGTGGGTGCGGTCCAGCCCGCGGGCACGCCAGGCGAAGAGCCGTGCCCGGCTGGCGCGGTACGAGGAGATGGCCGCCGAGGCCGCGTCCCGGGAGAAGCTGGACTTCGAGGAGATCCAGATCCCGTCCGGCCCCCGGCTCGGCAGCTTGGTTGTTGAGGCCAGCGGCTTGGCGAAGGGCTTCGGTGACCGGATGCTGATCGAGGACCTCAGCTTCAGCCTGCCGCCGAACGGCATCATCGGGGTGATCGGCCCGAACGGGGTCGGCAAGACCACGCTGCTGGAGATGATCGTGGGCGAGGAGCAGCCGGACGCCGGGACCATGACGGTCGGCGAGACGGTGCAGGTCTCCTACGTCGACCAGCTCCGCTCCGGGATCGACCCGGGCAAGACCGTGTGGGAGGTCATCTCCGGCGGTGAAGCATACATCCGAGCCGGGAAGGCCGAGATCCCCAGCCGCGCTTACGTGGCCGCGTTCGGGTTCAAGGGCCCCGACCAGCAAAAACCGGCCGGGCTCATGTCCGGCGGCGAGCGCGGTCGGGTCAACCTCGCGCTCACCCTCAAGCTGGGCGGGAACCTGCTGCTGCTGGATGAGCCGGCCAACGACCTGGACGTGGGGACCCTGGCGTCGCTGGAGAACGCGCTGCTGGACTTCCCCGGCTGCGCGGTGATCACCAGCCACGACCGGTGGTTCCTGGACCGGGTCGCCACCCACATCCTGGCGTGGGAAGGCGGGGCGTCCTGGTTGTGGTTCGAGGGGAACTTCGAGTCCTACGAGCAGAACAAGATCGACAGGCTCGGCCCGGAGGCCGCCCGGCCGCACCGGGTCACCTACCGCAAGCTCACCCGCTGACCTGGGCACGGCCGGTCATGGGTGACGAGGCACTTGAGGTAATCCACAACGCCGAGCGCATCGTGTGGGTGGCCGGGTGGCGCTTGCAAGAAGACCGAGTGCTGCGGCAAGTGCCCGGCGACGGTGCGCGGCCCGCAGCGCGACGAGTGGGTCGCCACCTGAGCTGGTGCCGGATACATTGGATAGTGGCGATGAGGCCCGCCGGAAGCGCACGCCAGGTGCTGATGGCCTCTGCGGACGCAACGTCACGCGGAGGCACCCATGCCCGGACATCGGTATCAGCCGGCGCCGCGGCGGGGCGGGGAAGAGCCCTGATCGTGGCCGCGGCATACTCCTCTTCCTGGTCCCAGAGCGCGGGCCGGGCCTACTGGCTGCCGCCCGGCGGGATCGGCAACGGGCTGGACGCCGAGACGTGGGCCGTTCTCATCGACGCCGACGCCAGCGAGCTGATCCTGCTGCTGGACACGCTGCGCGCTACCGGTATCGCCGCTTATGCCGCCCGCATAGACAGGCTGGGTCGCCGGGCGCCCGTATCGGTATTCCGGATCTGGGTGGACACCTGGACATATTCACGCGCGGAGGACGTGATCCGCGAAACGCTGCTGCGGAATCGCCGGGCAGGCCAGTGAGGGAACCGTCCGCGCCAGCGCGTCCCGCGACTGCCAACGGTCCCTGCCTGACACGGGTAGGAGGCCGCGTGCCCGCAACCGAGCAGCGCCACACGCTGATGTCGGCCCTGGCTGAGCTTGACGCGCTCGCCGACGGCAGCGACCGGGACACACTCGCCGGGCTGCGGGACAGGCTGCAGGCCCAGCGGCTGCGCGTGCTGGTGGTCGGGGAGGCCAAGCGCGGCAAGAGCACGCTGGTGAACGCGCTGCTCGGCCGGGAGATCCTGCCGGCCGGCGTGACGCCCCTTACCGCGGTGGCCACCACCGTGACCTATGCCGCCGCAGAGCGCGCGGAGGCCGCCTTCCTCGACGGCCGCACAGCAGGCTTTTCGCTCGCCGAGCTGCCGGATCTTGTAACGGAGCGAGGAAACCCTGGTAACCGTCGCCAGGTCGCTACCGTCACCGTCGGACTGGACGCCCCGGTCCTGGCGTGCGGCGTAGAGCTGGTGGACACCCCGGGAACCGGCTCGGTTCACGAGCACAACACTGCGGCGGCGGACAGCGCGCTGCCGACGATGGACGCCGCCGTGTTCGTCCTGACAGCCGACCCGCCCGTGTCGGCCAGCGAACGGGACCTGCTGGCCCGTGTGGCCGGCTTGTCGGTCACCAGGTTCGTGGTGCTCAACAAGGCCGACTACCTGGATGACGCCGGGCTTGCCGAGGCGCTGGACTTCACCGCGCGAGTCGTCGCGGACGCGGCCGGCGAGCCGGCCCGGATCTACCCGCTGTCGGCCCGGGCGGCGCTTACCGCCGCCGGCGACGCCGGCTTTGCCAAATTCGCCGCCGACTTCGGCAGCTACCTGGAGACCGGGCGGGCCGCTGACCTGGAGCGGTCGGTAGCCGCGCACCTGCGCCGGCTCGCCCGGTCCCTGCTCGACGCGGTGACGCTGGCCCGCCGCGCGGCGCAGATGCGTGGCGGCAAGGCCGCCGGACGAGTCGCCGCGTTCGCTGCCCGGCTGGACGCGGTCCAGGAACGGCGGCAGTACGCCGAGGATCTGGCCGCGGCGGAATCCCGGCGGATGCTCACCGAACTGAACGAGGCGGCAGAACCCGAGGCCGCCCGGCTTAACGCACAGCTCGACACCGAGATCGGTAGCATGCTCGCCGGTGCGCTCGGCGCGGCAGCCCCTGCTGAGATCGAGCGCCAGGGCCGTGCCCGGCTGGCCGAGCTGACCAGGGACGCGGTCGAAACCTGGAGGCAGGACCAGCGAGACCGGCTGGAGCGGGGCCTGGAACGGCTGGAGACTCGGCTGGCCGGTGAGCTGAACACGGAGCTGGACGCTGTCCGCGGTGCCGCCGCGGACCTGCTTGGCCTCGACCTGGCGGTGCCCGGGCCCGGCCAGCGGCTCGCCGCGGATCTGCGGTTTTTCTACACGTTGCGGGAGGATGTGGGCCAGGCCGAGCTGTTGGCCGGCGCGGTACGGCGAAGGCTGCCCGGTGAGTTCGGACGCCGCCGGGCCCGCGACTACCTGCGCCGGGAGGCCAGGAACCTCGCGGGCAGCCAGGTCGGCCGGGCCCGGGGTGACCTGCAGTACCGGCTGGCCGAGGCCACCCGCCAGCTGATCCGGGCCATGCACCGGCGTTATGCCGAGGGGACCGGGCGGCTGCAGGCCGCGCTGGCGACCGCGGCACAGCTGCGCGAGGTGACCGCGGCCGATGCCGGCCAGCGCGACCGGGAACTGGCCCGCCGCGAGGACGCGCTGCGCGGTGTGGTCGCCCGCGTGCCGACCGACAGTTAGGTGCTAACGTCGGCCTCTTTGGCGCCCGGCGTGCCCACCAGTGGGAGATTCCCACCGCGCTGCACCATTAGGGCCCGGAGGATCCGTTTCAGATATTAAGGCGGCTGGCAACCTCGCTATCAGCGTCCTCTCGGCCACCGGCGATCACACGCACCGCAGAATTTGCAGGCGCAAGTAGCGTGTCCACCACAATGAGGACCGGCGATGAGGCTCGCCGGGAGTGCTGGAACCGATCTCGCTGATGGCCTCTACCACCCTCCCGGGCCGAAGGCGAGGACATCGAGCTCACTGTTTCTCTCACTTCGCCGCAAATCCTGGACGAGATCACGTTCAGCCTCGAGCCGCCCGCCACCGTCGCCGTCGTCTCCGGCAAGGTCACCCAGGTCACGGCGGGCGGCGCCCGCGCCGGGGCCGAGGTGGGTGCTGCGGCCCGCAGTGCGGGGGCGCCGCACTCCAGCGACGCCACGTCACCGCCAGACCGGCGATGATCTTCCCCGGTCATGCACCGCCCCCGATGCCCGCGGGCAAGGCCGGCCTGCTAGCCCAGCGTCCAGGCCCGTCACCCGCAGGGCCCTGGTGAGAGCACCCCGCCCGTCTGTGAGACGATGCCCGTCCCATTGGCAGATACGACGAAATGCGACGACGGCCGCCGGTAAGCTGCATCCGGAATATGCCTTTCGAGCTGGCGTGAACGGGACTCCCGGCAAGCCCCGTTCTCCCAGTTCAAAGGCATTTCCTCATCTAGATGACTAAGCCTGGTCAGGTCGCGCGCGAAAGCCCGAGGTTAATGAAGAAATCATTGCAGATGGTGGCGAGTAACTCGCTGCACGTGGGAGCTGGCCTGTGCGCGGTTGCCGCGGCCGCAATCCTCACGGGCGGTTGCTCGTCGGATCTACGGTCATCGACCGCGACGGCCAAGCTGTCATCAGCCGCGACGGTCAGGCACTGGGGGTCTTTTTTCGGTGCAGGGCGTAACGGGAAAGGTCATTTCGGCACGGTAATGTCGCCAGCCGCGGTGACCGTGCCCGGCACCGTCGCAGAGGTCGGGACCTCGAACTCGACCCAGTACGCGCTGCTGGCCAACGGCAGCCTGTATGCCTGGGGCCTGGGCACGCACGGCCAGCTGGGTGACGGCGGCACGGAGAACTCCTTCAGCAAGGCGGTGCGGGTGCGCTTCCCGGTGGGGGTGAAGATCGCGTCGATCCCCACCGATGTCATGCCCTACAACACGGGCCTGGCCGTCGACACGCAAGGATATGCCTGGGGCTGGGGCGGTAACGGCGGGGGCGAACTGTGCCTGGGGAACAAAAAGGCCTACTACACTCCCGTCAGGCTCCCGCTGTCCCATGTGAGCGCCCTGGCCGGAGCCAGCGGTCACGCGCTGTATGACTCTGATGGCACCGTTTACGCATGCGGGCTGAACAGGAATGGCGTCCTGGGCGACGGCAGCACGCGCAACAGCACCACGCCGGTTCGGGTGGCCCGGCTCAACGGCTCGTCCGTCACCCAGCTGGTGGCCGGATTCGACAACGCCGGGGCCCTGCTGTCCAACGGAAAGTACTTCGACTGGGGCTACGACGCCGACGGCCAGCTCGGCAACGGGCCCGCCAGGCGGCCATCCCGCGCCCGACAGACCGCTGGCACGGCGGGCGGCGGCCGGGTGGCATCGTCGGCGTCTTCGGCGTGCCACTGTCCTGTCTGGGCGCCCGGATCGCCGCGGTGAGCATCGCGGCCAGCACTGCCAGGAGCGTCACGAGGCCGCTGGCGTAGCCGTTGGCCATTCCCGTGATGGCTGCCCGCACAGCGGTTCATATCGCATCGTCGTGCGCGTCGCGCGGCGCCCACGCTGCCGCGTCCGGCACCGGCGCGGGCGTTACGCGTAACATGGCCCAGTGACTGATGACCGGAACTGTGAGCAGTGCGGCGCCTTGTTCGCGCCGCGCCGTGAGCATGCCCGGTTCTGCTCTGTTCGCTGCCGGGTCGCGTGGAACCGCGAGGAGATGGGTGATCCGGCGGTCGAGGTGCGCGCGCTGCAGTGGTCGATTACCGCGATGAGTGACGCGGCGGAACGGCTTCACGTGGTCTGGGCATGGGACCGGCCGCAAGCGTTCGCGGTGGTAGGTGAGGCGGTGTGGTGGGTCACCATCGTCGACGCCACGCTGGTCCGCTATCACCCGGGAACCTACGACGGCGTGATGGCAGGCCAGATTCCGGCGGAGCGCCGGCTGGTCGAGGGAACCTTGGCCGGGCTGCGCTTCGTCCGGAACCGGATCGGCCACGAAATCGATCTTGCTGAGTTCATCGAGCCCGGCGCACCCGGTCCCGGCGCAGGCGAAGGGCATATCACGGGCTGGACGTGGAAGTCAGTGCCGGAGCCGGCGCTCGCGTCGCTGCCACCGGACGGGCAGGCGTGGGAGATGACCCGGTACCGGGCGTACCAGGCTCAGCTGGCGGGCCACACCACCGGGGAGATCTTCGGGCGGGCCGTGGCGTTCCTCACGCTGGCTGCCGCGAGCGCGACCGCGATCACGGATGTCAGCGCGCAGGCCGCACCTTGAGAATCGCCGTCTCTGGGGCCCAGCATCCAGGAGATGCGGATCCTCAGTGCGCTGAGGCCCGATCGGCCGCCGGGTGCCCGTGTCACGGGTGCTGATGGCCATATCTTCCAGGCTGACCCCGGACGGGCGCGGCGCTGCGCCCCGTCGGTGAATGGCCCCATGGTGCGAGGTCCCCGACCGCCCCGGCGACAGTGACTGCGCGCCTGGAAGTTCCGGCCGGGGACGCGGCGGGCATCAGCTGACGAGGATATCTCGCTGACAAGATCTTGTTTTTGAGATACCGTAAGAGATATGGTCGATGAGCAGGCCGAACCAGGCGAGCTGCCGCTGCTGCCCGGGTTCCGCGAGATGGCACTGCGGCGCATGACCCGGCGGCGCCGCAGCCTCGTCGCCGGCCTGACGGAGCAGCGCCAGTCGGCTGGGCTGTCACAGACCGAGGTCGCGGCGCGGATGGGCACCTCGCAGTCAGCAGTCGCCCGGCTCGAGTCAGGGATGGCGGATGTGCGCGCCTCGACGCTCGAGCGATACGCCGCGGCCGTCGGCAGCGAGATCACATGGCAGCTGGGCAACCGGCAGCCGCCTGTGCGACAGGAGGGATCAGGGTGACTCCGGTGCTGGCCGGCTCCTTTCCGCCCCGGCCGCCGTTCCCGCCGGAAAGGCCTCTCCCACCGGAAAGGCCTCTCCCGCCGGGACGGCCGGTGCCACCGGAGAGACCGGTGCCACCGGAGAGACCGGTGCCGCCGGAGCGCCCTGCCCCGTCTGCGTATCCGGCCGTGACGCCCGTGCGGGTATGGATGGATCCGCAGCAGTGGCCCGGGCGGGTTTACGAGCGGCTCTTCGAGCAGCGCATCGTGATGGCGCACGGTCGCCTGGACGGCGAGGCAGCCAGTCGGCTGTGTGCCCAGCTGCTCACCCTGGACGCCGAGGGCGACGGGCCGGTCCGCCTGGAGCTGCAGGGCCTGGATGCCGAGCTGTCTGCGGCCCTGACCGTGATCGGCGTCCTGGAAACCCTCCGCGTCCCGGTTCTGGCGTACGCGGCTGGCTGGATCAGCGGGCCCGCGCTGGGCGTGCTTGCCGCGTGCGGCAGCCGGCGGGCCTACCCGAACGCCGTGTTCGCGCTATCCGAGCCGAGGATGAGCTACGACGGCGCGGCGACTGCGATCACCGCGCAAGAACAGCAGGCCCGGGCCATGCTCGACGCGCTGTGGCTGCGGATCGCCGAGTCCACCGGCCGCGAGGTCGACGACATCCGCGATGACGCCCGCCGGGAACGGTTCCTCACCGTCGAGCAGGCCATCGCCTACGGCCTCATCCAGGAACGCGCAGCGGCCCGCTGAGCCGCGCGCCCGCTCGCCGACCCGGCAGGCGCGACACCGCCCGCGGCGGCCAGCCGGCGAATCGCGTGCAGCCCGCGGGATCCGGCATGAGGACGGGTCCGGGCCGCGGGGATCGGGGATTACCGGTTGAAAGGTCGTGGCGGTCGGTATTGTCCGGGTAACGCACCGATGCGAGCCGGGCGGGCCGGTTCCGGCACGCACGCCGGTCATCGGGCCGGCCGCGGTCGGCCCGGCGGTTGCCGGCACCGTGGTCCTGGGTCGCACCTGGGGCACCGCGACCAGTCCGGCTCGGTCAAGCTCAGCAAGCCGGGCGAGTACTTTTACAACGGCTGCGCCGGATTCCCCTGGAACGTCGGGGAGATCGTCGTCTCGTAGCCCGGCTGGCCGGGTCACAGCGAATTAACCCGGACCGTTACCTCGCCGGCGCCGGTGATGGCCGGCCGGTCGGCGCGGAAGGCGCTGATCGGGAACCGGCTGGCGCCGTCGATGGCCAGCTCGGTCAGGATCCGCCCGAGCAGCGCGGCGAACTTGCCCGCGTGCCCCGCGCCGGCGCAGACCAGCACCCGTGCCGAGCCGGGCACGTAGTCGACGATGAAGTCGCGGTCCGGCGGGAAGTCATAGCAGCAGACGCGGGTGTAGAGCTCAGGTCCGAGGGCGCCGGGCAGGTAGCCCTCCAGGAATGCCCGCACCTGTGCCACCCGCTGCGGATCGGCCGCGTCGGTGCGGGTCTGCGGCGTCACCACCGGCCCCGCGCCATCGAGACCGGCCTTGACCGCCACCTCGCCGTACACCGGGAAGCCGTAATACAGCAGGCCGTCCTGGGCGATCAAGCCGAACACGGTGAAGCGCTCGGGGGTGAAGTCGCGCACGTTCGCCGTGGCGAAATACGTGACCTGCTCCTGCGTCAGCGTGATGGGCAGGCTGGTGCCCAGCAGGTTGAGCAGGGTGGGGTTCCACGCTCCGCCCGCGAGCACGACCCGGTCGGCGGTATAGCTCTCGCCCGCGGCGGTGACCGTGACCCCATGCGGCGACTCGGCGATGGCCGAAACGGGCGCGCTGGGCCGGATGGTCGCGCCGCGCGCCCTGGCCAGCGCGATATGCGCGGCGGTACCCCGGCGGATGTCAAGGATCCCGGCTTCCGGATCGAACAGCGCGGTGTGCTGGTCGCCGAGCCGCCACTGCGGCCAGCGCTCGCTCACCTGAACGCCGCTGAGCAGCTCGAACGGCAGGCCCCTGGCGGCCATCGCGGTCGCGGCCGCATCGACGTACTCCATCCCGGCGCTGCCCCGCGCCGCGATGATCAGGCCGCCGGTCCGGTGCACGAGCCGCAGGCCGGTTTCCCGCTCGGCGACGTTCCAGCACTGGTAGGCGGCCGGCGTCAGCGCGGTGAAGTCCGCCCGGCTGTACGCGTGCCTGATCACCCGGGAGTGATCCTCAGAAGCGCCGCGGCCGTGCCCGAGGTCGTACTGCTCCAGGGCCAGCACCGCGCCGCCGCCCAGCCGCCGGCTCAGCCAGTAGGCAGTGGCCGCGCCGATCGCGCCGCAGCCGATGACGATCACCCGGTACTGCTGCGGCACGCGTCCTCCATCAAACCCAGGTACCACTCGTAATAGCGGGATATGACCGGGGCCTCGCTGGGCACCAGCACCCCACCGCGCCGGTAGGCGCGCGAGCTCATGTTCGGCTGACACCACTGCGCGGCCCCGAAATCCTGCTCGTTGACCTTACCGAACAGGGCCACCGCGTCGGCCACGTCATACCGCCCGGCCTCGAGCGTCTGCGCCGGAAACAGCCACTCGCACACCGCCCTGGTCCGATCCGGCGCGACCGGCTCGAACCTGTGCACGATCACGTGATCGCTGATCAGCGAGATGAAACAGTTCGGACGCAGCACCATGCCGTAAAAGAGCCGGTCGTCGGCGGGCAGCAGACCAGGCAGCCTGGGCAGCACGGTCTGCCCGGTGAGCGAGAACGACGGACGGCCGGCGGCGATCGGGTAGCCGCCGGGATCGTAGCCATCGGTCCCGATGGCCGGCGACTTGAACTGCGGGATCGTGATCACCAGCTCCGGGTGAATGTTCCGGCAGTGATAGCACTCCTGGAAGTTCTCGTAGATCAGCTTCCAGTTCGCCGCCACGTCGTACTCGGCCCTCGCCCCGACCCTCAGCTCGCCGATCCGGTACCGCTCGAACTTGCCGTAGCCGGCCAGCCGGGCCTCAATCTGCGGCCGCAGTTGCTCGGGCAGTGGCCCCGGCTGCTCGGCGAGGCTGACCCAGATCAGCCCTTCCCAGCTCGCGACGTGCACCTGGTGCAGCCGGTAGCGGCCGCGGTCGAGGCCGTCCAGCGCCCGCCAGTTGGGTGCCGCGACAAGCTGCCCATCCAGGCCGTAAGTCCAGGCGTGATACGGACAGCGGATTGTCCTGCCGACCTGGCCGCTGTCGGTCAGGCACAGCTGCGCGCCACGGTGCCGGCAGACGTTCAGGAAACCGCGGATCACCTGGTCCCGGCCGCGGACCAGCACGACTGCCTCGCGGCCCACCCGCCGCCTGATAAACCGGCCCGGGGCAGCAATCTCGTCGGCGCGGCCGGCGTAGTACCACTCCCGCTCAAAAATGCGCTCGAACTCGGCGTCCAGGATGCCCGGATCGGTGTAATAGCGGCCATCCAGCGTCGGTGCCAGCACACCCGGTTCGACACTCACGCGGGCCTCCCGTTCACAAACCCCATAAGCCGAAAGCTGCGGCCCGGCCGCCCGCGGTGCGAAGCCGCCAGCCGGACCAGCTGCCTGACCGCCTGGCCGGCTCGGCCAGCATAACCAGCCGGTGGCGCCTGGTTCTTCGGCCAGCAGCCGGAGATTTCTTGCCGCGATTCCTACATCTGTAGGATGGCGCTGAGGGGGAGAGGCGCGTGTTCGAGCAGCGGCTACAGCTCATCGCCGAGCAGCTCGCGGACGCCCTGGCGCGGTCGGTGATCATCGACGACGCCGCGCTGCGGCCGCTGGCGGTCAGCGCGCAAACCGGGCTGGTCGAGGCCAGCCGAGTCGAGGCGGTGCTGCAGCGGCGCACCAGCGCGCGGCACCGGCGGATGCTCGCCGAGCACGGGATCTTCCAGGCGCGCGAGCCGGTGTCCATCCCGGCCACCGACGCCGCCAGCCTGCCCCGGCTGTGCCTGCCGCTGGTGCACCGCGACAAGCTGCTCGGCTTCCTGTGGCTGATCGACCAACCGGCCCTGACCGCGGCGCAGATCGAGCGGGCCGAGGCTGCCGCGGCCCAGGCCGGGCGGCTGCTGCAGCAGCGGGCGGCGCGCCAGGCCGCGGAGTTCGACACCTTCGGCACGCTGGCCGACGCGCTGCTGCGGGCCGATGCGCGAGACCGCGGCGCGGCGGCGCGCAAGCTGACCGACGAGGCCGCGCTGACCGGCTCGCCGCCCTATATCCTGGCCGTGATCCGGTACCTGGCGGATGCGGCCGGCGGGCGCGACGATCTGCCGCGGGTGGCCGGCGACCTGCGCCGCCGCGCGGCACCCGGCGGATTCGTGCTGGCCAGTCCGGGGCAGGACGAGCTGGTGGCGATCACAACCCGGGACGCGACCGGGCTGCTACGCGGCGCGGTCCGCGCGGTGGCCGGGCCACCCCTGGTGATCGGCACGGCCGGCGCAGCCTCGACGCTGGCGGCGATCCATGCTCGGCTGGACGACGCGCGATACGCGGCCGAGGTCGCCGCTCACGTGCCAGCCTTCGGCGGGACCGCGGACTGGGGCGAGCTGGGCAGCTACGCCGTCTTCCAGTACCTGCCCCGCGACAAGGCGGCACCCGAGCGGATCTGCCCGGGGATCACGGCGCTGCTGGCCGAGCGGACCGGGATGTACCAGGCGACGATCCGGGCTTACCTGGATTCCGGCGCGAACGCCCAGCAGACCGCGGCGCTGCTGCACATCCACCGGACCACGTTGTACTGGCGCCTGGCCCGGGTGGCTGACCTGCTGTCGGTCGATCTGAGCCGCGGCGAGGACCGGCTGAAGCTGCACCTGGCCCTCAAGCTCGCCGCGCTGACGCCGGCGGGCCGGACCCGGATCGGCGAGTAGCGCGCCTTCCATCAGCCGAGCCGCGCCGCCGGCTCCGGCCACAGCGACAATGGGATTTACCCCGGGCTGCTCGACTGCAGTGATATCGAGCAGTCTATTGGCCGCCTCTTCTGGTCTCCCGGGAGTCAGCCCGAGCAGTCCCAGCGCTGCCCGGGCCGTGGTGGTGAGAAACGTTCCGCCGCTTCGCTGCCCTAGAGCGAGCACCTGCTCGGCCAGAGCGACGTCATACGGTTCGATGGCCTGCGTGACCAGCTCGCTGCCGGGCGGCCCGTCAATGCGACGAATACCGGCCGCAACCGCGATATCCAGCTGGCCCACCAGCTGTCAGAACGCCAGATCGCGATGGTGCTGGCCGGGGGCAGAATCCCGCTGGCGGCCCGCCAGCTGCACGGCGCGCAGAACTCGCCGTGAAGCTGCACCAGCGGACTTCATTCGCGGACCCGGGCTGCCTGCCGGATCAAGGCCCTCCGGGATCTAACTTGGTCAGCGCAGGAGTACATCTGCCCGGCCGGGGGAGTCGGAATGGCCAGGCACGGCCGAGCCTGCACGGCCAGCCCAAGTCCCGGGGGCGAACATGAGCCTGGCCGAGCAGCGCTCGTCAGCGAATGGATTACTGGTGGCCATCGAAATCCGGCTCTGGCGCAAAGATCGTGATTGCTGGCCCTGCGTGGTGTTAGGTGCTGAGCAGGATTCTCTTCGCAGCAGGTCGAGGTTGGCGCGGCCGAGCGTCTGGCGTTTGGACCCCGGCCACCGCCGCCGACATGATCTGGTTGCTGATGTCGCCCGACCTGCTCAACCGGCTCATGCGCGAGCGGCGCTGGCCGCCCAGGCGGATCGGCGATCACCTCGCCGTCCGGCTCACATCCACTTTCGCGCGCAGCCAAGGAGGACCATCCGATGTACGCGATCATCAGGAAGAACGCCTATGACCCCGCAAAGCTCGCTCAGGCCGGGCCCGCCCTGGCCGAGTTCCAGGAGCTGCACGCGGCGCAACCGGGTTACGCCGGCAGCATCGACGTCGACGTCGGTGAGGGGCAGCGCATCGTCGTCAACCTCTGGCACACAGAACAGGACGCGCGCGCCGGGCTGACACAGCTCGTGCCGCACCTGCAGCGCCTGCTCGAACCGCTGATGACAGGCCCCTCGCAGCTCATCGGGGTCGGCGAAGTAGCGGCAACCGACCTCGCGCCGCCACGCTAAATGCCGCCGCGCTGAATAAGGCGCGGAGCGCGGCAGCCGGTGATGGGACCGTAGCCTGGCCTGGTGACCGGCCGTGGTGCACCACTAACCCCGCCGCAGTGCCCACCGGCCAGGCCCTCGCAGAAACGCGCAGGCCGGGCCGGTGCTCTGCCCGCTACGCCGGGATGGCCGCCGGGTGGCTTGCTCCAGAGCACCTCGACTACGCCGCCCACGCGGCTTGCCGACGGCCGCAGCGCGGTGCCGAGGCGGTAAAGGCCGGGCACGCCGTCGCGAATGCGCGGTGCACGTGCGCGTACTCGCCGGTCAGCAGGTTCCCCCGTACTACGGGTCAGCGAGTGACTCCCTCGCTCATTGACAGTGCGGTCGTCGCCCTCTATTGTCCTCCAAAACGATAGAAATAGTAGACGACCTTGGCCGTTGACCGGAGCGAGAGGAACGCGGATGTCGTTGAAACGGGTCTCAGCCCGTCATGTGGCCGGAGGCGCCGCGGTCGGCCTCGTCTTGCTGGCGGTGCCGGCGTGCGCCAGGACCGCCGCAAGCACCACCTCGGCGGGCGGCGCGTGCCAGCCGGCCAAGTCGCCGGTGATCACGCTGGCCGCGTACAGCACTCCTTACGACGCTTACGGCAAGCTCATCTCCACCTGGCAGAAGGAATGGGCGGCCGCGCACAACAAGCAGCAGGTCATCTTCCAGACCTCGTTCGGGGCAAGCACCGCCCAGGCCCAGAACGTCGCCGCCGGGTTCCCCGCCGACATCGTCGCCCTCTCGCTCGTACCGGACGTGCAGATCATCCAGAAGGCCGGGCTGATCACCCACGACTTCACCACGGACACGGACGGCAGCATCGTGTCCACGACGCCGGTCGCCTTCGACGTGCGGCCGGGCAACCCGACGCACATCAGCAACTGGAACGACCTGACTCGCTCCGGCCTTCAGATCCTGACCCCGGACCCGGCCCAGAGCGGCGGGGCCAAGTGGAACATCGTGGCCGCCGACGGCGCGTCGCGGCGGGGTAAGGTGCCCGGCTACGCCGCCAGCAGCCAGAGCAGCGCCCAGAAGCTGCTGACCGGCATCTTCAAGAACGTCACCGTGATGGACAAGAGCGCCAACGACTCGCTCAAGAACTTCCAGTCCGGAAACGGCGACGTGGCCATCACCTACGAGAACCAGATCCTGCTCTCGAAGGCGGGCGGCAGCTCGGACCAGGAGGTCCTCCCGGCCTCTACCGTGCTGATCGAGAACCCCACTGTGGTGGTCGACAAGAACGCCCAGAAGCACTGCGTGCTGCCGATCGCGAATGCCTTCGTCAAGTGGCTGCACACAGCGGAGGCCCAGGCGATCTTCCAGCAGGTCGGCTTCTTCCGTCCCGTCAGCCCGGCGCAGGCGAAGCAGGGCGACAAGAAGCTGGGCCAGCCGCCGGTGACCGACCTGTTCACGACGAACGACATCGGCGGGTGGAATCAGCTGATCAACAACACCGTCTTCGGTCCCAACGGGGCCTTTACCCAGGCCTTCAAGGCAGCGAAGGGCTAGGGCCTTCGTGAGCTCCAGCGGGCTTGATGTCGCGCAGATCGCCCCGGGTCCGACATCGCCGGGCCCGGGGCGCGCCCGCGCGCGCCTGCGGCCGGCGTGGGGCCGGCTGGGGCTTCGAGGGCTGGCCCTGCTGTACCTCGGCCTGATGGTGGTCCTGCCGCTGTCTGCGGTGGTGACGAAGGGGTTCGGCGGCGGGATCGCATCGCTCCAGGACGCCTTCTCGCAGCTGGGCGCCCGGCAGGCCCTCATCCTCACCATCGAGATGGCCGCGCTCGTCGCGGTGATCAACGCCGTGTTCGGGACGATCACCGCCTACGTGCTGACCCGGTACCGCTTCGCCGGCCGCAACGTGATTGCCACGGTGGTGGACATCCCGTTCGCCATTCCCACGCTGGTCACCGGCGTGATGCTGGTTGCCCTGTACGGGCCGAACTCCCCGGTGGGGGGATTCCTGGCGCGTCACGGAGTTCACATCATCTTCGCCAAGCTGGGCATCCTCGTCGCGCTGCTGTTCGTGACGCTGCCGCTGGTGGTCCGGACCGTGCAGCCGGTCATGCAGGAACTCGACCGCGGCGAGGAGGAAGCGGCGCAGGTGCTCGGAGCGCGCCGGTGGAGGACGTTCCGCCAGGTCATGCTCCCTCACCTGCGTGCTGGCATCGTGGCCGGCAGCCTCCTTGCGTTCGCCCGGGCGCTTGGCGAGTTCGGCGCGGTCGTCATCGTGTCCGGCAATATCGCGAACAAGACGCTGACCGCGCCCGTCCTGATCGCCCAGCTGATCAGCGGGTTCAAGGACCCGCGGGCGGCCGCGGCGATCGGGACTATCTTGTTCGGGCTCGCGTTCGTGCTGGTGCTCATCGTCGAGCGGCTGGTGGGGCACAAAGAGCTGCGGGAGCACGCGGCATGAGCGCGACGGCCGAGCGAACCCCCCGCCTGTCCGCCGGAACGCGCCGCCGGCTCGTCCATGGCGGCCTCATCACGGTGACCTTCGCGTACGTCGGCGTGCTCGTCGTTGCCCCGCTGATCGGCATCGCCGTTGCCGCCCTGAAACCGGGACTGAGCGCCTGGCGGACGGTGTTCGATGACCCGTTCGCCCGGCACGCCTACGTGCTCACCGGGTACATCACCGCGGAGGCCCTGCTGGTCACCACGGTGATGGGCGTGGTCGTGTCGCTGGTTCTTTCCCGGGACCGCTTCCCTGGCAAGGCGGTGGTCAGCGCTTTGGTCGACCTGCCGCTGGCCGTGTCGCCCGTGGTCGTCGGACTGGCCGCGGTCCTGCTGTTCGGGCTGGGCGGGTGGTTCGAGCCCTGGTTTGCTGCGCGCGACATCCAGATCCTGTTCGCGGTGCCGTCCATGGTGCTGGTCACCATCTTCATCTCGATCCCGTTCGTGATCCGCGAAGTGGCACCGCTGCTACAGGAGCTGGGAGCAGAGGAAGAGCAGGCCGCACGGACCTTGGGGGCCTCCCAGCTGCAGACGTTTTTCCGGATCACGCTGCCGAACATCCGATGGGGCTTGCTCTACGGCATCGCCCTGAGCACCGCCCGGGCGATTGGCGAGGTCGGGGCCGTCCTGATCGTCAGCGGCACGATCGCCGGGCAGACCGAGACCTCGACGCTGTACATCCTCAGGGCATTCGACGAGGGACAGGACACCTCTGGTTACGTCGTCGCCCTGACGCTGGCCATGGTGTCGATCGTCATGCTGTTCGGAATCGAGTTCTTCAGGCGCAGGCAAGATAAGGGGCACAGCGCATGAGCGAGGGGATCGTCGTCCAGGGGCTGTGGAAGCGGTTCGGGTCGTTCGACGCGGTCAAGGACGTCGGCTTCGAGGCGGAGGACGGGAAGATCACCGCGCTGCTTGGTCCCAGCGGCTCGGGCAAGAGCACCGTGCTTCGCATGATCGCAGGGCTGGAGCGCCCCGACGCCGGCCGCATCTGGGTCGGCGGTGAGGAGCAGACCGGAAAGAGCGTGCAGGAGCGCCGATTCGGGTTCGTGTTCCAGCACTATGCCCTGTTCCGGCACATGACCGTCAGCCGGAACGTTGCCTTCGGGTTGTCGGTGCGCAAGGAATCGAAGGCCGTGCAGCGTAGCCGTGTCAACGAGCTCCTCGAGCTGGTGGGCCTCGCGCCGTTCGCCAGCCGCTATCCCGATCAGCTCTCCGGCGGCCAGCGCCAGCGGGTGGCCCTTGCCCGGGCGCTCGCTCCCCAGCCCCGGCTCCTGCTGCTTGACGAGCCGTTCGGCGCCCTGGATGCGCGCGTGCGCCAGGAACTCCGGCGCTGGCTGGATGACCTGCACCGCGAGCTGGGCGTGACCAGCCTGCTGGTGACCCACGACCAGGACGAAGCCCTTGAGCTGGCTAACGAGGTTGTCGTGATGCACCAGGGCCGGGTGGAGCAGATCGGGACGGCAGACGAGGTCTACAACCGGCCAGTCACGGCGTTCGTGGCCGGGTTCGTGGGGGCGACCAACATCGTCAACGGTCACGTCTCAGGCGGCCGGCTGCGGTTGGCCGACGGTGAGCCGACCGACGCCGGTCACCTGAGCGAGGGGGAGAAGGCCCAGGCGTACGTCCGGTCGCACGACGTCCGCCTGACCAGTGCGGCCGAGAACGGGGCGGTGTCGGCGACCGTCGAGCGAATCACGAACATGGGCTGGACCTCGAAGATCCACCTCCGGCTGGCCGACGGCCAGGTTCTGCTGGCCCAGCTTCCCAACGAGGAAGTCGACTGGATCCGGCCCGGGGCTCAGGTGTTCGCCGGCCTTCGCGACCCGAAGGTGTTCTCCGCCGCCAGCGCAGAGGACGCCGCCAAGGACTCGCGGCCGGCGGAAGTCTCCGACGCAGTCGTGGTGCCGTCGCGTGAGGCGACGCCGCAGGCACCATGACCATCACCGGTGGCAACGCTCCTCCGTCACCACCGCGGCTGGCGGTGCCCATCCGGATCTCAGCCAGTGCTGACTATGCGACCCGCGCATGCGCCGAGCTCGCCGCCGACCCGGCCGCCAGGTTGAGCGGGGATCAGATCGCGGCGGCCCAGAACATTCCCCTGAAAGTTCCTTCTGAACATCCTGACCGAGCTTGGCCGCGGGAACATCGTGCGCAGCCACAGAGGTAACAGCGGGGGTACCAGCTCACTCGCCCGGCGAGCCAGATCACCATCGCCGAGATCCTGCAGACGTGCGGGCTCGCCGGCCCGACTGCGACAGCAGCGAGAAGCCAGCCGGCGGACAGCAAGCTATCGATCATTCTGGTCCGGATACTGCAGGCCGTGCAGGCCTGGTTCGTGAACCAATGCCCGCTCGCCGCTCGCGTTAGCGGATCCCGGCGAAGCGCTGCCGCCGGCCTAGCGCGACTCCGCGGGCGCCGACGCGGGGTCTGGCTTCCGCCAGAGGCTGATCTGTGTGCGGTCAGCTGTCCGCGAGGGCTACTCGACACCTGCAAATACTCGCCAGGGAGAGCCTCGCGCACGACATCAGGCTCTGCAAGGCGCCGGCCTTTGTAGCAGGGCTGGCCGCCCGAGGTCGCTGCGACCTGCTGACGAAGCCAGCCAGCATCGTGGCGCTGAGGGTCGAGCTGACGTCCGTGCTAGACAGTCATTTCCCGGACAAATGGACGGAGAACCGCGGACATGTCCGCTGTTGTTGTCAAAGGTAGAGCCGAACGACCTGGGTCCCCAGGACTTCGGCCCGCTGTGCTGGCCGGCCGCAGCGGTGCATCGTGGGAGGGAGTACATGATCGCGGCGGAATCGCTGTCCGGGATTTGCGCGGGCGGGCGGCCGCAGCGCCGGAGGTTGACAATGCCAGGACATCCGATCGACCACGCTGGGCTTGAGATCTTGCCGTTCGAGGCGTGTCTGCGGCTGCTCGCCTCGGTCCCGCTGGGCCGGGTCAGCTTCTGCGCAGACGGCGAGGTGGTGGTCCTGCCGGTGAACCATGCCGTGGACGCACAGGACGTGGTCTTCCGCACGGCCCGCGGGTCGAAGCTCGCCGCAGCCGGGGAACAAGGCCTGATCGCGTTCGAGGCCGACGACTATGACCGCCAGACCCGGTCCGGGTGGAGCGTTCTGCTGACCGGCCGCGCAGCGGTGGTGGACGAGGAAGCCGAGATTCACCGCCTCGGGCGCCTCGGCCTGCACCCCTGGGCCATCGCCGTGGAACGTCCCTTCTGGGTCCGGATACGCCCTAGCTCGGTAACAGGGCGGCAGATACCAGGGACTAGGTGCTCCTCCAGTTAGACGCACGCCGCCACCCGCTCCGGCGGCGGTCCCTGAACTGGCCGGGACAGCCTGGAATGGCCAACTCGGCATCACCGACCGCCCTGGACGGCTGCTTCCTCATCGGCGGCGCCTGCATCAGCTACACGAGCGAGCATCATGATCTCCGTCCCGGCGAGATCTGCTGCCATCGACGCTCCTCACGGCGCGTGCTCGATTGGCTCGCCGCCATCATCAACCGGCCATGCGAACTCATGGCAGGTGGCCGGTGTCGTTGAACCGGCGTACGGCGGCGTACTGGTGATCGTGCCACTGGATCTCGTTGAGGCAGGCGGAGCCGAGGTACATCCGGTAGAGGGTGACGAGCGGTACGTCCAGGGCGCGGCACAGGAGGGTCTTGATCGGCGTGATGTGGCTGACGACCAGCACCGTCTCGCCGCGATGGTCGCGAATGATCCGCTCACGGGCGCGGTCAACCCGGTGCGCGGTGCCGGCGAAGCTCTCACCGCCGGGGGGAGCCTGCTCGGGGTCGTGCTGCCAGGCACCGGCCAGCGCGGGCCAGCGTTCCTGGATCTCCGGCAGGGTGAAGCCCTCCCATTCGCCGAAATCAGTCTCGCGCAGTTCGTCATCGACGGTGACGGTAAGGCCGAGTTCGGCGGCCACGATGCCGGCGGTAGCGGCGGCGCGCTGCAACGGCGAGGTGATCACCGCGTCGATCTGGCCCGCGCAAGCCAGCCGCCGGGCCGCGGCCATGGCCTGCAAGATGCCGTTCTCGCTGAGGGGAACATCGCGTATGCCGCTGAACCGGTGCTCCGGCGACAGGCGGGTATCGCCGTGTCGCAGCAGCACGGTGGTGGTGGGCGGCCCCGCCGGAGTGGCCCAGCCGAGCGTCATGGCCGGCATCGCAAGGTGGCGAAGAACCGCTGTGCGGACTGCTCCCAGGTCGCCAGGCTCTGCGCGCGGCGGGCCGCCGCGGCGGCCATGCGGCGGCGTGCTGGCTCGTCCGCCGCGACCCGGCCCAGCGCACCAGCGAGAGCCCTGACGTCACCGGGGGCTACCGTCCGTCCCTCCCTCCCGTCGGTTACCAGGTGCGGCAGGTTGCCGCTGCGCCAGCCGACGACCGGAAGGCCTGCGGTCATTGCCTCGGCGTAGACCGTGCCGTAGGTCTCCCAGCGTGACGGCAGGACGAAGAAGTCCGCAGAGCGGTAGAGGCGGCCGATCTCCGTGTCATTACACCGCCCGTGCCGGATGACGCGGTCGCGAAGCTCGCCAAGCCGGCCGATGACCCGGTCGTGGTACCGCGTGCCGACCTGCTCGTCGCCAGCGAGGTGCAGCCGCAGCGTCCCGGCCGGCAACATTCCAACCGCGTCCAGCAGTTCGAGAATGCCCTTGTTCGGCAGCCAGCTCGCCACGCACAAAGCGGCGGCTCGCGCCCCGTCTCGTAGGTCGCAACTGCCGGTGCCCTCGCTCTGATCCCGGCCAGGCGGCACCACGATGGCCCGGTCGAACTGGCCGGTGAGCAGCTCACTCGCCACGATCACCGGTTCGCAGCGGCGATACAGCAGCCGGTCCAGCCGTGCCTGTACCCATTTACGGGGCGCGGCGTGGTCGATCCCGCCAGGTGGCTGGTGCACGACGGCGGCAAGCCGGCGGGGGCGCCGTAGCAGAATCCACGGCGCGAGGAACGCTGCGGCGATGCTGTCGACCAGTACGACATCGGCGCGGGCGGCGCGCAGGGCCCGGTAGCCGTACAGGACGGGCAGCCGCAGCGGCAGCGACACGAAGTCGACCCTGGCGTCGTTGCGCCCCGCCAGCTCGGCCATCCGCCGGTGATAGCGGTAGCCGCCGGTCAGCGTGGCTGGGTCACCGAGCGTGATCAGGCAGACCGTCAGCATGGTGCGCGGTATCCTCCGAACGCGACCTCCGTCTCCCACACTCGCACCGTCAGCGTGTCACCGCCTCCCTTAGCGACGGAGGGCGCGAGCGTGTCATGGACCCAGCGGGCGAACACCTCCACGGTGACGGCCTCCGCGCCGGCGGGCCGTATCTCCTCGAGGTTCCGGCCATCGATCCGCCCGGTCAGCTCCGTCAGCGCCGCATCCAGCATGTCCAGGTCGCAGACCATGCCGCGCTCGCCCAGCCGCTCGCGGTCCACCACGACTTCGATCCGGTAGTCGTGGTCGTGCAGTTTGCCTTCCGGGCCGGGCATCCCGGGCATGACATGAAAGGCGCGCACCCCTTTGGTAAGCCCGACTTCGTAGGTCACTGGGCGGTCTTCCTGTCGTAACCGAGAACGGCGTGCATCATGCAGCTCATTCCTTCGTCAAGGGCGCGGAACGCGTCCACGGCACGCTGGAAAGGAAACATGTGCGTGGTGAGCTCGGTCAGCGGAAGCTCCGGCAGCAACGCGGCGGCCTCCGCCCGGCGCCGCGCCGTTGTCCACTGCCCGGACAACCCGGCCGGGATCGTGGAGACCTGCGTACTGCGGATGGTCAGGCGGCGGCGGTGGAATGCGCCGCCCAGCGGCAGTACCACCTGCTTCGCGCCGAACCAGGAGGCGATCAGCAAGGTGCCCTCGGGAGCGAGCAGGCTCAGCGCGGAGGCGGGCGCATGGGGGTTGCCGCTGGCATCAATAACCAGCGGAACCTCCTGCTTCGCCAGCTCCTCCGGCGGTACCGCAGTCACTCCGAGTTCGCCAGCCAGTGCACGGCGCCATTCCTGTGGTTCCGCGCACAGCGGCTGCTGCCCGGCCCGCCGCAGCAAAAGCGCGGTCAGCAGTCCCAGGACACCAGCCCCCATGACGATGACGCGATCGAGATAGCCTGCGTCGGCGTCGAGCGTGACCTGCAAGGCCGTCTCGACCAGCGGGAACAAGGTGGCGGCAGCCGGGTCGACTGCGGGTAGCGGAATCAGGTCGCGGGTACGCGCGGCGAATACGTCCTGGTGCGGCTGGAATGCGAAGACCGGCCGGTCCCAGCTTTCCGCCTCCCCTACGCACGCGTACCCGTACCGGAACGGGTAGCGGAAGCAGCCGCGCAGCGCGCCGATCGTGTCGTCCAGCGCGAGATCCTCGGGGACCTCGCCACGGTAGACCAGCCGTTCAGTGCCGCCGCTGATACCGGAAAACCAGGTTCGCACGAGGACCTCGCCTGCCCCGGGACGCGGCACCGGAAGCTCCCTGATCTCAACGCACCGCGGTGCGACGTGGAACAGAGCGTTAGCGGCCACGCGCGGCCCCTACCCGCGGCTTGCGGGGGCAAACGGCGGGTTTGCCCCCTTCTGCCGGGGGAAGCGCACCTGCATGAACGAGGTTCGCGAGGCCGCGCGCATCCGGTTGCCTACCTCCGCCGGGGAGTTCGACACGCGAGCATTCGAATGCGTTCTGGCTACGTTCACCTGGCGCTCGTTAAAGGTGACATCGGCGACGGCCAAACGGTGCTGACCCGCGTGCACTCCGAATGCCTGACCGGCATCCAGATGACCATCCGGAGGCACAGCCAGACCGCCGAGTTGGTGATCGGCGGGTTGATGGTGCCCTGGAAGATGCCGAACAGCAGATAGATCGCGAGCACGGCCGACGGCCCACCCGGTCGGCGGTGGACCCGGCCAGCACCAGGAAACTGGCCAGCACCAGGGTGTACGCGCCGACGGTCCACTGCAGGCCGGACACCGAGGCATGCAGGTCCCGACACATCGCGGCAGCGCGACGTTGACGATAGAGATGTCCATCACCACGACGATCATGCTGGCGCAGCAGATCGCGAGCACCAGGAATCGGCGTCGTCGGCTGAGCTCGCCGGCCGTGGTCTTCGGCAGCGTTGAAGCACTCATGACCACGACGCTAGGATTTAGAGCATGCTCGAAGTCAAGCCGCGGCCGGTACCCGGGCTCGCTCGCTCTGACCCCCAGGCGGGCCTGAGCATCGCCGAGGCCGCCCGCCGCACCGGGGTCAGCGTGCACACCCTGCGCTACTACGAACGCGCCGGGCTGGTCGTCACCACCGTCGACCGCACCGCCGGCGGCCAGCGGCGCTACCAGCAGCTCGACCTGGACTGGATCACCATCTGCACCAGGCTGCGGGCCACCGGCATGCCCATCAAGACCATCCGGCGCTACGCCCAGCTCGTATCCGCCGGCCGTGGCAACGAGCAGGAACGACTTGCCCTCATGGAGGCCCACCGCGCCGACGTGACCGCCAAGCTCGCTGGGATACAAGAAAACCTCAAGCTCATCGACCACAAGATCAACGTCTACCGAGGCCGGCTCGCCGCCGGCGACGCCGACCAGCTATGGGCGCCCAGCCGCCAAGCGGGTGCCCGCTGAGCAATCCGCCTGTGAAGAGAGTCATGTCTGATCCCCGCCAGCGGGCGGAACAGGTGTCACGGCGTCTCGGTCCGGTGATTCGGCCCCGGGGAGTGCGGCGCGGCCCAGGGAGAGTGCGTCGGCATCAGCTACCGGTTGGGGCGCCGCTATCACCCAGAGCGGGTGACGACATCGGTGATCTATGGCGTCGAGCATTGGTAAGGGTGGAGGCCCCGGGCCCGTTTCGGTCATGCCGGTCGCCTGCTGGCCCTGGAGAAGCGACGTAGGGAGCGTCAATGGTTTCCGGCGAGTCGTCAATGACGTCCGATGAAGACCTCGGCAGGCAATCCGCAGAACGCCATATCAGAAAAATGCCAATGAAGGCGCGCCCGGCAAAGGCTTGGCCCTGGCACTGCGTCGTGCCTGGCAGCCTTGTCCAGCCGTGGCTGACGGCGCTCACCGAGCGATTTTGTATTGCGAGAACCCCGGGAGGCTGAAGTGTCTGTCCTGAGCAGAAAACGTGCATCCGAGGCCGAGGCTGCGGACATCCGTGGCCGCATGCAGCAACTGGCCCGCCCGGCAGTCCTGGTCAGGACAGCCGTGCCGATAGCGAAGACCGCCGGGCTGGCTGTGCAGCACGGCGCCAGTAGCGCCGCGGCGTGGGCTGCGCCGCGGGTCAGCGGGGCGCGTGCCTGGACCGCGCCGCGCATCGAGCGGAGCGGCCTTGCGATCAAGGACACCATCGCGCCGAAGATCTACGAGGTGCTCGCGGCTACGGCGCGCCGCGTAGACGTCACTGCGCCAAGCGTGGATGTCATTACGCTCCGCACGGATGTCATTTCGCCCCGGCGGCGCTGGGCCAAGGTGGTGGCCGGAACGGCCATGCTGGCGGCCGCCGGCGCGGCGGTTGCCATCGTGCTTCGGCGCCGGAAGCATGACGGGACCTGCGGGGCGCCCGGGGAAACAGCCGACGCGGGCACCGGCCCGCAGACCGCACAAGACGGTCAGCCGCGCGCTGACGCTGACGGCAGCGGCGCGGAAGCAGACGGCAGCGGCGCGGAAGCAGACGAAGCAGACGTCAGCAGGCAGCCCCCGGCGACTTAACCAGGAACACCGTCACCGGCCCGGAAGGAACGGCCGGATGCAGGCCGTAGGCCCGCGCAACGTTCACGGCGGCGACCACGTCCGCGGTGCAGGTGCAGCGCAGGATCAGGCCCGGATGCCGGTCGATCATGGCGTTCCCGGCCGGCGTTGCGGCCGTGTCCAACGTTGCGTGCACGCGAGTATGTCCGCGCAGTACCAGTGGACGTCCGCGCACGCAGGCCCGCCGTCTGGCACCATGGATGTGGCCGGCAGGTGGATTCCGCACAGCCAGCATGCTTGCGTTCCGGTGAAGCGCCGCGCCGCCGGGCCGCCGGCCTGGTGCGGCTCGGCGCCCAGTGCCGTCACGGGTGTCCGCCCAGTGCCGTCACGGGTGTCACAGTCATAGTGAATCCTCCTCGTGCCCTGGCCGTCAGGGTAATCGGCTGCTGGTCGCCGTGCTGGCGTCTGCTCCCCGCAAGGCGACCAGCTGCCTCCAGCCCCGTTTCGCAGCCGCTCATGTGAGTCTCTAGCGCATTCGGCAGATCTGAGGCATGGATGCGCTAACTGCCCGGTTCTGGAGTCCTTGTTAGGTGCGAATCACCAGCCACGCCCAGCACGGTGTCGGCTCGTGGTGATAATCCGAAGCTGCGGGCAGGCTCGCAGCAGCGCGTCCTCCAGCACCGCCGGCCCGGGCGGCTATGCGGTGAGCGCGACGGCCGCTTCGCTGGTATAGGCGGAGAAGGTCAGGGATTCCTGGAGGTACAGCCCGATGCTGGTGGCGTCGTGGGACAGGTAGCCGATGGACAGGTCCTGGCCGATATGCAGTTCGAAGTCGCCGCCGCGGGTGGACAGCACGAAGGCACCGTCGATGGCGGGCGCCCAGATGATCTCGCCGTCGGCGACCCGCGCCAGGTGCTGGTGAATCGGGTAGCCGTGGTCGGAGGTCTCGGTGACGAGGGTGTAGGCGTCGGCGCTGAGCAGCACCGAGTACGGGCCGTTGACTCCGGCCAGCCGCAGCGAGCTGACTGCCTGGCTGATGATGTTCGGGTAGGCAAGGGCGTCAGTGGGCAGCGCCAGGGCAGGGTTGGACGAGCTTTGCCGGATTCCGGTGATGCCGGCCGCCGGGTATCCCTCGAACACGGCCCGGTCCTCGGCGAAGGCGATGGTCCTCGCGGCATCCTTGACCGGCTGCCAGTCCGGGTCCTTGGCTCCGCGCTCCACGTCATCGACGGCCTGGCGGTCCACGGTGAACGGCACCCGCAATTCGATGATCGGCTGGGAGGTCCGGGCGCGGGCGATGACTCCCTGGGCCGGGGGGTCGATGTCGCGCAGGTGGCCGGTGCCCGCGGCCGACAGCGCCGGGCCGGACGGGCCTTGCATGTCCGCGATCCGGCGGCCTGCCACGTGGCGCTCGAAGGTGCGGGTGGCTTCCTCCTCGATGCCGGCCCAGGCGGCGGCCGAGATGGGGGCGAGTTCGCGGTGCAGGTTGTTCATGACGGGATGCTCCTTTTCAGGCTGCCGACACCCAGCGAGCCGTCGGCCAGGACGTCAGGTGCCGCGGGCACGTCCGGCGACGCCGGAACCGGCGCCACCGCAGCGGCGTCTGCGGCCGGGTGATCGGGCAGGTTGTCGAGGAAGTCAGCGGCCGGCACGAAGAAAAGCGTGCCGGTGACGGCGGTGGAGAAGTCGAGAATCCGGTCGGTGTTGCCTGGCGGGTCGCCGATGAACATGTTCTGCAGCATCTGCTCCGTTACGGACGGGGTGGCCGAGTACCCGATGAAGTAGGTGCCGAACTCGCCGTGCCCGACGGTCCCGAACGGCATGTTCTCGCGCACGATCTGCCGCTCGGCCCCGCCGGGGCCGGTGATGGTGTTCAGGGCGACATGGGAATTGGCCGGCCTGACGGCGTCCGGAAGCTCGATGTCGGACAGCTTGGTGCGGCCGATCACTTTCTCCTGTGCCTCAACGGTCAGCGCGTTCCACGCCCGCATGTCGTGCACGTACTTTTGCACGATGACATAGCTCCCCCCGGCAAAATCCGGGTCCCCGGCGCCGGTGAACGCAGCGGCGCTGGCCGTCTGGCCCACCGGACTCTCGGTTCCGTCGACGAAGCCGAGCAGGTCGCGCTCGTCGAAGTACCGGAAGCCGTGCACCTCGTCCGTCACCGTGACCGACCCGGCCAGCCGGTCCATGATCTGGGCCGCGAGCTCGAAGCAGAGGTCCATCTGCCGCGCACGGATGTGAAAGAGCAAGTCTCCTGGCGTCGACACTGCGCGATGCCTTTCGCCGGCCAGTTCACGGAAAGGATGCAGCTCAGCCGGGCGCGGCCCGCTGAAGAGACGGTCCCAGGCGGCCGAGCCCACCCCGGCCACGCAGCTCAGCCTGCCTTCCGGTACCCGGAAGCCCACGGCCCGCTGCAAGCCGGCCACGTCGCCAAGCAGGTCCCGCGCGACAGTCTCGGCGCCAGGATTGACCGTCACCACCAGGAAGATCGCCGCCTCGCTGGGCGAGCCGAGCACCGGCTGGGGTTCGCCGCCCAGCCGCGCCGGTTCCCTCGGCATTGTCATGGCTTCGCTCCCAATCTTCGGGGACAGCTTCCCATGCCGGGCAAGAGGCCTTGGACTCTCCCCGGCGGTCGCGCAGAGTCTCACCGGGCTCCGCAGCGGCATAGTGACGGGGCCACGACGGCTCATCGCCGACGAGGGCTTCGACCCCGTGTACGGGGCTCGGCCGCTGCGCCGCTTCATGGCCCGCGACGTGGAGACCCGTATCGGCCGCGCGCTCCTGGCTGGTGACGTCGAGGACGGCGCGGTGATCCAGGGGACGCGGCCCGTGACATGGCGGGCAAGGTGAAGCTGGTCAAGGTCAACGTGGACGAGGCACCGAAGCTGCAGCAGCGGTTTACTATCCAGGCCATCCCCACCTTGATGGTGGTGCGGCGGGGCGAGGTGATCGCCCGCCAGGCAGGCGCCATGCCGCTGCCCATGCTGCGGGACTGGGTCGAGGGCTCGCTAGCGCGTGCATGGCCCCGACCGAGCCCTCCGGAGCGGCTATCGCGCCACGCTCATCGAGATTAGCCGGACGCTGCTCTGACGATATTCCGCAGCGGGCGGCCCGCAAGGTGGCAAGCAGCTTGCTCCGCCACAAACCCGGGTGCGCGCCGGGCAAACGCGTACGTGTCGCCGCCGACGTGGGGAGTGATCAATACGTTCGGGAGCAGCCACTCCGGACGGTCAGCAGGCAGCGGCTCGACATCCGCGACATCGAGCGCTGCTCTCAGCCTGCCTGCGGACAGCTCCCCGATCAGCGCCTGCGTGTCAACGACGGGGCCGCGGGCGACATTCACGACCAGGGCCCCCGCAGGAAGAGCCGCGAGCACCTCGCCGCTGACGATTCCGCGGGTTTCCGGGCTGAGGGCGACACAGGCGAGCAGGATGTCCGCCGTGGCGGCGAGCACGGGCAGGTGCGCCAGCGGGGCCACGCCATCGCGAGGCGTACGAGATACCCGGGCGATCTGGGCACCGAAGGGCACAAGCCGCTGTTCGATGGCCGCGCCCATGGCGCCGTAACCCACCAGGAGCACGCGCTTGCCCGCAAGTGTGTCCGTGCGCATGTGACGCCAGGACCGGCGCGCCTGCTGCGCGACGAAGGCAGGGATCTGGCGGAGGCTGGCAAGGATCAGGCCGGCGGCCAGTTCGGCGGTTCCTTCCTCGTGGTGCAGCCCACGCCCGTTGCAGACGACCGCCTGTGGCGGCACCGCGCCGAGCACGTCATCCACGCCGCTGCTGAGACTCTGCACCACTTGAATCCGCGGCAGCTGGCGGATCAGCGCGATGCTGGCGTGATCACCCATGTAGGGCAGGCAATAGAAAGTGACATCGCGAAGGCGGGTGTGACCGGCTTCGCCATAACGCAGTATCTCCGCCTCGGGCAGGCACTGCTGGACATGATCGGCGACTCCGTCGGCCGCTGGCAGGAGAAGGGCCATTGCGTAACCGTATTCCCTCGGGAAATGGAGTTCTGCCGTCCTGACCCAAGCATGCCAGGGGACGTCTCGCCGGGCAGCGCCTGGGCATAGGGGGATAAGGCATAGGGTGATCCGGCGGGGCGCCGTCCGGCGCTGGCGCGCCGGGATGACCTGCGGCCGGAGTCTGTTCCCGGCGATATGCGACTCCGGGTTACGACTACCGCCGGCGCCCCGAACCCCGGGAACAGGGAGGACAGATGACGGAGATACCGGGACTCGATCCATCGGTCCCGCCCAGCGGTACCGGATGCGCCGAGTGCGACGCCAGCCAGGGCTGGTGGGTTCACCTGCGCCGGTGCGCTCAATGCGGGCATATCGGCTGCTGTGACACCTCCCCGTCGCAGCATGCCAGCGCGCACGCCGCGGCTACCGGGCACCCGCTCATCCGCAGCTTCGAGCCCGGCGAGGCCTGGTTCTGGAACTATCAGACGAGTGAGATGTACCAGGACGGCCCGGCGCTCGCGCCGCCGCAGCATCATCCGGCCGATCAGCCGGTGCCCGGCCCGGCCGGCCGCGTTCCGCCAGACTGGCAGGCTCACCTGCACTGAGGCTAGCCCGGCCGGGTCCAACGACAGCCAGGACCGCGGCACGAGCCGCTTCCTGATCGACGAGGAGCGCGACGTCATCGTCGGGGGCCACCATCACCAGCTCCGAGGTCGCCGACTTCCTGCACGCCGCGACGATCGCGATCGTCGGTGAGGTCCCGCTCACGCGGCTGCGGCCCGCGATTCCCGCGTTCCCGACCCGCAGCGAGATCTGGCTCTATCTCTTCAGCAAACTAGGCATCTAGGTTGATCTGACCGTGAATTCTCTGGTTGCGGGGCCCCCGGATGCCGTGCTGGCGGCATTCGGCGTCACGAGTGATCCGATCGTGTTGCCCGGCGGCAAGGGCGAGACGTGGCGAGTTGGCCGGCTGGTCCTCAAGCCGGTGGAGTTCCTGGCGGAAGCGCTCTGGCGGGCCGAGGTGCTCGCCGGCCTGCCGGACTCAGCCGAGTTCCGGGTTGCCCGGCCCGTCCGGACCCTGGACGGGCCATGGGTAGCCCAGGGCTGGGAAGCATGCCAGCTGGTCGCGGGAGAGCCGGACGTCAGCCGGCAAGACGACGTGCTGCGCGCCGGGATTGCCTTGAAATGAGGCAGGACCGGAGGCATCAGCCGGCCGGGACGGCTGACGCCTGGGTGCTGACCTGCCGGGCTCAGTGCCCGCCCGGCAGGTCAGCCCGGCAGGTCAGCACTGTCATCCGCGGCTCGGAGCCAGTGCTCAGCGGGACGGCGTGACAGGAGTCACCGATGGCTTCGGGAGCTCCCACAGCTGGTTCTTGCCGCCGTTGCAGGTGAAGAGCTCCAGCAGGGTGCCGCTCGTGGTGTTGAACCTCGGGTCGTCCAGGCACTTCCCGGAAATGGGGTTCACCAGCGTGCCGCCCCGCCGGCTGGCAAGGCTCTGCCGCCCGTGCGCTGCCCGGCGGATATGTCCGCCAGCCAGGGATCCCGGCCAGGGAATGGAGAGCACGGGTACCGGGAAAAGCAGCGGTGCTGCGGTTTATAGCGGCCGACGATCGGGCTGGCTGACTTTCGGTTAGCTTGACTGCATTCCCGTCTGCTTGACCTTGGCTATCCCGGCCCCCTGCGTTTGCCGCGGACGGGCGGGACGATCCGATTCTGCGTGGCAGGCCCGCTCGCTAGGATCGTGCCAGGGCCGCATCGCCGAAGATGCGGCCAGGTCAGCGGGCCGCCCGCGCTCCGTCAGTGAGCAGTCAGCCAATGGCAAGGTAGCGAACATGGTGCAGATTTCCGCTCACCAGGGCGGCACCGAGTACGCCAGGCCGGCCACCTACGAGGCGTACAGTCATGCGGTGGCCAGCGGCGCCGAATTTGCCGAACTGGACATCCGCAGGACCAAGGACGATGTTCTCGTCGTTCACCATGACGCTCGCCAGGGGCGAACGGGCCCGCGAATCGCTGATCTCACCTATGGCGACCTGTGCGATCGCCTGGGTTACCCGGTGCCAAGAGTCACGGACGTCATGGGAATGCTGGCAGGGAAGCTAACCGGGCACCTGGACCTGAAGGAAATCGGTTATGAGGAAGAGGTGATTGATCTAGCACTGGCGAGCTTCGGGCCGGGAAATTTCATCGCGACGACGCTGGAAGACATTTCGGTAAAGACCATTAAGCGCTCCTTCCCGGCCGTGACGACGGCGCTGTCACTCGGCCGTGACCTCAAGGGGGTACCGAGGAATCGCTGGGTAGCTGTCCGCCGCAGCGAGTTGTACCCGCTGGATCGCCTTCGCTCCTGTGGCGCCGACTGGGTGGCGGTGAACCACCGGCTCGGCCGGCTCCGGGTGATCAGCGCGTGCTGGCGTCAGGGAATCGGGGTCATGGTCTGGACCGTCGATGCCGATGGGCTGATCGACCGGTTCGTGGCTGACCAGCGAATAGAAGTGCTGATCACGAACCGGCCCGAGCACGCCGCGCGGCGCCGCGCGCGGCTGGCCGGGAATGCCTCCGGGTCCGCGTGACCGCAGCACGGCCTCAGCACACTGGCCGCTGGCCTACCGGGCGGCCAGCACATCGGCGACCTTCGCGGCAGCACCGGAAGGATCGTCGGTGTCATGCAGCAGCTCGCCCCAGGACCACCGGTAGTACCAGCGGAGACGGCCGCTCTGATCAGTTCCCGCCGTGCAGTGGATGCTCTCGGCAAGCATCGTCGCCCCGGGCATGAACACATGCAGTGCCGCCGGGTACGTCGTCTTCACGGTCGCATGGAAGCCCTGAGTGTCCAGCGCCGTCGCAAGCCGGTGTAAATGGTACGTACGTGCGTGGTCGCGAGTGCCGTCCTGCATGTCCCCTGCCTTGCCTTGGTCGGCACATTGTGAGCAATCACGGTGCCCTCTTGTCAAGCTCGGCGCACCAGCGGCGCCCGCCCGGCCTCCGGTCGCTGGCCCGGCAGCCGACGTTCCCGGGGACCGCCGGGCGATGCTGCCGACCGGCTACTGACCGCCGTATCCGTCCCGGCCGTAAAGCTCGGGCGGGAGGTATCGCGCCGCATCGTGCTGGGCAGCCGAATGCCTGCCGGGGCCAGGGTAGGCCGCATCGGGCGCGCCGCCATACCCGGCAGGCGGATATCCGGGCACGTCGTGGCGGCCGGAGGTATACGGGCCTGGCGGGTATCCCGACGGGCTGAGCTGGCCGTTTCCGTTGACGTGCGCAGGCCTCCCGGCACCGTCTGGCAGGCCGGCGCCACGTGCCGCCGAGCCGCCCGGCGAAGGGACGGGCGCTACCGTAGCGGGCACGTCCGGATACCAGCTAGCTGCCCGGCTGCCCAGTGGCGGCACGGAATCACCGACCGGCAGGCCGTGCCCGTATCGCGCGTCCCCGTGGCCGTTGACCTGGCCAGCCGATGGGCCCGGGTAACCGTGACCCGAGTGCCCGAGCGGGTAGGCGGCCGTTGGACTGTCCGGGTACCCAGGCAAGTCGGAGCTGACATAGCTGCCATACGGATTCCCGGTCGGCGGAGCGGCCGGGAACGGCGGCCCGGCCGACCGCGGCAGGCTAGCCGGGCCGCCGGGACCGGTTTCGCTGGCGGGTGCGGGAGAAGGGTGGCTCCTCGACCCGTAGTTGCCGGTCACGGAATGGGCGTCCGGCTGGTAAGCACGCGGCGCTGTCGCAGCCGAGGTGCCGTCGGTGATCGACCGGTCATACCCGTTCAGGCTGCGCCCGTCAGCTCGCCGTGAGCCGCCCGCGCCATTGGCGGCGAACTGAACCGTCGGCGCGCCGTAGCCGGCCTGATCAGCCAGGCTTGCCGCTGGGGCGGCTGGCCTGTCGCTGTGGTACGACCTGCTATCTGAGGTGACGATCCTGGGAAACGACGGGCTGGTCAGCGGATCGTCGTCGGCCGGCATCGGGATCGCGGGCCGCTGCGCGCGCTGGTCGGCCCCGGGGTGGCGCGACGCCGCGCGGATCTGCTCTGGCCTGCCGAACTCCGGCCGGTCAAATTCGGGCCTGCCGGGCTCGGGGCTGCCGAAATCCGGTCGTCGCGACCCGGGGCCGCCGAAGTCAGGCCGCCCGGGTTCAAGCCTGCTCGGCGAGGGGCGCGCCGGCTCGGGCCGGATACGCTCCTGGTCGCGCGCGACGGCGGGCGCGGACAGGAAATCAGTGCCGCGCCCGGCGCCGGCCGGCTGCGGCACGCCGCGGGCGGGCGGGCGGGCCGCGTCTCTCGGCATGTTCCGGCCGGGCGGCGACTCTGCACCCCGCCGACTCGCCTGGGCAGCCTGACCTGGCCGTGCCTGGCTGGGGTCCTGGGCCTGCGGCGCGACGACGCGGGCCGTGGTAACGAGCGGCCGGTCTGAGGCGACTTCCTTCCAGTAGTCAGCATCGGACAGCTTGTCCCACTCGGTCCTCGGCCAGTCACCGTCGTCGTCTCGCCTGCCGCGCACCTGACGGCCCCGTGCCTGTGCCCGCGCCTCCTGGCGCTGTGCCGTGCGAAAGTCCGGCTCGTCATGGTCGATGTCGGCGCGAGCCCCGCTGTCGAAGCGCCCGTCATGGCCGCGGCCTGCGCCGCTGTAATCGCGATCGCCGTGGCGGCCTGCCCGTTCTTCGTGGCCGCGCGATCGCGGGCCGCCACCGCGGGCCGGCCGGCGCTCCGCCCTTGCCGACCGCTGCCCGTTGCTGCCCCAGTCCTGGTCCGGCCGGCCGCCAGCCCTGCCGCGGTCCGCTGGCACGTCCGCGAAGTCGGCCCGCTCCTCATTTCGCACATGCCGCATGCCGAGCGCGACAGCAATGAGAATGACCACGACAACGGCAGCCAGTCCGATCACGAGCGGAGTCATCTCACCATCCAACTAGCCATGACCTCAAGAACGGCGCAAGCCAGGCACGCGCGGCCATGACGCGGGCCTTCCCCTCGTTGTGCTTACGCCCTGGACGAATCCGGGGCTGGTGACTTGAACAGCGATTCTGGCGGACCGCTATGGCCCCTGTCATGCGTTTAGAGAAGTTTTGACCGAGGTGTCCACTCTGCGCAACCGTACGATTACGCTCCGATTTTCTGGTGGGTGGATAACTGCTTCGCGGTGGCCGTAAGCCTGCCTCTTGCGATCGCGCTGCGGGCGATCGCGGTCCACGCCGCTTTTGCCGGTGCGCCGTTGCCGAGATGCAGCGGCGAGTTCAATGCGTAAACGGTGAAGCGATACCGATGGCTGCCGTGAATCGGGCACGGGGCGTCGTAGCCAGCGAAGCCCCGGCTATTGTCCGCCTGCTGAGCGCCAGGCGGCAGCTGGGCCCCCTGAATATCTGTTGTCGCGGGCCTTATATCCAGCACGATCCAGTAAATGTAAGGCGTGATGGGAGCATCAGCGTCATCAACGACAAGCGCCAGCGCCTTCGTCCCCTGCGGCGCTCCGGACCAGTAAATCGGCGGGCTATCGCCGCGTCCGTGGCAAGTGTACTGGCGGGGGATGTTTCCCTGGCCGAATACCGGGCTGGTGACGGTCATCTCCTGGGGTGCATTCTGCCGCAGCGCCTTCGACCCGCCGACGAGGCCGCAGCCCGCCAGCAGCGGCACCGCGGCCAGTAGCGCGGCTCGGCGGGCGCGCGTGCGGGCCGTCCGGTCACGCCGGCCCAAGCGCCTTCTCTTGCCTGTCGTCCCGATCAGCCACGACGGGTGATCCTACGCTCTCGCGCCCGGCGCCGCCGGATCCGGGCAGACTCTGCCCGGCGGAGACTCGCGCGGCCCGGCGGCCCCCGGCAGCCGGATGACCTGCCGGGAATTCGGGGAAATCGATTTGTCGACAAGGGACTCCTAGCGCGGCTGGCCTCGCTGGCACCAGCCATCGAGCCTGGCGGGTCGGCGCCAGCAGGCCGGTCAGTCTGGCTGCCGGGAGTTGCCGAGCATGATCTCGTCCCAGGACGGGACCGACGAGCGCCGCGACCGGCCGCTGGCCGCCTTGCGCGCCGGGCGCTCGCGGGCTGGCCTCTCGGGCTGCTCGTCGCCGCTCGCGGTGCCGTCTGCCCGGCCAGGTGGCGCAGGCGGCGCGGACGGCGAGGCGCCGGGAGACGCGGCGGCATGCGGCGGGCCGGCCTGCGAGGCCAGCCCCGGCGATGCCCCGGCCGCGACCCTGGCCGGCTGCCGCTCGGCCTCGGCGCGAGCCCCGGAATGCTGCCCGAGCGAGCCGAGCCTGCGGGCTATCGGGGTAACCGTGGCCGTGGCGGGCTCCTCCGCGCTGAGCCGGCCGGGCGGCCGTTCCGGGCCGGAGAGACAGAGCCTGGCGGCGTTGTCATCGGCGGGCATCGCGTGCAGCCGCCGCGGGTCGAACACCCACTCGGCCATCTGAGGCCGGTTGCCCGTGCTGAACATGAGCTGGACCTGCCAGCTGCCGTCGGCCCGCTTCCGGGAATCCCACTGTGCGTCATCCGGGCTCGCGCCGCATTCAGCCAGCCGCTCGGCGACGATGTCACCAAGCCGCGGGCCCGGCCCGGAGTCTCCCGGGCTGCGGATCGTCGCGCGCTGTGCCTCCTGCGCGCGGTATGCCCGCTCGGCGAGCACCGGTCCCTCAAAGCGGCGAACTCGCTCGATCGGGAGTCCCGCCGTGTCGGCGATCTCGTCCGCGGTCTCTCCGGCACGGATCCGGTCCTGGATCTCCTTGGGTCGCAACGGATTCTCCACTTCGATCTCGTACTGAGCGAGCCGCGAGAACTGGCCCCGCGCCACCGTCCTGAGACGGTCGTCGATGGGCAGCGAGAACCTCCCGCCCCGCCCCGGCACCGCGAGCACGGCGTAGCTCCCGTCCTCGCTGACTGCGACGAGGCGCAGTTCCTGCATCGGCATCCCTTCCGCGCTGCCCGGGCAGCGCAGGGGCATAGCTCGGGATTCCCCTGGACGAGTCTGACGGCTGGAAGCTGTCCTGGCCAGCACCGCGCCCGGCATGTCCGGTACGAGCTGCCGATATCTCGCCGGCCCGGTGCCTGGCTCAGGCCGGCCGGCACTGGTCCGCAGGGTATTCACGTCCGCGTGCCATCACGCGGCGAATGCTGATAATTGCAATGCGGATGCGCAGCGGCCCGGCCAGGCATTTTGCCCAGCGGACGCCGACCCGGGACCGGTGGCGGCCACCTTGGCGGCACGCTGGCAGGCCGGCTCACGTAGGCTTTCTGGCTATGCATATCGACGCGATCTTCAGCGCCGTGGGGCGCTTCGCCGTGCGATTCCGGTGGTTCGTTCTGCTCGTGTGGATCATCGGTGCGGTAGCGGCAGTGACCCAGCTGCCAGCGCTGTCCAGCGTCACGCAGAACAACAACTCTAAGTTCCTGCCAGCCAGCGCGCCGAGCGAGCACGCTGCCGAGCTGGCCGCTCCCTTCGGCACCGCCAACCTGATCCCGATTCCTGTTGTGGTTGCCAGGTCCGGGTCGCCGCTGACCCCCGCCGACGTGACCGCGATGACCGCGCTGCAGCAACAGCTGCGGACAGTACCGACCATCAGCCGGGTCCTTGACGCCGGCCGCTCGGCCGACGGGCAGGCCGGGCAGCTCGTGCTGCTCGCGGAGCAAGGCGGCGGCAATCAGAACCAGCAGACCGACCTGGTGGACGCGCTGCGCGCGAAGATCTCCCGCGCTGGGCTGCCGGCCGACCTGCACGCGCACCTGGCCGGCGACGTGGCGATCCAGGTCGACCAGCAGAAGGCGTCAGGCAACCAGGGCAACGAGGTCCAGGACCTGTCGATCGTGTTCATCGTCGGGCTGCTTGTGCTGATCTTCCGGTCACTGACGCTCGCGCTGACGACTATTGCTCCTGCCGTTTTCTCGGTCATTATTTCCGGTCCGCTCGTCGCCGAGGCCGCGCATCACGGCCTCCAGGTCTCCCCCCTGGCCCAGTTCCTGCTGATCGTCCTCGTCCTCGGCGCCGGCACCGACTACGGGCTGTTCCTGGTGTTCCGCGTCCGCGAGGAGCTGCGCGCGGCCGGGCACGGCAAGGAAGGCGTCGTGTACCCGGGCTCTTCCGGCGTGCCCAGCGGGCTGCGCGGGGACCTGCTGCATCCGCGGCCGGCCGCCCGGCAGGCGATTGTCAGGTCGGTCACCAAGGTCGGGGAGTCGATCACCTTCTCCGCGGCGACCGTGATCGCCGCGGTGCTCACGCTGCTGCTGGCCAGCTTCTCGTTCTACTCCGACCTCGGCATCCCGTTCGCCATCGCCATCGGCGTCATCCTGCTCGCCGGGCTTACCCTGCTGCCCGCGCTGCTGTCCATCCGGCTGTCCCTGCTCGCCGTGAAGCGCACGATCTTCCTGGCCGTCTTCAAGAAGCCGAAGCTGCTGCCGTGGGACATCCAGGGATCGGGCAAGACGGGGGTGTGGAGCCGGGTGGCCGGCCGGATCGTCCGGCGGCCCGGGCTCACGCTGACCATCGGCGTGGTGGTCTTCGGCGCGCTTGCCCTGGGCGCGCTCGGCTACGTGGCTGGCGGCTTCGGCGGAAGCACGAGCGCGCCCGCCGGCAGCGACTCCGCCGCGGGCACGGCTCTCCTCACGAGGCATTTCCCGCAGTCCTCAGCGAACCCGACAAGCCTGATCTTCCGGTTCGCCAAGCCCGCATGGAACAACCCGGCGCCGCTGGCCACCGCTACTAGCCAGCTGCGGGCAAGCGGCCTCTTTACGCAGGTATCCGGGCCGCTGAACCCGGCCGGCGCGGCACTGACGCCAGCCCAGTACGCCGCGCTGCACGCCAAGCTCGGCCCGGCCAAGGCGCTGCCCGCGGTGCCGCCGCCGGGCACGACGGTACCGGCGACGCTCTACCAGAGTTACCGGGCCACCTCGAACTACGTCAGCGCAGACGGGCGGACGGTGCAGTACTCCACCGGGCTCAAGGCCGGGAACCCCGGCAATACTCCGGCGCTGGACGCCGTCCCGGCCATCCGCATCGCGACCACCAAGGTCGCGCGCTCCGTCGGCGCGACCGATTCCGGTGTCGGCGGCGAGGCTCCCGCCCTCTATGACATCAGTGCCATCTCCAACAGCGACCTGCAGCGAGTAGTCCCGATCGCGATCCTGGTGATCGGCCTCCTGCTCGCCCTGGTGCTGCGCAGCCTGGTGGCCCCGCTCTACCTGATCGCCTCGGTCGGGATCTCCTTCCTCGCGGCGCTCGGCCTCTCGGTCCTGCTCTTCATCAAGATCGGCGGGAGCGGAGGCCTGGTGTTCTTCATGCCGTTCCTGATGTTCATCTTCCTGCTAGCGCTCGGCGAGGACTACAACATCCTGGTGATGACGCGGATCCGGGAGGAGGCTCATAAGCTGTCGCTACGCGACGCAGTGACGCGTGCGCTCACCGCAACCGGCACGACGGTGACCTCCGCCGGGCTGGTGCTGGCCGGCACGTTCGTCGTCTTCGGCCTCGTCGCGGGCCGCGGCGCCGGCGGCGGCCAGTTCCGCGACATTGCCCTCGGCCTGGCGTTGGGCATCCTGATGGACACGTTCCTGGTCCGAACGCTGCTTGTGCCCTCCACCGTGGTTCTCCTGGGCAGATGGAACTGGTGGCCATCCTGGATGAGCCGACCGGGCGCGGTGCAGGCGCAGATCGCCGCCGCGACTGCGACGCGGCCAGCTGACGCGATTGCCGATGCGGTCCCGCCGGGCGCCGATGACGCGACGCCGGAGCCCGGCATGCAGCGCGACCAGCAACGCTGATCCGCGAAATCGCATGCCGTCACTGCCCCGGATCAGCATCGTGCTGCCGGTGTACGGCGTGCCCGAGTACCTGGACGCATGCCTGGACTCGGTGCTCGGCCAGGCGCCGCCGGACATCGAGGTGATCGCCGTCGATGATGCGTCGCCGGACGCCTGCGGCCAGATCCTCGACGCCAGGGCCACCGCGGATCCGCGGTTGCGGGTGACCCACCTGGCCCGCAACGCCGGCCCCGGCAACGCGCGCAATGTCGGGCTCAGCCACGCGACCGGCGACTATGTCTGGTTCGCCGATGCCGACGACCTGCTGGCCGATGGTGCTCTGGCGGAGATCACCGCACGGCTGGCGCTGGACCGGCCGGACGTGCTACTGGTCGACTACCAGGACTACTACGCCGGGGGGGCCACGGCGCGGAGTCACAGTGCCGCGCTGCTCCGCGGCGCCCCGGCCGGCACCTTCGCGCTTGCCGCTCAGCCCGCGCTGATCGACCTGACGATGACCTCCTGGAGCAAGGTGATCCGGCGCGGGTTCCTGGCCGAGATCGGCCTGGGGTTCCCCCCCGGCATCCATGAGGACGTGCCCGTGTCGTGCGCCGTGCTGCTCAGCGCCCGCCGCATCAGCGCGCTTGCCCGGGTCTGCTATAGCTACCGAAGGGCCAGGCGCGAGTCCTTCATGGTCACCACGAGCGACCGGCATTTCGACATCTTCGCCTCTTACCAGCTCGTCTTCGACCTGCTGCCGTCCTTTGCCGAGCGGGCTGGCGCGCCGGTCACCGAGGCCGTCAGGTCTGCCCTCTTCGGGCGGGCCATCTGGCACTACACCACCATCCTGGGCACCGGCGGCGTCGGCATCGGCGCAGCCCGGATCGGCGGCGGCCTGGTGCCCAGCGGCGCCCGCAAGGCGTTCTTCGAGCGGATGCACAAGGACTTCCGCCGCTGGCGCCCGGCGGGCTACCGGTACCCGGCAGGCGCCCGCGGGGTAAAATTCCGGCTGGTGGAGCGGAACGCCTACAGGACGTACTCCGTCCTGGAACCGGTCAACCAGCTGCGCGTGCTGGTCGGCCGGGCCGTCTCGCGGTTGCGCGGGTAAGCGGCATCTGGTGCCAGGGAGCCAGTTCTTTCGGAAAGAGTAGTCCGGCCGAAGGGTAGTGGCGGTATGCGGCACATGCTGGGAGTTCTGCTTGCTGTGATCATGAGCGCAGCGTTGTTCTTCGGCGCTGGCGGGGGGATAGCGAGGATCATGGCGCTGCACGCCCGCGGTGAGAACATCGCGACTGTTCATGGCCTGACCGTGCTGGCCGCGGTCCTCGGCACCGGGCTGCTGCTCGGCATCCTGATGGCCGTCCCGGCTGTCTCGCCGCTCGCTGCCGGACTGCCCGGCATCGGCCTCCTTGCCTGGTCGGCCCTGCTCGTGCTGAACGCCCGGCACGCGACCCAGCTGATCCCGCTGCGGGGCCAGCCGTTCGCGGCCGGGTTCGGGACCATGCTCAGCACCGGCATTCTCGCGCTGGCCGGCATCATGATGGTCGTCCCGCTGTTCGTGCCTTCCCGGTGGCGGCGCGAGTACGTCGAGGAGGAGTTCTCCGACATGCCGACCGCGATCGGGCTCGTCCCTTAGACGGCCGGCTCGGATGACCTGGCTAGCCACGCTTGACCTGGCTCGCCGGTACCGGCAGCACCGGATCCGGCCAGAGAGAGCCTGCCGAGCAGCAGCGCGATGACGGAAACCACATAGCCAGACAGCTCGATCAGCGGGCCGAGGACCTCGAACACCAGCAGCGATGGCCGGGCGAGGAGCCCGACCGCCCGGTACCGGGGGTTGCAGCAGCATCCGCCCGTGGGGTGGGGGCAATTGCGCCGCGTCCGCTGGAAGAGCCCGCCGCACTGGGCGCGTCAGCTACGGCGCAGGCGTGGCCAGCAGGGCTGGCGTTCGGGAAGGGCCGATCAATGCCTGCTCGCGAACTGCTCGCTTTCCGTCGAGCCGTGCAGCGCCACGGTCGACGCGTCCGGCGTGATCGCCGACGTCACCAGGTCGAAGTAACCGGTGCCGACCTCGCGTTGATGCCTGGTCGCGGTGTAGCCGTCCGCCTCGGCGGCGAACTCGGAGTCCTGCAGCCGCACGTAGGCAGGCATGCCCTCGGCCGCGTAGCCGCGGGCCAGGTCGAACATCGAGTAGTTCAGCGCATGGAAGCCGGCCAGCGTGATGAACTGGAACTTGTAGCCCATCTCGCCCAGCTCGCGCTGGAACTTCTCGATGGTGCCCTCGTCCAGGTGCGCCCGCCAGTTGAACGACGGCGAGCAGTTGTACGCCAGCATCTGGTCCGGGTAGACGGCCTTGATGCCCTCGGCGAACTCGCGCGCCACGTCCAGGTCCGGCGTGCCGGTCTCCATCCAGAGCAGGTCAGCATGCGGTGCGTAGGACAGGCCGCGGGCAATGCACGACTCGAGGCCGCCGCGGACGCGGAAGAATCCTTCCGGGGTCCGCTCGCCGGTCACGAACCGCCGGTCCCGCTCGTCCACGTCGCTGGTGATCAGGTTCGCCGACTGGGCGTCGGTGCGGGCCACGATGAGCGACCTGACGCCGCACACGTCGGCGGCGAGACGGGCCGCGTTCAGCGTCCGCACGTGCTGGCCGGTCGGGATCAGCACCTTGCCGCCCAGGTGGCCGCACTTCTTCTCGGACGCCAGCTGGTCCTCCCAGTGCACGCCCGCCGCGCCGGCCACGATCATCGACTTCATCAGCTCGAAGGCGTTCAGCACGCCGCCGAACCCCGCCTCCGCGTCGGCCACGATGGGCGCCAGCCAGTACGGGTGCTCGCCGTCATTCCCGCCGCTGGTCTCGGCCCAGCTGATCTGGTCGGCGCGCTGCAGCGCGTTGTTGATCCGGCGGACCACCTGCGGCACCGAGTTGACCGGGTACAGGCTCTGGTCCGGGTATGTCTGCCCGGCCAGGTTCGCGTCCGCGGCAACCTGCCAGCCGGACAGGTAGATCGCCTTCAGCCCGGCCCGTACCTGCTGCACGGCCTGGTTGCCGGTCAGCGCGCCGAGGGAGTTGACATACGGCTCCTCGTGCAGCAGCGTCCAGAGCCGCTCGGCCCCGATCCTGGCCAGCGTGTGCTCTTCCGGCACCGAGCCGCGCAGCCTGATCACATCGGCGGCCGAATACGTGCGCTCGACACCGGCCCAGCGCGGATCTGTCGCCCACTGCCGGTGCAACGCCGCGGCCTGTGTATCGATCTGCGGGGCAGCGTGGTGCCCGTTACTGCTTGCCTTACCGTTCAGCGTGCCCTCGAGGCGAGGCTCGCTCATGGTGGCCTCCCATCCTGTCGTCCCCGGGTGTTTATTCCAGCCTGCGGGGGCGGCCGTGGTAGCACTAGGGTCAAAGGGCATGAAGTTCTGTAAATTTTCGTCTACGATGAAGAAATGCAGGATCTAGAGAGCAAAGAAAGATCGTCTTTTACGCAGTCTGCTGGGCTTGATCTTGCTTTGTTTGGTCAGCGCCTCCGGCACACACGCCGCGCCCGCGGCCTCACCCTGACCGAACTCGGGGCTCGCGTCGGCCGGGCGCCGTCCGTTTTGTCGCTGCTGGAGAACGGCCGGCGCGAGCCCAAGCTCTCGCTGATCGAGGCGCTGGCCGGTGCCCTGTCCGTGCCCGCCGCCGAACTGCTGCGCAGCGAGCCGCCAAGCCGCCGGGCGCAGCTCGAGATCGCCCTGGAAGAGGCGCAGCGTGATCCGGCCTGCGCGGACCTCGGCCTGCCCTACCTGCGGGCGGGGGCCCGGGTGCCCAATGACGTGCTCGAGCATGTCGTCGCGCTGCATGCTGAACTGCGCAGGCAGCGGGCCAAGCCGACCGCGACGCCGGAGGAGGCCAGGGAGGCCAACGCGGACCTTCGCGCGATGATGCGGGAGCGCGGCAACTACTTCGAGCCGATCGAGCAGGCCGCCGCCGAGGCGCTGGCCGCGGCGGGCTATGGCGGGGGAGCCCTGTCCCAGAAGCTGCTGCTGTCGGTCGTCAGCCACCACGGGTTCTCCGTTAAATATGTTCATGATCTGCCCAGGTCCGCGCGGTCGGTGACGGACCTGCGGAACCGGCGGATCTACCTCAAGCAGGAATCGATGGGCACGCACACACCGCGGACGGTCCTGCTGCAGACGCTTGGCCACTTCGTGCTCGGGCACTCCACGCCGCTCGACTTCGCCGATTTCCTCCGCGAGCGGGTGGAGGCGAACTACTTCGCCGCCGCGGTGCTGATGCCCGAGGAGCCGGCCGCGCGGTTCCTGCGCGAGGCCAGGGACGACAGGAGCCTGTCGGTCGAGGACCTGCGGGACGTGTTCGCCGTCTCCTACGAGATGGCCGCGCACCGCTTCACCAACCTGGCGACGCACCACCTGGGACTGCCGTGCCACTTCGTGAAGAACGATGCGGGCGGGATCATCTACAAGGCGTACGAGAACGACGGCGTGGTGTTCCCCGCCGACGAGGCCGGGGCGATCGAAGGCCAGCGGATGTGCCGGGAGTGGTCAGGACGGCAGGTGTTCGCCGCCGCGGACCGGTTCAGCCCGCTCTACCAGTACTCCGACACGCCGTCGGGCACCTATTGGTGCGTCGCGTTCGTCGACCCCGGGCCCGAGCGCGACTTCGCGATTACCCTCGGCGTCCCGTTCGAGCATTCCCGCTGGTTCCGCGGCCGGGAGACGACCCGGCGGGTCACCTCGGCGTGCCCGGACGGCGAGTGCTGCCAGCGGCCGCCCGCCCGGCTGGCCGAGCGCTGGGACGGGCTTGCCTGGCCATCGGCGCGGGTTCACTCGCATATCCTGTCCGCGCTGCCGAAGGGCAGCTTCCCCGGCGTGGACGAGGCCGACGTCTACACGTTCCTCGAGCGGCACGAGCAGGACTAGCCACCGCAGACCCGCCCGCCAACCGGCAGACGGGCCTGCGACAGCGTGGATGGGACTTCGTTGATGTTGACAGCGGCAGCATGCCGTCTGGCACGGCCGAGGTGCGGGATTTGAGTGGCTAGTGGTGCCCAGGGTGTGGGCGGTGAGCGTTCCGCCTGGTGGATGTGTCTTTGGTATGCGCCGGCGCATACCTATCCCGCATCCACCAGGCGGAACGCCATGGAGAAGCGCCGGGCGGAGGGGGAACCCGGGTGGGTTCGCCTGGCGCCGCGGAGGGGAACCCGGGCGGTCGCCTAGCGCCGCGTGGAGGAGAACCCGGGCGGTCGCCTGGCGCCTGGCGCCGCGGAGGGGAACCCGGGCGGGGTTCGCCTAGCGCCAGGCGGAAGGGAACTCGGGCGGGCGCTTGGCGCGCAGCGCGGCGGCGCCCTCGCGCACGTCATCGCCCATGAAGGTGAGCATCTCGTAGGCGGCCGACTGGTCGAAGATCGGCCCGGCCGCGCGCAGCCAGCTGTTCATGGCCCGCTTGGTCAGCCGGATCGCCAGCTGGGAGCCGGCCGCCAGGTCGCCGGCCACCCGCAGCGCCTCGCCGAGCACCTCGTTCCTGGGCAGGCACTTGCTCACCAGGCCGATCCGCTCCGCCTCGGCGCCGCTGACCATATCCCCGGTCATCAGGTAGTACTTGGCCTTGGCCAGCCCGCAGAGCAGCGGCCAGATGATCGCCGCGTGGTCGCCGGCCGCGGCGCCGAGCTTGACGTGACCGTCGCCGAGCCGGGCATCCTCGGCGCAGATGCTGATGTCCGCGAGCAGCGCGACGACCAGCCCGGCGCCCACCGCGACGCCGTTGATCGCGGAGACGATCGGCTTCGCGCAGTTGATCATGTTGTAGACCAGGTCGCTCATCTCGGCCAGCATCGCGGCCACCCGGTCGTAGTCGCCGGCCATCCGCTCCACCATCGCCAGGTCGCCGCCCGCCGAGAACGCGCGGCCTGCGCCGGTCACCACCGCGACCCTGGTCTCGTCGTCGCGCGCCACGTCGGTCCAGACCCTGGCCAGCTCGGCGTGCATGGCCTCGTGCGCCGCGTTGTAGACATCGGGCCGGTTCAAGGTGATCAGGAGCACGCCATCCGGGCGCCGCTCGAACAGTAGGCTCTGGTAGCTGCCGTAGTCCATCAGGGCATCGCTCCTTCCGCGGCCGCGCCCGGCCGGCGGCCAGCCGCCAGCGGCCCGCGGCCATGACCCGGGCAGTCGCCGGCCTCCTGGCCCGGCCTCACGATGGAATCATGGCATGGCTTCTCCGGCCTGCCCGGCCTGTGTTACCGTCCAGTAACATCAGGACCGCGAGGAGCAGCATGAGCAGCGATCCCCAGCCTTCGTTCTCGCTTCAGCTCAGCCCGGACGTGCGGGAGATGCGCGACTGGGTGCACGACTTCGCCGAGCGCGTGATCAGGCCCGCCGCCCAGGAGTGGGACGAGCGGGAGGAAACCCCCTGGCCCGTGCTGGAGGAGGCCGCCAAGATCGGCCTGTACTCACTGGACTTCTTCGCCCAGCAGTGGCTGGAGCCCAGCGGCCTGGGCACCGCGGTGGCGTTCGAGGAATTGTTCTGGGGGGACGCCGGGATCGGGCTGTCGCTGACCGGCAGCGGGCTGGCCGCCATTGCCGTGTCCGGCAACGGCACCCCGGAGCAGATCGGCGAGTGGCTGCCGCAGATGTTCGGCGAGCCTGGTGACGTGCGGCTCGGCGCGTTCTGCTCGTCGGAACCCGGCGCTGGCAGCGACGTGAGCGCCATCCGTACCCGGGCCGTGTACCAGCAGGCATCCGATGAGTGGGTGCTGAACGGCACCAAGACCTGGGTCACCAACGGCGGGATCGCCGACGTGCACGTCGTCGTGGCGTCGGTGGAGCCAGCCCTGGGCAGCCGCGGCCAGGCCAGCTTCATCGTGCCGCCGGGCACCCGCGGGCTGTCGCAGGGGCAGAAATTCCGCAAGCACGGGATCCGGGCCTCGCATACCGCGGAGGTCGTGCTCGACGACGTGCGCGTGCCCGGCCACTGCCTGGTCGGCGGCAAGGAGCGGCTGGACGCGCGGCTGGCTAGGGTCACCGGGGGCGGCAGCGGCGGTGAGCAGGCCGCGATGAAGACCTTCGAGGCGTCCCGGCCGAGCGTCGCGGCGATGGCGGTCGGGGTCGCCCGGGCCGCGCTGGAGTTCGCCCGCGACTACGCCAGGGACCGGGTCCAGTTCGGGCGGCCGATCGGGCAGCACCAGGCGATCGCGTTCATGCTGGCCGACATGGCCGCCAGCGTGGACGCGGCCCGGCTGCTGACCTGGCGCGCGGCCTGGATGGCCCGCCACCAGGTGCCCTTCGGGCAGGCGGAGGGCTCGATGTCCAAGCTGGTCGCGGGGGAAACCGCGGTGCGGGTCACCGAGCAGGCGATCCAGATACTCGGCGGGAACGGCTACACCCGCGAGTACCCGGTGGAGCGCTGGCACCGCGATGCCAAGATCTTCACGATCTTCGAGGGCACCTCGGAGATCCAGCGGCTGGTGATCGGGCGGGCGGTCACCGGCCTGCACGTCACGTAGCGGTTCCCAAGCCCCAAGCCCCGTGCCCGTGCCCGGCCGGTCAGCCGGGCATGGGCACCGGGCGGTAGCCGACGTAGTTCTCGGCGAGCGAGGTCGCGGCCGCCCGGGAGCTGGTGACGTAGCGCAGCTGGGACAGCTGCAGCTGGCCCTCCATCGGCCCGGCCCCGGGGGTGGCATGCAGCATGCTCGTCATCCACCAGGAGAAGTGCGTGGCCCGCCAGACCCGGTCGAGGCACGAATCGGAGTAGGCATCGGCAAGCTCGGTGCGGCCGCTGGCTAGCAGGCCGACCAGGGCGCCGGCCAGCAGGGTAACGTCGGCCAGCGCCAGGTTCAGCCCCTTCGCCCCGGTGGGCGGCACGATGTGCGCCGCGTCGCCGGCCAGGAACAGCCTGCCGTAGCGCATCGGCGAGCTGACGAAGCTCCGCATCGGGGTGATCCCCTTGTCCAGGACGGGGCCTTCCTTCAGCTCCCATCCCGGCAGCGCGAACCGCCGCTGCAGCTCCGCCCAGATCCGGTCATCGGGCCAGGCGGCGATCTTCTCGTCCGGCGGAACCTGCAGGTAGAGCCTGCTCAGCTGCGGGCTCCGCAGGCTGTGCAGGGCGAAGCCCGCCGGGTGATGGCAGTAGATGAGCTCGTCGGTGGACGGCGGCACGCCGGCCAGGATACCGAGCCAGGCGTACGGGTAGCCGGTTTCCCACACCGTCTGCAGGCGTGCCGGGATCGCGTCCCGGCAGATGCCGTGGAATCCGTCGCAGCCTGCGATCGCGTCGCATTCCATCTCGTGCCGGGTGCCATCCGCGCGCGTGTACCGCAGCACCGGCCGGTCCGTGTCGAGTGCGTCCACCTCGGTGTCGCTGACCTCGAACTCGATCACGCCGCCGGCCGCGATGCGGGCTGCGATCAGGTCCTTGACGATCTCGGTCTGGGCGTACACGGTGACGGTCCTGCCGGTCAGGTCGCGGAAGTCGAGATGCCGGCGCTGCCCGCCGAACTGCAGGTAGATCCCGCCGTGCTCGAGCCCGTGGCGGTCCAGCCGGGCAGCGAGTCCGGCCTCGCGGAGCACCTGCACGCTGCCGGATTCCAGCACCCCGGCGCGCTGCCTGGCCTCGCAGTATGCCCGGCTGCGGATCTCCACGATGACCGAACCGATGCCGCGCAGCGCCAGCAGGTGCGAGAGGAGCAGGCCGGCCGGGCCGGCCCCGACGATCCCTACCTGGGTGCGCACGGCACGGCTAGGACGGACAGGGCGCGATGTCGCCGCGGATGGCCGGCTCATCAAGAAGTGTCACGGTTGCTCCTTCGTGCCGGGCGAGGCTGGCCAGCGAAGCTGGACGGGCTCCGCGCGACGAACCTCCGCTGTGCATGATCATGCCCGGCACGATCGCGCTGTGCGTAGTACGAACAGCAGTTCTAGATCCGAACCTAAGAAACAGTAACACCGCTGTCAACGGGCTCGGGCGGCGGGGCAGGGCAGCAGGCCAGGGCGGCGGGCCAGGGACGGCCGGGTCACAGCGGAATGCGGTGACGGACCTTCCACCACAGCGACCGCGCGGCCTGCTTCGCCTCAGCGAGCGTGCTCGGCAGGACCATGATGATGAAATCGCCGAAGACATGGGTGCCCGGCTTGCCCGCCACCGACCTGGCGGCATCGCGGACGGCTACCAGCTGGTTCACGGTCATCGGCAGGCCGGCCTCGTCCGGCTGGTAGGTCGCGCCGACCGGATAGTCGCGGCCGGGCGAGCGGCTCATCTCGATGTGGCAGCCGAGCACGTGCGTGACCTGCCGGGCCCGGGCGAAGGCCACCAGCCGGTCCAGGCTTTCCGTGAACGCGGGATAGTCGCGGACGTAGAGCCGCCCCGGGTAGACCGTGTCGCCGGTGATCAGGAACCCGGTCCACGGGTCATAGACGGCCATCGACTGCTCGTCGTGACCCGGGCAGCCGGTGATTTCCAGCACCCGGCCGCCCAGGTCGAACCGCACGATCCCGGCCGGCCAGTCCGCCATGCCGAAGAACGACCTGGCCGCGGCCAGCTCGGCGGGCACCACCGTGGTGTCCGGCCGGCCGTCGAACTGGGCGTCGGCCGCGACATGATCACCGTGGCCGTGCGGGTGCGCGACGACGAGCTCATAAGACTCCCGCGGATGGTCGGCCAGCCAGCCGCGCAGGATGCCGTCCACGGTGTCGCGCAGCGGGAATGCGGCCGGATCCGCCGTCGCCCCGGTATCCAGCAGCAGGGCACGTTCGTTGCCGCAGAACAGGTAGAGGAACGGCGCCTCATAGTGCACGGCCTTGTTCTGCCGCAGCACGAACGTATGCGCGTCGTAGGCGTGGACACCGATCTTGGGGTCGCTGTTGCGCCGCGCCGACCGTGAGCCGTGGATCCACCGCACATCGAGGCGGCCGGCCACGGGCGCCCCGCTGGCAAAGTCGACCGAGTCGCTGATCGTCATCACAAACCGTCTTCTCGCCGCGCAGCGGGGCGCAGCGCCCCGGCGATTGTCAATCTACGGCGGCCGGTGCACGGCGGGCGGCACCGGTCTCAGCGAGGCGCCCGGACTACGCCGTCCGGCGCCAGCGGCATCGACCTGAGCCGCAGGCCGCAGGCGTGGCTGATGGCGTTCGCGATCGCGGGCGCGACAGCGACGATGGGCGCCTCACCGCCGCCCGCTGACGGCTGATCGGGCCGGTCGATCAGCAGTACCTCGAGGTCGGGCAAGTCGGGTAGCCGGGGGACCCGGTATTCGGATATCGAGGCATTCAGGATCTGGCCGCCGGCGAAGTCGATCGCCTCGAACATGGCCCCGCCGAGGCCCATTATGACCGCGCCCTCCACCTGGTTGGCCAGGTTGTCCGGGCTGACCACGGCGCCGCAGTCGAACGCGGTGACCAGCCGCTGGACCTGCAGCGCGCCGTCGGCTGCCACCTGGACCTGCGCCGCCGTGGCGACCCGGCCGCCCTTTTCCGTCCCGAGCGCGATGCCGGTGCCGGTCCGGCCGCCGTCCTGGGCCGGCCGGCCACTGGCCTCGTCCCAGCCGAGCCCGGCCGCGGCCGTGCGCAGCACCGCGGCGAGCCGCTCATCGTCGAGATGCCGCAGCCGGAAGCCGAGCGGGTCCGCCCCGACCCGGGCGGCAAGCTCGTCCATCTCCGATTCTCTGGCGAAGTGGTTGGCCGTCGAGGCCAGCGCCCGGTACGGGCCCTGCGGCAGCGGCGAGTCGGCAGGCTGGTAGACGGCCCGCTGATGCGGTACGCGGTACGGGGTCAGCAGTCCGGCCGGGCCGGAGTTGATGTTGGTGACCGACCAGCCGGTGATGGTGCCGCCGGTGTCCGCGCTCGCCGAGACATCGATCAGCGCGGCCGGCCGCAGGTACCCCCAGTGGAACTCCTCCGCCCGGCTCCACTGCACCTTGACCGGGCGCCCGGCGGCGCGGGCGAGCCTGGCCGCCTCGATCGCCACGGTGCCGCCGTGTTTCCCGCCGAAACCGCCGCCGTAGTCCAGCACGATGATCTCGACGTCGGATTCGGGGATGCCGAGCGCGGCCGCTACCTGGCCGCGGGCACGGAACGGGGTCGAGGTGCCGGTCCACACGGTGACCCGGTCATCCGCCCAGCGCGCCACCGCGGAACGCGGCTCCAGCGGTGTGTGCGCGATGTAGGCGGCGCGGTAGTGCGCGTCAAGCCGGACCGGTGCCGCGCTCAGGGCCGCGCCGACGTCCCCCTGCTCGTGCCGGAACGGGGCAAGCCAGCCCTCGCCCGTCACCGGGTGCGATCGCAAGTAGGCGTCCAGGTCGGCGGCGGCGGGCTGTGGCGCGCGGTCCCAGTCGGCGTCGATCAGGCTGACCGCCCGCAGCGCCGTCGCCCGGTCGGGCGCGACCGCCCCGATGAAGTCGCCGTCACTGATCAGCCGCACCCCGGCCAGCTGTGCCGCCGGGCCGCCCGGGCCCGTGTCGGCGCTGCGCAGCCGCGCTCCGAAGGCGGGCGGCCGCAGCACGCACCCGTGCAGCATGCCGTCCAGCCGCAGGTCCGAGGGGAAGCACTTGGCGCCGGTGACTACCTCGGCGGCGCCAAGGGCGCGGGCCGGGTGGCCGGCCGCCTGCCAGGCAGCGGCCGGGCGTACCGGCTCCGTCGCCGGCACCCGCTCGACGCGGCGCTGGCCGGCCAGCAGGTCACCGTAGCTGACGCTGGGCGCGCCATCCGGCCCGGCCAGCACGCCGCCCGCCGCGGTCAGATCCGCCGGGTCTAGGCCGAACCGCTGCGCGGCGGCCTCGCGGAGCAGCCGGGCGGAGGCCGCCGCCGCCGCCCGCAGCGACGGTGCCGAGTACGGCATGGACCGGCTGCCGAAGGTCCCGACATCGAACGGCGAAACGCTGGTGTTGCCCATCACGACCCGGACCGACCCGGCCGGGACGGCGAGTTCCTCCGCGACCACCAGCGCCAGTGCCGTGCGGGTGCCCTGGCCCGCCTCGACCTTGCCGGTGAACGCGGTCACCGTGCCGTCCGCGCCGACATGCACCCAGGCATCGTCGCCGGCCTCCTGGATGGCCTGGCCGGATCCGCCGGCCTCGGCGTCCGCGCCGTCGTCGCCGGCCGCGACCACGGTGACGAGCCCGTCGGCGAGCAGCCCGAAGAACGAATCCGCGTCCTTGGCGGCCAGGTCCCAGGGCAGCGCGGGCGCCGCGGGCGGCGTGCTGGCCCGTGCGGCGGGCGGCGGGACCGGGGTGAGCAGTTCCGGCTGCTCCATCAGCTCGGCCGCACGGCGGATGGCCCGCTGGATCCGCGGATACGTGCAGCACCGGCAGACATTGCCGGCCAGCGCCGCCGCTGTCCTGGCGTCATCGGGATGCGCGACCTGGTTGAGCAGCGCCGCCGTCGCCATCAGCCAGCCCGGCGTGCAGTAGCCGCACTGCAGGGCGCCCGCCTCCAGCCAGGCCTGCTGCACCGGGTGCAGGATGCCGTCCTCGGCCAGGCCCTCCACCGTCGTCACTCGCTGGCCCGCCGCCTCCGCGGCCGGCGTGGTGCAGGCGGTGACCGCGCGGCGGCCGATCAGCACTGTGCAGGCACCGCAGGCGCCCTCGCCGCAGCCGAGCTTGGGGCCGGTGACGCCGAGATCGTCGCGGAGCACCTCCAGCAGGCTCCGGCCGGCGGCGTCCGTGACCTGGCGCCCGGTGCCGTTGACGGTGATCGTGAACTCCATCGCTTCGCCTGCTCCTCCGTTCGCGGCGGCGCGGCCGCCATCCCTTTGCCGCTGGGTGCGGTCCAGCCCTTCCGCACGCTGGGTTGTGTCAGATTCTGCCGGTAACCCGCGTGGCGAACGCCAGCTGACCGGCCGATGCCGCGACGTGCCGTCGCGCGAATACCACTTGCATCGCTTTACAGCGTAAGAATGAGCCATGAGCAAGCGGCCAGTTCCCCCGCCCCCCGGCGACAAGCCCGTTCCCGCCGCGCCGCCGCCGCCGCCGGCCTGGCGGCACTGGCTGTGGCCGGCCGCCATCATCGTGACCTTCCTGCTCTACGTGATCCTGCCCGGACTGCACACGGGAAATCAGGTCACCCTGAGCTACTCGCAGTTCATCAGCGACGCGAGCGCGCACAAGATCAAGGACGTCACCTTCGGGAGCGCCGCTGCCGGCGCCAACACGCCGGCCAGCGGGACGCTCACCAGCGGCCAGTCCTACACCACGGTCATCCCCGGCAATCCCACCCCAGCGCTCAGCGCCGAGCTCACCGCGGACGGCGTCAAGAAGGTGACCGCGGTCCGGCAGGGCCAGTCGTTCCTCTCCGGGCTGTTCTACCTGCTCATCCTGGTGCTCCCGTTCATCTTCGTGTTCTACCTCTTCCGCCGGATGTCCCGCGGCGCGGGCAGCACCATGCAGGGGGTGCTCGGCGTGGGCAGGTCCCGGGCGAAGATCTTCGACGCCGAGCGGCCGCAGACGAAGTTCGGTGACGTGGCCGGCTACGAGGGCGCCAAGGCGGAGATCGCCGAGGTGGTCGACTTCCTCCGCAACCCCGAGCGCTACCGTCGCGCGGGCGCGATGGCTCCGCGCGGGGTGCTGATGGTCGGGCCGCCCGGTACCGGCAAGACCCTGCTGGCCAGGGCGGTGGCTGGCGAGGCCGCGGTGCCGTTCTTCTCCGTCACCGGCTCGAGCTTCGTGGAGATGTTCGTCGGGGTCGGGGCGGCCAGGGTCAGGGACCTGTTCGCGGAGGCGCGCAAGCGCTCACCGGTCATCATCTTCGTCGACGAGATCGACGCCATCGGCCAGCGGCGGGCCGGATCCGGCGCCGTCGTCGCCAACGACGAGCGCGAGCAGACGCTCAACCAGCTGCTGTCGGAGATGGACGGATTCGACATGGCCGAGGGCATCGTCGTGCTCGGCGCGACGAACCGGCCCGAGGTGCTGGATCCCGCGCTGCTGCGGCCTGGCCGGTTCGACCGGCAGGTCATCATCCCGCTGCCCACGCTGTCCGAGCGGGCCGCGATCCTGGCCGTGCACGTCCGCGGCAAGCGGCTCGCGGATAACGTCGACCTGAACGTGGTCGCCCGCGGGACCCCGGGCTTCTCCGGCGCTGACCTGGCGAACCTGGCTAACGAGGCGGCGATCTTCGCCGTCCGCGAGAACCGTGAGGTCCTGACGGCCGCCGACTTCGAGGGCGCGCGGGACCGGATTCTGCTTGGCCGCAGGGAAGGCTCCAACGTCCTGCTGCCCGAGGAGAAGAACGCGGTCGCCATCCACGAGGCTGGCCATGCCCTGGTGGCCGCGCTCTCCGAGCACGCCGACCCGGTCTCGAAGGTGACGATCCTGCCGGCCGGGCAGGCGCTCGGCGTCACCCAGCAGCTTCCGCTGGTCGAGCGGCACCTGTACGGCGAGGACTACCTGACCGAGTCGCTGGCCGTCCGGCTCGGCGGCCGCGCGGCCGAGCTCGTCGAGCTTCAGCAGGGCTCGACCGGCGCCGCGAACGACCTCGCATCGGCGACGGAACTGGCCACCAGGATGATCCGTGAATTCGGGCTATCGCCAGCCCTCGGCCCGGTCGGTTACCCGGAGGGCGGCTCGGTGTTCCTCGGCGGCGGCGGCGGGCAGGGCCTGTCCAGCAGGCCGTTCGCCGAGGCCACCCAGGCCATCATCGACGGCGAGGTCGCCCGCCTGCTGCGCGAGGCCGAGCATGCCGCGGTCGAGCTCATCGGCTCGCACCGGCCGGAGCTTGGGCAACTGGTCAGCCTGCTGCTGGAAAAGGAGACCGTGGACGGCGATGAGGTCTACCGCATTGTCGGCCGGAAGACGCCCGAGCACCGGTCCGCCGACACGCTGGCGATAGCGCCGCACCGTGTCACGCTGCCGGATCCGGCTCCCGCTGCCCCGCATCCCGCGACGCCGACCGGCCACGGGGACAGCACCGGCCAGGCGGCCACCACGGGCCAGGGCGGCGCCGCCCGGCAGTAAGCCGCGCCGGGCAGTAACCCGTGCCGGGCGGCCCCGGCCGGCGGGCTGGCCGGGGCCGCCGTGCCCACGCCGGAACCTGACACGGCTGCGCTGCGTCCAAGCGGCAAGACTGTCACCGCCGGATCAGGAGTTTCCGCCATGGCCAGCGCTCTGTCGCCCGTCGTTCGTTCAGCCATCGCGGGCACTGCCGCGGCTGCCCTGCTCATCGGCGCGTTCGCCATCGGCGCCGGCCGGGGCAGCGCGGCCGCGGCCGCGCCGTCCACCGGCACGGCGGGCGCTGCCCCAGCCGGCCGGGGCGCCGCGCTGCTCACCGCCTCACCGGGATCGGCCAGGATCACGGTCACCGGGACCGGCGCGGTCACCGGCACCCCGAACCAGCTCACGCTCGGCATGGGCGTACAGGTCAGCGCCCCGTCGGTGGCATCCGCCCTGCAGCAGGCCAACGCCGCGGTGCGGCGGGTCACCGCTGCGCTGCGCAGCCGCGGCGTCGCGGCGGGCGACATCCAGACCGCTGGCCTTTACATCCAGCCCAGCTACCGGTCAGGCTCATCGGTGCCGGACGGCTACGGCGTCAGCGAACTGCTCACCGCCACGCTGACCCGCCTCGCGGTGGCCGGCAGCCAGATCCAGGCCGCGGTCCGTGCCGGGGGCAACGCCACGACCGTCGACAACGTCTCGCTCAGCATGACCGATAACAGCGCGCTGCTCGCCACGGCCCGGGCCCGCGCTATCGCCGATGCCAGGGTCAAGGCCACGCAGTACGCCAGGGCGCTCGGCCAGCGGCTCGGCCCGGCGATCAGCGTCTCCGACCAGGCCTCAGCCCAGCCGCTGCCCGAGTTCGCCGGCGCCGCAAGCTCCGCGGCGAAGGCCGTGCCGATCTCGCCGGGATCGCAGCAGCTCAGCGTCGCGGTCACGGTGGTGTACTCGCTGGCCTGACCGCGGCAGGATCCGCTAGGCTCGCCGCATGCACCCGCACCTCACCGCAGGCTGGTGGCGCCGCCGTTAGGCGGTGCCCAGGTGCACGTTCGGCAGAATCCTGATGGCGACCGCCCGGCAGCCCGGCGGTCGCCTTTCTCGTGCGCAGCGCCGCCGCAGGCCGGGCCAGACGATGCGAGGCATCCCATGCAAGAGGCACAGGCGGATCCGGGGTACGACGGCGCTGCGCCGCCCCCGGCACTGGCCGCAGCGCTGGCCGCGACGGCCACGACCGGCTTTGTCACGCCGGCCGGGATAGCGGTCAGCCGGGTTGCGGCCCCGTTCGACCCCGCGCTGCTGGCCAGCCTCACCCGGCAGGTCGACGAGCGCCGCGGCGGGGTGCTCAGCTCCGGCATGGAGTACCCGGGGCGCTACAGCCGCTGGCACGTCGCGTACGTGGACCCCTGCGTCGAGATCATCGCCCGGGGCAGGCGGATCGCGGCCCGGGCGCTGAACGGGCGCGGCGCCGTACTGCTCCCGGTGATCGGCGCCGCGCTGCGCCGGGCGGGCGGCACCTCGGCAGGCAACGGGGCGGCCCCGGCGAGCCCGGGCCCCCGCGCCGTCGAGGTGCTCATCCCCGAGCCCGGCCGCCCCTTCACCGAGGAGGAACGCAGCCGCAGGCCCACCGTCTTCTCCGCGCTGCGGGAGATCGTCGCCGCGTTCGCCGGCCCCGATGAGCACCTGGGCCTGTACGGCGCGTTCGGCTACGACCTGGCTTTCCAGTTCGAGTCGGTCAGGCTGCGGCACGAGCGGGATGACCGGCAGCGGGACCTGGTCCTGCACCTGCCCGACGAGCTCTACGTGCTGGACCGCAAGCGCGAGACCGCGCTGCGCTACTCGTACGACTTCGAGGTGGCCGGCGCCACGACGGCGGGCCTCCCGCGCGCCACCGCGGGCATCCCGGCATCCCGGCGGGCGGCCGGCCGGGGCAGCCTCGTTAAGAATCCGGGTCTTCCGGCCGATCCGGAACCGGGTTCCTATGCGCGCGTCGTCACTGCCGCCAGGGAGCGGTTCGCCCGCGGCGACCTGTTCGAGGTGGTGCCCAGTCACGCCTTCCACGCCGCCTGTGGCTCGCCCGCCGCTTTCTACGAGCGGCTGCGCCGCCGCAACCCCGCGCCGTATGAGTTCTTCCTCAACCTCGGCGAGTCGGAGTACCTGGTCGGCGCCTCGCCGGAGATGTACGTGCGGGTGGCCGGCGACCGGGTGGAGACCTGCCCGATCGCGGGCACGATCGCCCGCGGTGACGGGCCGCTGGAGGACGCGGCGAACATCCGCGCGCTGCTCGACTCGCCGAAGGAGGAGTCCGAGCTGACCATGTGCACCGACGTGGACCGCAACGACAAGTCCCGGATCTGCGAGCCGGGCAGCGTCCAGGTGATCGGGCGGCGCCAGATAGAGATCTACAGCCGGGTGATCCACACGGTGGACCACGTGGAAGGGCGGCTGCGGCCCGGCTTCGACGCGCTGGACGCGTTCCTCACCCACATGTGGGCGGTCACCGTGACCGGCGCGCCCAAGACCTGGGCGATGCAGTTCATCGAGGATCACGAGGACGGCCAGCGGCGCTGGTACGGGGGAGCGGTCGGGAAGATCGGCTTCGACGGGGCGATGAACACCGGGCTCACGCTGCGGACCGCGCACATCCGCGATGGCGTCGCGTCGGTGCGGACCGGCGCGACCCTGCTGTTCGACTCGGATCCGGCGGCCGAGGAAAGGGAAACCGAGCTGAAGGCCCGCGCCCTGCTGGAAACCCTGAAAGATGAGGAACGAGACGCCGCCGCCAGCTCTTGCCCACCGCGGCCCGGCCAGCTGCCCGGCAGCGGCCTGCGCGTGCTCCTCGCCGATCACCAGGACTCGTTCGTGCATACCCTGGCCGGCTATTTCCGCGAGCACGGTGCCGAGGTCGTCACGCTGCGGGCCGGGTTCGGCGCTGCCGCGCTCGACGACTACCGCCCCGATCTCGTCGTGCTGTCGCCCGGGCCAGGCCGCCCGTCCGACTTCGGCTGCGACGAGCTGCTGACCGAACTCGACGCCCGCGGCCTGGCCGCCTTCGGCGTGTGCCTTGGCCTGCAGGCGATGGTCGAGCACGCGGGCGGCGAGCTTGCCCTGCTCGCCGAGCCCGCGCACGGCAAGCCAGGGCGGGTGCGGGTGCTCGGCGGCGCGCTGCTGGCCGGGCTGCCCGGCGAGTTCACGGCCGGCCGCTATCACTCGCTGCACGCGACGCCGGCCCAGGTGCGGGGCGGGTTCGCGGTGACGGCGGTGACGCCGGACGGAGTGGTGATGGCGATCGAGGATGCCGCGGCCGGGCGGTGGGGGGTGCAGTTCCATCCCGAGTCGATCCTGACCGCGGCCGGCCGGGCCGGCCATCAGGTGATCGGCAACGTGCTGGGGCTCTGCCGGGCCAGGAAGGCGGGCGGTGTCGGTGCCGGCCGGTAGTGTGCCATGCCATGAAGAGCGTTCAGCCCGAGGTCTTCCTGGTTGCCCGTCCCGAGATCGACTATGTGGCGATGGCCGGCTACCTGCGCGAGGTAGGCGGGGAGAGCTGGCTGGAGCGGCTTGACCGCGGCGATCTGGACGACGCGGAGAACCTGGCGGAGTTCGCCGGGAAGATCTGCTACCGGGCCTGGGAGCCGGGGCTGAACCCGAATGTGCGCAGGGTTCGCAGAGATCACCAGAAGTACCTGGAGAACATCCTGTCCAGTGCGCACGGCTCGGTCCTCGAGCACTCGAGCTTCAGCTTCGTGCTGCATAACGTCAGCCGCGTCTGCTGCTACGACGACGACACCGAGGTGCTGACCTCGCACGGCTGGAAGCCGTGGCCGAAGGTGGACGGGACCGAGATCTTCGGGACGCTCAATCCCAGCACGGGTGAGCTTGAATACCAAGAGGCCCTAGAAGTTTTCCACGCGAGCTATGCCGGTCCCATGTACCGCGTGCGCTCGGAGCAGGTGGATCTGCTGGTCACGCCGAACCACCGGATGTGGGTGCAGCATCACGACACCCAGGCTGCCGGGCGGGGGCAAGAGAAGTTCGCAGTCGAACCTGCCGAAGACATCTTGCATCTGCGCGTCAAGTACCAGAAGTCCGCACGCTGGATCGGCAGCACACCTGATCGCGTCACGATCGCGGCAACCCAGCGCAGGTACACGCGACGCGATTCGGACAAGATCGTCATCCGCAACTATCCTGGCGCCTCATTTCCGGCCGAGCCATTTGCGAGATTCCTTGGCTACTACCTCGCCGAGGGCAGCGTCAATGGCCACCAAATCGTCTTGACACAGAACCCAGGCCAGATCCTGGATCGTATGGCAGCGACGATCCGTGCCATGGGCCTTCCGGCCTACGTACCTGTAACCGGCCACGGCGAGGTCCGCACCCAGTGTCTGCCGCTTCGTGACATGTTGGCTGCGCTGGGTCATTCCTGCGAGAAGTCAGTACCTGTAATGGTCCAGGAGTGGTCGCCTGCTCTGATCAGGGCTTTTCTTGAGACGATGATCCAGGGAGACGGCACCGTCCATCGGACCAATGGCCACAGGGTTATCTACACCTCCTCGCGAGAAATGGCAGATGATCTCCAAGTTCTGGCCATAAAGGCAGGCTGGTCTGCCAACGTCCGCGTCGATGACCGAACGGGCCTCGAACGCGTGATGCCCAACGGACAGCGCTTCCGGAACCTCCGGCCATGCTACGTGGTGTCGCTCCTCAGCAGACGCCTGACCCCGCTTGTCAATCACCGGCGTCTTGCCGCACCAAGCCGATATCTCAACGAGCTCGGCTACAACGACGGTCTCGAGCACTACGAGGGCTTGGTGCACTGCGTAAGAGTGCCCAACGGACTGCTGTTCGTCCGCCGAAACGGCAAGCCGGTCGTATCGTCGAATACCCACGAGCTGGTTAGACACCGGCCGGGGACCGCGGTCTCGCAGGAGTCGCTGCGGTTCGTCCGGCTGGCCGACATCCCGTTCTGGTTCCCCGAGTGGGCGCAGAAAGACCCGGAACTGATGCAGCGCGCGACCGCGCTGCTGGAGCAGATGGAGGACTTCCAGCGCTGGATGGCCGGGCATTTCCGGCTGGACGAGGACGGGGTCCCGTTTCACGAGAAGAAGCACAAGACCTCGTTCATGCGCCGGTTCGCGCCGGACGGGGTGGCCACCGGCCTGCTCTGGACGGCGAACATCCGCACTCTTCGGCACACCATCGAGGCGCGCACCGACACCGGCGCCGAGGAGGAGATCCGGCTCATCTTCGGCAAGATCGGGGCGCTCATGCGGGCCGAGGCGCCGGCACTGTTCGGCGACTACGCCATCGAGGACGGGGCCTGGATTCCGCGGTGGCGCAAGGTCTGAGCGGCACCGATCACGCCGCTCAGCCGGGCAGGCGGCCGGCCGGGGCGATCGGGTCGTGATGGATGTGCTCGCCGGATACCCGGCGGGCGAGCATCCGCACGGTCTGTCTGACCATCACGTCCGGCCCGCTGACGAACACCTCACAGCCCTCGCACGAGGCGTGCTTGCGGACGGCGTCGGGCAGCAGGCCGGACAGGCCCGCCCAGTCGGGATCCTGCGACACGACCGGGATGACGGTCAGGGACGGGCAGGACGCTGCGAGCCTGGACAGGTCCCGCAGGTCGTACAGGTCGCCGGCGGTGCGGGCTCCGACGTAAAGGCTGATCTTCCGCTGCGCGGCCCGCCGGGCTGCGCCGGCCGGCCCGGCCTGGCCGGCCTGGCCGGCCGGGATCTGCCCCTCGATCAGGGCCTTGATCGGGCCCAGCCCGGTACCGCCGGCGATGCAGAGCAAGTCCCGCCCGCAGTCGCCGGAGATCGTCATCTCGCCCCGCGCCGGGCCGAGCAGCAGGGTGTCGCCGGCCCGGGCGTAGTGTACAAGCGCGGTGCTGACGATGCCCCCGGCCACCGCGCGGACGTGCAGGTCAAGCAGGCCGCTGGCGCGCGGCGCATTGGCGACGGAAAAGCTGCGCCAGACCCTCGGCCAGCGCGCGACCTGGACGTCCAGGTACTGTCCCGGCCGGTAGGGCAGTGACTGGTCCGGCCTGATCGTCAGCACGGCGAGGTCAGGGCCGCGCTGATCATGCCGGACGATCTCCGCGACCCACCACGGCGGCGACGCCGCGGCATCCGCCGCGGCGGCCGCCCGCATGATCTGGCTGACGTCGCCGAGAGCGGTCTCCCACGCGGTTTGGATGGCCGCCGTCCAGGCACCGGCGCTGAAATGCCGGATAGTGGCCAGCAGGGCGCCGAAGAAGGCCTCGTAGTGCTTGTCCTTGACGCCGAACTTGCGATGATCGCGGCCTAACTGCCCGGCATACGCGGACAGCGCCGCCGGGCTGTCCATGGTCCACACGATCCTGGCCAGCGCGCCGAATACCCGCTCCCGCTGCGCGGTCATCGCTAGCGGGAACATCGCCCGGATCTCGGGGTGCCGCACGAAAAGCCATGCGTAGAAGTGCTCCATGGCCTCCTGCGCGCGCCCTTCGATGAAAGCGAAAGATTCCTTTACCAGCCGGGCATCAAGCGCGGAAATATGGTCTGCCGCATTTTCTTCCCTGGCGTCATCCGCAGCTCGGGATTCGGCGCGGGCGGGCAGTTCCGCAATACGGCCTCCGGGCGCCGCTTCCTGCATGCCCGGCGGCGTTCCCGGTACGCCGGCGGGCCGCGGACCCGGTGCCTCTGCACGCTTGTTAAAAGCAGCCCAAAGCGGCTGACCTGCGAACATCCCCGGAGGATTGCCCTCAGGGAAGCCGCCGTCCAGCGCGATAGCCACGTTAATAGTCTGGCACCGCCACTTGACCCATACAAGTCACTCCAGGCAATCCCCGGTGAGCACGCAGAGTAGGGAATCCCGCGCGCCGATACTTCGCTGAGTAGTCAGTAAGTTCGCGGCTAACGATTGCATACGCCTTTCCCCGGTTACTGACCGGTCATTTTAAGCTTGCCATTCCAGTCCGCAGGCCGTGGCGCCTGCGGCCGCGTCGCCCGGGCTGCCGCGCCTGGCCACCGCGGGAGCACGGCCTAGGATGAGCCGGTGACTTCCGCCGGTTACCTCCGCTTCCCGCACCTGCACGGCGATCTCATCACCTTCACCGCCGAGGAAGATGTCTGGCTCGCCCCGGCCGGGGGCGGCCGGGCCTGGCGGATCTCCGCCGATCAGGCCCAGGCCAGCCACCCCCGGCTGGCCAGGGACGGCTCGATGGTGGCCTGGACCAGCAGGCGGGATGGCCCTCCCGAGGTGTACCTCGCCGACGTGGAGGGCGGCAACGAGCGGCGGCTCACCTACTGGGGTGACTCGCAGACCCGTGTCTGCGGCTGGGATCTGGCCGGGGCGATTATCGCGATCACCGCCACCGGGCAGCCGTTCAGTCATTTCACCTGGGCGTACGCCGTCCCGGCTGGTACCGCGGGCGAGAGCGGCGCGGCAGGCGGTGACGGCCCGCGGCGGCTGCCGTTCGGCCCGGTCGGCGACCTGGCGGTGGAGCAGGGCGCGACGGCCCTGCTCACCGGCGCGATGGGCAGCGAGCCGGCCTACTGGAAGCGCTACCGGGGCGGGACGTCCGGCCGGCTGTGGCTGGCCACGGCGGCGGACGACGAACAGGCCGCGGCCGGCCCGTTCGCCAGGGTGCTCGGCGACCTGGCCGGCCATCTCGCCAGCCCGATGCTGGCCTGCGGCAGGCTGGCGTTCCTCTCCGACCACGAGGGAACCGGCAACGTGTACTCGTGCGCGCTGGACGGCACCGACCTGCGGCGGCACACCGACCACGATGGTTTCTACGCGCGCAACCCGAGCACCGACGGGAACCGGATCATCTACCACTGCGCCGGCGACCTCTGGCTGCTTGACTCGCTGGACCCGGCGAGCGAGCCCCGGCGGCTGGAGATCTCCCTTGGCTCGCCGGCCGCCAGGCGGGCTCCCCGGCTGATCTCAGCGCAAACCCATCTCGGCTCGCTGAGCTGTGACCGTACCGGGCGGGCCAGCGCCGTCGAGGTACGCGGCACGGTGCACTGGGTAACCCACCGCGACGGCCCCGCCAGGGCGCTTTCCGTCACGCCTGGCGTCCGGGCCAGGCTGCCGCAGGTGCTCGGGGCCACCGGCCAGGTCGTCTGGGTCACCGATGCCGGCGGCGAGGACGCCCTTGAGATCGCGTCCGCCACCGGCTCGCCGACCGGAGCGCCGCGGCGCGTAGCCGCCGGCTTGATCGGCCGGGTGGACAGCCTCGCGGCGGCCCCGGATGGCAGCGCGGTCGCCGTCGCGGCGCGGGACGGGCGGCTGCACGTGGTGGACGCTGCCTCCGGCACGGTCACCGAGATCACCTCGTCCGGCAACGGCGCGGTCACCGGGCTGGCCTGGTCGACCGACTCGGCCTGGCTCGCGTGGTCCCATCCGGTTACCACGCCGCTGCGCCAGCTCCGGATGGCGCGGGCGTCTGGCGGGGCCGTGACGGACATCACCGACGGCAGGTTCGTGGACACCGATGCCGTCTTCACCAACGACGGCCTTTACCTGGCGTTCCTGTCCAAGCGGAGCTTCGACCCGGTCTACGACGCGCATTTCTTCGACCTGTCCTTCCCGTACGGATGCCGCCCGTACCTGGTGCCCCTCGCCGCGGCGACGCCGTCGCCGTTCGCTCCGCTGCCGGACGGCCGGCCCGTCGGCGACGATCAGGACAAGGACGACAAGGACAAGCACAAGCACGACAAGGACGGCGCCGTCTCGCCCGCCACGGGCCTCGGTGGCGCGGGCCGCCGGCCGGCCGGCGCGGGCGAGCCCGAGGCCGGCCCGGCAGCTACCGGGCCGGCCGGGCACGGTTCGCCGGATGACGGCTCGCCGGGCGGCGGCTCACCCGGGAACGGGCCGGCCGGGGACGATGAGGCCGGGCCGAAGCCGGTGAGCGTCGATACCGACCTGCTGCCCGGCCGGGTCGTGCAGGTCCCGGTGCCCGAGTCGCGGTACCGCTCGCTGCGGGCGGTCAAGGGCGGGCTTGCCTGGCTGCGGGAGCCGGTGACGGGGAACCTCGGCGAGGGCGGCGCGAAACTCGGCGACGCCGCGCCGCGCCCGATCCTCGAGCGGTTCGATTTCGCCCAGCAGCGCAGCACCGAGCTCGACGACGGGATCGACTGGTTCGAGGTGAGCGGGGACGGCAGCCGCCTGGTGGTCAGCGATGACGGGGACCTCAGCGTGATCCCGGCGGACCGCAAGCCAGACTCCGACAGCCCGGGCGACCGGGTCCGGGTGGACCGGTCGCGGGCCAGGTACCTGTCCGATCCCGCCGCGCTCTGGCGCACCGCCTACACCGAAGCCGGCCGGATCATCCGGCATGACTTCTGGGTCCCTGACATGGCCGGCGTGAACTGGGACGCCGTGCTCGCCGAGTACCAGCCGCTGCTTGACCGGATCGCCGGCCCCCGCGACTTCGCCGACCTGCTCTGGGAGGTGGCCGGCGAGCTGGGCACCTCCCACGCGTATATCGTGCCCGCTGGCGGCGACGGCGGCGCGGCGGAGCACGTCGGCCTGCTCGGCGCCGACCTGGAGCCGGCCGGGGACGGCAGCTGGCGGGTGGCCCGGGTGGTCCCGGGGGAGTCGTCCGATCCCCGGGCTTGCTCGCCGCTGGCGGCACCAGGGGCGGGCATCGGACCCGGGGACGTGATCCTCGCCGTGGACGGCCAGCGGGTCGGCGCGGCCGGGCCTGCGGCGCTGCTGGCCGGCGCGGCGGGCAAGCCGGTCGAGCTGACCGTCGCCCCGGCCGGCGGCGGCGAGCAGCGCCGCGCCGTGGTCGTCACGCTCGAGGACGACCGGCGGCTGCGTTACCAGGACTGGGTGGCCGGCCGGCGGCGGCTGGTCCGCGAGCTCAGTGACGGCAGGATCGGCTACCTGCACGTCCCCGACATGGTCAGCGAGGGCTGGGCGGACCTGCACCGCGACCTGCACGGCGAGATGGCCCGCGAGGCGCTGATCGTGGATGTCCGCGGCAACCGGGGCGGGCACACCTCCGAGCTGGTCGTGGAGAAGCTCTGCCGCCGCGTCATCGGCTGGTCCGCGCCGCGCGGGCTGCAGCCAGACACCTACCCGCAGGACGCGCCGCGCGGGCCCGTCGTTGCCGTTGCCGACGAGTTCGCCGGGTCGGACGGCGATATCGTGACCGCGGCCATCAAGATCATGCGGCTGGGCCCGGTGGTGGGCGCGCGCACCTGGGGCGGCGTGGTCGGCATCGACGTGCCATTCCACGTGCTGGCGGACGGCACCCAGATCACCGTGCCCAGGTACGCGACCTGGCTGGACGGGTACGGCTGGGCGGTGGAGAACCACGGCGTCGACCCGGACGTCGAGGTCATCCCCGCACCGGACGACCACGCGGCCGGGATCGACCGGCAGCTGGAGACCGCGGTCCGGGTCGCCCTGGAGGCGCTGGAGACCAGGCCGGCCGTCACCGCGCCGGGCACCTCCGACCGGCCGTCCAAGCGGCGGCCCGCGCTGCCGCCGAGGCCGGCCGCGGGAACCGGCCCACGGCCCTAGCCCCGGCCCGCGGGCGCCGGTCATCGCCGGCGGCGCGTCAGAAGGGCGGCGCCTCAGAATGTGGAGCGGCCGCCGAACATGTCCGCGAGCCGGTTGGCCAGGCTCAGGTCGCCGTCCATCGTCATGCGGCCGTCCAGGATCAGCGGGAGGAAGCTGCCGGCGTCGGCGATGACCCGGACGAAGTCCGTCAGCGGCACCCGGATAGTCAGCGCCGCGTCCGCCGCGCCGCCCGGCCGCGCCCTCGCCCGCCGGCCGGTGATCTCGATGGTCCACGATCTCCGGCTGCCGTCGCTCATGCCCAGGTCGTAGACGATGCAGCCGGTGAAGCCCGCCGCCTGGTCGGCGTCGAAGCCGCTGGCCATCACCGCGAACAGGGCCCGCTGCGCCGCTGCGCCGCCGAGCACCCGCTCCAGCCTGCCGTCGCTGGCCCGCCCGGCCAGCGCACGGGCGGCCGCCTGCGCGCGGTGCCGTGCGGATTCCCCGGCCGAGCGCCTGGCCTGGCCGGCCAGCTCGCGGAGCGGCACGTGCCGGGACCGGCGGGCGGCGGCAAGCTCCGCTTCCTCGTCGATCGGATACGGCGCCGGCAGCTCCCGCGGCCCGCTCCGCCGGGCCAGCGCCTTGTCCACGGCGGCGGCCAGCCGGTCGGCCTTCGCCGCCTCGCTCGCCTCCCTGCCCTCGGCGAACCGCGGCAGCACCTCGCGGGCGAAGATCTCGATGCTCTCGCAGATGTGCTCGTGCCGGTTCTTCCCGGCCTGCAGGACGAACATCACCTGGTCCACCCCGGCCGCCTCGTACCGGGTGATCAGCTCGGTCACCTGAACCGGGGTCCCGATCGCGCCGCGCAGCGAGCCAAGGCCCGCCTGCAGCAGCCGGATGGCCAGCGGCGCCGCGGTAGCCGACACGATCTCCCTGGCGAAGCCCTGCTGGGCCCGGTTCTCGCCGAAGTCCTGCCACAGGTCGGTGCCGCCCACCTGATGGGTGCCGCCGTAGTAATGGCCGAGCGAGTAGCCGAAGAAATGCGCCCCGTCGATGCCGCGGTCGATCGCCGTCGCCTCGTCCGGGTGCAGCATCATCGGCAGCACCACGGCGACGTTCGGGTTGACGGCGAAACCGCGCGGCACGCACTCCTCGGAGGCGATCAGGTCGTAGTACTCGGCCACCCAGTGCGCGGCGTCCTCCGGCTCGACGAAGGAGAACGACAGCGCGCCGATGCCGCTGCGCGCGGCCAGGTGGATGGTCTCCCGGCGGCTGCACGCCACCCAGAGCGGCGGATGCGGCTTCTGCAGCGGCTTGGGCACCACGTTGCGCGGCGGCATCCGCAGGAAGTCACCGTCGTAGCCGGCGAACGGGTCCTCGGTGAACATCCGGGTCACCGCGTCGAGCGTCTCTTCCCACATGGCCCGCTTGGCCTCGCGCGGCACCCCGAACCCGCCAAGCTCGGCGGCGGAACTCGCTTCCCCGGTGCCGAATTCCACCCGCCCGCCCGAGACCAGGTCCAGGGTCGCGATCCGCTCGGCGATCCTGGCCGGGTGGTTCACCGCGGACGGCGCCTGCACGATGCCGTGGCCGAGCCTGATCTGCCTGGTGCGCTGGCTGGCCGCGGCGAGGAAGACCTCCGGCGCCGAGGAGTGCGAGTACTCCTCGAGGAAATGATGCTCGACTTCCCAGACGTAATCGATGCCGGCCCGGTCGGCCAGCTCGACCTGCTCAAGCGCATCGGACAGCAGCCGGTGCTCGGCGTCTGGTCCCCATGGCCTGGGCAGCTGGTGCTCGTAGAAGATCCCGAACCGCATCCTGCCTCCATCGTGCAGCGCCGGTTATTTCATTTATTGTGCAACTTTCGGCGAGCCCCGGGAAAGAAGCGGGCGCCGGGATCGCTACAGCGGGGCCTGGTATCCGCCGATCCAGTGCACCTGCAGCCAGCTGACCGCCGCCGCCCATGCCCCGGTGACCTCAAGCAGCCCGACGACGGCCAGCATGCCGCCGCCGATCCCGGTGATCAGCCGGGCGTGCCGCCGGGCGAAGCCGAACACGGCGACGCCGCGGTGGAAGGCGAACGCGACGATCAGGAAGGGGATGCCGATGCCGAGCGCGTAGACGAACGCCAGGAACGCGCCGCGGGCGGCGGTGCCGGAGGTCGCGGTCAGGGACAGCACCACGGCCAGCGTCGGCCCGACGCACGGCGTCCAGGTCAGCCCGAACATGACGCCGAGCAGCGGCGCGCCGGCCAGCCCGGCTCGCGGCCGCCACGACGGGCGCATGATCCGCCCGGCCACCAAGAACCGGTCGAAGACCCCGGCGAACATCAGGCCAAGCAGGATCGTCACGCCGCCGAGAATCCGGGTCAGCAGCTGCTGGTGGCCGAGCAGGATGGCGCCGAGCCCGCCGAAGAGCACGCCGTAGCTGGCGAACAAGGCCGAGAACCCGAGCACGAACAGCGCCGCTCCGGCGAGCACCCGGCTCCGGTCAGCCGCCGGGACCGCGGCCTGCCTGGCGACCGTCACCACGGATCCGCCAGCGTCGGATCCGCTGTCAGCGCTCCGGATGGCCCGGCTTTCCCGCGTCGCGCCACCCTTGCCCGGCAGAGCAGCCGGAACCACGCCCGCGGCCTGGCTGGCGTTCGTTCCGGACATGCCGGTCACGTACGACAGGTAGCCGGGCACCAGCGGCAGGCAGCAGGGGGACAGGAAGGTGACGGCGCCGGCCGCGAGCGCGACGGGAACGGCCAGAATCAGCGGCCCCGATGCCACCAGGTTGCCGACCCCGCCGCTCATGGCTGTCTCCCTCACGACCGCGACCGGTCTAACCTACCGGCCGCGCCTCGCGGCGCCGCCGGGGCCACCGCCGTGACCGCCGGGCCAGCCGGGTCACCGCCGAGCCGGGGGATTGACCAGGCGGTCGCTCACGACGTCTGGGGATAACTCTCCGTAGCGGCCGGGACGGGATTTGCTGAAACGGGCCAGCGGGCCCGGTCACCCTGCACGCGGTGCACCACTCGCAGGAGGAACTGACCATCCTCACCACGTTCCGCGCGCACCCGCTGGGTGCACATCAGCTTCCTGATCTCCGCCCTGCCGGTGCTCGCGCTGGCCGCGAACGACGCGACGCCGACGGCCGCGCTCACCGTCTACGCGTTCCTGGGCGCGCTGCCGCACGCGAACGTCCGGTGGACGTACGGCGCGGCCGGAGCCCTGTTCATCAGCCCCGCCTATCACCGGAGTCATCACTCGGCCACTGGTGATCGAGATCGTCGCGGTAGTGATGACCGCGCTCACCGCATGGGTGATGACCAGGAGCGCCCGCGCCTGACCGCCCGGTCAGCTCAGGCTGTGCACCGCCCCCTCGACGGCACGGTGGAATGTCGGGTAGGCGTAGATCATCTCGCCGAGGCGCTGGGCGGGCACCGCGGCGTGCACGGCGAGCGTGAGCATGCTCAGCACCTCCCCGCCGGCCGGGCCGGCCGAGGTCGCGCCGACCAGCACGCCGCGCTCCGCGTCCTGCACCAGCTTGATGAAGCCGTCGTTGCCCGCCTTGTGTATCCAGCCGCGGGCCGAGCTGGGAACCTGGCTGCGGCCGACCCGGACGGTGATGCCCTGCTCCCTGGCCCCGGCCTCGGTGAACCCGACCGCGCCGACCTCCGGATCGGTGAAGGTCACCCGCGGCACGGCGTGCTGCTCGGCCGGGTGATGCTCCTCGCCGAGGATGTCGGCGACGACGATGCCCGCGTGGTACATGGACATGTGCGTGAACGCGCCCTGGCCGACCACGTCGCCGAGCGCCCAGACGCCGGGGGCGGCGCGCAGGTGGCCGTCGACGGGGATCTGCCGGGCGCTCTCGTCGATGCCGACGGTGCCTGCCCCGAGAGAGGCGAGGTCGGCGCGGCGCCCGGTGGCCACCAGCAGCCGCTCGCCGGTGACCTCCTGGCCGCCCTTCAGGCTGACCGTGAACGCGTCGCCGTCATGGCAGACCCGCTCGGCCGGCGACCCGGTATGCACGCCGATGCCCTCGCGGCCGAACACCTTCGCGATAAGCTCGCCCGACTCCGGCTCCTCCAGCGGCAGCAGCTGGCCGAGCGCCTCGACGATCGTCACCCTCGCCCCGAAGCGGCCGAATACCTGAGCGAGTTCCGCCCCGACCGCCCCGCCGCCCAGCACCACGATCGACTCCGGCAGCTGCCCGGTCTCGATCGCCTCGTGGTTCGTCCAGTACGGCGTGCCCGCCAGGCCGGGGATCGGCGGGATCGCGGCGGCCGTGCCGGTCGCGATGACGATCCCGCGGCGGGCGCGCAGCTCCTCGCCGCCCACCGTGACCCGGTCCGGCGCGGTGATCCGGCCGTAGCCGCGGAACAACTGGCCGCCCTTGCCGGTGAACCGGTCCGCGGCCACCGTGTCGTCCCAGTCGTCGGTCGCCTCGGCCCGGATCCGGTGCGCCACCGGCGCCCAGTCGGGCGTCACCACCGAGCTGCCGGCCAGGCCCGGGATGCGGCGGCCCTCGGCGAGCAGGTTAGCCGCCCGGATCATCATCTTGGACGGGACGCAGCCCCAGTACGGGCACTCGCCGCCGACCAGCCTGGCCTCCACGCCGGCCACCGCCAGGCCGGCCTCGGCCAGCCGCCCGGCCGCGTACTCGCCGCCCGGGCCAAGGCCGATGACCACGACGTCAACCTCATGCTCGCTCACCTTGCGACCTCCTGCAGGATTCAGGCCCCGTCGATGGGTATGTAGGCGCGTGGAATGACAGCGACAGCGAGCCCGTTGACATAGCAGGGCCGGCCCGCTTGACCGACACGGACGGGGAAATCACATGATGGATGTCCGTGACGGGGCAGAGCACGCGCAGTCGCCGCTTCTGTCGGAGGGTGCCGCCGAGGAGCATGTGCACGGCATCTGTTTCAAGACGGGCCCTCCGGGCGTTGTCGGCGTTGAACTGGAATGGCTGGTCTGCGACGGCGATGACGGTGCCTCGCCCGTCGAGCACCAGCGGGTGGCCACCGCGCTGGCTGGGCTTGCCGCCCCCGGCGTGCTGCCTGGCCAGGGCCGGCTCACCTTCGAGCCAGGCGGCCAGGTCGAGATAAGTTCCGCCCCGGCCACGGCTATCGCCGGCTGCGTCCGCAGCGCGGGCCGTGACCTCGACGCGGTGCGGCAAAGAGTGCAAGCAGCCGGCATCAGCCTCGTCGGACGGGGCGTCGATCCGCACCGCCCGCCCGCCCGCACCCTCGATCTGCCCCGCTACGCGGCGATGGAGGAATTCTTTGACCGCGCCGGGCCGTGGGGGCGGGTCATGATGTGCAGCACGGCGTCGGTCCAGGTCTGCGTGGATGCCGGCCTGGAAGGCGACGGGCCCGCCGCCTACCGCTACCGGTGGCGGCTGCTGCACGCGCTGGGCCCGGTCCTGGTCGCTGCGTTCGCCAACTCGCCGCTCCGGGAGGGCCGCCCGACCGGCTGGAAGTGCACCCGGCAGGCAGTGTGGGCCCGGCTGGATCCGGGCCGTACCCGCGCGCCGGCCGGCGCCGAGCCGCGCCCTGGCGCCGGCGGCGGGCCGGGCGGGCACGGTGACGTCGACCCGCGCTCGGCCTGGGCGTCGTACGCGCTGGACGCGGAGCTGATGTGCATCCGCAAGGACACCTCGCCGTGCTGGACGGCTCCGGCCGGGCTGACCTTCCGGGACTGGCTGCGCGGGGCGGGTGACCGGCCGCCGACTCGCGATGACCTGACCTACCATCTGTCGACGCTCTTCCCCCCGGTGCGGCCGCAGGGCCATCTGGAGCTGCGGGTCATTGATGCTCAGCCCGGCGCGGGCTGGGTCGTCCCGGCCGCCGTCGTGTCCGCCCTACTCGATGATCCTATTGCCGCGGAGGCCGCGATGGCCGCGACCGAGCCGGTCTGGCAGGACCCGGAGCCGTGGCCGGGCGCCGGATCCGTCAGCGGTCCTGCCGGGCTGGCTGGCCCGGCCGGACCGTGGTTGCGCGCTGCGCGCTGCGGCCCGGAGGATCCCGTGCTGGCCAGGGCCAGCCTGGCCTGCTTCGAGGCCGCCGATGCGGCGCTCTGCCGGTCCGGCGCGCCTGCCGCCATCCGTCGCCAGGTCACTGACTTCGCCAATGCCTACGTGGTGCGGGGCCGCTGCCCTGCCGACGACACGCTGGAGGAAAACCGATGACAACGGAGTCCGAGCTGCTGCGGGGCAGGATCGCCGAGCTGCTGGTATCGGCCAGGGAGCGTACCCACGGCCTGACCGGCTGCCTGGAGGACGACGACCTGATCCGCCAGCACTCGCCGCTCATGTCGCCGCTGGTGTGGGACCTGGCCCACGTCGCCAATCAGGAGGAGCTGTGGCTGCTCCGGGAGGTTGGCGGGCGGGAGCCGATGCATCCGGAGATCGACCCGCTCTATGACGCGTTCGAGCATCCGCGAGCCGAGCGCCCGGTCCTGCCGCTGCTGCCGCCCGCCGAGGCGCGGGCATATGCCAGGGAGGTCAGGGGACGCGTGCTCGACCTGGTCGAGCGGACCAGGTTCACCGGCGAGCGGCTGGTCACCGACGGCTTCGCGTTCGGCATGATCGCGCAGCATGAGCAGCAGCATGACGAGACCATGCTCGCCACCCATCAGCTCCGCCGCGGCGCGGCGGTGCTCGCCGCCCCGCCGCCGGGCCCGCCGCCGGCCGATGCGCTGCGGCTGCCGGCCGAGGTGCTCGTGCCGGGCGGCCCGTTCAGCATGGGGACATCGGCGGAGCCGTGGGCGCTGGACAACGAGCGGCCCGCGCACACGGTCGACGTGCCCGCCTTCTACATCGACACCGCGCCGGTGACCAACGCCGCTTACGCGGAGTTCATCGCGGACGGCGGCTACGACCAGCCGTCCTGGTGGACCGCCGCGGGCTGGGATCACCGGCAGCGGGCGGGGCTGGCCGCACCGCAGTTCTGGCGGCGTGACGGCGGCCAGTGGATCCGGACCAGGTTCGGCGCCAGCGAGCCCGTCCCGCCTGCCGAGCCGGTCATGCATGTGTGCTGGTACGAGGCCGATGCGTACGCGCGCTGGGCGGGCCGCAGGCTGCCCACCGAGGCCGAGTGGGAGAAGGCCGCCAGGTTCGACCCGGCGACCGGGCGGTCACGCCGCTATCCCTGGGGGGACGAGGATCCGTCGCCGGACCGCGCCAACCTGGGCCAGCGTCACTTGCAGCCAGCGCAGGCAGGCTCGTATCCGGCCGGAGCGGCCCCGTCAGGGGCGCGCCAGCTCATCGGCGACGTCTGGGAGTGGACGTCGAGCGGCTTCCTGCCCTACCCCGGGTTCGAGGCATGGCCGTACAAGGAGTACTCGGAGGTGTTCTTCGGCGGCGACTACAAGGTGCTGCGCGGCGGCGCTTTCTCCGTCGACCCGGTGGTGTGCCGCAGCACCTTCCGCAACTGGGACTACCCGGTCCGGCGGCAGATCTTCGCGGGGCTGCGCACCGCCCGCGATGCCGGGCCAGGGGAGGCCGCCTGATGTGCCGGCATCTGGCCTACCTGGGTGCGGCAGTGACGCTGCGCTCGGTGCTGACGGACCCGCCGCACGGCCTGCTGGCCCAGGCCTGGTCGCCGCGCCGGCAGCGGCACGGCGTGGTGAACGCCGACGGGTTCGGCGTCGGCTGGTACGCCGACGGCGACCCGGAGCCGGCCAGGTACCGGCGGGCCCGGCCGATCTGGTCGGACCCCTCGTTCGCCGATCTCGCCAGGGTGACGAGAAGCCGGGCGGTGCTGGCCGCGGTCCGCTCGGCCACCCCCGACACCGAGGCGGGCGAGGCCGCTGCCGCGCCCTATGCGGCGGGCCGGTGGCTGTTCAGCCACAACGGAGTGCTCAGCGGCTGGCCGGACGCGGGTGCCAGGCTGGCGGCCGGCCTGCCGCCCGGCGACGTGCTCGCGCTGGAGGCCCGCTGCGACTCCGCCCTCCTCTGGGCGGTCGTGCTGCGCAGGCTGCGGGCGGGCAGCGGGCTGGCAGAGGCGCTGGCCGGGACCATCCGCGAGCTGGCCGACCTGCGGCTCGGCGGCCGGTTCAACTTCCTGCTGACCGACGGCGAGACGATCGCGGCGACGGCCGCGGGGGACACGCTGTGCTACCGGAGCGGTCAGGCCGGCGTTCTGGTCGCGTCCGAGCCTTGTGATGACGAGCCCGGCTGGGTCGACGTGCCCGACCAGAGTGTCGTGGCGGCGTCGGCCGGCTCGGTGACCGTCCGCCCGGTCGCCGTGGTGGCCGGCGCTGCCGGACAGGGAGGTCCCGCCGCGGATGCGGATGCCGCGCGGCCGGCCGCCGCCGTTGGCACCGGAGCGGGTACGGAGGCCAAGGCCCCCGGGGCCAGCCGGAACGGAAGGAAGGCAAGCCAGTGACCGAGCCGAGGGTCGAGCGATGCCTGCCCGACGGGTTCCTGGCGGACTCGCTCCGGGCGGATGCCCGGGCCGGGCTGACCGCGTCGCCGAAGTGGCTGCCGCCGAAATGGTTCTATGACGAGCGGGGCAGTGAGCTGTTTGACAAGATCACTCTGCTCGACGAGTACTACCCGACCAGGGCAGAACGCCAGATCCTGCGCGATGCGGCCGGCCAGATAGCTGCCTCCACCAGGGCCAGCACCCTGGTGGAGCTCGGTTCCGGGTCGGCCGACAAGACCCGCTTGCTGCTGGACGCGCTGCGCGGCGAAGGGTCCCTCAGCCGGTACGTTCCGGTGGACGTGAGCGAGGCCGCGCTGCTCACCGCATGCCGGCGGCTGCTCGACGGCTACTCGGGGCTGGCCGTGCACGCGGTGGTCTCCGACTTCGAGGAGCACCTCGGCCTGCCCGAGGGCGGCGCCCCCAGGCTCGTGGCCTTCCTCGGCGGCACGATCGGCAACCTGTTCCCGGCCCAGCGGGCCGCCTTCCTCGCCTCGGTCCGGGCCCAGCTCGGCGACGGGGACGCGCTGCTGCTCGGCACCGACCTGGTCAAGGACCCGGCCGTGCTGGTCGCCGCCTACGACGACGCCGCGGGGGTGACGGCAGCGTTCAACAAGAACATCCTGTCGGTGCTGAACGCCGAGCTCGGCGCGGACTTCGACCTGGACAACTTCGACCACGTGGCGCTGTGGGATCCGGCGGCGGAGTGGATCGAGATGCGACTGCGGTCCGCCGAAGACCAGCGGGTCCGGCTGCCCGCCATCGGCCTGACCGTGCGTTTCGCCGCGGGCGAGGAGATGCGCACCGAGGTGTCAGCCAAGTTCCGGCGCGCGGGCGTACAGTCCGAGTTGGCCGCCGCCGGCCTGGCCATGCGCTCCTGGTGGACCGACGAAGCCGGCCGCTTCGGCCTCTCCCTGTCGGTGCCCTGCTAGCAGTCCTTGCCGCCCGCGATGCAGTCCTTGCCGCCCGCGATCTCGGCTGGCCTGATGCGCCCTGCTGGCTGCCGCGCTCCCGCGCTCCCGGTTCGGGGATCCGGGATCCGGGGGAAATCCCCCCGCTGAAGACGGGCGGCAGCCGCATTCCGCCGGGCGCGCCCGGTTCGTAGCCTCAGTTTCTAGCGGGCACCCGCCCGCGGGCGGGACGGGCCGCTGCCGGCGCCCGCGCCGTCCCGATCCGGGCCGTCCCGGCCCGGGCCGTATCGCCGGGGCCGTATCGCCGGGGGCCGTATCACCCGCGGCCCAGCGGCCCGGCCGACGGTGACATCGCGGAAGGAAGGTTCCATGACGGCGCATGCCGCACGCATCCCAGCCGGGCATTACCGGTTCCGGCACGTCACCCGGATGGAGTGGATCAAGCTGCGCAGCCTCCGCTCCACCTGGTGGACGCTGCTGATCACCGCGGCCGGCGCGATCGCCATGGCCATCGTGATCGGGCTGAACACCACGAATGGGTCGGAGGACCTGACGAACAACGTGCTGGCCGGAATGGTTCCCGGCTTGCTGCTGACCGGGGTGCTGGGCGTGCTGGTGATGACCAGCGAGTACTCCTCCGGGATGATCCGGGCGACGCTGGCCGCGGCACCGAGGAGGCCGCTGCTGCTGGCCGCCAAGGCCGCGGTGTTCGGCGGCGTGGCGCTGGCCGCCGGCGAGGCCGCCACGTTCATCGCCTTCTTCGCGGGCGGAGCCGCGTTGCGGCACGGGATACCGGCGCCCGCGCTGAGCCAGCCGGGCGTGCTCCGCGCGGTCCTGTTGTCAGGGACGAGCTTCTGCCTGATCGGGCTGCTTGGCCTCGGGCTCGGGGCCATCATCCGGCATTCGGCGGCCGCCATCGCGGTACTTGTCGGCGGCGTGTACGTCGGCGCGCAGATCATTGCCGCGGCCGCGCACTCGGTGCTGGCCTACATGCCGATATTGATCATCGGGAACTCGCTGAGCACCACGAAGCCGCAGTCCTGCGGGGGACAGGTCGCGCAGTGCCCGCATTTCCTGTCGCCATGGGCGGGCATTGCCGTGCTCTGCCTGTACGCCGCCGTCGCGCTGGCGGCCGGATGCTGGCTGCTCGCTCGCCGTGACGCCTGACCGCGGGCACCACCGGCCCGGCGCTACGCCCTGACGCCCCGCTGGACCGGCTGGACGGTGATGTTCTCAAGCTCCAGCGAGCGCACCAGGTCGGCAACGACGGCCTCGCCGTCGATCGCACCGCAGCTGAACAGGTCGATCGCGATCAGGTCTTCCTCAGGCCAGGTGTGGATGCTCAGGTGCGATTCGGCCAGGATCAGCACCAGGGTGACGGCGTTGTTGGGGAAGGCGACGTGACTGACGTCAAGGACGTGCCCGTTCCCCGCCCGTACCGCGGCGGTGGCAACCTCGGTGAGCTTCACGACATCCGCGGCCGGCGAGGACGGTGTGACGGTCCCGTCCACCGCGTAGAGCATCTTCGGCGTCCGTGCTTCTTGCCGCCGCAGGTCCGCGTACCTGCTCGCCACTCCGTCACCCGGCATGATGTGGGAGGATACCTTACGGTCTGCCGTCCGGGCAGAGACGACCGCCGCCGCGAGCTGCGCACCGGGAGGCAGAGAACGTCAGCATGGATGTCGACTTTGTCATCGCCGAAGTCGCGTCGGCGGTCGGACTGGCCGAGGGAGCCTCGGGAGTCAGGGACGTGATCCGGGCGATCGCGCGGGCGGAGCCCGTCGCCACCAGGGATATCAGCCGGATGGCTGAGCTGCCCGTTCCTATCGTCACCGCGGTCTGCAATGAGCTGCGCAAGCGCGACGTCGTGGACCGCGGCCGCCCGGTGCGGCTGACCCGGCACGGCCGGGACAGCTTCGCGGGCGGGCAGCGCGGCCTGGATGCCCGCTGCCCGGTCTGCCATGGCCGGGGCGTGGCCAGCGCCGCGATCACCGGGGCGCTGCACGATGAGCTCGAGCGCGCGGCGGCAGCCGCTCCGGAGGCTAAGCCGGAACTGGATCAGACGCACTGCACCGTCGAAACGAAGGTCAGCCGCGTTCTCGCGATGCACGAGGCCGGCGCGCTGGCCGGCCGCCGGATCATCATCCTCGGCGACGACGACCTCATCTCGGTGGCGATCGCCAGATTCGCCGCCCTGACCGGCATCGCGGGCGACATCAGGCGGCTGGCGGTGCTGGACACCGACGCCGACGTGCTGTCCTGCATCGCGGCGCACACCGAGGGCACCGGCGTGGCGGTAGAGCTCGTGCGGCACGATCTGCGCGGGCCGCTGCCTGCCGCCCTGCGGGGCGCCTTCGACGTGGCGTGCACCGACCCGCCCTACACGGTGCCCGGTGCCGAGCTGTTCTTGTCCCGGGCCGTCTCGGCCCTCGGCGCCGACGCCGGCCAGCACATCTTCTTCTCCTTCGGGGCACGCAGGCCGGCCGAGACCCTCCGCAGCCAGGAACTGATCACCGGCATGGGCCTGACGGTGCGCGCGATGACGCCGAACTTCAACGAGTACGCCGGCGCCGGCATCCTGGCCGGCACCAGCCACCTGTACCACCTGCGCACGACCTCCGCGCCCGCGCCGCTGATCGCCGGCGACTATCAGGGACCGCTCTACACCGCCCATATGCGGGCCGCTGTCACCAGGCCCTATCGGTGCGGCCACTGCGGTGCGGTCATGGAGGTCGGACCGGGAGCCAGTTGGTCCAAGATCGCCGACCTGAAGACATCGGGCTGCCCGGACTGCGGCGGCCTCGTGTTCCGGCCGATGGCATTGCAGCAGCGATGACGGCGGCAAGGCCCACGGCCACCCCGGCGCAGTATCGGGTCCGCGCCGCGGCCGATGACGACCTGGCCGAGATCACGCAATTCGAGATCGACATCGCCCGGGTGTCCTTCAGCGACGATGCGATCACTGATCCGGCACTGCACCGCAGGCGCGTCCTGGGCGCCATGGGCAAGCCAGGGGAGATCATGCTGGTCGCGGTCGCCGTGCCGGAGCCAGCCGCCCGGCTCGAGCCAGCCGCCCGGCCCGAGCCAGCCGCCCGGCCCAAGCCAGTGCCGGCGGCTGGCACGCTGGCGGGCTGGGCCTGGATGTCGCCGCGGACCAACTCGCTGACCGGCGCCAGGTACGGCAACTTCAGGTCGCTTGCCGTCGCCGACATCCCGGACCGCAGCCGCGTCGGGGAACTGCTCCTCGCCGCGGTGCTGCAAGCGGCGGCCGACGCGGGCCTGACCATGCTGACCGGCAAGGTGCATGCCGGGAACCTGGGCATGCGCGCCCTGTACCGGAAGTTCGGCTTCGAGGCGGCGCATCTCACGATGGAAAAGCGCCTTCGGCCGGGCAGCGGCCGCACGCCGTCATGACGCCGGGCAGCGGGCCTGCCGCCAGGGCCACGGTCAAGTGCGTGGCCTGGGACATCGATAATACCCTGCTCACCGGAACCTTCATCGAATCCGGCGCGCGGCAGCCTCCCGCTGATCAGGAGATGGTCGCGGCGCTGACCGAGCTTGGCAGGCGCGGCATCGTGCACGCCATCGCGAGCAGGAACCCGCCGGCCGCCGCGTCGTACGCCGCCCGGGTGACCGGCGGCCAGTTCGTCGCCGTCGAGTGCGGCTGGGGCCGGAAGTCCGAGGCGCTCGGCCGCATCCGCGCGGAACTTGGCATCGGCGCTGATTCCCTTGCCTATGTCGACGATGATCCGTACGAGCGGGCCGAGGTGTCCTTCTCCCTGCCGGATGTCCTGGTCCTGTCGCCGGAGGACGTCACGGACGCACTCGGCTGGCCGGCGTTCAGCCCTGCCGTCGTCACCGCCGAGGCCCGCCGCCGCAGCGAGCTGTACCTGGACAGGAAACGCAGGCAGCAGGCCGAGCGCGAGCACGGCGGCTCCCGGGATGACTTCCTGCGTTACTGCCAGACCGAGATCGCCATCGCCCCCGCCAGCGAGGCCGACGTGCCGAGGCTGCACGAGCTTTCCGTCCGGACCCATCAGTTCAACTCGAGCGGGGCCGAGACGACCGAAGCCGCGTTCCGCGCCATCATCGGCTCGCCCGGCCGGGATGTGCTGACAGTGCGGCTGCGTGACCGGTTCGGCGACGACGGCATCGTGGGCGGCTGCGTCACCGAGCACGGCCAGGACGGCCGCTGGACGGTACGGCTGCTGATGATGTCCTGCCGGGCCATGGGCCGCGGCGTCATCGATGCCCTGCTGGCCTGGCTGACCCGGTCGGCGGCTGAGCACGGCGCGCTCGCGCTCGATGTGCCGTCAGTGCTCAATGACAGGAACGTGCCGCTGCGGCTGGCGCTGGCCGCGGCCGGCTTCCGGGCTGCGGCTGACGGGACACGCGAGGACGAGCCTGGTCTTCCCGGGGCCGGGCCGCCAGCGGCAAGCCGGGCCGCCGGGCCGCCGGGCGAGTCCGGCGGGGGCAGCCAGCCACCGGCAGGGCAGCGGGTCGTCTTCCGCAGGACGCTGGCTGCGCCATTGCCGGACCTTCCAGGCTGGCTGACCGGGCCCCCGGCCGCGGCCCCGGCCCCGGCCCCGGGCGAGCCTGCCAGGAGCGGACCGGAGGCGCGCCCTGATCCTCGATGAACTGCGCCAGATCCTGGCCGCGGTCACCCGCCGCCCTGAGCTCCTCGACACGCCAGCCGATACGCCGCTGTTCGGTGCCGGGGTCGGGCTGGACTCGCTGACCGGAACGCTGCTGCTGCGCGAGGTCAGGCACCGATACGGGGTCGACGTCGCCGGTGAGGACCTCAATCTCGATGCGCTCGCATCCCTCGCGACGCTGGCGGACTTCATCCAGGCCCGGCCGGCGCGCCACGGCGCGGGCGGCGCGGGGGACCACGGCCTTCGCCGCTGACCGTAAACAGCTTCGAGTTCGCGGTTGCCCAGCGCTAGCGTGCAGGTTGTGGCGACATCAGCAGTCCCGCAGTGGCGCGTGACCTCCGGCGAACCCGATCCCGGACGGTGTCGAGTTCCTGCAGGTGAAGACGCTCGGTCCCACCTGCCCTGACGCCGGCTATGAGTGCACTCGCCAGTTCTATACGAAGCTGGGCTTCCGGCCGCTAGAGGAAATTCACGGCCTATGGGCCGAGAACCCATGCCTGATCATGGTCAAGGTCTGCGGCCCGGCGGTAAGTCCCGATAGCGGTTCACGCAGGCGGCTACGCGCGAGGATGGGCATTCAGACGGCGTCCTTGGCGCGGACCGCCGATAGGAACGAGGCGTAGCTCCAGGACAGGTTGCTGACGCGTGGACACCGCCCAGGGGTGGTCACCCGGCTGCGCATCGGTATCACCGTCGTACCTGTCCCCGGATAGCGCCCCAGCAGGGGCTCGATCGGCTCGCCTTCGAGACAATCGGATGACGAATTACCACCCCGTCAACAGCGCTGTGCGGCGCGGGACCAAGGTCAATCCGGGCGGGGGCCTTCGGCTCTGTCTGTCTCTGCCAGCAGCCAGAAGCATTGACGGTGCCGTGCTCTCCGGCCAGATACCCGCCCGCGTGGTCTTCCGGTTCTGAGCCGGCCGGCCGTCGTAGGTCACAGACCAACGGCACCGTCGATCTGCTCGCGCAGAATGTCGGCATGACCGGCATGCCGTGCGGTTTCCTCGATCATGTGCACCATGATGCGCCGCAGCGAGACGGCCTGATCCTCGCCCGGGTTGGCGATTCTGGCCACCGCGGACAGGGCGGGGCGGGCGCGCACGATCTCATCGCTGCGGGCGCACGCCTGCCGGTAGGCGGCCACGACCTCGTCGCGGGTCGCCCCGGCGGGCACGTCCATGGACATGTCGATGATGCAGTCCCCGCCCAGAAAGACCCGCTGGAACCAGTGCTCCTCAACCGCGGTCAGATGCCTGATCAGGCCAAGCAGATTCGTCCCGGACGGCACGCCGGGGAGGCGCTGCTGCTCGCCGGTCAGCCCCGCCGACGCCCTGACGACCGCATCCCGCACCCTGTTAAGGAAGAACAAGAGCACGTCACGCTCGGACTCCAACAGATCGCGGCCAGTGCCGTCACCCATACCGGCCGAGACTAAGGCCCAACTGTGCCGTGGTCCACCCGGTATGGGCTAGCGCTGCGGCCGTCAGCCGTTGAGTGAATTTCTGGCGAGTTCGATGCCGAGGTTGTCGCGAAGGTAGATCTCGGTGTGGTCCGCCAGCGAGCGGTTGGCGGCCATGTGGTCGAACCAGCGCGGCTAGCGGCCGACTGCGCGGGGGAAAGCAGAGTTCAGCGAGGCGCCCGGATCTGCCACGTTGACCGCGGGGCTCGCGGGACGCTGCGGCACATCGGAGGTGGATGGTTGAAAGCCCGATCTGGAGGTAGATCTGGGGAAGTCCGCGACACCACAGGCGGCTGCGGCGCCGGCGTGGTCTTCGGCATCGGCGCTCCACCCACGCCGCAGCTGGTCATGCAGTGGTCCCGCCTGGCTGCGGCCGGGCCGGGCGACGACCAGGGACGGTGGAAGCCATGGACATCGGGCAGTTCCTCGTGCTGACGCTGGCCGCGCCAGGCACCTACCTGCTGCTATTCCTCCTCCTGCGCCTGGAGGGCCAGCTGCCGCAAACGCGGCCGCGGACCGGCGGCATGATCGCTCAGCAGGTACCAGGCACCAGTTCCGCACTGCCGGGCACGATTTCGCGACCAGGGGCGCCTGACACAGGGCAGGATCTCACCTGGATGTTTCCTGCTGCTATCGCGGCCACTGCGAGCACCCCGGCCTGCAGCGGCCGGAACGGGCCCGTATCCAGTCACCACATGAAGCCGGCCCGGGATTGCCGGCAGCGCCGCCCTGGGGCTGGGCGCCACGGGCTGCGCCCAGGGCGCTGACGCGGCGCAGGCCTCGCCAGCCTGGTCAGTCGTTACGCAGCCAGCCCGCCAGCGGCCCGTCGGCAAGGCCGGCCTCGTCGGCTAGCCCGCGCTCGTGGCCTGGGCCAGCCGAATCGGCACGCGCCTTGAGTTCCCGGTCGACCATCGCGACCAGGTCAGGATGGGCGCTCAGGCCGCGCAGCAGGCCGGGCGGCAGCCCCAGCTGGCGGCTCGCCTCCGCCACTACAGGCTGGATCATGCCGAGTGCCGCCGCCAAGACGTCATCGCGCTTGAACTCCGGCGGAAGATCATCAAGCTGCAGTTCGGCGGGGCGGTGAAACGCCCCGTCCGGGCCGGGAAGCCAGGCCGCGGCCGACGCCGCGGCACCAGCCGCCGACTTCAGCTCCGCCCGGTCGGCGTCGGCGAACTCCAGCCGCGCGGAGCGCTCGACAATCCCGGCCAGGAGGTCCCGGCTGGGACCGAGCACCAGGTTCCAGACGTATTCCGACCGGCTTTGACTCGGCCGGCTCAGCGCGAATTCCAGGCCCTCGATGACGGCACCCGGATCGAATCCGTGCAGGCCGCGCTCGTGCCGCGCGAATTCCTCCACGATGACGACGTGCCCGTGTGCGTCCGGGCTGCGCGCGTGCACGGCGGCGGTGTCCCGCACGCCCATCTCGCGCAGTTGCTTGAGCCACGGCCCGTAGCTATCCCGGACGAACCAGGCGTCCGGGTTCCCGGCAAAGTAGCGCTCCAGGTCCGGTGTCCGCTGGTAGAGGCTGGCCGGCGTCATCAGCCGCTGCTCACCCGTCGCGGCGTTCTCCCCGACCACGAAGGCTGTCTCCCTGAGCGTTTCCAGGACCCGGTCGCGCCCGGCCGGCGGCGCCTCCGCGAGCGCGCGTGCCACGAGTTCCAGGTCAGCGTCGTGCCGTGCGGCGTCAAGCAGCGCCGCATCCTGGCCGGCGTACCTGGGCAGCACACTGCCCAGCACGTCGGCCACCAGATCCGGCTCGCCTAGCTGAAGCGCGTCAAGGAAATGCCGGGCATCAGGAAACCGCGCGATAGCCCGCCGTACCGTCGGCAGGCCCGTCCCGGCGTCTGCCGGACCGGGAACAGCTGCCGGGCCTGGGACCGGCAGGTAGGCGGCCGGGCGGCCATCGGCGTCGAAGGGCGCCACCTGGCTGCCGTCCTCCAGCCGGATGATCGGCTTCGACCTGGCGGGACCGGATTCCTCGCCGGGATAGTCCGGCGCTCTCCACAGCGCCAGGTGCTGATGGAGGAACACGTAGAGGCGCCGCATCCACGCATCCGGCTGGGCCGCGAGGAATTCCGCGATCAGGCTGGCCACGAATGACTGCGGCGTGACCTCGGCGACGCCGATCTCCTCGCGCAGGTAGTGCCAGAGGGCCGGCGTCCCGTCGTCGGTGATCGACTCGTGCGCGAAGGCACGGGGCCGGCCAGTACCGTCGAGCGCGCCCAGCTGGCCAGGCGAAAGCAGCTCGCGTAGCCCGGCATCGCTGGCCAGTGCCAGCTCACCAGCCCGGCGGTAACCACCCGTCGCAAGGCCGCTCCCAGCACGGCCGCTCCCAGCACGGCCGCTCCCAGCACGGCCGCTCCCAGCACGGCCGCCCGCGGCGTGGCCACCCCCGCTGTCACCCCCGTCGGTAACCGGAATGAGCGCTCCGCTTGTCAGTGCCTGGCGGACGCTGTCGAACAGGGCGCGGAACATGGTGCCCGGGCCAAACCGTGCCTTCTCCACCGGCATGGCCTGCAGGACATCGGCCGTCAGCAGCCCTTCGTCGCGCAGATCCGCCAGCACGTCGGCGAGCAGCACCGCTGTCTCGCCCACCAGGAACTGGTTCCAGGGGTCATGCCCGGGCACGTTGTCGCGGGCCGGTGTCGTCCGGTACGGCCCCTGGATCAGGAAGCCGGCAAAGGTTTCCTTCTGCGTCGGGAAGAACACGACCAGCGGTGACTCCGCGCACGAGGTCAGCTCCGGCGCGCCGGTTCCCGCGCGCACCGGGAACGCGATCTCGACCCGCTGATCGGGCCGGCTGGGCACGTCAGGCTGGTCAGGGTCCGCCAGCACGCGGCGCCAGACGAGCCATTCCTCGGCGGCGTCGTTCCCGGATCGCCGGAGCCTGACCTGACGCCGAGTCGTCGCCTGATGCCACGGCAAGTACCGTGCGGGAACGGCGCCGTCAGCCGGCACGGCACGGTCAGCCGGCACGGCACGGTCAGCGGCAACCGGGTGGTCAGCGGAGACAGCGCGATCAAGGACCGCGGCGGGAACCTGGGATCCGCTGACGGCGATGCGCTCGATGTTCCGCAGGAACAGCAGCGTCCGGAGCTCGAGGCCGGCCAGGGCAGCGGAGATCTCCGCCACGGCAGCGGCCGGCCGAAGATCGACCCGGTCGAAGGGGAAGATGAACAAGGTCTCGGCCCGGGCGCCGCCTGCCCGACCGCCTGAGCCGTCGTGCGGGGGGATCGCAACCGGCCGGACGTAGTTCTCGATCCGGAAGTGCTCGCCCGGGCTGTGCTCGCCCGGGCTGTGCTCGCCCGGGCTGTGCTCACCCGGGCTGTGCTCACCCGGGCTGTGCTCACCCGGGCTGTGCTCACCCGGGCTGTGCTCACCCGGACTGTGCACGCTCGGCGTCTGCGTGTACGCGTAGACCGACTTGAACCCGATGCCGAACGCCCCGATCGCGGTCAGGTCCCCGGACTTGGCCGAGTTCGCTATCCCGCAGATGCCGCGGACATCGGCCTCGGTGAACGGCCGGCCATTGTGCCGTACCTCCAGGCGATCGTCGAACAGCTCGAACGCGAGTTCGCTCGCGCCGGCGTCCTCGGCATTCTGGACCAGCTCGAAGATGAAGTGCGTCCGGTCGCTGTACAGCTGCCCGAGGAGGTCGAGCACGGCCGTGTCCGTCCCGTACCGGGTGATGTTCTCCGCACGGATCTTGTCGTAATCAGCGGGCACGGGCGACCTCCGCGCGCAGCTTACGACACGTTCCCGGCGGACGCCCGCAGGTGTGGCGGGTCGCGGCAGGCACCGGCCACCAGGCCACGCGGTCGGGGCAGTGGCGCCGAGGCTCAGCCCGGAACCGCACCAGGCACAGCCGGCCGGCGCCCGCCGTGCCGCCAAGGCTCAGCCGACCCGCACCAGCCACAACCGGACCGCACCAGCCACAGCCGGCCGGAACCGGCCATGATGGCCGGGGCTCAGCCGGAAGAGCCCGAAGTGAGCGGGCGCGGGTCGAACGTCACCTGGATCGAGCTGATCTTGCCGTCCTTGACATGGCTCCAGTTCACGACCGGCAGCGGGTCTTTCGTGACCTTCGTGTGGAGGTCAAACCAGGTCAGCACGTCGGACCCGTTGACGAAGACCTTGCGGACCACGATGTCGGTCATGATCTGCGACATGCCGCGGATGCCCTCGACGCACTCGTCGGCGCTGGCGGCCTGGCCGAGCGGCGCGGCCGGCCTGCTGCTGATGTCCGAGCGCGCCGCCGCCGCCGGCGTGGAGCCGCTTGCCAGGCACGCGGGCACTGCCGCGGCCGGCGTCCACCCGGACTACATGGGCATCGGCCCGGTGCCGGCTATGACGAAGGCGCTGGCCAGGGCGGGCTGGCAAGCGGACAGCCTGGATCTGGCCGAGGTCAATGAGGCGTTCGCAGCGCAGGCGGTCGCGGTGATCAACGAGCTGAAGCTCGATCCCGGGCGGGTGAACGTCAACGGCGGCGCCATCGCGATCGGCCACCCGCTCGGCTGCTCCGGCGCCCGGATCAGCACCGCCCTGCTGCATGAGTTCCGGCGGCGCGGCGCCACCCGGGCGGCGGCCACCATGTGCATCGGCGTCGGCCAGGGGATCGCCACCCTCTGGGCAGCCAGCTAACCGCCGGACCCAGCCGGCCGGCCGCCGGACCCACCCGGGTCGCCTGTGGATAACGATCAGTGGTTACGTTCGTGCACGCTATAGCGCGCACGAACGTAACCACTCATCGATGGGCAGCCCGGGGAGGGCTCGCCGCGGGCTGGGCCCGGGCAGGGAGTCGCTCTGCCTGTGCCCGGCCCAGCCCCGGCGAGGTCAGCCGAAGATGTGGAAGAAGATGCTTCCGCTGGCTGACGGGCTAGTCGTGGCCAGGATGCCGCCGAGCAGGGCCGGCGCCACGGCGGTGCGAGCCCTGGGGACCCGGCGCGGCGCGCTCCATCCGGCCGCGTGCTCAGCTGGTACCTGACATGCACGGAGTGCGGTGCCTTGTAGGCCACCAGCAGCGGGCTGCGGCCGTGGGCGCCGATCGCGGAGGCCGCCGGGGTCGCGCCGGTCACCGCGCCCGGCACCGCGGCCGGCACCGTCCAGCTCAGGCCGTGCGCCGTGGTGAGCGGGTCCGGCGTGGTAGCGAAGCGGATCCGGCCCGTGCGGGAACCTCGCCACAGCACGTACACGGTGCCTTTCGCGGTGCCAGTCTGCACCTCGGCGATCGCCGGGCCGGTCCGGGTGACCGCGCCGGGGATCCGGTGCGACACCGACCAGCGGAACCCGCGGGCCGGGCGGCCCGGGGTGCCGATCGTATAGCGGACGTGGTGACGCGGCCCCTTCCAGGCGACGACCGCGACATACCGGTCGAACGGGAAGAAGACCGCGGGCGCGGCGCCGGTCCGGTCAGGGAAAGACCGCGGCAGCGACCGCGGCACGGTCCACGACACGGTGCCGTCCCGCCTGGTCTCGCCCTGCGAGTACCAGATCCGCCGGTTGCCGCGGCCCTTCCACACCGCCAGCTCCGCGTGCCTCCCGTTCGGATCGGTGTACGCCGCCACCGAAGGCGCCCGGCTGGTCCTGGCGAGCGGGATCGAGTGCCGCGCCGACCAGTGGCCGGCCCGCAGCGACGGCCGGGTCTCGTAGAACACCCGGCCGGCGACCTGGCCCTTCCAGGCAACCAGCAGCCCGCGGGCGGCCGAGCCAGGGAAGGAGACCGGCGCGAGCGCGGGCGCGGCATTGGTGAACGCCCGCGGCAGCGGGCCAATCGGGCCAGACCACGGGCTGGCGGGCGCGGGCGCCGCGGTACCCGCCAGGGCGGGTACCGCGGCGCCCGCCAGCATGGCCGTCGCGCTGAGCGCGCACGCCGCGCCCGTCGCGCGGAGCAGCCGGGGGATGGGATCTCTGAGCATCGTCGAAGCCTCGCATTCTGCGTGGGGATCCTGCCGCCGTACGGGCAGGCACCGCAGACGCTAGGGGTCGTCCCTGGCATCCCGCCGGTAAGAACCCTTGACTTAGCTGGGTTTTCGCTGTGCATGCGCTCAGCCTTCACCGCAGCCGGCCAGCCTTGACGCAGGCGGCACCCGGTAGGGTCGGCGGTGCACCACGCATGAGCTAAGGGGGCCGTGACCGTGCATCCAGGCGGGACGGGTAAGCCTCCGGCGCACGCGGCGGCGGAGCCGGCCGAGCCTGATCCGCAGGCGCGCGTCATCACGATCCCGAACGCGATCAGCGTGGCGCGGCTGGCCGGGGTGCCGGTCTTCTGCTGGCTGGTGCTCGGGCCCCAGACCAGGACCGCTGATACCTGGGCCGTCATCCTGCTCTTCGCGGCCGCGGCATCGGACTGGCTGGACGGCAAGATCGCCAGGGCGCTGAATCAGCAGAGCAACCTCGGCCAGTTGCTCGACCCGGCCGCCGACCGGCTGTACATCGTGGTCATGCTCTTCGCGCTGGCCATCCGGGCGATCATCCCGTGGTGGCTGGTCGGGCTGCTGGTCGGCCGCGAGATCGTGCTTGGCGTGGCCCTGCTCAGGCTACGGTCGCGCGGGTACCCCCCGCTGCAGGTGAGCTTCGTCGGCAAGGCCGCGACACTGTGCCTTTTCTATGCGTTCCCGCTGCTGCTACTGGGCGCGCACGCTGGGACTTTTGACCAGATCGCCCGGGTCGTCGGTTGGGCGATGGCGTTCTGGGGAACTGCACTGTACTGGTGCGCGGCCGGGCTGTACCTCGTGCAGGCCAGATCCCTGCTCGGGGCCGTCGGGACCGAGCAGGTGGACAGCCCGCCATAGGGTAAGGCTGAGCGGCGCCTGCGCAGGCCACGTCATGCCGGAAGGGAGTACTGCCAGCTGTGAAGGCCGTTGTGATGGCGGGCGGGGAGGGCACCCGGCTGCGCCCGATGACCGCCAACCAGCCAAAGCCACTACTTCCGGTGGCCAACCAGCCGATCATGGAGCACGTGCTGCGGCTGCTGAAGCGGCACAAATTCTCCGAGACAGTCGTCACCGTGCAGTTCCTGGCCTCGCTGGTGCGCAATTACTTCGGCGACGGCGAGGACGTCGGCATGAGCCTGCAGTACGCCACCGAGGAAATCCCGCTGGGCACCGCGGGCAGCGTGAAGAACGCCGAGGACGAGCTACGCGATTCGCCGTTCCTGGTGATCTCCGGCGACGCGCTGACCGACATCGATCTTTCCGAGATGGTCCGGTTCCACCAGGAGAACGGCGCGCTGGTGACGGTCGGCCTGACCCGGGTGCCGAACCCGCTGGAGTTCGGGATCATCATCGTCGACGAAGACGGCCGCATCCAGCGCTTCCTGGAGAAACCGACCTGGGGCCAGGTCTTCTCGGACACCGTCAATACCGGGATCTACGTGATGGAGCCCGAGGTGCTCGCCGAGGTCCCGGCCGGCGAGCCGGTCGACTGGTCCGGCGATGTCTTCCCGCGGCTGGTCGAGCGGGGCGCCCCGCTGTTCGGCTGGATCGCCGACGGCTACTGGGAGGATGTCGGCACCCACGAGAGCTACCTGAAGGCGCAGGCGGACGTGCTGTCCGGCCGGGTCGAGGCGGAGATCACCGGATTCGAGGTCTCGCCCGGTATCTGGGTCGCCGCCGGGGCCGAGGTGGATCCCGAGGCCATCCTGAACGGGCCGCTGTGCATCGGGGAGTACGCGAAGATCGAGGCGGGCGCGCAACTGCGCGAGTTCACCGTCATCGGGAACAACGTCGTGGTCAAGGAGGGCGCGTTCCTGCATCGCGCGGTGGTGCACAACAACGTCTACGTCGGCCAGGGCGCCACCTTGCGCGGCTGCGTGGTCGGTAAGAACACCGACGTGATGGCCTCGGCGCGGATCGAGGAAGCCGCCGTGGTCGGGGACGAGTGCCTGATCGAGCCGGAGGCTTACATTTCGGCCGGCGTGAAGGTTTACCCGTTCAAGACCATCGAGGCCGGCGCGGTCGTCAACACCAGCGTGATCTGGGAATCCCGCGGCCAGCGCACGCTGTTCGGGCCGCGCGGTGTGTCCGGGCTGATCAACGTCGAGATCACCCCCGAGCTCTGCGTCCGGCTGGCCAGCGCGTACGCCACGACGCTGAAGAAGGGCGCGGTCGTCACCACGTCCCGGGATGTGTCCAGGGCGGCCCGGGCGCTGAAGCGGGCCGTGCACAGCGCGCTCAACGCCAGCGCGATCAACGTGGTGGACCTGGAGGCCCAGCCGCTGCCGGTGGCGAGGTTCGAGACAGCCCGCGCGGAATGCAGCGGCGGTATCGCGCTGCGCACCACCTCCGGCGACCCGCAGTCCATCGACATCCTCTTCCTCGATGGCGACGGCGCTGACGTCTCCCAGGCCGACCGGCGCAAGATCGAGCGCGTCTTCTCCCGGCAGGAGTACCGGCGCGCGTTCCCCGGCGAGATCGCCGAGCTCACCTACCCGGCCAGGGTCCGCGAGTCCTACGTGCACGACCTGCTCAGCTGCGTCGACATGACCGGCGTGAGCGAGGCCGGGATGAAGGTGGTCGTCGACTGCGCTGGCGGCACCGTCTCGCTCATCCTGCCCTTCCTGCTCGGCCGATTCGACGTCGACGTGCTGACGGTCAACAACCGGCTGGACGAAGCGTCGCCGACCCAGTCGCTGGCCCAGACGCGGGCAGGCATGCAGCAGCTGGCCGATCTGGTGGCCTCCTCCCGGGCCGACTTCGGCGTCCGGTTCGATCCGGTCGGGGATCGGATCATGCTGGTCGACGACAAGGGCGGCATGATCAGCGACGACCGGGCGCTACTGGTCGTGCTCGACCTGGTCGCCGCGGAACGGCGCACCGGCCGCGCCGTGCTGCCGGTCACCACGACCAGGGTCGCTGAGCAGGTGAGCGAGTTCCACCACGTCGGGGTGGACTGGACGACCACTTCCTCGCACGCGCTGGCCGAGGCTACCGCGGCGGACGACGTGATCTTCGCGGCGGACGGCAGGGGCGGCTTCATCGTGCCCGAGTTCAGCCGCAGCGTCGACGGCATCGCAGCCTTCGCCCGGCTGCTCGGCCTGGTGGCCCGCACCCGGCTGACGCTCAGCCAGATCGATGCCCGGATCCCGGCGGCCTACCTGCTCAAGCGCTCCATGCCCACGCCGTGGGCGGCCAAGGGGAGCGTCATGCGCACGGTGGCAGAGGCGGCAGGCGAGCGGGAGACCGACACCACCGACGGCATCCGCGTGATCGAACCGAGCAGCGGCTGGATCCTGGCGCTGCCCGACCCGGCGGACGCCGTCACCCACCTGTGGGCGGAAGGCAAGGATGACGATGCAGCGCAGGCCCTGCTGGATGAATGGGCAGCCGTGGTCGAAAGTGCAGGCCACTGAGCGTGCACGGGCGATTGCGAGCTGCCGAGTGCCGGCGCGAACCTACCGCGGCATGAGACAATCGCGGTCATCCGTCGGAGGCGACGGATTGTCGGAGGTGCGGCCAGATGTGGCGGAAGCGACGGGAGAGCGCCCCGGTCGGTCCCGCGCGGGCCGAGGCTTCCGGGCGCGGCAGCGCGGGAGCCGGGCCGAGGAACGAGCCAGGCAGGCGCCTCGCCTGGCGGCACCGAGCGTGGCGCATGGACCGGCGCGCCGCGGCGCGGGTAGCTTGGACAGCGCCACCGGAGTACGCAACAGGCGGCGCCCAGACCGACCTGGTTTCCGCCCCGGTCGCGTGGCCGACGGAGGGGAGGCTCGGCAAGGAGATGCCTAGCGTCTACTGCACCGGGTGCGGCCGGGCGAATCCCGCAGGGGCTCGTTTCTGCTCGCACTGCGGTACCGCGCTGGCCTATGGCGCCGGCGAGGGCGGCACTGAGACGACGTCGATAATCTCCGCCGTCAACGCCGAGCTTGCCGAGGCCGAGTTCGGCGACGATCCCAGCGCCGACGCGGCTACCATAGCCGCGCTCCCGGCCGGCACCGCGCTGCTGGTGGTCCGCCGCGGGCCGAACGCCGGGAGCAGGTTCCTGCTCGACAGCGATCTCACCACCGCTGGCCGCCACCCGGAGAGCGACATCTTCCTTGACGACGTGACGGTCTCCCGCCGGCATGCCGAGTTCTACCGGCACGCGGGCAGGTTCACGGTCCGCGACGTGGGCAGCCTCAACGGCACCTACGTGAATCGCGAGCGGATCGAGGAAACCGAGCTGAGCGGCGGCGACGAGGTTCAGGTGGGCAAGTTCCGCCTGCTGTTCCTGCTGAGCCCGCGCTCGCACGCGGATCATGGCGGCGGGAGCGCGCAGGTCGGGGGATGAATGCTCAGCCTGCCCGGCCGTACCTCGGCATCGGCGAGGTACTGGCCAAGCTCCGCGCGGACTTTCCTGACATCAGCGTGTCGAAAATCCGTTTCCTCGAGTCGGAGGGCCTGATCGCGCCCGCGCGCTCGCCGTCCGGCTACCGGAAGTTCGCCGTCGCCGACGTCGAGCGGCTCCGTTACATCCTGACGGCCCAGCGTGACCAGTACCTGCCGCTGCGGGTCATCAGGGAGCGCCTGGTGCCCGCCACGGCACCGGATGCGAGCGACCGCGCCCAGCCGCGCGCGGCAGCGCCGCAGGCCACCGGGCGCGATAACGGCCGTGCCGCGATGCTGACCAGGCGCGAGCTGCTCGATGCCGCCGGCGTGAGCGAGGAGCAGCTTGCCGAGCTCGAGGACTTCGGGCTCGTGCACAGGCGCGGCCGCCAGTACGGCCAGGACGCCCTCGAGGTGGCAAGGACCGTCGCCGCGATGGCGGCGTACGGCGTCGAGGCCAGGCACCTGCGTGCGGTGCGCGCTGCCGCCGAACGCGAGATGTCGCTGATCGAGCAGGTGATCGCACCCATCTTGCGCCAGCGCAACGCCGCAGCCAGGGACAGCGCGGGTGCCGCGGCCAGGCAGATCGCCGCGCTCTCGCTGCGGCTGCACCGCGCGCTGGTCGAGACCGCGCTCGCCGAGGCCGGGCTCCCCGGTGCTGGCCTGCCGGATACCGGACCGCCCGCCGCACCCGGGCCGCCTCCCGGCACGGCCTGGCCGGGCCGCGCGGCGGCCGAGGGCAGCGCGGCCGACGAGGCGCACGACGGCTACCCGGAATCAGCGCAGCGGCGGGCGGCGGGCGGGGGCGGGCACGCGGGCCGCGGTTTCGGCGGGGCCAGCGCATGAGCTTTTTGAACGGGCCGTCGCGGCGCCCGTCTCCCCGGGACCGCCCGCCGCACCGGGGCGCGGGGCGAGCGCGCGGCGATAGCCGGTGTACGTTGACAAAGGGAGCGCCCTTAAGCAGGGTCCAGAATTGAGGGAGCGCGTCAGGCGCACGTGAGGACGGAGCCGCCGTGAGGCAGATGGAGGTCGTAGGCGTCCGGGTTGAGATGCCCACGAACAACCCCATCGTCCTGCTGAAGGAGACGCAGGGGGAGAGGTACTTGCCGATCTGGATCGGCCCGATGGAGGCGACCGCGATCGCATTCGCGCAGCAGGGCATGGTGCCAGCCCGGCCGCTCACCCACGACCTGTTCCGCGACGTGCTCGAAGCCCTCGGCGTGCAGCTGCGCACGGTCAACATCACCGCGCTGCGGGACGGCATTTTCTTCGCCGACCTGATCTTCTCCAACGGGAAGGAGGTCAGCGCCCGGCCGTCCGACTCGATCGCCCTCGCGCTCAGGACCGGCGCCACCATCTTCGCCAGCGACGAGATCCTCGACGAGGCCGGCGTGGCTATCCCGGACGAGCAGGAGGACGAGGTCGAGAAATTCCGGGAATTCCTCGACACGATCACCCCGGAGGACTTCGGCCGCGCGACCTGAGGCAGTGCGATCTGAGCGGTGCAGCCGGAGGGCAGCGGCGGAGTACGGGAGCGATGATTGTCACGGTTGGTCACTCTTCCCGCGACGCGCCGCGGCAGATCGTTGACGAGCTCACCACGGCCGGCCTACGGTGCGAGACGTGTACCCAGGGAGATTGCTCCCGGGCCGGAGGTGGGCGTGGCTGTAACCAAGGGTGAGGGCCAGGTGCCGGGCGTTCGCAGCGCCGCGGCCCGGCGCGCCGAGGAGCAGGGCCTGCTCTTCGGCGATGAACTCGCGGCCCAGCCAGAGCCCGCGCCTGCCGAGACGGCGGGTTACCGCGGCCCGATGGCCTGCGCCGCCGCCGGGATCACGTACCGGCAGCTCGACTACTGGGCCCGTACGGGCCTGGTGGAGCCGAGCGTCCGCGCGGCCACCGGATCCGGATCCCAGCGGCTCTACGGGTTCCGCGACATCCTGGTGCTCAAGGTCGTGAAGCGGCTGCTCGACACCGGCATCTCGCTGCAGCAGATCAGGGCGGCGGTGGCGCACCTGCGCGCCCAGGGCGCCAGCGACCTGGCCAGAGTCACCCTGATGAGCGACGGCGTCAGCGTCTACGAGTGCACGTCGGCCGACGAGGTCGTGGACCTGCTGCAAGGCGGCCAGGGCGTCTTCGGCATCGCGCTCGGCCGGGTCTGGCAGGAAGTCGAGGGCAGCCTGGCCGAGCTGCCAGCCGAGCAGGCGGCCGGCGGCGCGGACCACGGTGCGCTGGCCGGCCGGGACGCTGACAAGGCCGACGAGCTGTCCAGGCGCCGGGCGCGTAAGATCGGCTAGCCGTCGGCCTGGCCGGCTCGGCGCTGCTGCGCCCCTGGCTCCAGGACGTCTCCTACGCGATGCCGCTGCGCTACCTCGTGGTCGGCATGCGGAACGTGATGGCCCGCGGCGACGGACCCGCCTCGGCGCTGCCGGCCATCGCGCTGCTGCTCGGCATCGCCGCGGTGCTGACGATCATCTCGGCCCGGGTGTTCCGCTGGGATCAGATCTAGCCGGAAGCATGAGGCCAGCCGGGCGCTCGGGTAGGCTCGTTTGCGCTGACGACACCGCCCGGGAGAGACCTCGCGCACGCCGCGGGGCGCCGAAGGGGCAACCTCCCCGGAACCTCTCAGGCAGCACGGACCGGGCGGGCCAGGCGTCTCTGGAGGCCGCCTCCCGGCGGACGACAGAGGGGGAGTCCGGTGGCCGCAGAAGGCGGCCGCCCCGACTGCCCACGACCTCCCAGCCAGGAGACGCTCCATGGATTTCGCGCAGCGGCACATCGGGCCGTCCCAGCCAGAGCAGGACCAGATGCTGGCCGCCATCGGCTACCGCTCGCTGGACGAACTGGCCGCCGCGGCGCTGCCGGCCGACCTCGCTCAGCAGGATGAGCTGGCGCTGCCGCCGCCGCTGAGCGAGGCAGCGGCCCTTGCCGAGCTCCGCCGCCTGGCCGGCCGGAACAAGGTGCTCACATCGATGATCGGCCTCGGCTACTACGGCACCGCCACGCCGGCCGTGATCCGGCGCAACCTGCTGGAGAACCCGGCCTGGTACACGGCCTACACGCCCTACCAGCCGGAGATCTCGCAGGGCCGCCTCGAGGCGCTGCTCAACTTCCAGACGATGATCGAGGACCTGACCGCGCTGCCGCTGGCCGGCGCGTCGATGCTGGACGAGGCCACCGCGGCGGCCGAGGCGATGACCCTGACCAGGCGGGCCGCCGGGCGCGGCCGGATTTTCCTTGCCGACGTCGGCTGCCTGCCCCAGGTGCTTGCCGTGCTGGCCACCCGGGCAGAGCCGCTCGGCATCGAGCTCGTGACCGGGGACGTCACCGCTGAGCTGGTGACCGCGCAGCCGGACGGTGAGCTGTTCGGGGTGCTGCTGCCGTACCCGGGGGCGAGCGGCGCGATCCGCGACCCGCGCCCGGTGATCGAGGCGGCGCACGGCCGGGGCGCCCTGGTGGCCGTCGCGGCCGACCTGCTGGCGCTGGCCCTGCTTGTTCCGCCCGGCGAGCTCGGCGCTGACATCGCGGTGGGCACCACCCAGCGGTTCGGCGTCCCGATGGGCTTCGGCGGCCCGCAGGCCGGTTACATCAGCGTCCGGGAGGGCCTGCAGCGCCAGCTCCCGGGGCGGCTGGTCGGGGTGTCGGTGGACGCCGACGGCCATCCTGCCTACCGGCTGGCGCTGCAGACGAGGGAACAGCACATCCGCCGGGAGAAGGCGACCAGCAACATCTGCACGGCGCAGGTGCTGCTGGCCGTCATCGCCGCGATGTACGCCGCGTACCACGGGCCGGATGGCCTGACCGCGATCGCACGGCGGGTGCACGGCAAGGCGGCCGCGCTGGCCGGGGCCCTGCGGGCGGGGGGGCTGACGGTGGACAGCGCGTTCTTCTTCGACACGGTGCGGGTCCGGGTGGGCGCCGGCGCCGCGGCGGCCGTGCGGCGGGCCCGCGAGGCTGGCTTCAACCTGTACCTGGCCGACCCGGACACGCTCCAGGTCGCCTGCGACGAGACGACCACCGATGAGCAGCTCCGCGCGGTCGCCGCGGCCATTTGCGACTGCCCGGCCGAGTCGGTCAGGCTCCGGCCCGGCAACCCGGCCGGCGCCGGCGCAGCCGATGCCGGTGTGGACGGTGCCGGCGCGGACGTGAGGCCCCCGGCCGGGGCGCCCGCGAGCTGGGCGGGCGAGCCGGGTGATGCGCTGCCGGCCGGGCTGCGGCGCACGTCGGCCTTCCTGACCCATCCGGTCTTCAGCGCACACCGCAGCGAGACGGCCATGCTCCGGTACCTGCGGCGGCTGGCCGACATGGACGTCGCGCTGGACCGGTCCATGATCCCGCTGGGCTCCTGCACGATGAAGCTGAACGCGGCCGCGGAGATGGAGCCGGTCAGCTGGCCGGAGTTCGCCGGGCTGCACCCGTTCGCCCCGGCTGAGCAGTCGGCTGGCTACCGGGAGCTGATCAGCGGGCTGGAGCGGTACCTGACGGAGATCACCGGCTATGACGCGGTGTCCCTGCAGCCGAACGCCGGCTCCCAGGGCGAGCTGGCTGGCCTGCTCGCGGTCCGCGCCTACCACGCCTCCCGCGGTGATCACCAGCGGGACGTCTGCCTGATCCCCGAGTCGGCGCATGGCACCAACGCGGCCAGCGCGGTGCTGGCCGGCCTGCGGGTGGTCGTCGTGAAATGCGGCGGCGACGGTGCCATCGACCTGGGTGACCTGCGGGCGAAACTACACGCGCAGCCTGGCGCGATCGCCGCCATCATGCTGACCTACCCGTCCACCAACGGGGTGTTCGAGGAGACGATCGGCCAGGTTTGCGATGAAGTGCACGCGGCCGGCGGCCAGGTCTACGTGGACGGGGCCAACCTGAACGCGCTCGTCGGGCTGGCCAGGCCCGGCAGGTTCGGGGCGGACGTGTCGCACCTGAACCTGCACAAGACGTTCTGCATCCCGCACGGCGGCGGCGGCCCCGGGATCGGCCCGGTGGCGGTGCGAGCGCATCTGGCTCCGTTCCTGCCCGGCAGCCCGGTGCCGCCCGGCGCCGGCGGGCCGCCTGCCGCCGGGCCCGGTGCCAGAGCGGCCCGCGGCGCGGGGCCGGTGGCCGCAGCGCCGTACGGATCCGCCGGGATCCTGCCGATCTCCTGGGCGTATATCCGGATGATGGGCGCGGCGGGCCTGCGCCGTGCCAGCCAGGTCGCGATCCTGTCCGCGAACTACATCGCCAGGCGCGTCGGCCCGTCCTTCCCCGTGCTCTACACCGGCCGCGGCGGGCTCGTCGCGCACGAGTGCATCCTGGACCTGCGGCCGATCACCAGCCAGACCGGCATCACCGCGGAGGACGTGGCGAAGCGGCTCATCGACTACGGGTTCCACGCCCCCACCATGTCGTTCCCGGTCGCGGGCACGCTGATGGTGGAGCCGACCGAGAGCGAGAACCTGGCTGAGCTGGACCGGTTCTGCGACGCGATGATCGCGATCGCCGGCGAGATCGCCAAGGTGGCGACTGGCGAGTTCGACGCCCACGACAACCCGCTGAAGAACGCGCCGCATACGGCGTCGATGCTGCTGGCCGCCGACTGGAAGCACCCGTACCAGCGAGCTGACGCCGCTTACCCGGTACCGGGCGACCGGCGGTCCAAGTACTGGCCTCCGGTCCGGCGTATCGACCAGGCCTACGGCGACAGGCACCTGGTCTGCGCGTGCCCGCCGCCGGAGGCGTTCGCCGACTGACCCGCAGCATGCCCGCCGCCGGGCGCCGACCCGCTCGCAGCACGGCCGGGCGGTCGCAAGGCGATGAGTCCGCGATTCGCGCACCTTCCATGGTCCGCGATCGCCATTCTCCTGCCTCGCCGGCTAGCGCCTGCCCGCAGGACTGGCCGCCCGGGCTCGTCATGCACCGGCAGGCGACGACCCGTATTGTTGCCGATGTGGTGGCGGCAGCACGTCGGCCGGGAGGCATGATGCAGGTCATCAAGGATGCCGGGAGCTTCACGCAGCCGGCGGGCGGTGCCGGGAATCACTGGGTCGAGCAGCTGCGGGTTGCCGACCTGAGCGTCGGTACCTACTCGGTCCAGCGCGGTGGCGCGGACGATCAGGTCCCGCACACCGAGGATGAGATTTATGTCGTGACGGCCGGGCAGGCGACGCTGGAGGCCGGTGAGCAGAGCGTTCCCGTCGGCCCCGGATCGGTCATTTACGTGGCAGCTGGCGAGGTGCACCGGTTCGTGGACGTCACGGCTGATCTGGCAGCGCTCGTGCTGTTCGCCCCGGCCGAGGGCAGCCGTGAAGCCGGGCCTGCTTGAGATTCGGATATACCCGGCCGCCGTGCGCGGTGGTGATCCGGCGCTACCTGCGCCGATCCGGGGAGGAGAAGCTGACGCGGTGCGAGTTCTCGCCGCTCCCGCCGTCAGCGGCGCGCATTACTGACATCCAGCGTGCGGCCCTTCCACTGCCCGCCGCGGCCGTCCCGGTGCCGGCGGGCGGAGTCGACGGTCATCGCCGCATAAAGGACCGCGATGAGCGGCAGGCAGGCCGCCCGCAGCGGCGAGAGCCCGTACAGCCGCAGCATCGGCACGTACGTCATCGTCATCACCGCCCAGCTGGCCAGGCCGGTAGCGGCGATCAGGCCGGCGTACCCGCCGCCGCCGACCGCGACCCAGGCCAGCCCGCCGACGGCGGCGGCCGGGGGCAGCACATAGAGCCACAGCAGCCCGCAGATGGTCCCGGCCAGCACGGCTGGCGAGTGCCGCAGCTGGGTGTACGCGCTCCTCGCGATCATGTCCCAGAGGTCGGCCAGCCGCGGATAGGCCCGCCGGCTGCGGATGCCGTCAGCCAGGCCGAGCCAGCTTCGCGCGGACACGGCCTTCAGCAGCCGGCCAAGCGCGACATCGTCGATTAGCGCGCCGCGGATCCGGGCCAGGCCGCCCGCCTCGGCCAGCACCCGGCGGCGCAGGAGCATGCATCCTCCCGCGGCGGCCGCGGTGCGGGCGCCGGGCTGGTTGACCCGGCGGAACGGGTAGAGCTGCGCGAAAAAGTAGACGAATGCGGGCACGATCAGCCGTTCCCAGCCGGATTCGGCGCGCAGCAGCGCCATCTGCGAGACGAGGCTGCGATCGTCGCCTTCGGCCGCCCGCACGAGGGCCGCCACGGTTCCCGGGCCGAAGGCGATGTCGGCATCGGTGAACAGCACGTACGCAGGCTCGCCGGCCGCGGCCAGCCCCTGCTGCATGGCCCACACCTTGCCCGCCCAGCCGGCTGGCCGGCGCCCGCCGCGCACCACCCGGAGCATCCCGTCCGCCGTTGCCGCCCGGCCGAGCGCGGCGGCCACCTCGGCGGTGCCGTCCGCGCTCTCGTCGTCGACCAGCACGACCCGGAGCGTGCCGGGGTAGTCCTGCGCGAGCAGCGCCGGCATGGTGGCGGGCAGCATCGCGGCCTCGTCCCTGGCCGGGACGATCGCCGTGACGTCCGGCCAGGCGGCCGGGTCGCGCCGGGCGGGCGGCAGGCGCTGATCGGTGCGCCAGTAGCCGCCGTGGCAGGCGGCCAGGTACGCCCAGGCGAGCACGGTCAGCGCGGCGGCGGCAGCGGCAGCGGCGGCAGCGGCAACGGGCACGCGGATAGCCTGGCATGACCGGCGGGTCCCGTGGATGCGCGCTTGCTGATGTTGCTGCCACGCCGGACGACGCATTGATGGCCCGGCTCCGGCTGGCCGGCCAAGCTAGCCCCGGCTGGCCGGCCGAGGCTGCCCGGCGGGCCGGGCCGGCCCGCATAGAGTTGCTGCATGGCAGATCCGGTGAGCTACCGGCCGGCCCCCGGCTCGATTCCTGAGTCGCCTGGCGTCTATCGGTTCCGCGATTCCCGCGGCCGGGTGATCTACGTGGGCAAGGCGAAGAATCTCCGCTCGCGGCTGAACTCCTATTTCGCCGACTTTGCCGGGCTGCACCCGCGCACGCAGTCGATGCTGCGCTCGGCGGCCGGGGTGGACTGGACGATCGTCGGCACCGAGGTGGAGGCGTTCCAGCTCGAGTACTCCTGGATCAAGGAGTTCGACCCGAAGTTCAATGTCCGGTACCGGGACGACAAGAGCTACCCGTACCTTGCGGTCACCATGGGGGAGGAGTTTCCCCGGGTGACGGTCATGCGCGGCGCGAAGCGGCGCGGCGTCCGCTATTTCGGCCCGTACTCGCACGCCTGGGCGATCAGAGACACGGTCGACACGCTGTTGCGGGTGTTCCCGGTGCGGACCTGCTCCGCGGGCGTCTTCAAGCGGGCGGGCCAGATCGGCCGCCCGTGCCTGCTCGGTTACATCGGCAAGTGCTCGGCGCCGTGCGTCGGCCGGGTGAACGCCGAGGAGCACATGCTCCTCGCCGAGGAATTCTGCGACTTCATGGCCGGCCAGACGGCCCGGTTCATCCGGCGCCTCGAGGCGCAGATGCGCGAGGCCGCCGCCGCCGAGGAGTTCGAGCGCGCCGCGCGGCTCCGCGATGACGTCAAGGCGCTCCAGCGTGCCCTGGAGAAGCAGGCGGTCGTCCTGGGGGACGGCACCGACTGCGACGTGATCGCGCTGGCCGAGGACCAGCTCGAAGCCGCCGTGCAGATCTTCTACGTCCGCGGCGGCCGGGTGCGCGGGCAGCGCGGCTGGGTGGTGGACAAGGTGGAGGATGTGACGACGGAGGAACTCGTCGAGCACTTCCTCGGCCAGGTGTACGGCGACGACGCCGTCGCGGGCCCGGCGACGCCGCCAGACACCCACCCGGCCGGAGACAGCCAGGCCGGCGGCCGGCAGGCCCAAGGCAGGCAGGCGGGCGCCCGGCGGCCCGAGGCCAGGCAGGCGGCGGCGGGCGCGGACCGCGTGGTGCCGCGGGAGGTGCTCGTGCCCGTGCTGCCGCCTGCCGCCGCGACGGTCGAGGAGTGGCTGGCGGCTTGCCGCGGCGGCCCGGTCTCCCTCCGGGTTCCCCGGCGGGGGGACAAGAAAGCGCTGCTCACCACGGTGGCGCGGAACGCCGCCGAGTCGCTGGCCTTGCACAAGACCCGGCGCGCGAGTGACCTGAGTACCCGCAGCAGGGCGCTGGCCGAGATCCAGGAAGCACTCGGGCTGGACGCGGCGCCGCTGCGGATCGAGTCCTACGACGTGTCCAACCTGCAGGGCACCCATGTGGTCGCCTCCATGATCGTCTTCGAGGACGGACTGGCGCGGAAGTCGGAATACCGCAGGTTCAGCATCCGCGGCGCGGACGGCACCGACGACGTCGCGGCGATCCACGAGGTGGTATCCCGCAGGTTCCGGCGGTATCTGGAGGAACGCGAGGCCACGGGGGAGCTCGATGTGCTCGGGGAGAGCACGCAGGCCGGGCCGCTCGCCGAGGATCCGGCCCGCCAGCGCAAATTCGCCTACCCGCCCAATCTCCTCGTCATCGACGGCGGGCCGGCTCAGGTCGCGGCGGCGGTGCGGGCACTGGATGAGCTCGGCATCGATGATGTGGCCGTGTGCGGGCTGGCCAAGCGGCTCGAGGAAGTCTGGCTTCCCGGCGAGGACACGCCGGTTATCCTTCCTCGTACCAGCGAGGGCCTGTACCTGCTGCAGCGCGTCAGGGACGAGGCGCACCGGTTCGCGATCACCTATCACCGGAAGAAGCGGTCCACGGCGCTCACCACCAGCGAGCTCGATGCCGTGCCTGGCCTCGGGCCGGCCCGGCGGGCAACCCTGCTCCGGCACTTCGGCTCCGTCCGCAGGATCAGTGGCGCTACGGTGGCGGAGATCGCCGCGCTGCCGGGCCTCGGCCCGGCGCTGGCGGCGGCGGTGCTCGGCGCGCTGCGGCCAGGGGAGGCAGGCGGCGCGGGCAGTGACAGCAGGGCAGGCGACGCCGGCCCGACGGGCAGCGCGGGCGAAGCAGCCAACGCCGGCCAGGCAGGCGGCGCGGACGGGGCAGCCAACGCCGGCCAGGCAGGCGGCGCGGACGGGGCAGGCGACGCCGGCAGCGCACGCGAGGCAACGGCGCCAGCAGCGGGGGAGGGAACGCCGTGACGAGAGCTAGCCATGCTCCCGAGATAGTGATCATTACCGGTATGTCCGGCGCGGGCCGGAGCACCGCGGCGAAGTCGCTCGAGGATCTCGACTGGTTCGTCGCCGACAATCTGCCGCCCGACCTGCTGCCGACGATGGTTGACCTGGCCAGGCGGGCCAAGGGGGAAGTGCCGAGGATCGCCGTCGTCGTCGACGTGCGCAGCCGTCCGTTCTCCAGCGACCTCAAGTCGGCGATCGGCGAGCTGGAGGCCAGGGACATCCGGCCGTATATCGTCTTCCTCGAGGCGAATGACGACACGCTGGTGCGCAGGTTCGACAGCGTGCGCCGGCCGCATCCGCTGCAGGAGGGCCGCCGGGTCATCGACGGCATTACCGCGGAGCGCGAACTGCTCCGCGGCATGCGCGGCGAGGCCGACCTGGTGCTGGACAGCTCCGAGCTGAACGTGCACGAGCTGCGCGCCCGGCTGCGGGATACCTTCGGCAGCGCCGCCGAGACCGCGCTGCGGGTGACCGTCGTGTCGTTCGGATTCAAGTACGGGCTCCCGCTCGACGCGGACATGGTCGCCGACTGCCGTTTCCTGCCGAACCCGCGCTGGGTCGACGAGCTTGCCCCGCTGACCGGGCGGGACAGCGCGGTCCGGGATTACGTGCTGCGCCAGCCCGGCGCCGACGGCTTCCTCAGCGCCTACGTGCGGTCCGTGGGCATCACGCTGAACGGCTACGGCCAGGCGGGCAAGTATTCCGTCCTGCTGGCGGTCGGCTGCACCGGCGGCAAGCACCGCAGCGTCGTGATGGCCGAGGAGATCGCATCCCGGCTCGGCAACTCCTGGCCAGGTGTTCAGGTGGTGCACAGGGACCTGGGGCGCGAGTGAGGACACCGATGCGTGACCGCCTGGGCGGGGTTCCCGAGACACTGGCCGCGACTCCGGCCGGTCGGCCGCTCAGCCGCAAGGTCGTGGCATTCGGCGGCGGCCACGGCTTGTTCGCATCCCTGTCCGCCCTGCGCCGGGTCACCCGGCAGCTCACCGCGGTCGTCACCGTCGCCGACGACGGCGGTTCGAGCGGCCGGCTGCGCCGCGAGTTCGGGGTGCTGCCCCCGGGCGATCTCCGGATGGCCCTGGCGGCCCTGTGCGGTGACGACGACTGGGGCACCACCTGGAGCCAGGTGGTGCAGCACCGGTTCACCGGGGACGCGGACCTCGGCGGGCACGCGGTCGGCAACGTCCTGATCGTGGCGCTATGGGAACTGCTCGGCGACACGGTCCAGGGCCTTGACTGGGTCGGCAGGCTGCTCGGCGCGCACGGGCGGGTGCTTCCCATGGCCTCGGTGCCGCTCGACCTCGCCGCCGAGGTGGAGGGGGCAGATCCGGCCAGGCCGGATGAGATCACCACCGTTCACGGGCAGGTCGCCTGCGCGGAAACCACCGGACGGGTACGGTCGATCTCACTGATTCCCGCGGACCCGCCGGCCTGCCCGGAGGCGGTGGCCGCGGTCGGCGAGGCAGACTGGGTGGTGCTCGGGCCCGGCTCGTGGTTCACCAGCGTGCTCCCGCACCTGATGGTTCCGCGGCTGGCCCAGGTGCTGCACGAGACACCGGCGCGCCGGCTGGTGGCGCTGAACCTTGCGCCGCAGCCCGGCGAGACCGAGGGCTTCTCGCCGCACGCTCACCTGGAGGTACTTGCCGACCACGCCCCGCGGCTCACGATCGACGTCGTGCTCGCCGATCGCCAGGCCGCGGCCGGAACGACCGCCGAGCTTGAGAAGGCCGCTGGCCTGCTCGGCGGCAGGCTCGTACTGGCGGACCTGGCCATGGGGGACGGGTCGCCACGCCATGATCCGCGACGGCTCGCGGGCGCGTTCGCGCAGATATTTGAGGGGGAGTGAGACCCGATGGCGCTGACCAGCCTGGTGAAGGATGAGCTCAGCCGCATTGTCGTGCTCAAGCCGTGCTGCCGGAAGGCCGAGGTATCCACGCTGCTGCGGTTCGCCGGCGGCCTGCACCTGGCTGCTGGCCGCATCGTCGTGGAAGCCGAACTTGACACCGGCGCGGCTGCGCGCAGGCTGCGGAAGGACATCGCCGAGGTTTTCGGCCATTCCTCGGAGCTGATCGTGCTCGCCCCGAGCGGCCTGCGGAAGGGGAACCGCTACGTCGTCCGCGTGTACAAGGACGCCGACAGCCTGGCCCGCCAGACTGGGCTCGTCGACGGCCACGGCAGGCCGGTGCGCGGCCTCCCGCGGCAGGTGGTCGCCGGCACGACCTGCGACTGCGAGGCAGCGTGGCGCGGAGCGTTCCTCGCCCACGGCTGCCTGACCGAGCCAGGCCGGTCGATGTCCCTGGAGGTAACCTGCCCCGGGCCGGAAGCCGCACTGGCCATGGTCGGCGCCGCGCGGCGGCTCAAGATCGGCGCGAAGGCGCGTGACGTTCGCGGCGTGGACCGTGTCGTGGTCAGGGACGGCGACGCGATCAGCGCGCTGCTGACCAGGCTTGGCGCCCACGACAGCGTGCTGGCCTGGGAAGAGCGGCGGATGCGGCGCGAGGTCAGGGCGACAGCGAACCGCCTGGCGAACTTCGACGACGCGAACCTGCGCCGCAGCGCGCGTGCAGCGGTAGCGGCGGGCGCCCGGGTCGAGCGGGCGCTGGAGATTCTCGGGCCGGAGGCGCCCGAGCACCTGATCGTGGCCGGCGAGCTGCGCATCAGGCACCGGCAGGCAAGCCTGGAGGAACTCGGTCAGCTGGCCGAGCCCGCACTGACCAAGGATGCCATCGCGGGTCGCATTCGCCGGCTGCTGGCGCTGGCCGACCGGCGCGCGATGGAGCTCGGCGTGCCGAGCACGGAGGCGCAGCTGACCGCGGACATGCTCGTCCCCTGACGGCGTCGGCATGCATACCCCGGCGGGCCAGCAGCCGCTATTGGCAGCTGCCGCGCGCCAGCGCCCGGCGCCCGCCGCGCCGGTGCCCGAGGTCCGCTGGTTCGACATTCGCGGGATGACGCTGAGCAACGCCGAGCTCGCCGGTCTCGGGCCGCAGGAGCGCGCGCGGGCCGCCGCATTCATCTTCGCCGCGGACCGGCATCGCTACCAGGCCGCGCATGTCGCGCTGCGGCAGGTGCTCTCCGTGTGCACCGGCATTCCGCCGGGCCAGCTCGAGTTCGGCCGCGAGCCGTGTCCCCGCTGCGGGGGCCGCAACGGCCGGCCGACGCTGGTCAATCACGGTGACCTGCACTTCTCCATGTCGCATTCCGCCGATGCCGTGGTGATCGCCATCTCGGCCGCGCCAGTCGGCATTGATATGGAACGGGTTGTCCGGCGCTGTCCCTGCGATCTCGCCGGCGCGATGCACGGGGCCGATGCGGCGCGTGTCCGGCGGCTGCCCGAGCCGCGGCGGCACGCGGCGATCATGCGCTGGTGGGTCGCCGCCGAGGCCGTGCTGAAGTGCACGGGAGCGGGGATCGCGCACGGGATGGCGGATTTCCCCGTGCTCGGCGGCCAGGCCGGGGCCGAGGAGCGGGCGCAGCAGGCAGCAGGGACCGGCGAGCCGGCGCAGCGGGCGGCCAGGGCTGCCAAGCCGGCGCAACCACCAGCCGGGACCGGCGAGCCGGCGCGACCGCCAGCCGGGACCGGCGAGCCGGCGCAACGGGCGGCCAGAACCGGCGAGCCGGCGCAGCGGGCGGCCAGAACCGGCGAGCCGGCGCAACCACCAGCCGGGACCGGCGAACTGGCGCAGCAGGCGGGCGGCTGCTGGCTGCTGCCGCTGGCGGCACCGCCCGGCTACGTCGCGGCCATCGCGCTGCATGCCCCCGGGCCGCGCATGGTGGTGAGCTATCCGCTCCCGGCCGGCGGCTGGTCCGCCGGGAGCTGACCCGCAGCCGGCTGGCCATACGACGGCTGGCCATACGACGGCTGGCCATACGATGGCTGGCCGAACGCGGGTTGGCCGGATGAAGGCTGGCCGGATGAAGGCTGGCCATGCAAGGGCTGGCCATACAAGGGCTGGCCATACGACGGCTGGCTGGCCTCGCTGAGGGGCCAGGCCTGCGCCGGGGCGCCCTGGCCCGCTGGCACCGGCACGCCGCGGCGACGGGACTGGAACGGGATCCGGAAGCCGGCAACGGCAGCGATCACCCAGAAAACGACCGTGAGGCCGCCCAGCGCGTGCGGGTACGCCTGGATGACGAGGTTCAGGTGGCTGAGAATGGAGGCAAACCTCACGCCGGCGCCGGCCAGCCCGAAGATCAGGGCGAGGAAGGTGCCGAGGGCGCAGCCGAGCACGGCGAAGACGGCGCTGGCGATGGCTGCCGCCAGGTCGCCGCCCCGCAGCCGCGCGACGGCTGACCCGACTGCCAGCCCGATCAGCACCGCGACAACGGAGAACTGATGCCGGGAAACATAGGCGATCAGCCCCCAGGCGAACGCCCCGGCGATCGCCGCGCCGAGGCCGTCGGCCAGCGCCATGCCGATGCTGCCTTCGCCGGCGGCGGCGGGGCACTGCCATACGACGTCATCGGCTCATCCCTTTCCTGCCGGTTTCCGCCGGCAGCCCAGAGTAGGCCATGCCGTGCCGGGACGAGCAGAAACCGCTGCGGGCGCTTAGCGCCGTGGCGACCATGCCGGGCCGGGCCGCGTCGGGTAGGTTCGGGTCGGACGGGCGGCGCGGGATACGTAGCCGCCACCGCGAGTCGGGATAAAAGGGGAGCGTGCAGTGACTGTCCGGGTCGGGATCAACGGATTTGGCCGCATCGGGCGCAATTTCTGGCGCGCTGTCCAGGCGGGCGCCGGTGCGGATATCGAGATCGTCGCGGCCAACGACCTGGGGGATATCGCGACGTTCGCGCACCTGCTCAAGTACGACACGCTGCTCGGCACGCTGGGCCTGGACGTGACGGCAGGCTCCGGCACGATCACCGCGGGGCCGCACACGATCCGGATGTTCGCCGAGCGCGACCCCGCCGCGCTGCCGTGGGCCGACCTCGGCGTCGATGTCGTAGTCGAGTCCACCGGGCACTTCACCAAGGGCGCCGACGCCCGCAAGCATCTGGACGCGGGCGCCCGCAAGGTCATCATCTCCGCGCCCGCGACCGGCGAGGACATCACGATCGTGATGGGGGTCAACGACAGCAGCTACGACCCAGCCGCGCACAACGTGATCTCCAACGCCTCCTGCACCACCAACTGCGTGGCGCCGATGGCCAAGGTGCTGATGGACAGCTTCGGCATCGTCAAGGGCCTGATGACCACCATCCACGCCTACACCAACGACCAGGTGATCCTGGACTTCCAGCACAAGGATCTGCGCCGGGCCCGTGCCGCCGCGCAGAACATCATCCCGACGAGCACCGGGGCGGCCAGGGCCACGGCGCTCGTGCTGCCCGCGCTGAAGGGCAAGCTAGACGGGCTTTCGATGCGGGTCCCGATCATGGACGGCTCGGTCACCGACCTGGTCGTGCAGCTCGGCCGGGAGGCAAGCGCCGCCGAGGTGAACGACGCCTTCCGGGCCGCGGCCGACGGCGAGCTCAAGGGCTACCTGAGCTACACCGCCGACCCGATCGTGTCGAGCGACATCGTCGGCACGCCGTACTCGTGCACCTTCGACTCGTCCCTGACGATGGCCTTCGGCGACCAGGTCAAGGTCATCGGCTGGTATGACAACGAGTGGGGCTACTCGAACCGGCTTGCCGACCTCACCGCCTACGTGGGTGCCCGGCTGCCAGGCCGGGCATGAGGAACATCGCCGGCCTGGACGTCCGCGGCCGGGTCGTACTGCTCCGCGCCGACCTCAACGTGCCGCTGGATGGCGCCGAGATCACTGACGACGGCAGGATCCGGGCCAGCCTGCCGACCATAGCCAAGCTGGCGGCCCGCGGCGCCCGGGTGCTCGTCTGCGCTCACCTGGGCAGGCCGAAGGGCGCGTCCTACGACGAGCGGGCGGCCGCGGGCCCGTCAGTCGGCCCGGTCGGCCGGCGCCTCGCCGAACTGCTCGGTCAGGATGTTGCGCTGGCTGCCGACGTGGCGGGCCCGTCCGCCGCGGCGATCGCGGCGGGACTGGCCGACGGGCAGGTCGGGCTGCTGGAAAACGTCCGCTTCGAGCCCGCCGAGACCAGCAAGGACGACGCTCAGCGCGCGGAACTTGCCCGGCGTCTCGCCGCCCTGGCCGAGCTGTATGTGGGCGACGGGTTCGGCGCGGTGCATCGCAAGCACGCCAGCGTCTACGACGTTCCGGCCCTGCTGCCGCACGCGGCCGGGGAGCTCATCCTTGCCGAGCTCGCCGTGCTGCGCAGCCTGACCAGCGACCCGCGGCGGCCGTACGTCGTGGTCCTCGGCGGCGCGAAGCCGTCAGACAAGCTCGCGGTCATCGCCAGCCTGCTCGACACCGCCGACCGGCTGCTGATCGGCGGCGGCATGTCCTACACCTTCCTCGCGGCCAAGGGCTACGAGGTCGGCAACTCGCTGCTGGAGGCCGACCAGATCCCGCAGGTGTCGGCCGTGCTCGCGGATGCCACGCGGCGCGGCGTCGAGATCGTGCTGCCGGTCGACCTGGTGGCCGCCACCAGGTTCGCCCCGGACGCGGAGCACGACGTAGTGCCGGTAGCAGGCTTCCCCGCCGATCGGGAAGGCGTCGATATCGGCCCGGCCACCAGGGAGCTGTTCGCCGCGAAGCTAGCCGACGCGAAGACCGTGTTCTGGAACGGGCCGGTCGGGGTCTTCGAATTCCCCGCCTTCGCCGCGGGCACCCGGGCCGTGGCCGAGGCGGTCAAGGCCGTGCACGGGCTGACCGTGATCGGCGGCGGTGACTCCGCGTCCGCAGTCCGCCACCTCGGCTTCGCGCCAGGGGACTTCTCACACATCTCCACCGGCGGCGGCGCCAGCCTCGAATACCTCGAAGGCAGGCCGCTGCCGGGGCTTGCGGCCCTGGACGGCGCCACGTGAGCAGGGACGCAGCGGACCGCAAGCCGCTCATCGCCGGTAACTGGAAGCTGCATAACAATCACCTTGAGGCGCTGGCGCTGACGCAGAAGCTCGCCTTCACCCTGAAGAGCAAGGATTTCGCCGCGGTCGAGGTGGTGGTGCTGCCGCCGTTCACCGCGCTACGCAGCGTGCAGACCCTGGTGGAGGCCGACAATGTGCCGATCGGCTATGGCGCCCAGGACATCTCCGCGCACGATGCCGGGGCCTATACCGGCGAGGTGTCCGGGCGGATGCTGGCCAAGCTGGGCTGCGGGTATGCGCTGGCCGGGCACTCAGAGCGGCGAAGGTATCACTTCGAGGACGACGCGGTAGTGAACGCGAAGGTCCAGGCGGCTCTGCGGTCCGGGCTCACGCCCATCCTCTGCATCGGCGAGACGCTGGAGATACGCGAGGCGGGCGATCATGTCGGGCACACTCTCCGCCAGCTGGATGGCGCGCTGGACGGGTTCAGCGGCGACCAGGCCAGTGCGGTGATTGTCGCCTATGAGCCGGTCTGGGCCATTGGCACCGGGAAGGTTGCCACGCCGGAGGACGCGCAGGAGATGTGCGCCGCCATCCGCGGCCGTCTTTCGGCGGTTCACGGGCACGCGGCGGCTGCCAGTATGCGTATCCTGTATGGCGGGTCGGTGAAGGCCGATAACACGGCTGCGATCATGGCGCAGCCAGACATTGACGGCGCTCTGGTAGGCGGCGCCAGCCTAGATGCCGGCGAATTCGCCAGGATATGCCGGTATCGTGAACGGGTGGCGGAAGCCTGAACAGAGCGCCCGGAGGGACGAGAAAAAGCAGTGGTCATCGGAGTGTCGATCGTCCTCATCATCACGAGCCTGCTGATGATGCTGCTCGTGCTCTTGCACAAGGGCAAGGGCGGCGGGCTGTCCGACCTTTTCGGCGGCGGGGTCTCTTCGTCTCTCGGCTCGTCGTCGGTGGTCGAGCGGAACCTGGACCGGATCACGATCTTCACGGGCATCGTCTGGTTCCTCTGCATCGTCGCGCTCAACCTGCTGCTGAACCGCTGACGGCGGCGGGAGTGCGGGCTCAGACACGGCGAGGGTCAGGCTGGTCACGAAGGCAAGGGGTGAGCAGTGAGTAGTGGCAACGCCATCCGCGGCAGCCGGGTAGGCGCGGGTCCGATGGGCGAGGCTGAGCGCGGCGAGGCGGCACCGCGGGTGCGCGTCTCGTTCTGGTGCTGCAACCGGCACGAGACCATTCCGAGCTTCGCTAGCGACGCCGCGGTCCCGGAGACCTGGGACTGCCCTCGCTGCGGGTTCCCGGCAGGCCAGGATGAGGCGAATCCACCGGCTCCGCCGCATGCCGAGCCGTACAAGACTCACCTGGCCTACGTCAAGGAACGGCGTAACGACACCGACGGCGCGGCCATACTCGCCGAGGCACTGGACCGGCTCCGCAAGGGCGCCTGAACGGCGGTCAGTGCGCGAAGCCGCCCCGAGCGCTGCCTTCCGGGTAGAGCGGCACAGGCGGGCCTCTGAATGCGCCGCCCGCCGGGCCAGGCCCGGTGCTGGAGCTGGACCGGGTGACCAAGGTGTACCCGAGCCGACCGCCGGTGACCGCGCTGGCCGGTGTGAGCCTGGCCGTGGCGGCGGGTGAACTGGTCGCGGTGCTGGGTCCGTCGGGGTCCGGGAAGACCACGCTGCTGCACCTGGCCGGAACCCTGGATAAGCCGACCTCCGGCACCGTGCGGGTGGCCGGGCTGGACGTGGCCGGGCTGAGCGCCCTCTGGACCATCTGAAGGCCGGCGGGCGGAACCAGGCGGCGCGGGCCCACGCCAGCAAACCGCGTCCGCTGAGGGATCCCCCTACGCGACGGTCTGGGATGAGTGATTTCATGTCGAGAAGCTCTGACCGGCTCCGCTCACCAGGTGAAGGGCCACGACAGGCGCGGCCCGCGACATCAGGAGACCACGATGCCGAAGTACCTGCTCCTCAAGCACTACCGCGGCGGCCCGGAGCCGCACCGTCCGGTGCCGCCGATGGACCAGTGGGCGCCCGAGGACGTGGAGGCGCACATGGCCTTCCTCAGGCACGTCAGCGGGCTGCTCGAGGAGAACGGCGAGTACGTCGACGCGCAGGCGCTCACGCCGGCGCGCACCTGGGTGCGCTACGGCGGCCCGGACGCGGCGCCCGTCACCACTGACGGCCCGCTGCCCGAGACCAGCGATCTCGTGGCGGGCTGGTACATGATCGACGTCGAGTCGCACGAGCGCGCGGTCGAGCTCGCGGCCTACGTCTCCTCCGAGCCCGGCCCGGGCGGGGAGCCGCTGTATGAGTGGATCGACGTCCGGGAGGTCATGTCCGAGGCGCCGTCGGAGGACTGACCCGCCGTGATCGACGAGCCGACGCGAGGGCTGGACGAGGGCGCGCTGCGCGCCCTCGTCCCGCGGGTGCTCGCGGGGCTGGTCCGGCGGGGCGAGGACTTCGATGCCGCCGAGGACGCGCTGCAGGAGGCGCTGCTGGAGGCGCTGCGGGTGTGGCCCGGGCATCCGCCGCGCGACCCGCGCGCGTGGCTGGCGACGGTGGCGACCCGGCGGCTCGTCGACGCCCGCCGCAGCGAGGCCGCCCGTCACCGCCGCGAGGAGGCGACGGGCGCCGGGCCGCGGCCCGCCGCCGCCGAGGAGGGCGACGACACCCTGTTCCTGCTCTTCTGCTGCTGCCACCCCGACCTCGCGCCCGCCTCCCAGGTGGCATTGACCCTGCGCGCGGTTGGCGGCCTGACCACCCGGGAGATCGCCGGCGCCTTCTACGTGCCGGAGGCGACGATGGCGCAGCGGATCAGCCGGGCCAAGCGCGCCCTGCGGGGGCGCCGCCTGGACCAGCCCGGCGACCTCGCCGTCGTGCTGCGCGTGCTCTACCTCATCTACACGGCCGGCCACGCGGGCCGGGTGGACCTGGCCGGCGAGGCGATCCGGCTCGCCCGCCAGCTCACCCTCGCCACCGAGGAACCGGAGGCGCGCGGGCTGCTCGCGCTGATGCTCCTCAACCACGCCCGCCTGCCGGCGCGACTCGACTCCGAGGGCCGGATCGTCACGCTCGACCGGCAGGACCGCGGCCGGTGGGACACCCGCGAGATCGCCGAGGGCGTGCGCGTCCTGCAGTCGGCGCTGGCCGTTCAGCGCCCCGGCCGCTACCAGGTCGAGGCCGCCATCGCCGCCCTGCACGACGACGCGGCAAGCGCCGAGGAGACCGACTGGCCGCAGATCCTCGCCTGGTACGACGACCTCGTCGCCCTCACCGACGACCCGGTGCGCCAGGACCCCGCCGCGGTGCTCGGGCGCGCGGTCGCGGTCGGCCACGTCCTCGGCGCCGCCGCCGGGCTGCGCGAGACCGACCGGCTGCGCGAGGTGCTCGGCGAGCGGCACCGCTGGCACGCCGTCCGCGGCCACCTGCACGAGCTGGGCGGCGATCTGCCGGCCGCCGCCACGGCGTACGCCGAGGCCGCCCGCCGGGCCACGGACGTCGCCGAGCGCGACCACCTGGTCCGTCAGGCCGCCCGCGCGCGGGCCGCCGAGCCATGCAGGAACAGTCGTCTCACTGAGCGTCCTCCATAGCCTCGCGTACCCACGAAGTTTCACCCCCGTCGGGCCGGGGCGGCGACCGGCACGCGCCGGCGAACACCCCCGGCATCCGCCATGTCGCATTCGCAGTCGACGACATCGACGCTGCCTCCGGCCCGGTGAGGTGCAGCCTGCCTGGTGCCATCGGCACCAGCCGCGGCTCCACCTGCCAGTAGCGGCAGAACTTCTCCCAGCAGACCTGGATGTTGGTGCCCATCACCAGATTCGGCTGTGCGCTCGCGGCTTCCGGCGGGCGCGCCAGCGCCAGAGCAGGGCCATCCCGCCGAGCATGCAGGCCTCGCTGGATCCCGTGGTCGAGCAGCCGGTCGCGGCGAGCCCGGTGCCGCCGGAATCGCCGGGCACGCCGCCAGCGCTCGCATCGTTTCCTGCCGCCGGTCCAGGCGCATGCCACAGATCCGCGAGGATGTTGACGCAGCGCCGCTCGAGCTCGGCAATCTGCGGGTACTCGTCCTTGTCGATCATGTTCTTGTCGAAGCACTCGGCCATCAGCTGGTTGGCCTGCGGCTCCATCCAGGTCGTCACGAACGTGGCCAGGTTGAGCCGGGCGTTGCCATCCAGGATCAGCTCGTCCCTGGCCACCTGCAGGGCAGTGTCCAGGAGCAAGCCGTGGCGAGGCAAGACGTGGCGCGGTACCGGGTGTGCCTCGAGCTGGACGTAGACCGGATTGACATCCAGCTCGCCGCCTTGCCCCGGCGCGTTCTTCGCCTCGTGCAGCGGCATTGCTGACTCCTTTCCCTGCGTGCGGCCGACGGGCCGCGGATTCCCCGGCCGGCCGCGCCGCCGGGACCGGGACTGCCTAGCCTGCTTCCCTGCGCACGTACCGGCAGAGCAAGAACCCGCTGTCGGCGAGCACGTGCGCGAGGCTGAGGCCCGCCTGGGCCGCCGGAATGTCATCCCCGCCGGTCGCCCCGGCGGCCAGGATCCGGCCCCCCCGGCCGCCTGCCAGCAGCGGGCTCAGCGTGAGGCAGAGCTCATCGAGGAGGCCGGCCGCCGCCACCTGCCCGAGCAGGTGCGGGCCGCCCTCGATGAGGATGCGCTGATGACCGCGCTCGGCCAGGGCACCGACGACGGCCTCCGGGCTGACCAGGTCAACTCCAGCAACCACGACGTCCGCATGCATCGCCGCGGTCGCCCGCCGACCGGCCGGCGCCGCCTGCGTCGTCAGCACGATGGTCCGGGCGTACCGGGGCGCCTCGGTGAGCAGCGGGTCCTCCGTATCCAGGCCGAGTGAGCGCGTGACGACGGCGATGGGCGGGGTCGGCGTGCGGCCCTCGCGAAGCTCAGCCCAGGCCTCCGTGTCGCGCACCGGGCGATAGCGCTCCGCCCGCACGGTGCCCGCGCCGGCCAGGATCACGTCGGCGAGGCTGCGGAGCACCGAGAAGACCTGCCGATCCGCCTCGCCGGAGAGGCCGCCCGACCGTCCTTGCGCGGTGGCGGCGCCGTCAGCGCTCGCGACCATGTTGGCGCGCACCCACGGGCGGCCAGGCGGCGGGCCGGCCGCGGGGTACGCGTAAAGCCTGGCGATCTCGGCCAGGCCCGGCCCGCCGGGCTCGACCGCTCCGATCGAGCCGCCGCCTGCTTCAGCAGGGAAGATCTTGCGCACGCCAGCAGTCAATCAGATCGCCGGCCAATCGCGCCCCGACCCGCTCAGGGATCAGCGCCACGTTAGGCACCCGGCACTAGCCTGCCGCCCGGCCCGGTCAGGCCGGAATTGTTCAGGCCGGCCCGGCGGGTGGCTGGTCAGCGGCGTCCCGGCCGGGCCAGATGCCGCGGAGCACCATCATCGCGTGACCCGCCACCAGCACGCCGCTGACCGCCCTGACCTCGGGCAGGGCCCCGGCCTGGCCGGGTTCCCCCGCCTCGCGCGCCGGTCCGGCGCCGCGGCCCGTCGCGGCCGACGTGTCCACCAGGATCTGCCAGGCCGCCGCGAACCGAGTGCCGGGCATCATGAACGTCACCGGCGCGCTGTGCGCGTTGACCAGCAGCAGGAAGTCATCATCCCGCACCGTCTCCCCGTGCGGTCCCGGCTCGGTGATCGCGCTGCCGTTCAGGAACACCGCCAGTGACTTGGCATAACCGGCCTGCCAGTCGCCTGCTGTCATCGGCCGGCCGGACGGGGTGAGCCAGGCGATGTCCAGCATCCCGGCATCCCCGCCGGGCTCCCGGATGGCCGGCAGCCCGCTGAAGAACCTGCGACGCCGGAACACCGGGTGCAGCCGGCGAAGCTCGGACAGGCCGCAGCTGAATTCCAGCAGATCCGCCTGCTTGGCGCCGCCTTCCCAGTCAACCCAGGACAGCTCGTTGTCCTGGCAGTAGGCATTGTTGTTGCCGAGCTGCGTCCGGCCCATTTCGTCACCGGCCGCCAGCATCGGAATGCCTTGCGAGCAGAACAGCGTGGCGAGGAAATTCCTGACCTGGCGCGCCCTGAGCTCATTGATGGCGGGATCATCCGAGGGACCCTCTGTCCCGCAATTCCAGGACCGGTTGTCGTCGGAGCCGTCGCGGCCGTCCTCGCCATTGGCCTCGTTGTGCTTCCTGTCGTAGCTGACCAGGTCCTGCAAGGTGAAGCCGTCGTGGCAGGTGACGAAGTTCACCGAGGCTACCGGGCGCCGCGCACTGGTCTCATACAGGTCGCTGGAGCCGGTCAGCCGGGAGGCGAACTCCGGCAGCGTACCTGGCCGACCACGCCACAGGTCACGCACCGTGTCCCGGTACTTGCCGTTCCACTCGGTCCACAGCGGCGGGAACTTGCCGACCTGGTAGCCGCCCTCGCCGACATCCCACGGCTCGGCGATCAGCTTCACCTGCGATACCACCGGGTCCTGCTGGACCATCTCGAAGAACGTCGACAGCCGGTCCACGTCATGCAGTTCGCGGGCCAGCGCGGCGGCGAGGTCGAACCGGAAGCCGTCCGCGTGCATTTCCAGGACCCAGTACCGGAGTGAGTCCATGATCAGCTGCAGCGCGTGCGGATGGCGGACGTTGAGGCTGTTACCGCAGCCGGTGTAGTCGAGGTAGTACTGCGGCTCGTCGGCCCGCAGCCGGTAGTAGGCGGCGTTGTCGATGCCGCGGAAGGACAGCGTGGGCCCGAGGTGATCGGCTTCCGCCGTGTGGTTGTAGACGACATCGAGTATCACCTCGATCCCGGCCTCGTGCAGCGCCTTGACCATCGCCTTGAACTCGGTGACCTGACCGTCGGGCCGCGACGCGGAGGAGTACCGGTTGTGCGGGGCCAGGAAAGCGATGGTGTTGTAGCCCCAGTAGTTGGCCAGGCCGCGCCCGGCCAGCGGACGCTCGGACACGAACTGGTGCACCGGCATCAGCTCGATCGCGGTGACGCCCAGCCTGGTCAGGTGCTCGATGACGGCGGGATGGGCAAGCCCGGCGTAGGTGCCGCGCTGCCCGGGCGGCACCTGCGGATGCCGCAGCGTGAGCCCGCGCACGTGCGCTTCGTAGATCAGCGTCTCGTGGTACGGCGTGCGGGGCGCCCGGTCGTCACCCCAGTCGAAGTGCGGGTTGATGACCACGTTCCTTGGCATGTACGGTGCGCTGTCCGCGGTATTGATCGCCGAGCGATCATGCATCCGGTAGGAGAACAGCGCCTCGTTCCAGCGCACGTCGCCGTCGACGGCCTTGCCGTACGGGTCGAGCAGCAGCTTGGCCTGGTTGCACCGGCGGCCCTGGGCCGGCTGGTAGGGGCCGTGCACCCGGTACCCGTACCGCTGGCCAGGGCCGATTCCCGGCAGGTAGCAATGCCAGACGAAGCCGTCCACCTCGGACAGCGGGATCCGCTTCTCCCGGCCGCCGCCAGCGGCCGCGCCGTCGTCGCCCGGCTCGAAGAGGCAAAGCTCCACCGCCGTCGCTACCTCGGAGAACAACGCGAAATTGGTGCCGGCGCCATCCCAGGTGGCACCGAGCGGGTAGGCATTCCCCGGCCAGACGCGCATCCGCAGACCCTAGCCGGCCGCGTGCACCCGCGACCGGCTGAGGATGCTGGCCAGGTCCAGCCCGCGCGGCAGCATGCCGAACGGCAGGCCGGGGCCGGCCAAGCCGGCCGTGCCGGGCTCGAGCCTGGAGGCGCAGAAGGCGTCAGCGACCCCGCTCGGCGCATGCCGGACCAGCAGCGCGGCCTGCAGCACCAGGGCGATCAGCCCGGCGAGCCCGCGGGCCTGGTACTCGGCGTCCTGGCCAGCCCCTGCCGCATCGCCGAGCGCCGTGCGGAGCCGCAGCGCCGCCTGGTCGAGGCGCCGGTCCGCGCCGGCCGCCAGGTCCGCCTCGGCGAGCAGGGCCTCGCCAGACTCGGGGGAGCGGGTGAGGGCGCGCAGCACGTCGAGCGCGGTGACGTTGCCGGATCCTTCCCAGACGGAGTTCAGCGGCGCGTCACGGTAGATCCGCGGCATGCCTGACTCCTCCACGTAGCCGTTCCCGCCCAGGCACTCCAGTGCCTCGGCGGCGACCGCCGGCGTGCGCTTGCATACCCAGTACTTGGCAGCCGGCAGCGCGATCCGCAGCAGCGCGGCCTGCTCACCGTCGCCCCGTGCCGCCTTGTCCGCCGCGCCCGCTAGCCGCATCGCCAGCGTGGTCGCCGCCTCCGACTCCAGCGCCAGGTCGGCGAGTACGGCCGTCATGAGCGGGTGGGAGATCAGGCTCGCGCCGAACGAACGGCGTCCCGCCGCATGATGCACCGCGGTCACGCTGGCCTGCCGCATGGCCGCTGCGCTGCCGAGCACGCAGTCAAGCCGGGTTGCGCTGACCATCTCGATGATGGTCCGGACGCCGCGGCCAGGCTCGCCGACCAGCCAGGCGGAAGCGGCGTCGTACTCCACCTCGGCCGAGGCGTTCGACCGGTTGCCGAGCTTGTCCTTAAGCCGCTGGAGGTGCATCGAGTTCCGGGATCCGTCCGGCAGCACCCGGGGCAGCAGGAAGCAGGTCAGGCCCTCCGGCGCCTGGGCAAGGACAAGGAAGAGATCGCACATTGGCGCCGAGCAGAACCACTTGTGCCCGGTGAGCTGGTAGCAGTCACGGCCGGCCCGCACCGCGCGGGTGGTGTTGGCCCGTACATCGGAACCGCCCTGTTTCTCGGTCATCGCCATGCCTGCCAGCAGGCCTGCCTTGCCGTCCGGCGTGCGCAGCCCGGGCTGGTAGGTCCGGGCCGCAAGCAGCGGCTCGAACCTGGCGGCCAGCGCAGGTTCGTGCCTGAGCGCCGGCACGGATGCGTATGTCATCGACACCGGGCAGCCATGGCCGCCTTCCGCCTGCGCCCAGACGTAGAACTTCGCCGCCCTGGCCACATGGCTGCCCGGCGAGGCATCCGTCCACGGCGCGGCGTGCAGGCCGTTGCGCACCGCGGTGGCCATGAAGGCGTGCCAGGCCGGGTGGAATTCGACTTCGTCGATCCGGTTACCACGGCCGTCGTAGCTGCGCAGCACCGGCGGATTCTCGTTCGCCAGCCGCGCCTGCTCCTGGGTATCCGCGGCGCCCGCGAGGCTGCCGAGCGCGTGCAGGTCAGCAACTGCCCACGAGGCGTCCTCCCGGTCCAGCGCACCGAGCAGCGCGGGGTCATCGGCGACATCGTGGCCAGCCAGCGGCGGTACCTGGTTCAGCACCTCGTGCGTGCGATGCGGGCGGGCGGGGGTCATCGGCAGCTCCCTGTCTCTCCGAGAGCGTCCCCCGGCTGGGCCGGGTCCATGCGGCGCGAGCCGGCCAGCGCGCTGGCATACCGTAGCAGGATGAGCTCGGCCACCTCGGGGGCCGCGCCAAGGGCACCGGAAACACCGGCCGCGCCTGCGCGCAGCGCCGCGGCGGCGACCTGGTCGGCGAACACCCCGGGGGCGAGCAAGTAGGTCGCCACCAGCACGCACGGTGCGCCGTCCCGCAGCAGCGCGGCCACCGCCTGGCCGGGCGTCGGCGCCGATGCGGCCGCATACGCGGGGACGACCGCGCGCCAGCCCCTGGCAGCCTGCCACCGGACGGCAATCCTGGCGATGGCGGCGTTGGCGGCAGGCCGGCTAGATCCAGCGGAGGCGAGCACGACCGCGATGTCGCGGGGGGATCTGGGCAGCGGCCGACCCCGGGCAACCTGGCCGCGGCCGGGCTGCGGCGCGTCGGGCCACTGTGATCCAGGACCGGTCATCCCCGGCGCGCCGCACTCCGTGAGGCGGCGGTCGAGCGCGCGCAGCAGCAGCGGGTGCGACCCCAGCGGCTCGCCATAGCTGATGCGCAGGCCAGGAAGCGTGCCGCGGGCCTCGCCGAGCAGCGCGGGCAGGTCGGCCTCGCTGTGGTAGGCCGCGGTAAGAAGCAGCGGCAGCACCACGACGTGGCGCGGCCGCGACCCCGGATCCTGGTCGGCGAGCGCGCTGAGTACCTGGCCCACCGAAGGCGGGGCATGCCCGAGAAATGCGGTCCGCATATCGGGCACGGGCAGGCCGCGGCGCCCGGCCGCCTCGCTGGCCAGCCGCATCAGGCCGGCGATGGCGGCGGCGGCCCGCGGGTCAGTGCTGCCGTGCGCCACGGCCACGAGTGGCGGGACAGCCAGCCCGTTGGCTCGCCCGGGATGCACCGGAGCCAGGCCCGGCACGGCGTTCAGCCGTGGATACCGCATTCGGTTTTGCCGGTGCCTTCCCAGCGCCCGCTCCGCGGGTCGGCGCCTGGCTCGACTCTCGCCGTGCAGGTCGAGCAGCCAATCGACGGGTACCCGTCGTAGACCAGCGGGTTGACGAGCACCCCGTGCTCGGCGATGTAGGCGTCAACCTCGTCCTGGGTCCAGCTCACGATCGGGTTGACCTTGACCATCTGCCGCCTGGGATCCCACTCGACGACGCTGGTGTCGCTGCGCGCGCTGGTCTCCTCCTTGCGGACCCCGGTGATCCATGCCTCGTAGGGGTCGAGCGCCCGCTCCAGCGGCACCACCTTGCGGAGGTAGCAGCAGAGGTCAGGGTTGCGCCCGTACAGTCGCGGCCCGAGTTCGGCGTCCTGTTCCTCGACGGTCCGCGACGGCGTGACGTTAATCACGTTGACCGGATAGACCGCTGATACCGCATCCCTGGTGCCGATCGTTTCGGCGAAATGGTATCCGGTGTCAAGGAATATGACATTGATGCCGGGGCGCACCCGCGACGCCAGGTGAATGATGACCGCGTCGGTCATCGACGATGTGATGCAGACGCGGTCACCGAATGTATCCGTCGCCCACTTGATCACGTCCTCGGCGGGCGCGTCGGTCAGGGCCTCTGCAGCTCCCGCGACCAGCCTCTCCATTCCGATGACATCCTCCAGGCGCTTGCGTGCCGTCAGGTCAGTAGGCTCCCGCCGGGTCTGGGCCGGGCTCACCGGATGGCTCCGGTTCCCCCGTAGCGTAGCCGGAAGGCCCGGGCACAGCTCCGGCAATGCCAGCCGCCGTCCTCAGCCTGCGGCTCGAGATCCTCATCGCCACAGTAGGGACAATAGAAGGGAACCGCTCGCTGCGCTGCAAAGGTCGGGAGAGTCATGACACATCTTCCTCGCTCGCCCGGGCCGCCCATGTGGCAAATGTCTCGCCCGGCATCCTGGCCGCGTCGAACCGGCGCAGTATCCGCTCGACGTAGTCCGGCAGGCGGTCGGCTGTAGTCTTCAGGCCTCGCACCTTCCTGCCGAAGCCCGAGCTGGTCCCGTCCCCTCCGTTCAGGCTTCCCCCGAGGTGGATCTGGAATCCTTCGACCTGCTGCCCGCCGGGGAGGGTGACGAGACTTCCCTTCAGGCCGATGTCCGCCGTCTGGATCCTGGCGCAGGAGTTCGGGCACCCGTTGACGTTGATCGTCACCGGCTCGGTGAAGTCAGGAAGGCGCCGTTCAAGCTCGCTGATCAGGTCTGCGGCCCGCTGCTTGGTCTCCACGATCGCGAGCTTGCAGAACTCGATCCCGGTGCACGCCATCGTGTGCCTGCGGAAAACGCTCGGGCTCGCTGGCAGCCCGGCAGCGGCGAGTTCAGCCGCCAGGTCCGCCGTCCTGGCGGGTGGCACATCGAGGATCACCATTTTCTGCTCTGTGGTGGTCCGCACCCGGCCGCTGCCGTATTCAGCCGCCTGCTTGGCGACCACGGCCAGCGAGTCGGCGGTCAGCCGTCCTACCGTCGGCGCGAACCCGACGAAGCAGAGCCCGTCGCGCTGCTCGTGAATGTCGACATGGTCGCGCCGGTGCCCGGCCGGGGGCTCTGGCGCCGGGCCGTCGGGCAGCCGGAACCCGAGGTAGTCCCGTTCCAGCACCTCGCGGAAGCGCTCCGGCCCCCAGTCGGCGATCAGGAACTTGATCCGGGCGCGGTGCCGTAGCCGGCGGTAGCCGTAGTCGCGGAATACCGAGGTGACGCCGGCCCACACATCCGGGACCTGTCCCGGCCGTACGAACGCGCCGAGCCGCTTCCCGATCATGGGGTTGGTGGACAGGCCGCCGCCGACCCACAGGTCATAACCCGGCTCCCCGTCAGGGCCCAGCACCCCGGCGAAGGCGACGTCGCTGATCTCGTGCATGGTGCACTGCACCGGGCAGCCGCTCATCGCGGACTTGAATTTGCGTGGCAGGTTCGAGAAGGCTGGATCCCCGATATAGCGGGCGTGCGTCTGCCGGATCTCCGGCGTGGCGTCGATGATCTCCGTCGCGTCGATACCGGCCAGCGGGCAGCCGAGGATCACCCGCGGGGTGTCCCCGCAGGCCTCCGTGGTCGACAGGCCGACCGACTCCAGCGCTTCCCAGATCGCCGGGACGTCCTCGATCTGAACCCAGTGCAGCTGGATATTCTGCCGGTCGGTGACGTCAGCCGTGCCCCGGGCGTATCGCCGCGAGATGTCGGCGATAGTGGTCAGCTGCGCATGATCAAGCTGGCCGCCGTCGATTCGGATCCGCAGCATGAAATACCGGTCGTCCAGGTCAGCCGGTTCAAGCAGCGCCGTCTTCCCGCCGTCGATACCAGGGCGGCGCTGCGTGTAGAGGCCGTACCAGCGGAACCGGCCACGCAGGTCCGCAGGATCGATCGAGTCGAAGCCGCGCTTGGCGTAGACGTCGATGATCCGCTGCCGGACATGGAGCCCGTCGTCGTTCTTCTTGCTCTCTTCGTTGGCGTTCAGCGGCTCGCGGTATCCGAGCGCCCACTGGCCTTCGCCGCGGTTGCGGCGCGCACCATTGGACCGGGCGCTGCGGCGGCCGGGCGACGCCACCGCCGGGCCGTCGGCCTCTGCTAGCGGGCCGCCGCCGGCGGCCGTTCCTGCCATCTTTCCTGTATCCGGGCGGGCCTGCTTGTCCGCCGTCCTCGTGGTGATCGTCATGCGGGGCGATCCTTCGGGTCCGGGTGCGTGCGGGGCACTCAGTGCGGCATTCAGGGCACTGGCAATGGGCGACGGCGGTCCTGCTGCCGCCGCAGCGGTGAGCAGGCAGAAGCCCGCCGTGCGCGAACGGGTATCCCGTCAGCGGCGGCGGATCAGATCGCGCTGCGGATGCGGAGGAAGTCGACGTGCCGACGGGCCACTAGAAGCGGGTCCGTTCCGGCAACGGCGGCGGGGCCGAAGCCGGCCCAGGGGATCGGACAGGCGGCCGGGACGGCGACCTGCATGCTGGCAGCACTCACGACCGCGGAGACGACGTCTGCTGTCACGCCTAACGACAACCGTGCCGCCGCAGCGGCTATTCCGCAGCCCGCTGGCCACCCTGCGACGCGGCCAGTTCGCGCCCGGCCACCCGGTGCTCCGGCCACCCGGTGCTCCGGCCACCCTGCGCTCCGGTCATCCCGCGCCCCGGCCAGTCCGCGCCCCGGCCACCCTGTGCTCCAGTAAGTCCGCCCCCGGCCACCCGGCGACCCGGCCAGTCCGTGCCCTGGCAAGTCCGCGCGCTGGCCACGACCGGCGCCGCCATCGTGACCGCCGGGTGGCCGTGGCTCAGCCTTGGCGGATCCAGCCGAGCGGCGGCTCGGCATCCGCCGCGCGGGGCTGATGCTGGCAATCGCACCAGGTACCGCCTGGGCACTCATCGTGTCGTTGCTCGCGGCAGGGAAGGCAGACCATGCCCTCATTGTCGCTGCCCGAGTGGAGGCCGCCTGGCCTGGGTAGGTCCGGAGATGAACCGATACGATGCCTCAGGGACTGACGGATGGTTGGCGTGTCCGCGAGCGCACAGGAAGCCCTCCCGCTGCCCTTCACGGACCGCGCGGCGGCCGGCCGGATCCTGGGCGCCCGCCTGCAACGGCTGTCCGCTGACCCGGCGAGCGGGCTCAGGCCGGACCGGATGGCTGTGCTGGCGCTGCCGCGAGGCGGCGTGCCGGTCGGCCGGGAGGTATCGGCCGCGCTGCGGGTTCCGCTTGATGTCCTGGTGACCAGGAAGATCGGATACCCGCTGCAGCCCGAACTCGGAGTCGGCGCGATAACGGAGGGCGGCCAGCCGTTCTTCGATGCGGAGATGCTCGAGCGGCTCGGGCTGACAGCGGCGGGGCTGGCGCCGGTGGTCCGCAAGGAACGGGCCGAGCTGGACCGGAGAATCGCGGCTTACCGCGGCGGCCGGGCCATGATCGGCGTGCGGGACCAGGACGTGATCGTCGTGGATGACGGCCTCGCGACCGGTGTCACGGCCAGGGCCGCGCTGCGGGCGGTGCGGGCGGCGGGCGCGCGCCGCACCATTCTCGCCGTGCCGGTAGCTGCGCCCTCCTCAGCTAACGCGATGCTCGCCGAGGCAGATCTCGTTGTGGTCCTGGCCGCGCCGCGGGCGTTCCGCGCAGTAGGAGAGTGGTATCAGTCGTTTGGCCAGCTCACGGATGCTGACGTGGTCAGGCTGCTGGCGTCGGCAGATCCTGGCTAGCCAGCCTTATGCCGCATTGGCCCGGCGCATCCGGCGCCGCCGCTCAGATGCGCGCTCGTCCTCGTTCAGCCCGCCCCAGGTGCCGTACTTCTCCGGCCGTGACACGGCGTAGCTGAGACATTCGGTGCGTACCGGGCAGGATGCGCAGACGATCTTGGCCTTGCGCTCGCGGATCTCCCGCTCTGGCTGCCGCTCGCCGTCCGGGCCGAAGAAGAGCACGACTTCCTTACCGCGGCACGCCGCGTCATCTTGCCAGCCCCAGTTCGGCCGGGGCATAAGGGCGGCCTGACGACGTACCTCAGACATGGATCGATCTCCTCAACAAGCTGACCGTGTGGAACTTCGCTTAACAGAGCGTCCGGCTCGCTCGACGCGTGATATCTCGCGCGATGCGGCATTCGCCCCGTCGGGATGTCTAACGCGTTACATCGCCACAGTGTTCCCGCAGCGCGGGCAGTACGAGGAGGTGCAAAGCGGCAACGGGGCCAGTCAGATCGGCGAGCCGAGGCATAATCATGCCATCCCCGGCTGCGCTCCCGCAGGCGGGCCGCGGAATCGACAACACAGGACTTACCCCATCGCCTGCTAAGTGATCATTAACTAGACAATCCGATTGGTCGGGGTCACCATGGGCAGCATGTCGACGTCGAACGCAGCCCCGCTGCCTCGTCTCGGTGAGGTTTTCTTCGATGTCAGGAGTGCATCGCGGACGCTGCGGATCAGCTGGTACGCGGACACCGGAGTCGCGGTGCTCAGCATCTGGCAAGGCGGGACATGCACGGGCAGCTTCCGGTTGCCGATGGGCGATCTGCCCAGGATGATCGAGACGCTGCAGCGCGGCCCGGAGGGCTGGGACTCTCCTGACCAGGGCTCTCCGCTGCCAGCAGCGGCGCCAGGACGGGCCAGCCGTGATCCTTACTCGGACGGCTCCGGCTCGTTGCACTACCTGAACGGCCCGCCTCCCGTCGATGCGCCGGACTATCCGGAGAACCCGGACGCTCAGGGTTACCGCGGCGACCCGGCGCCCGCCCGCTACCGGGACCAGCCGACGGCGGATCGTTACCCGGACAGCCCCACATCGGCCATGTACCCAGACCGGCCCGTCCCCGGGGAGTACCCGGACCAGCCGACCCTGGCTCACCACCCCGACAGCCTCAGCCCCGCGCACTACCCGGACCAGCCGACCCAGGCCCGCTACCCGGACGGCTTCAGCCCTGCGCACCACCCCGACAGCGCAGGGGGCTACCCGGACCAGCCGACCCAGGCTCACTATCCCGACCAGCCGACCCAGGCCCGCCACCCCGACAGCCTCAGCCCCGCGCACCACCCCGACAGCGCCAGCGCAGGGAGCTACCCGGACCAGCCGACCCAGGCCCGCTACCCGGACAGCCCCGGCGCCGCGCACTACCCGGACAAACCCGTCCCGCGGGGATACCCGGACCAGCCGAGCCAAGCCCGCTACCCGGACAGCCCCGTCCCCCGGGAGCACCCGGACAGCTTCAGCACCGCGCACTACCCCGACGGCCTCAGCCCAGCGCATTACCTGGATCAGCAGCCGGAGCCGCCGTATTCCGGCCGGCTGAGCGACCCAGATCATGCCGACGGCACCGGCCACGCGGATGCACCATCCGAATCGCTCGCGGGGCCCTATCCGGGGGGCGCCGTGGCGCATCAGGACGCGGCCGGCCGGGGCAGCCATTCACCGCGGCCATCCGGTCGTGCGGACCGGCGGCCCGCACGGGTGCCATCACATCGTCGTGAGCGGCCCGGATGGGCAGATGAGCAGCCAGCGCCCGGCTGGGATTCCGGGACTGCCGTCCAGGCCGAGAACGGACTTGAGCCGCTTCCTGAGTCGTTCCCCTACGGTCAGCAGCGCCACGATCATGAGCTTCACGAGCGGCAGCCCGAGCCTCTCCGGCCCTTTACCTGAGCTGCCTTCCCGGCCCTTTTGCCTGACCGGGCCGCTAGGGCTACCTGGTATGGCCGCCGGAGGGTACTGGAGAAAACTAACGTACGGCCGTTACACCCGCCTTCGCCTGGGGATATATGTGCGGCGGGGGAAGGGGGAAACAAAGTGGCACAGAAAGTCTCAGTGACATTCGCCTGCGACTACGACGAGAAAGAGATTCCGGAGGGCCAGCACAAGACGCGTTCGTTCGGCCTTGACGGCCGGGATTATGAAATCGACCTCTGCGAGCGGCACAGTCAGAAGTTCGACGAGGTCTTCCGGCGGTTTGCCGCTCGCGCACGCAAGGCAGGCAGCAGGGCTGGGCGCGCCAAGCGCAGGACGTCAGCGCACCGCAAGCGCAGCGCGGAAATCCGCGCCTGGGCAAAGCGCAATGGCACCGCGGTAAGTGATCGCGGCCGCATACCAGCGGACGTGATCGCCAGGTACGACGCAAGTCACCGCTGAGCCCCGCGTTCATCGCAGCCGGCCTTACCGGCGCCGTCCGGCGTTGCGGCCGGCCCGGAAGGCTGTGGCGCCGCTCCGTCGGACGGCGCCACGGCCGCCGCTGACGAATCAGCCACCGCTGGCATGCCAGCCACCGCTGACATGCCAGCCACCGCTGACATACCAGGTGTCGTAGCCGCATCGGGATCCGTGGCGGGTGCTGGCTCATCGGCGCCCGGTCGCTGCAGCGGGCCGACCGCCGCGGCCAGCACCTGTGAATTGGGCACGTTGAGCTTGCCCTCGGCGGTATCCAGCCGGACGTAGGTAATCCCGATGTCCATCACGGTGCCCTCGATCTGGCCGCTGAGCACGCCCGCCCTCATCCGCACGTTGTCACCGACGGCGAACGGCCGGGCGAGCATCAGCACGATGCCGGCGAACACGTTGCTGAACGTCTGCTGCGCGGCAATGCCGATCAGGACCGCGGTGAACGCCCCGCCGAGGATGAGGTTGCCGATGTGCACCCGGAGCAGTGCCAGCGTGATGAGCAGGCTGACAAGCCCGCCGACCAGTACGATCGCATACCTGACCACGGCCGCGTGGGCTGAGCCTATTCCCGGCTCGAGGGTCTCGCGGGCCTTGCCGGATAGGCCCATCGTCGCGGCCAGGGCCAACAGGCCGAAGGCTATCGCGCAGGCGACGCTCACCAGCTCACTCACGGGCTGGCCAGCCAGGGTGGCCTGGTCCTTTCCATGGTTCTGGTCAGCCGCCCACACCGACGCCGCGGCCGCGATCGCCGCGAGCACGAGCGCTATGTACGACCGCACACGGCCTGGCCCGCGCCCTCACCTTGGCCACCTGCCCGGCCACGTCGAGCTGATACTTCTCCCGGACATCCACGGCCCTACGCTACCCAGCGCTGACCGCACTGATCCCGGGGACTGCTGGGTCCCCGGCATCACGCCAGGCTGGGGCCAGTACGCGGTGTCAGCTCCCAGCGCTGCGGATGAGCGGCGCGCCCACGGGCAGCTGCAGTCTGCCGCCCATCCCGGCGGCTATTCCGGCCGCGGAGGCGTACCAGGCGATCGCGGCGGTCGCGACGCCGACGTAGCCGCCGATCTTGATCAGGTTGATGTTGTCCGCGAAGAACCCGATGAACAGGACGATCAAGGCGATCTCCAGGAGGAGGAACACGCCGAAGACGGCGACGTTCGCCTGTGCGCTGAGGATCGTCATGTAGAGGTTGAAGATCGCGAAGCCCAGCAGGATCCAACCCAGGTCATTGGCCACGTTCTCGCCCTCGGTCGGAACGATGAAGTGGAAGAAAAAGAACAGCCCGAGCCAGAATGCGCCGTAGGTGCCGAACGCTGTCGCGCCGAAGACGTTCTGTCTGCGGAACTCCCACATCCCCGCGAGCAGCTGTGCGATGCCGCCGTAGGCGAGCGCGTAAGCAAGCCACTCGCCACCGGCGCCCCTGGTCCAGTGGGCGTTGAAGGCGGACAGCAGGAACGTGGTCAGCGCGAAGCCGGCCAGCCCGAGCGGAGCGGGATCGGCGACGGCCATCGCGCGTACGACCGCGGTCTCATCTGTTGTGCTCAACTGATTCCTCCTGAGGGGGAGTGCACCCGCCTGGCAACGGGCATGCCGCCGACGCGGCCAGGCTGGCGCTCGGAGTGACGGGAAGGACACGGCGGCCAGGCCGCACGGATTGGCTTGCCACCAGCCCATGCCCAGACGGGCGACTCCGTGTGCTGCAGGCGAATCCTCGCAATAAGACCATGCCCGGACCTTCCGTTGTCTTCACAGCTGGCTCAGCAGAACCAGGTGGAAGATCTGCCCTGAGCGTAACTCCAGCAGCGCCCGCGCGGGAGACCCAGTTTTCATCGCCCTCGGCGCAATTGCGTACTGCTACTGAGGCCGGCTTCGGGTAAGTACCCGGCTTAGTCCCGCCCTGGTAGCCAGGACGAAGATCCGGTCCTGCGGCATCAGCCGGTATTCATTCCACGGCGACCAGTCAAGGCTATTCGAGCCGCGCTTGCGCAGCGCGATTACCCGCACCCCGCCGCTTTGGTGCATGTGCTCGATCAGCTGACCGGCTAGTTCGGCATCCGCGGCCACCGGCACGTCGGCCATGAGCAGCACATGCCGTCCCACCGGAATGGTGCGCAGCACCTGGTGCTCCAGCATCGCTGCCGCGAACGTCGGCGCCGCCAGGTAGGAAACGCTGCGGGAGATGGTATTGCCGATGGTCTTCTGCACCCGCTCAGCAAGGTCGTCGTCGTAGAGGCGCACGACGATCCGGAGGTCCTCGGCCAGCGCGCGGGCGTGCAGCGCGGTCTCGAGGTTCGCGATATCGCTGTTGGTCACGGAGACAAGCGCCTGGCAGGTAGCGATCCCGGCGGCCCGCAGCGTCTCTTCGCGATGCGTTTCGCCGATGACGACCCGCACGCCGAGCCGCCGGGCCATCGCCATGCCTGCCGCGTCCTCCCGCTTGTCAATGCAGACCACGTCGACGCCGAGGTCGTGCAGCTGGCCGACGATACGGGTGCCGACATTGCCAAGTCCGGCCACGATGACGTGATCGGCCATCGGCCGGTCGGTGCGGCGCAGCGAAGCGGGCGTATGGCCGCATATCTCTCAGCCGTGATCGCGGTGCCATGCAGCTGACCTACTAACACGTGGCCGGCCCAGGGCAAACAGAAGTGGCCAGGCCGGCCGGCATCCTGTGGCCGGCCCCCGGCCGCCCGCGTCAGGGTGAGGCCAGCCTGCCGAGCTGCGCGGGAACCCGGGCAGCGGCGGCACGGTCGAGCAGGAACAGCGTCTGCTGCCTGCCGCGGGCTCCCGCGGCGGGCACCTGCACCGGCCCGGCGCCCGACAGGGCAAGCCTGATCGCCCCGGACTTGTCCTCGCCGGAGGCGATGATCCACACCTCACGGGCCGCCCGGATGGCCGGCAATGTCAGGGTCAGCCGGATCGGCGGCGGCTTCGGCGAGCCGTGCACGGCGACAACGGTCCGTTCTTCCTCGTACAGCGCCGGCATGCCGGGGAACAGGGATGCAACATGCGCGTCCGGCCCGATGCCGAGCAGCATCACGTCAAAGGACGGTGACTGGCTGTGGTCTTCCGGCGCTGCCGCATCGCGCAGCCATCCCGCGTACCTGGCCGCCGCCGCCTCCGGGTTGTCGCCGTCCGGCCCGTCCGGGCCCGGCATCGCGCGCACCCGCTCCGGGGCCACGTCGACATGATCGAGCAGCGCCGCCCTGGCGCCCGTCTCGTTCCGGTCCGGATGCCCGGAAGGCAGGAACCTCTCATCGCCCCACCAGATGTCCAGATGACGCCAGTCCACAGCGTCCCTGGCGGGCGCGGCGGCAAGCTCGGCAAGCAGCCGGGTGCCGATGCCGCCGCCGGTGAGCACCAGGGAAGCGTGCCCCCTGGCTGCCGAGATGTCGACGAGCCTGGTCACCAGCCGGGCAGCCGCGGCCCTCGCCAGCAGCCCGGCATCGCGGTGGATGAGAACCTGGGGCGCGGTCACCGCTCGCTGCGCCTCTTTCCCGCCACGCGGCTTGCCGGGCCCGCCCGGCTTGCCGGACTGGCGGCGAGCCGTGCCAGTGACTCTCCGTAGATCTCGTCCGGATCCAGCCGCCGGAGTTCTTCCGCCAGCAGCTCGGCCGTTTCCCGCCGGTGCAGGGCGACCCGCCGGTCCGGCTGACCTGGCTTGGACAGCGTCGCCATCAGCCCGTCCGGCCTGGCCACGACGATGTCGCCGGCACTGGTGACGAACCGGACCTCGGTGATGCCAGGACCCCCAGAGTCGTCCCGCTTGAATCCCGCGCCCAGGCGCCCGCACAGCCAGGCGACGATCAGGTCGGCCGTCGGGTTGTCCTTCTCCGCGGTCACCGACCCGCCGGTCACCAGTCCGTGCGGCTGGTCCAGCGTGGCCGCGAGCAGCGAGCGCCAGGAGGTCGCACGGGTCCAGCTCAAATCGGTATCTCCCTGCTGGTAGCCGTTGGCCAGCAGCCGGAGCGCGTCGCGCGGCACCGGCGCCGTTGCGGCATCGGTCACCCTGCGCTGCGCCAGGATCCCGAGCGGATCCTCGGCCGGGCACGTCGGGCATCCCGTCGGCCACCACGTGACAACCGGGGTGTCCGGTGCCAGCAGCGGCCTGACCACCGAATCCGCGTGCCGGCCCATCGGGCCGTGCAGCCGCAGCAGGACGGTCTGGCTCGGGCCGGCCTCGCCGGTACGGATCTCAGCGTCCAGCCGGGGCGCCGCGTCCGGCCGCCGGATGATGACGCCGATGATCCGGCACGGGTGCTCGCGGCCGGCCTCGCCCGCCGCCCGGACCGCGTCGTACTGGCCGGCCTCGTCGGTCACGATGATCAGGTTGAGCACCATGCCGGTGGTCTGCCCGCCCAGCCGCTTCCGCTCCCTGGTGAGGGCCTCCCGGATCGCGCCGGTCCTGGTATCGGTCAGGTCTATGGTCATCGCTGCACTCTTCCTGGGGTCGGCCGGCTCAGAGCCGGCGCCAGGCGCGCCCGCCACGGGCGATCAGGGCGTCGGCGGAGGCCGGGCCGTGCGAGCCGGCCGGGTACTGCTCGGGTTTGCCGGCCGAAGCCCAGAATTCCTCGACCGGATCCAGGATCTTCCAGGACAGCTCCACCTCTTCCTGCCGGGGGAATAGCGGCGGGTCACCGATCAGCACGTCGAGCAGCAGCCGCTCGTAGGCTTCCGGGCTGGACTCGGTGAAGGCCCCGCCGTAGGCGAAGTCCATGTTCACGTCGCGGACCTCCATCGCCGACCCGGGCACCTTGGAGCCGAACCTGATCGTCACGCCCTCGTCCGGCTGGACCCGGATCACCAGCGCGTTCTGCCCGAGCTCCTCGGTGTCAGTGGCGGTGAACGGCAGGTGCGGCGCCCGCTGGAACATCAGCGCGATCTCGGTCATCCGGCTCGGCAGCCGCTTGCCGGTGCGGAGGAAGAACGGCACCCCGGCCCACCGCCTGGTATCCACGCAGAGCTCGACGGCCGCGAACGTGTCCGTGTGCGAGTCCGGCGGTATGCCCTGTTCTTCCAGGTAGCCGGGCACCTGGATACCGCCCTGCCAGCCCGCCGCGTACTGGCCGCGCCCGGTGCCCGCGGCGAGATCCGGCGGCAGCGTGACCGCGGAGAGCACCTTCTCCTTCTCCGCACGCAGCGAATCGGCGTCAAAGGAGACCGGCTCCTCCATCGCGGTCAGGGCCAGCAGTTGCAGCAGGTGATTCTGGATCACATCGCGGGCGGCGCCGATGCCGTCGTAGTAGCCGGCCCGGCCGCCGATGCCGATGTCCTCGGCCATGGTGATCTGCACATGGTCCACGTAGCCACGGTTCCAGATCGGCTCGTACAAGGTGTTCGCGAAGCGCAGCGCCAGGATGTTCTGCACCGTCTCCTTGCCGAGGTAATGGTCGATCCGGAACACCGACGGGGCCGGGAAGACCGCATCAAGCGTGGCGTGCAGCTCGCGGGCGCTCTTCAGGTCATGACCGAACGGCTTCTCGATCACTACCCGGCGCCAGGGCCGCGGGCCGGTCCCGGATCCGCCGGGCTCGGACAGGCCGGACCGCTTGAGCTGCTGGATGACGACGGGGAACGCCTTCGGCGGGACGGAGAGATAGAACGCGCAGTTCCCGCCCGTGCCCCGCTGCGCGTCCAGGTCGGCCACGGTCTTCGCCAGCCGGTCGAACGCGTCGTCGTCGGCGAACTCGCCGGGCACGAACCGGACGCCCTCCAGCAGCTGCTGCCAGACGGCATCCCGGAATGGCGTCCTGGCATGCAGCTTCACGGCCTCGTAGGCGACCTGGCCGAAGTCCTCGTGCGCCCAGTCCCGCCGGGCGAACCCGACCAGCGAGAAGCCAGGCGGCAGCAGGCCGCGGTTGGCCAGGTCGTAGACGGCGGGCAGCAGCTTCTTGCTGGCCAGGTCCCCGGTAACGCCGAACATGACGAGCACGCAGGGGCCGGCCACCCGCGGGATCCGCCGGTCCCTGGAATCCCGGAGCGGGTTGTTGTTGATGAGAACTCCCCGCTGGCCCCCCGTCATCGGCTGCTCACCGCCCCATCTCGGTCTCGATCGTGGCCAGCAGCTCGTGCCAGGACGCGGCGAATTTCTGCACGCCCTCTTCTTCCAGCACGCCGACCACGTCGTCGTAGCCGATGCCCAGCCCCTCGAGCTCGTCGATGACCTGCCGGGCGTCGTCGTACGTGCCGCCTATGGTGTCACCGCGAATCACGCCGTGCGCTGCGGTGGCATGCAGCGTGGCCTCCGGCATGGTGTTCACCGTGCCGGGGGCGACCAGCTCCTCGACGTACATCGTGTCCCGGTACGCCGGGTCCTTGGTGCTGGTGGACGCCCATAGCGGCCGCTGCGGGCGGGGATGGCGCGCGTGCAGCTCCGCCCACCGGGCGCTGGCGAACCTCTGCTCGTAGAGCTGGTAGGCGAGCCGGGCGTTAGCGATGGCTGCCTTGCCGCGGAGCGCATCGGCGGCCGGCGTGCCGATCTTGGCGAGCCTGCGATCGACCTCGGTGTCCATCCGGCTGACGAAGAACGACGCCACCGAGCTGATCGCCGACAGGTCATCGCCCGGCGCCTGCTCCAGGCCGGCCATGAAGGCGTCGATGACCTGCCCGTACCGTTCTAGGGAGAAGATCAGCGTGACGTTCACGCTGATCCCCTCGGACAGGCACTGGGTGATCGCGGGCAGGCCCTCGACCGTGGCCGGGATCTTGATGAACAGGTTCGGCCGGTCGACCTGCCACCAGAGCGCGCGGGCCTCGGCGATGGTCTTCGCGGTATCCCTGGCGATCCGCGGGTCGACCTCGATGGAGACCCGGCCGTCAAGCCCGCCGGTCGAGTCGTAGGCGGGCCGCAGCACGTCGCAGGCCCACCGGATGTCGTAGGTCGTGATCGCGCGGGATGCCTCGTCCACCGTTACGCCGCGCACGGCCAGGTCCTTGACCTGCTCGTCATAGGCGTGGCCGGCCGACAGGGCATGGGCGAAGATCGTCGGGTTCGACGTCACCCCGACGACGTGCATGTCCCGCTCCAGCATCGCGAGATTGCCCGTGGCCAGGCGTTCTCTGCCGATGTCATCAAGCCATACGGCGACCCCGGCAGCGGTGAGCTGCCCCAGGCGGTCATCGGGCTGGGAAGTCATTGCCTCGTGCTCCTCAGGTCCATTCGCTGGCGGCTACGGCGCTGAGCCTGGCCAGGCTCGAGCGGGCGGCGGCGGCCACCCGCTCCGCCGTCAGGCCGAATTCCTCATAAAGCGTCTGGTAGGCGGCTGACGCGCCGAAGTGCTCGAGGCTGACGCACTCGCCCGCGTCCCCGGCGAAGGCGCGCCAGCCGAGCGCGATGCCGGCCTCGACGCAGACCCGGGCCCGGATTCCGGGTGGCAGTACCTGCTCCTGGTAGGACGCGTCCTGCTCGGCGAACCATTCCACGCACGGCATCGAGACCACCCGGGCGGAGGTCCCGTCGCGCTGCAGCAGGTCCCGCGCGGCCAGCGCGATCTGCACCTCGCTGCCGGTGGCGATCAGGATGACCTCGGGCGTACCGCCGGCCCCCTCGGCGAGCACGTATCCGCCGCGACGGACGCCCTCGGCGCTGGCCAGCGCCTGCTCCCGGCCGGGATCGCGGTCGAGGACCGGGACGTTCTGCCGGGTCAGGCAGAGCCCGGCCGGGTGATCCGTGCGCTCAAGTATGGTCCGCCAGGCCACGGCGGTCTCGTTCGCGTCGGCCGGGCGGACGACGTCAAGGCCGGGAATCGCGCGCAGCGCCCAGAGCTGCTCGACCGGCTGGTGGGTCGGGCCGTCCTCGCCGAGGCCGATCGAGTCGTGCGTCCAGACGAACGTCACCGGCAGGCCCATCAGCGCGGCAAGCCGCACTGGCGGGCGCATGTAGTCGCTGAACACGAGGAAGGTGCCGCCGTACGGGCGGGTGAGGCCGTGCAGGGCGATCCCGTTGCAGATCGCGCCCATGGTGTGCTCACGGATGCCGAAATGCAGCGTCCGCCCGTAGGGGTTCCCCGGGAACATCTGCGTCTGATGGATTTCCGGGATGAAGGACGGCTCGCCTTCCATGGTCGTGTCATTGCTGCCAGCCAGGTCGGCGGATCCCCCCCAGAGCTCCGGGAGCACCCCGGCAAGCTCGTTCAAAATCTTGCCGGATGCCCTCCTGGTGGCGATGCCCTTCTCGGACGGCGGGAAGGTGGGCAGCGCCTCCGTCCAGCCGGCCGGCAGCTGCCGCGCGGATAGCCGGCTGAGCAGCTCGGCGCGGTCCGGGTGGGCAGCAGACCAGCCGGCGAAGGACTCTTCCCAGGCCGCCCTGGCGCGCTTGCCGCGGTCGGCCACCTTACGGGCGTGAGCCAGCGCCTCATCCTCGACCGGGAAGCTCACGTCCGGGTCGAAGCCGAGGATCCGCTTGGTGGCCGCCACCTCGTCCGCGCCGAGGGCCGAGCCGTGCGCTGCCCCGGTGTCCTGCTTCGTGGGCGCCGGCCAGCCGATGATCGTGCGGACCGCTATCAGCGACGGTGCCCCGGTGTGCTCCCTGGCCGCGGTGAACGCGGCATGCAGCGCGGCCACGTCCTCGTGGTAGCCGCTGGGCGTCCGCCAGCTCACCCGCTGCACGTGCCAGCCGTAGGCCTCGTACCTCGCGCACACGTCCTCCGACTTCGCGATCGCCGTGTCGTCCTCGATCGAGATCGTGTTGTCGTCGTAGAGCATGGTGAGGTTGCCGAGCTGCTGGTGCCCGGCGATCGAGGAGGCCTCGTGGCTGATGCCCTCCTCGATGTCGCCGTCCGAGGCGAAGGCGTAAATGTGATGGTCGAGCGGGCTGTCTCCGGGCGCGGCATCCGGGTCGAGCAGGCCGCGTTCCCTGCGCGCGGCCATCGCCATGCCGACCGCGTTCGCGAGGCCCTGCCCGAGCGGGCCGGTGGTGGTCTCCACGCCGGGGGTCAGGCCGCGCTCGGGATGGCCGGGCGTGCGGCTGCCCCAGAACCGGTAGGACTTCAGGTCGTCCAGGGTGAGCCCGTAGCCGGACAGGTAGAGCTGGATGTAGAGGGTCAGGCTGGAATGCCCGCAGGACAGCACGAACCGGTCCCTGCCCTGCCAGCCAGGGTCGGCCGGGTCGTGCCGCAGGATGTGCTGGAACAGCAGGTAGGCCGCCGGCGCCAGGCTCATCGCCGTCCCCGGATGGCCCGAGCCGACCTTCTGCACGGCGTCCATCGCGAGAACGCGGATCAGGTCCACCGCCCGCGCGTCGGACGGCGACCATTCGAGCGGCTTAGCAGGCAGCGTGCTCACCGTGACCTCAGGCTCCTTCCCGGGGAGAACGGAATCACGGCATCGACCCTATCCCGCTGCGCTCGCCTTAACCGCCCCGGATGTCGCCGTCACCGAGCCCCGGTCCCGCAAGGCAAACAACAGGTGCAGCGCCGTGATCCAGATCAGCACCGAGCCCGTGACGTGCACCCAGACCAGGCCCGCTGGCAGCCCGGTGAAGTACTGCGTGTAGCCGACGGAGCCCTGCACCAGGATCAGGCCGAGCAGCGCCCAGCCGAGCCGCCTCGCGCGCCGCGGGGCAGCGCCGAACCGCAGGCCGGCCACCAGGGCGAGCACGAGGCCGGTGAGCAACCAGCCGATGTCCGCGTGAAACTGCGTGGCGCCGGCCAGCGGCAGGTGGTAGCGCGCCACCGAGCGGGCGCCCGCCAGCGGCCCGGTACCGGTCACCACCGTTCCCGCGGCCAGCATCACGGCAACCACCGCGACCAGGGCGGCGGCGAGCGCCCGCAGGTCAGGCCGGACAAGCGGCCGGGCGGGCGCGGTGCCCTCCGTCACCTTGACGTGCAGTGCCACCGCCAGGGCAACCAGGGAAACCGACAGTACGAAATGCACGGAGACCCAGACCGGATCGAGCTTGGTGAGCACCACGATGCCGCCGAGTACCGCCTGCGCGACGATGCCGGCGGGCTGGGCCAGCGCGAGCATGACGATATCGGTCCGGCGGTGGCCGCCGCCGGGCCGGAATCGCCAGGCGGCCACCGACACGACCGCGGCGATCACCAGGATCGCGCCGGTGACCAGCCGGTTGCCGAACTCGATCCAGCGGTGCACGAGCGTGCTGCCGGTCGACCCGCCGGCCATGATGCTGTGCGCGGTGCAGGCAGGCCAGTCCGGGCAGCCGAGGCCGGACTGGCTCAGCCGCACGGCGGCGCCGGTCAGGATGATCCCGGCCGAGGCCATGACTCCAGCCAGCGCGATCCGCCGCATCGCGGCCGGCGACGGCGCGAGCACCGCGTCCGCGATCGATGCGCGCGAGAAGCGGAGCCTGGCGGGGCGGGCCGCGGCTCGTCCCGAGGCGGAGTCGGTGAGCACGCAGCCGAGCCTACTCGCGCCGCTGTGCGGGCAGATCTCAGGCTTGCGGCGCCTGCGCGGCCCCGGCCGCGCCGCGTGCCGCCCCGGCGCTGGCCACCGTCACGAGGCAGACCGCCGCCCACTCGCGGGCCGCCAGCGACTCGCCCAGCAGCACCAGCCCGACCACGGCCGCGACGGCCGGCTCGAGGCTCATCCAGATGCCGAACACCCCGGGCGGTATCCGCCGCAGGGCCTCAAGCTCGAAGCGGTAGGGGATCACCGAGGAGAGCAGCCCGATGGCCGCGCCCGTGGCCAGCACCCCGGGCCGCAGCAGCCCGGCGTGCCCGGCGGCCACGGCGGGCGGGATCACCACGAGCGCCGCGATGATCATGGCGATGGCCAGCCCGGACGAGCCGCTGAGCCGCCGCCCCGTGGCGGCGCTCAGCAGGATGTACGCCGCCCAGGCCGCGGCCGCGACCAGCGCGAACGCGATGCCGGCTACCACCAGCCCGGTCCCGCCGCGGGATCCGGGCACCGCGCCGCTGGCCAGGCTGGCGCCGCCGCGCGCGAGCAGCGCCACGCCGAGGCCGGCCAGGCCGACCCAGAGCACGTCGATCAGCCGCCGGGACGTCGCCACGGCGACGGCCAGCGGCCCGAGGAACTCGATCGTCACCGCGATGCCGAGCGGTATCCGGGCGAACGACTGGTAGATCGAGAAGTTCATGATGCCGAGCGTGACGCCGAAGGCCACCGCCACGGCGGCGTCCTGCCACCGCCGCTGCCGGAACACCTCACGCAGCGTCCGCGCCAGCCCCGCGCCGCCGATGGCCGCCATCATCACGGCGGAGGTCCACAGCCGCAGCCCGGTGACGCCAGCAGCCGGTACCTCGGTGAAGAGCCTGCCAGCCACGCCGGCGCCGACCTGCACCGACACGATTCCCGCGGCAACCAGCGCGGACGGCGGCACCCGCCCGAGCAGGCCGCCGCCAGCACCGGGCCCGGCGGCACCGCGGGCACTGTCGCCCGGCCTGCCGCCTCTGATCGCCCGGCCGCCGGACGCGCTGCCGCGGGGCCTGCGGGCAGCGCCGTCGTCCGGGGTCGCGGGCCGCGGCGTCACTCCCAGCGGAACACACGCGCCGTGATCGCGATGCCGCCCACGGCCCAGGCGGCCAGCACCACGAGGTCGCGGGCCGGCAGCCCGCTGCCGAGCTGCAGTATCGAGTGCAGGCCGTCGGACAGCGCGCCGGCCGGCAGCAGTTTCAGCACCGGTTGCGCCTCGGCCGAGAATCTCGTCAGCGGGAAGACCACGCCGCCGAGCCCGAGCATGACCAGGTAGACGAGGTTGGCGGCGGCCAGGGTGGCCTCGGCCCGCAGCGTCCCTGCCATCAGCAGCGCCAGGCCGCTGAACGCAGCCGTCCCGGCGACGATGAGCAGCAGCGCCCAGCCAACCCCGCCGGCGCCCGGGTGCGGCCGCCAGCCGAGGGCCAGGCTGACGACGATGATCACGGCCGCCTGCAGCAGCTCGACCACGAGCACGGTCAGGGTCTTCGCCGCGATCAGCCCGCTGCGCCGCAGCGGAGTGGAGCCAAGCCGCTTGAGCACGCCATACCGCCGCTCGAACCCGGTGGCGATGGCCAGGCTGGTGAAGGCCGTCGACATGACCGCGAGCGCCAGGATCCCGGGCGCGAGGAAGTCGATCCGCACCACGCCCGGTCCGTAGCTGACCAGCCGCTCACGGCTGAACGCGGCGAGCAGCAGCACCGGGATGATCAGGATGAGCAGCAGCTGCTCACCGTTGCGCAGCAGCGTACGGAGTTCCAGTGAGGCCTGCGCGCCGATCATCCTGGGCAGCGGCGCCGCTCCCGGCGCGGGGGCTGGCCAGTCGGCAACGATGGCCCCGGTCCCCGTCCCGGTGTCGGCCTCGGCCCCCCCGGTCATGAGCGCAGCTCCCGTCCGGTCAGCTCGAGGAAGACGTCCTCCAGCGTTCGGCTCTCGATCCGCAGGCTCTGCGCCAGGATGCCGCGCTCCGCGCACCAGGCGGTGACGGCCGCGAGCAGCTGCGGGTCGACCCGGTCGTGCACCTCGACGACGTAGTGCCCGGCGGGGGACTCCTTGGCCGCGCTGCCCGGCGGCAGCGCGGCCAGCAGGTTGTCGGTGTCCAGGCCAGGCTCGGCGCGGAACCTGAGCTGGCCCGCCGTGCCGGTAAGCTCTGCCGGGGTGCCGTCGGCGACCAGGGCTCCGTGGTCGAGGATGGCGACCCGGTCCGCTAGCCGCTCGGCTTCCTCCATGTGGTGGGTGGTCAGGATGACCGCGGCGCCGGCCTCGCGCAGCCCGGTGATCAGGTCCCAGGTAGCGTGCCGGGCCTGCGGGTCGAGCCCGGCCGTGGGCTCGTCGAGGAACACCAGCTCGGGCCGGCCGATAACGGCAGCCGCCAGGGACAGCCGTTGCTGCTGACCGCCGGACATGCGCTTGAACGGAGTCCGGCCGCTTCCGGTCAGCCCGAGCCGTTCGAGCAGCACGGCGGGATCCATCGGATGCGCGTAGAACCTGGCCGTCACCCGCAGGTACTCACCGGCCCGCGCGCTCGTGGGGATACCGCCGGCCTGCAGCATCACGCCGACCCTGGGCCGCAGCTCGCGGCCGTCGCGGACCGGGTCAAGGCCGAGCACCCGCACGGTGCCGGCATCAGGCCGCCGGTAGCCCTCGCAGATCTCGACGGTCGTGGTCTTCCCGGCACCGTTCGGCCCGAGAATGGCGGTTACCTGGCCGCGCTCTGCCCGCAGCGACAGGCCGGCCACCGCGGCCGTCCGGCCATAGTTCTTCACCAGGCCGGTGATGTCGACGGCCGGCTCGGTGCTCACGGTGGCGAGTCTAGGCGCACCGCCCGCCGCCGGCCGGCCCAGGCGAGCCCAACAGCCGGGAGCACCCGCCAAGCCGTTGAATCCGGAGTTCAACGGCACCCAACCCGTTCGGCGCCACATCGAGCGGGTTGCCGGGCGTCACGCGCATCAGCACGCGAGGGCCTGGCTGACGGCCGGCACCGGCCGGTCAGGCGTGCTGGGCGGGGCTGGCGGGCACGTCGAGCGCGGGATTGCGGTCGAAGAAGCCGACCGGCTTGAGCCAGAACGAGACCGTGTCGACGGGCATCACCGGCCAGTCCTCTGGCCGGGTGATGTGGTGGATGCCGAACACGTACCACAGCACCACGTCGGTGTTCTCGATCGACCGGTCCCGCGCGGTCCAGACGGGCAGGCCCTGATCGCGCTCGCTCTGCGTGCAGAACTCACCGCACGGCCAGCGCTCGTCCGGATGGTAGGGGGTGACCCAGAGGGTGTGGCCGACCACCTCGGCGCGGCGCAGTACGGGAGACCCGGGGCCGAACATCGCCGGGAAGCAGCCGCCGGGCACGAGCTTGTACCCGGCCGGCGTGCCGAGGCTGTTGCGAGCCGAGTCGTTGACGACCTTCCAGTGGCGCTGGGTGGACCACTGATAATCCTGCTTTCCCTCCTGCTCGGTCCGCAGCGGCGTGTCCCGCTGGACCAGGGCGAGCCCGTGCGGGTTGGCTCCGCGGGCCGGCAGTGCCTCGGACTGCGAGCAGTACACCGTGTTCGCCGTCCCGTCCACGTCAAGATCAAGCCGTGCGACGATGAAGTGCTGGTGGAACGGGGCGTAGGTGCGCTCGTCGACGAGCGTGCCATACGGCGGCTGATGACCGGCCGGGAAGTTCGTCACGACCATCACGCCGGTCGCCCTGATCTCGCACTCGATGCTGCCGTCCTGGTAGAACCGCCAGTACAGGAGGTACTCATAGTTGGCGACGGTGGCGTGGCAGGAGATGACGAGCCTGCGCATCCGGCGCACCTCGGTTCCTGCGGCCTGATCGGCGTGCTTCCACAGCACGCCGTTGTCCTCTTCGTGGATGCAGATCGCGCGCGGGATGGGCTGCGGCTCGCCCCTGGTGTCATGCAGGACCGCGTCCAGGTAGGTGATCTCCCCGAGGCAGTCGCAGCCGCGCTGCAGCGACGTCGTCATGAAGCCGAGGCCCCATTCGCCGATATCGAAGGCGGTCCGCCGGTAGTGGTCCGGGGTGGGATCCCGGTAGGGCACGACCATCTCGGCGAGCGAGAGCCGGTGCGCGACCGGCCGGACCCGGCCGCCGTCGGCGTATCCGACCTGGTGCAGGACCAGGCCCTCGCGGTAGTTGAAGCCGATCCGCAGCGACCACTTCTGCCAGCTGAGCGCGTGCCCGGTCAGCGTGAAGGAGGCGCCGTCCGGCTGGCGGATCTCCAGCGGCTTGAGGTCCGCGCGGGGACGCTGGCCGGGCAGCAGGGAGGGAGCGTACTCGCCCAGCACGGCTGGCGGTTCGACGCGGTGGGTGTCGCCGACCTCGAGAAGCTCCATCTTGTTCAGATCGACCAGCGGATGCAGGCCGTTGACCGGATGGGCGTACGGGTTGCCGCCGTCGACGCCGCGGTACCAGATATCCACCCAGCCCATCCGCCGCTTGCGGTGCCGTTGCGGGACGAGCGCGTGGCCGTAGGTCCAGGTGTCGAAGAGCACCCGGTCGAGGTCAGTGATCCCGCGGTCAGCCAGCGCGGCGATGATCCGGCCGTCCCGGCGGAGCATCGCGTCCGCCTCGTGCCATTCGTCCAGGGTCGCGTTCGGCTGCACCCCCGGCCGGCGGGCGAACGACAGCACCCGGTCGCCGGTCAGCGAGACAGCCGCCGAGTACACGCTGCCGTCCGAGCGGTTCCAGCACACCACGCGGGCTTCCCTGGGGAGCTGCGTGCCTGGCTGCCAGGCCGCGACCGCAGCCTTGTCCGGCTCGCGCAGCTCGATGGAGGCGAAGCGCCAGCGGTCACCGACGCCCCGGTCGCGGCGCAGGATCGCGGCCGCCTGCCGGAATTCCGCCGCGGACAGCGGGTCGAGCGGATGCGCGGCAGTGGCCGCAGGCCGCCCGCGGCCGCCGCCGCTGCCAGCGCCATGACCAGGCCCGCGGCCGCCCGCTCCGCCGCCGGTGCCGCTCATCGTGCCTCGTGGCCGCCGCGCACGAACGCCGCCAGGCGCGCTGACTGGGCGAGCCGGCTGGGCTCGTGCACGTACATCATGTGACCGGCCTCGTAGTAGGAGAACTCGATGTTGGCCGCAAGCTCGGCCGGGATCGCCAGGTGCGCGATGTCCCGCTCGGCCGCGAAATAGGGCGTGGCCGCGTCGTGGTAGCCGCAGGCCACCAGCACCCGCATGTGCGGGTTTACCCGCATCGCCTCAGCGAGCTTGTCGACCACCTGGACATTGACGCCCTCGAACTCCTTGAACGACCACGGGTGGACGCGCTTGGTCAGGGTTTCGTACGGCAGGTCGTTCTCGTACTCGAGTTCCGCCCGCACGTAGTGGTACAGCGCGGCGGTGTACGGGCCGGTGATCGCGTCGATGGAGGGGTCGGTCGTCCAGTGCTCCCGGCCGTAGTCGGCATCCCAGCCGGTGAAGCGCCCGTCCAGGCGGCCGACGGTACGCCGCTCGTCGCGCAGTAGCTCCGTCAGGAACCTGATGTGCTCGGGGCGCAGGTTGACGCGGTCCACGTACTCCTCGGAGAGCCCGGTCAATGCCGCGATCCTGGCAACCGCCGCGGAGCGCTCGGCGGCGGTGAGCCGCGCGCCGCGGGCCAGCGCCCACCGGTAGTCACGCTCGGCGTAAGCCTCGGCGTCGTCGAGCACCTGGCGCAGCGGCCGGTCACCGTGCCGGCCGTGATAGTGCGCGATCGCCGCGTAGGTCGGCAGGTACGCCGCATAGGGCTCGTCGTTGCCAGCGGCGAATTCGGCGGAGCCGCTGTCCAGGAAGGCCGAGATCAGGATGAGCCCGTTGAGGTACATGCCGCTGCGTTCCTGCAGGTGCCTGGCCAGCCCCGCGGCGCGCGTCGTGCCGTACGACTCGCCGCACAGGTACTTCGGCGACATCCACCGGTCGTTGCGCGTCGTCCACAGCCGGATCAGCTCGCCGACCGACTCGACGTCGCCGCCGTACCCGTGGAATTCCTTGGGCTTCCCGCCCTTGATCGCGCGCGAGAACCCGGTGGATACCGGGTCGATGAAGACAAGGTCGGAATGCCTGAGCAGGGTTTCGTGATTGTCGGCCAGGTCATACGGCGGCGGCAGCAGCGCGCCGGCGTCGCCCATCAGGACCCGGCGCGGGCCGAGCAGCCCGAGGTGCAGCCAGACGCTGGCCGAGCCGGGCCCGCCGTTGAACGCGAAGGTCACCGGCCGGCTGGCAGCATCGGCGTCATCGAGGGTGTAGGCGACCATGAACACCTCGGCCTTCGCCTGCGCCCCGTCGAACACCTCGTCCGTGTGACCCTCCTGGCGCAGCACGACCCGGCCCGCGGTCACCGTGTAGCGGAGCTCCGCCCCGTCGGCGGTGATCGCGTGCCGGGTCGTGACAACGTTATCTACCGGCTCCTCGGCCTTGCCGTCCTTGTCGGCCGCGGCCTCATCCTGTCCCGCTGCCTTCTGCCCGGTCGTATCGCTCATGACTGGGCAGCCTAGCTAGCTAGGCCGGTATCGCGAGCGCTTCAGCGTCCTGGCCGGCCTGGACCAGCTAGAGCAGGACACCGTGGACGGCCATCGCTGGTGGGGCGCGGCCGAGATGGAGTCATCCGGCGAGGAGTTCCATCCGCCCGAGCTGCCGCGGCTGCTGCGCGAGCTGACCTGACGAGAGGCTCAGGGCGCGAGTGCCGCTGCGTGGACCCCGGTCCTCGCCGCCGCGACCAGCGCGTGGAACAGGCTCAGGTCGTCGCCTACCTCCGGATGCCACTGGACGGCCACGGTAAACGGGCAGCCCGGCGCGTCAAGCTCGATGGCCTCGATCAGCCCGTCGTCCGACCATGCGACCGCCGTCAGGCCATCGCCCAGCCGCTCCACCGCCTGATGGTGGTGGCTCGGGACCTGCTCGACCTGAGTCCGGCCGAGGATTCTGGCCAGCTCGCTGCCGGCCGAGACCCGGACCGGGTGCGCGCTGTAGGAGCCGGGCGCCGACGCGTGCCCGTGATGGTCCACTACGTCCGGCAGGTGCTGGTGCAGGCTGCCCCCCATGGCCACGTTGATCACCTGCAAGCCACGGCAGATGCCCAGCACAGGCAGCCCGCGCCGCAGGGCGGCGGACAGCAGCTCGGCCTCGGCTGCGTCCCGGCGCGGCCGCACCGATGTGGTCTCCGGATGCGGCTGCGCCCCGTAGACAGCCGGGTCGACGTCGCCGCCGCCGGACAGCACGAGCCCGTCCAGCCTGCCGATCACCTCGGAGATGCCGGGCACCGCCGGCAGCAGCACCGGCACGCCGCCAGCCTCGGCGACCCGGTCCGGGTAGCGATGCGGCAGCACGACGGCCTCGGTTTCCCATTTCCCCCACTGGGCCTGCTCCCGGTAGGCGCTGATCCCGATCACCGGCCCGGACCGCACATCGCGCGTCAAAAGAACCTCACTCACCTGAAACCTCCAGCTGCCACTGCCGCCCCACAACCCAGGATATCGGTGACTAGTTACTGAACATCCATGATCACGGAGGATCCGCCACGCCGGGGGGTCGCGCTCTAGATCCGAAATCCCTGACCAGCCCGTCGGCAACGGCCGCAAGCTGACCATCGAATGGACGACCAGCCCGTGACCCCACGACCAGGACACCACACCAAGGCCCACAACCCGCAGGCTGCACAGGCAACCTCAAGCGCGCCTATGCAGTCCTTGCGAGGAAGCAGCCCCCCGCAATCCAGGCGGCCCGCCCACCCGCCTCCGGGCCGACACCAGCGGGCCGCCGACCGGTCCCGCGCAGCTGTCGAACCAGCGCTCCTCACCGCCGCCGCAGGTCAGCTAGCGAATGGCAGCGGCCAGTGCCTAGCCGACGTTGGCCGCCAGGTCTTGATAGGCAGGGAGGAGCTCGTGCCACCGCGCGTCGGCGTCGCAGCGCTCACGCCCGGCGAGGTGGGCGGCGAGATCTTCGACATGGACCTGGATCCCGGCCCCGTAGGCGGCGAGATGGTCCAGGGGCATGCCCCGTTCCTCCCAGGCCAGGATGGTCTGGTCGCCGTCGGCGGCCAGCGTGACCTCGATGACATGCCCGCCGCAGGTCACAACCCGAATGGCGGCTGCCGTCCTAGCCCTCCCACCTGTGGGAAGGCGCAAGGGCGGCCGGCTGGGTGGTTCCTGACCTCACCCCCACCCCAAGGGGACCCGAGGGCGAGGTCAGGAACACACCATCGGCGTCATCCGCGGGGAGGAGCACCTGCCGCTCAATCCGGTCCTAGCAGGCGCCGCCGACTATGGCATGCGCCTGGAGTATCTCGACCGGACCGCCTACCGGCACAAGGGCGACCCGGCGCTGATCGCGTCG